>Ga0209053_1000099_pt1 | contig 111058 bp, 90 predicted proteins | sample EBPBio152010_DNA_FD_185864 | JGI IMG/M metagenome (GOLD analysis project Ga0209053, IMG submission 185864) | Wastewater treatment Type I Accumulibacter community from EBPR Bioreactor in Madison, WI, USA - Reactor 1_7/15/2010_ DNA (SPAdes)... | ecosystem: Engineered > Bioreactor > EBPR >... | reverse complement strand
ACGAATGTCACACTATCGGACACCAACGGACAGAGACAAGGCCCAAATTTCTTTGATTCGGGCGTGCCGAGGTGGCGGGTCGCCGTCGGCCAGATAGGCTGAGTCGAACGAACGGCCGGCATGCGAGCTGGGGGAATACGCGCATCCAGGCGGCGACCACGTGTGCCGGATGTCACCGCGACCCCGGGGTCAGGACGTTGACCACGCCTGCCGGGCACAGTGAGGATGTGGACTATGACGGACTCCGAAGGGGCCGTGACGCTGGCCGAGGCCGACGCGGACGTACCGACGGTCCGCACCGGTGCGCCTCAGGGGACCCGGGCGACGGACGACGAGTCGAGCGGCATCCCCGTGAACTACCCGAGCCGGTGGGAGGCCGATGTCGTCCTGCGCGACGGTTCGCTGGCCCACATCCGTCCGATCGTGCCGGCCGACGCCCGCCAGTTGCAGAGCTTCCACCAGGCGCAATCGGAGGAGTCCATCTACCTGCGGTTCTTCGCCCCGATCAAGGAACTCTCGGACCGGGACCTGCACCGCTTCACCCATGTCGACTACGACTCGCGCGCGGCACTGGTCGTGACCGTGCGGGGAAAGGTCATCGGGATCGGTCGCTACGACCGCCTCCAGGACGGCCGGACCGCCGAGGTCGCCTTCAACATCTCGGACGCCTTTCAGGGCAAGGGAGTCGGCTCGGTGCTCCTGGAGCACCTCGCCGCGGTCGCCCAGGAACACGGGGTGACCAGGTTCGTCGCCGACGTGTTGCCGCAGAACCGCAGGATGATGAAGGTCTTCACCGACGCCGGTTACGAGGTGAGCCATCACTTCGACGACGGCGTGATCGCCGTCGAGTTCACCATCGAGCAGACCGCCCGGTCGGCGGCCGTCAGCCTGGCCCGAGAGCACCGCGCCGAGGCCGAGAGCATGGCGGACGTGTTGCGACCGGAGGTCGTCGCGATCGTCGGGGTCAGCCGCCGACCCGATGCGATGGGGTCCCTCGTGCTGGACAACCTGCTCGACGGCGGCTTCACCGGCCGAGTGCACATCGTCAACACGGAGGTTCACCAGGTCCGCGGCCTGGCCGCCGCGCCGAAGGTCAGCGACATCGAAGACCAGGTGGACCTCGCGATCATCGCGGTGCGTGGCGACGCCGTCCTCGACGTCGTGCGGGACTGTGCCTCCAGCGGTGTCAAGGCCGTCTGCGTGATCTCCTCGGGCTTCGCCGAATCGGGCCCCGTCGGCGAGCAACGTCAGGCCGAACTGCGCGCCTTCGCGCGGTCCGCGGGGATGCGGGTCATCGGCCCGCTGTCCTTCGGCTTCGTCAACAACCACCCCGATGTCCTGCTCAACGCCACCATCGGCCGGGTCCATCCCTCCGTGGGCAATCTCGGCCTGTTCTCCCAGTCCGGGGCGCTGGGGATGGAGATGACCGCCTCGGCGTCACGGCGGAAGCTGGGACTGTCCACGTTCATTTCCGCGGGCAACCGCGTCGACATCTCCTGCAACGACATGCTGCAGTACTGGATCGACGACGACACCACCGAGGTGGTCGGCCTCTTCCTGGAGTCGATGGGCAATCCCCGCAAGTTCAGCCGCATCGCCCGACAACTCTCGCTGGTCAAGCCGGTCATCGGCGTCCACTCGGTGTCCCTGCGGTCGGTCGCTCCGGGGCACACCGTGCGCGCGGCCAAGGTAGCCCCGGCCGCCTTCGACGCCCTCCTGGAGCAGGCCGGGGTGATCCGTGCCGACAGCGTGCACTCCCTCATGGACATCGCCGAACTCGCGGCGCACCAGCCGCTGCCCCGAGGCGACCGGGTGGGCATCGTCGGCAACTCCGAGGGACTGAACAAGCTGGTCGTCGAGGCCGCCCTGGGACACGGCCTGAGGGTCGAGCACGAGCCGTGGTTCGTTCCGCTGCTCAGCGACGTGCGGTCGGTGCAGCGAGCCGTCGAGGAGGCCTTCGACTCGGCGGACGTCGACAGCGTCATCGTGGCGTTCAACCCGCCCATGCGGTCCTCCGACGAGATGATCGCGACCACCCTGGCGCACGCTGCCTGGCGCAAGGACAAGCCGGCCGTGGCCTCGTTCGTGGGGATGCGCGACGTCTCGATCGCGCTACGCCGGGCCGGTGAGCCCGGCCGGGAGCCGGGCGAGCATCTCCGCCGGATCATCCCCCTCTACAAGACGCCGCTCAACGGGGTTGCCGCGCTGGCCGCCGTGACCCGCTACGCGCTGTGGCGCGAGGCGGACCACGGCGAGATGGTGCGCCCGCCAGGGCTCGACCGCACTGCCGCGCACGCGCTGATCGACGCGGTGCTCGCGGACAGCCCCGAGGGCCGCGAACTGACCCAGGCGGAAACGATCGAGCTGCTCAGCGCCTACGGCATCGAGCTCTGGCCGACGATTCCGGTGGCCGACGCAGACGCCGCTGTCGCCGCGGCCGAACAGCTCGGCTATCCGGTGGTCGTCCGCTCCGTCGCCGAGGGCGTGCGCGATCTGCCCGGCTTCGTGGGCGTCCGGACGGACATCAACTCGGCCGCGGGCGTGCGCGACGCCCACGAGAGCATGTCCGCGCGGCTGTCCTCCTGGCGCGATCCGCAGCTGGTGGTCCAGCGCATGGCGAACCCCGGGGTGGCCACCGTGCTGCGCTCCCACGAGGACCCGCTGTTCGGGCCGGTGGTCAGCTTCGGAGTCACCGGTCCTCCCTCGGACGTGCTCGGCGACATCACGCACCGGATCCCACCGTTGAGCGATGTCGACGCCCGCGACCTGATCCTGTCGCTGCGCGCCGCGCCACTTCTGCAGGGTTATCGGGGTCAGGCACCGGCGGACCTCGAAGCGCTGCAGGACCTGGTGTTGCGTGTCGCCGCGCTCGCGGACGACACCCCCGATCTGGACTCCCTGGAGCTGATCCCCATCAATGCCTGGTCCGGTGGCGCCGACGTGCTCGGCGCGCGGGTCGTGGTCGCTCCCGCACCGCAGCGCAAGGACGCCGGGCGCCGGGCCATGACCTGATGCGTCAAGATGGCTCTATGAATCACGCAGGTCGCCCCGCCGGTGAGATGTCTCTGCCCGCCGATCTCCACCGCGGGATCGAGGATGCCGGCTACTACCCGGCTTTCGTCTGCGACGTCGTGGCCACGGCGATCGCGGGGGACCGGGTGATCGGCCACCTGGTCCACCAGGAGACGACCTTCGACCACGACACGGTCCGCCGGCACGTCACCGTTCTCGTCCTGACCCCTTCGCGGCTCGTCGTCGCGCACGCCGACGACCACGGCGAGGAGGACGGGCCCGTCACCACCGTCACCGCCACCACCGAGTCCGTGCCGCTGTCCGGAGTCCGGGGCGTCATGCTCACCCACGTCGTGGCCGATCCCGGGCACTACCGCCGGGGTGCCCTGGGGCACGAGGTGACCGTGACGATCGGCTGGGGCTCGGTCAGCCGGGTGGACCTGCTGCCCGCCACCTGCGGGGACCCCAACTGCGACGCCGATCACGGCTATGAGGGCACGCTCACCGCCGACGACATCAGTCTGCGCATCAGTTCGGTGGCCGACGGGGAGGGCAAGCTCCGCGAGGCCATGGTGTTCGCGCACGCGCTCCAGGCCGCCACCGCCCGCTGATCGCCCGATGACGGACCAGGAGCTGGGGTCGGCGCCGCGCCCGTCGTACGGATCCGGCGGTCTCGCGGGCGTCCTGCCCGCGGTGGCCGCCTCCCTCGGCGTCCCACGGGGTGCGGCCGAGGAACTCCTGGAGTTGCCGCCGGCCCGCGGCGCCGTGGTCGTGCTGGTCGACGGCTTGGGCTATGAGCTGCTGCATCGTCGCGGGGGGCACGCACCCTACCTGCGCACCCTGCTGAGTGGGGCGCACCGCCTCGATGCGGGTTTCCCCTCGACGACCGCGACGAGCATGGGGACGTTCGGGACCGGGCTGCCACCGGGATCGCACGGGCTGATCGGCTACGACGTCCTGCTGCCCGAGGCCGACCGGATCTTCAACGAGCTGAATTGGCGGCATGGGCCGGACCCGCAGGCCTGGCAACCTGCGGCGACGGTCTTCGAGTCGCTCGCGGCCCTGGGGGTGCCCAGCACCATGGTCGGGCCGGGCTATTTCGACGCCTCCGGGTTGACCCGCGCGGCCCTGCGTGGCGCCGCCTTCCGCGCCGCGGATGCGCCCTCGGATCGCGTGCCGGCCGTCCTGGCCGCGTTGGCGCGGGAGCCGCGGCAGCTGGTCTATCTCTATTGGGGCGAGGTCGACCGGGCCGGCCATGAACACGGCTGCGAGTCCCTGGCCTGGGGGGCGGCCGTGGAGGAGGCCGATGCCGCCATCCGGGTGCTGGCCAGGTCGCTGCCGCCCGGGGTGGCCCTCTATGTCACGGCCGATCACGGCATGATCGACATCCCGTTCGAGGACCGCATCGACCTCTCCACCGAACCTGACCTCGATCGCGGGGTGCGCCACCTCGGTGGCGAGCCGCGCGCCCCCATGCTCTATGTCGAGCCCGGGGCCACGGCTGACGTCCTCGCGGCGTGGCAGGCCCGGCTGGCGCCCAGGGCGCACGTCCGCACCCGTGAGCAGGTCATGGACGAGGGCTGGTTCGGGCCGGTGGCGGATCGCGTCGCGGCGCGGATCGGCGACGTCGTGGTCGCCTGCGTCGGCCGGGTCGCGGTCGTCGATCCCCGGCGGCACGGTACGACGTTGCTCTCGCTGCTCGGCCTGCACGGCTCCGTCACGTCACAGGAGGTGGCCGTCCCGCTGTTGCGGGTCGATCCGGCCTGAGCGGCCCACCGGGATCACTCCCGGCGGCCGCCGAACATGATGTCGTCCCAACTCGGGACGCTGGCTCGGCCCTTGGGTCGGCCCGCGCGGCGGGCAGCGGGGTCGGTCGCCTTCTGGGCCGCCGTTTGCCGGGCCGGCTTGGCGGCGAAGGCCTCCGGCACCTCCTGCGTGCCCGGAGCCGGCTCCACGTCCCGTGCTGCCTTCGGCGACGGTGCTGCCTTGGGCGACGGTGCTGCCTTGGGCGACGGTGCTGCCTTGGGCGACGGTGCTGCCTCGGCAGCGGGCGACACGTCGGCGGCCGGCGCGACCACGGGCTCGGGCGAGGTCGCCGCCTCCGGGGGGAGTCCGGCGGTCGGGGAGAGTCCGGCGGTCGGCGCGGGGGAGTCGGAGCCTGCGGACAGCGCCCCAGAACTCGGGTCCTCCACGGGGACGACCGAGTCTTCGTCCCAGGGCAGCTGGGGTTCGTCCGCCACTACGGCGACCGGCGGCTCAGTCGCGGCCTCGGCATATTCCGGCTCGCTGGGGTCCGCAGGCTCCACTTCAGACTCAGTCTCGCCCTGGGCGGCATCCGGCGTCGTCGGCCCCTCGGCGACGGCGGTCTCGATCCACTCCTCCTCGGCGAGCGCGGCGGACCCCGTCGCCTCGACCGGCGCGTCCTCGACCGGCGCGTCCTCGACCGGCGTGTTCTCGACCGGCGCGTCCTCGACCGGGTCCGGATCCAGAGCCCCGGGGAAGGCCGCGGGCCGGCGCCGCTTCGTCCGGGGCGGCTCGGTGTCGGCGCCGCCCCGTGCACCGGGCGGGCCGACTCGGGTGGCGCGCCGCGGCCGGGGCGGACGGGCCCGACGCGCGGCCTCGGCCGCCGCAGGTTCGGGTCGGCCGTCGGCACCCTCGGCGTCGGGGTCGCTGTGAGCGCCCGGCGGCGGTGCCATGGTGGCCGGGTCGTACCCGAGATCGGCCAGGGGAAGCGCCGCATCGCCGCTGATCCCCGCCGTGGAGGGCAGCGCCGAGGGCGAGATTCCCGCACCCTGCGTGCTGGTCCCCGGCGTCGGGTCCACCCGGTGCCGCCGAGCGGCCCCGCCACGACGGCGGGCCGCGCTAGAGCGCTGGCGCACGGAGTCCATCAGGTCGAAGGCGTCATCGCGGGTTGGCACCTCGAAGTGGGCGCTCTCGGTTGCGGCCTCCGCGGGCGCCGAGTCCGCAGCGGCGACCGGAGCCTCCTGCGCCCGAGGAGCGTGGGCGCGTGGCGTCGTCGCTCGCGGTGCTGCGGCCCCGCGAGGGGCGCTCGCGGCGGCATGCTCCAGCGGGACGGACCGGTGGTCCTGGCGGCCCGCCGGCTCGGACCGGTCGTGCCGGGCGTCATCACTTGGCTGCGCTGGCTGCCCGGCACGACCGGCCTGACCGGCCTGAGAAGCCGACGGGTCGGCTGGGGAATCGCCCGGTGCACCGTCGGAGCGGGCCGTCGACAGGGCGGGACGCTCGGTCTCCGGCGCACCACCGGGGGGCTTGCCGGGGCGCCGCGGAATCGGGGACTCGGGCTCGTCCTCGGCGGACAGCCAGCCGGCCTCCTCGTCCAGGGGGGCGAGGGTGCCGCCGCGGCGGACGAACCGCCAGGTCGCCTCGCGGGCGCGGCCGCCGGCCGAAAAGCGCGCGACCACCGTCCAGTCGCCGTCTTCGGCGCGCCAGGAATCCCAGCTCAGCGACTCCGGTGAAGCACCCCGCGAGGACAGCCGGTGGGCCACCCGTTCGGCCAGAGTCGCCCCCGCTTCGCCGTACCGGCCCCGCAGCCTCGTCCGCACCGCCAGCGTGGCGATGTGTTCGCGTTCGGCGAGAATCGGGCCGTCGAACCGATGCACCTTCTCAATGGTCCAGCCGGCCCGCTCGGCGGCCTCTTCGGCCGAGGCCCCGCCCCGGATCATCGCCTGCACCTCGCGGGGCCCGAGGGCGGCCGCACCGTGGCCGGGCAGGTCGCTGGTCGCCCGTGCCTCGCGCCGGGCCGCCCGCCGCACGGCATCGTCCAGCCGCAACCGGAACTCGCCGCCGGAGCCGTCGCCGAGGAGGAGATGCTCGCCGTCCTCGTGGACTCCGATGAGGTGCAGGTCCTGCATGGTGGCCTCTCCGCAAGGGTGTGGTGCGCCCCCGACTCTGCCACGCCGGGTCGCCCCGTGGTACCGGGCGCGCCGGGCGGGCGTCCGTCCCCCGGGCGCCGATTCGTCAAGAGGACAGGGTACGTCGTTCGTCGGGTCGGCTGCCGGGGCGGCTCACCGGCGGCGATGATGACCGGACCGGTAGCGTGGGCGCAGCGCCGATCCGCTGTCCACCGGCTGCGCGGACGCTCGATGACGAAGGAGCGCGATGGCGACCATCCCGACCGATGCCCTGGCGCCGTACGACGCGGTGCTGGTGCACAGCTTCGGTGGCCCCGAGGCGCCCGATGAGGTGATGCCCTTCCTCGAGCGCGTCACCGCAGGTCGGGGTATCCCGGCGAACCGGCTGGCCGAGGTCGCCGAGCATTATTACGACCGTGGCGGTGCAAGCCCCATCAACGACGAGACGAGGGCGGTGTGTCGGGCGCTGACCGATGAACTGACCCGCCGGGAGGTGTTCCGACCGGTCGCCTGGGGGAGTCGTTTCGCGCAGCCGTTCACGGCGCAGACCCTGGCGGAGATGGCCGAGCAGGGTCATCGCCGCGTCGTCGTCGTCCCCACCAGCGCCTATCCGTCCTACTCGGGGTGCCGCGCCTACCGCGAGGACCTCGCCTCCGCCGTCGCGGAGGCCGGGGTGGCGGACCGGCTGGTCATCGACCGACTCCGCCCCTACGCCCTGCATCCCGGGTTCTCGGCCACGACGGTGCGGCTGGTCACCGACGGCGTACGACGCCTGCTGGCGACCTCCGGACTGCCGGCCGCCGCGGTGCACGTGCTCTACGTCACGCACTCGATTCCGGTGGCGCAGGACGACGCGTCCGGGCCGCCGCCGGGCGGGCACTACCGCCGCTGGCACGAGGGACTGGCTACGGCGGTGACCGCTGAGGTGGCCGCCACGCTCGGCGCGGAGTTCGCCTCCGACCTGGTGTATTGCTCCCGCTCGGGCCCGCCCGGGCAACCCTGGCTGGAGCCGGATGTCAGTGCGGCGATGGCGGCGCTGGCCCAGGACGGGGTGCGAGGGGTGGTCCTGGCCCCCATCGGGTTCACCTCGGACCACATGGAGGTGGTCTACGACCTCGACGAGGTGGCCGCCGCGACCGCCCGTCGGCTCGGGCTGGCCTTCTGCCGGGTGCCCACCGTCCGTGCCGATCCGGAGTTCGTCTCGGGGTTGGTCGATCTGCTGCTGGAGCGGGCCGCCGAAGCCCGCGGGGAGCAGCCGCGCCGGCCCAGTTGGCCGAAGCTCGGCGACCCGCTGCCGTCGGTCTGCGCGGCCGGATGCTGCCCCAACCCGCGCGGCGCGCGGCCCGCGCTGTGCGGGCAGGACCCCTCGGAGACGCGATGAGCGGCGCCCTGACGCCGGCCGGCCCCGTGCCGGTCCCGGCGCGGCTGCGGGCGCAACTTCCCAAGCTGCGCGATCTCGCCGTCGACCTGGCGGTGGGGGCCGGTCGGCTGGTGCGCGCCGGGCGCGTCGACGCCCTGGCCGACCAGGTCGACACCAAGACCAGTCGCACCGACGTGGTGACCGTGATGGACCGGGCGAGCGAGGACTACATCCGGCGCCGGCTGGCCGAGCTGCGGCCCGCGGACGCCGTCCTCGGCGAGGAGGCGGGGATCGGTCGCGACGTCGGGGGAAGCGACGTGACCTGGGTGATCGACCCGATCGACGGCACCGTCAACTACCTCTACGGCCGGCCCGAGTATGCGGTCTCGGTCGCCGTGGTCGTCGGCGATCCGACCACGGCCGGCGCCTGGCGCCCCGTCGTCGGCGCGGTGGCCAACCCGGAGACCGGGCAGGTCTATCACGCGTACGACGGCGGCGGGGCCTACCTGCGCGACGAGGCCGGCGAGCGGCGACTGACCGTGACCTCGGTCCAGGACGCGGCCATGGTGCTGCTGGCCACCGGGTTCGGCTACGAGGTCGAGGTGCGTCGGGAGCAGAGCCGGGCGTTGGTGGAGATCCTGCCCGCGGTCCGGGACATCCGCCGCGGCGGCAGCGCCGCGCTCGACCTGTGCACGGTGGCCAGTGGGGTCGTCGATGCGTACGCCGAGCGCGGGGTGCACCTGTGGGACATCGCGGCCGGCTGGGTGATCGCCGGGGAGGCCGGTGCCCGGGTGCTCACCTGGTCCGGCGGGCCGGACCGGCCGCTCGGCATCCTGGCCGCTCCGGAGGCCGTCGCCGACGCCCTGCTGGAACTGGTTGCGCGCGCCTTCACGGGGGCGCGCCGCGACCCGCTGGGGTGAACGCGGGTTCCCCGGCGTTGACATGCGCGGCGGTGTCGAACGTCCAGATGGCGACACGACGGGGAGGTCGGTCGCCGACCGACTGGGAATCCGGAGGTCGGATAGGGCACAATCCCGCTGGACCGGGCACAGAATGGACACCTGGTGCGTTGGACCGGGCAGCATCGTGGCCGGGGGGCCGTCAGAGGTCCCTCAGGCGCCTCGGTAGGACCGCACCTGGACGTAGAGAAAGAGCATTTCCATGGCGACCGATTACGACGCACCGCGCAAGACCGACGACGACGATCTCGGCGAAGACTCCCTGGAGGAGCTCAAGGCGCGGCGCGGGGACAAGTCGAGCAATAGCGTTGACGTCGATGAGACCGAGCAGGCCGAGGGCTTCGAGCTGCCCGGCGCGGACCTCTCGGGGGAGGAGCTGTCGGTCCGGGTCATCCCCAAGCAGGCCGACGAGTTCACCTGCTCGCGGTGCTTCCTGGTGCATCACCGCAGCCAGCTCGCCAAAGAGGTCGGCGGGTCGCCGGTCTGCTCCGAGTGCGCCAGCTGAGCGATCCGGCCTAGTCCGGCATCCGGGATGAACGCGCCGGAGCAGCTCCGCGTCGAGGTGGTCCGCCTGGACACGGAGCTTCCCTTGCCGACCTACGCGCGCGACGGCGACGCGGGGTTGGACCTGTATGCCCGCACCGATGTGACCCTGCTCCCCGGCCACCGCTGCCTGGTCCCCACCGGCTTGGCCGTCGCCATCCCGCGCGGGTACGTCGGTCTGATCCACCCTCGCTCCGGGTTGGCCACGCGACTGGGTCTCGGCATGGTCAACGCCCCCGGCACCATCGATTCCGGGTATCGCGGGGAGGTCATGGTCAACCTCGTCAACCACGACCCCGCCGCCCCCATCGACCTGCATCGCGGCGACCGGATCGCCCAGCTGCTGATCCAGCCGGTGGCGCACGCCGTGCTCGTCGAGGTCGAGGGATTGCCCGGCAGCGAGCGCGGGGCGACCGGCCATGGCGCGAGCGGGCTTCAGGGACAGGCACACTAGGACGGTGACCCGGGCGCCTCGGCGGCCGGGGACGACAAGCGCGAGACGGTCCGCGGATGCGGGCCCGGAGGAGACGAGATGGCACTGTTCCGCCGCAAGCGGCGCGCGGGCGAAGACACCGTGGGGCGACGGGTCGTCGTCACCGACGAGCTGGCGTTGGAGGAGACCCTCGACGGCTACGACGAGGACGACTACGAGCTGGACGATGCGGTCGAGCCCGGCCCCGCGCCCGTCGCCGCCGAGGAGCCGGTCAGCACCCGCTCGCAGACCGGCCCCTTCGATCGCGACGAGGTGGAGGACAGCCTGGGCGAGCGGATCGATCTGGGCAGCCTGTGGCTCGGCGTCGTCGGCGGGGCCCAGCTGCGGATCGAGATCGACCCGCAGACGTCGCAGATCCAGGCGGTGACGACCGACCTCGGCAGCAGTTCGATGCAGGTTCAGGCGTTCGCCGCGCCGCGGACCGCCGGGATCTGGCCGCTGATCCGGGACGAGATCGCCGACTCGGTCACCGCGCGCGGCGGCCGAGTCGAGCAGGTCGGCGGCGACCTGGGCACCGAGTTGCTGACCGAGCTGCCCTCGCGCGGCCCGGACGGCCGGGTGACCACCCAGAGCATGCGCTTCATCGGCGTGGATGGTCCGCGCTGGTTCCTACGGGCCGTGCTGACCGGGCCGGCGGCCACGGACCCGACGGCGGCCGCCCCCTTCTACGACATGATCCGTCGGTCCGTCGTGGTGCGTGGCGACGATGCGCGGCCGCCGCGCGAGATGCTGCCGCTGGTGCTGCCCAAGGACCTGGTCGAGGGCGAGACCGGGGAGGCGGAGCTGGTGGTGCCGAGCACCGCGGATCTCAACCCGTTCGAGCGTGGGCCCGAGATCACCGAGATCCGCTGAGGGTGTGGGGGAGATGCCGGGGTTCCTGTCTCGATTGACGCAGCGGGTCGCCAACGCCGCGCACGAGGCCGACGCGGCGGAGCTGGCTCAGCACAGCGTGGCTCTGGGCGCGACGCGCATCAGCGACATCGTCGACCGGGGTCTTGCGGATGTTCGCGGCGAACTGCGCAGCCTCACGCTGCCGCCGCGCGGGAAGGTGCCGGCGCTGATCGCCGAGCTGTACGACGGCACCGGCACCGTCGTCCTGGTCTGGTTGGGCCGCCGGGAGATTCGGGGCGTGGAGACCGGGGCGCGGATGCGCGTGCAGGGCCGGGTCTCCTATCGCAAAGGGACACCGACGATCTTCAACCCGCATTACGAATTGGTGCCCCGCGTCCATGGCCACTGACCCCGCTGCCGCCACTGACCCCGCTGACGCTATTGACCCCGCTGACGCAGCGGGCGGGGCCGCCGCGGTGGTGCCGACCCACGAGCCCCACGAGACCGTCGAGGCCATGCTGCGTCATCGCCTCGAGCAGGTCATCGGGGGGTGGCGCGGCGCCGTCGAGGCGGCGCTGCCCACGATCGCTTTCGTGGCGGTGTGGACCTGGCGCGAGGACTTGCGCGCCGCCCTGGCCGCGGCCGGCGTCGCTGTCCTGGTCACCGCGCTGGTGCGACTCGCGCAGCGCCAAACGCTGCAATACGCCCTCTCCGCGGTGCTGGTCACCGCCATCGCCGCGGCGTTCGCGCTGCGGTCCGGGCGGGCCGAGGATGCCTTCCTGCCGGGCATCCTGTGGAATCTCACCCTCGGCGTGGCCTTCCTGGCCTCGGTGCTGGCGCGCTGGCCCGTGGTGGGCTTCGTCGTGGCCGCCGCCGATCCCCGGCTGGCGCAGGACCCCGAGAACGCGGACCTGTCGCTGTTGACCCAGTGGCGCCGGCACCGGGGCACCGTGCGGGTCGCCGGCCGCTTGACCCTGGTGTTGGCCGCGTTGTTCCTGGTCCGGGTCGCCATCATGCTGCCCATGTATCTGGCCGGCGAGGTGGCGATGCTGGGCGTGGCCAAGATCGTGCTGGGCTGGCCGGCGTATGTCGCGGTCATCGCCGCCATCGCCGCGCTGCTCGCCCGAGGGCGAACCCCGCTGGATTAGCCGTACGCCGTGAGCCGTAAGCCGCGCGCTACGCCGTACGCCGCGCGCTACGCCGTACGCCGTACACCCGTCGGCGCTACGCCGTACGCCGCGCGCTACGCCGTACGCCGTACACCCGTCCCCGCCGTCGCGGCCGGGATCAGGCGTCCTCCACGTGCTGTGGCGCGTTCGGGTTGAGCAGCAGCTCGACCTCGGGCTCGGCCTCGGGCGAGGTGACCAGCAGGAGCTCGTCGCCGGCCTCCAGGAGGTCGTCGCGGCTCGGGGCGATGGCGCGCTGCTCGCGCACGATGCAGGTCAGCACGGTGTCGTGCGGCCAGGGCACATCGCCGACCAGCCGACCGGCCCAGGGGGAGTCCTGCGGCAGCGTCAGTTCGACCAGCGTGCTGCCGCTTTGCTGGAACTCCAGGATCCGCACCAGGTTCCCGACGCTGACGGCCTCCTCGACGAGCGCCGTCATCAGTCGCGGCGTGGACACGGCCACGTCCACGCCCCAGCCCTCGTCGAAGAGCCACTCGTTCTTGGGGTTGTTCACCCGGGCGACCGTGCGCGGCACCCCGAACTCGGTCTTGGCCAGCAGCGAGACCACCAGATTGGCCTTGTCGTCGCCGGTGGCCGCCACCACCACGTCGCAGTTCTCCAGGCCCGCCTCGTGCAGCGCGGAGATCTCGCAGGCGTCGGCGAGCAACCACGAGGCGTCCGAGACGCGGCTCGGTTGCACTTCGGCGGCGTTGTGGTCGACCAGCAGCACCTCGTGACCGTTGTTGATGAGTTCTCGGGCGATGGAGCGACCGACGCTGCCTGCCCCGGCGATGACCACGCGCATGCTGGATCCTTCCTGGCCTGTGCTGCCTGCGTCAGTCGGTCGGGGGGACCCGATCCATCAGCCGCTCCACCTCATCGAGCTGGGCCGCCGGACAGATCACGTTGAGAATGTCGCCGTCCTGCAGGACCGTGTCGACGCGGGGGATCAGCCCCTCGCCGAGTCGGCCCAGATAGGCGACCCGGGCCCCGGTGACCTCCTCGATGCGACGGGTGGTCTGGCCGATCCAGGCGCGATCGGCGTGCACCTCGGCGACGACCACCTTGCCGCTGGGGTCGGTGTATTGCGGCACCGCCCCGTGCGGCATGAGCCGACGGATCATCCGATCGGCGGTCCAGCGGACCGTGGCCACGGTGGGGATGCCGAGGCGCTGATAGATCTCGGCGCGGCCCGGGTCGTAGATGCGCGCCACGACGTTCTGGACGCCATACGTCTCCCGCGCGACGCGCGCGGCGAGGATGTTGGAGTTGTCACCGCTGCTGACGGCCGCGAACGCGTAGGCGTTCTCGATCCCGGCCTGGACCAGCGTGTCGCGGTCGAAGCCGATGCCGGTGACCCGGCGACCGTCGAAGTCGGGTCCCAGGCGTCGGAACGAGGCCGCCTCGCGATCGATGATCGCGACATCCTGGCCCTGTTTCTCCAGCGCCAGTGCCAGGGCGGATCCCACGCGTCCGCAGCCCATGATGACGAAGTGCACGGCCTTGACGGTACACCGCTGCACCGGCCACCCCCAGGTAATGCGTCCGCCAGGACCGGCATCGCTGCGGGAGCCACCTACAGTGAACCCGTGTCGAACGCCAGCCGTACCCTCAAGCGCGTTCTCCTGGGTCGCGCCATGCGCAGCGACCGCCTCGGCGAGACCCTGCTGCCCAAGCGGATCGCCCTGCCCGTGTTCGCCAGCGATGCGCTGTCCTCGGTGGCCTACGCTCCCGACGAGATCTTCCTCACCCTCGCCGCGGCGGGGGGCGCCTATGCCACCACGCACAGCTGGCAGATCGGCCTGGCGGTGGTCTTCGTCATGGTCGTCGTCGTCGCGTCGTACCGGCAGAACGTGCATGCCTATCCCTCCGGCGGCGGCGACTACGAGGTCGCCACGGTCAACCTCGGGCCCCGGTACGGCGTGGTCGTCGCCAGCGCCCTGCTGGTGGACTACGTCCTCACGGTGGCCGTCTCGATCTCCTCCGGCGTGCAGAACGCCGCGGCGGCGCTGCCGCAGGTCAGAGGGCATGAGATGCCGGTCGCTGTGGCATTGGTGGTGCTGCTCACCGCGATGAATCTGCGGGGCGTCCGCGAGTCCGGAAAGCTGTTCGCGATCCCGACGTACGCGTTCATGGTCGGGGTCGTGGGAATGTCCGCCTACGGGTATTACCGGGCCGCGACCGGCGATCTGCCACTGGCCGAATCGGCCAAGTTCGAGCTCGTGCCGGAGCACGGGATGGAGGGCCTGGCCGGATTCGCGATGGTGTTCCTGCTGCTGCGCGCCTTCTCCTCCGGCTGTGCCGCCCTGACCGGGGTCGAGGCGATCAGCAACGGCGTACCGGCTTTCCAGAAGCCCAAGAGCAAGAACGCCGCCACCACGCTGCTGCTGATGGGCACGATCGCGGTGACCCTGCTGATGTCGATCATCTTCCTGGCCAACAAGATCCAGTTGAAGTTCGCCGAGTTCCCGGCCGAGCAGTTGGTCTTGAACGGGGTGCCGGTGGGGGAGGGCTACGTTCAGGAGACGGTGCTGGGGCAGCTGGCCAGCACGGTGTTCGACACCTTCCCCCTCGGGTTGTACTTCATCGCCGGCGTCACCGGGGTCATCCTCATCCTGGCCGCGAATACCGCCTTCAATGGCTTCCCCGTGCTCGCTTCGGTGCTGGCCAAGGATGGTTTCCTGCCCCGCCAGCTGCACACCCGCGGGGACCGGCTGGCCTTCAGCAATGGCATCCTCATCCTGGCCGGCGCGGCGTGCGTGCTGATCGTGGCGTACGACGCCAAGGTCACCGAACTGATCCAGCTCTACATCGTGGGCGTCTTCGTCAGCTTCACCCTCAGCCAGGTCGGCATGCTGCGGCACTGGAACCGGCTGCTGCCGCAGGCCCTGCCCAGCGAGCGTGCGCGGATGCTGCGCAGCCGGGCGATCAACTTCGTCGGGGCCACCATGTCCGGCCTGGTGCTGCTCATCGTCCTGGTCACGAAATTCCAGCGGGGCGCGAAGTGGGCGATCCTGGCGATGGTCGTCATCTACTTCCTGATGCAGGCCATCAACCGGCACTATCGCCTGGTCAGCCGCGAACTCGCGCTCGGCGACGACCCCCGGGAGGAGCGCGCGCTACCGAGTCGGGTCTTCGCGATCGTGCTGGTCAGCAAGATTCACAAGCCGACGATGCGGGCCTTGGCCTACGCCCGGGCCGCGCGCCCCAGCCACCTGGAGGCGATCACCGTCAACGTCGAGCCGGAGGCGACCCAACAGTTGGCCCGGGAGTGGGACCGCCGCGACATCCCGGTGCCGCTGACGGTCCTGGACAGCCCCTATCGCGAGATCACCCGCCCGATCATCGACCACGTCAAGCGGATGCGCGCCCAGCACCCCAAGGACATCGTCACGGTCTACGTCCCGGAATACGTCGTGGGCCACTGGTGGGAGCAGGTGCTGCACAACCAGTCGGCGCTGCGGCTCAAGGCGGCCCTGCTGTTCACTCCCGGGGTGATGATGGTCAGCGTCCCGTGGCAGCTGCGCAGTTCGGCCGATCGCGAGGAGTGGTTCGAGGCGCTGGAGGCCGGCTCGGCGCCCGGCGCGGTCCGGAGGGGCGAGTGAGCCCGGCCCCGGCCTCGATGGTCGGTCAGGAGTTCGTGGTCGACGTCGGCCCGGTGGCGCACGGCGGGCACTGCGTGGCGCGGCACGAGGGCCTGGTGCTCTTCGTGCGGCACGCGCTGCCCGACGAACGCGTCCGGGTCCGGGTGACCGGCGGCCGGCAGGGAGATCGGTTCCTGCGCGCCGACGCGATCGAGATCCTGACGCCGTCGCCGCATCGGGTGAGCGCGCCGTGCCGCTACGCCGGCCCGGCCGGATGTGGCGGCTGCGACTTCCAGCACGCCGAGCTGTCTTACCAGCGCGACCTCAAGGCCGCCGTGGTCCAGGAGCAACTCGCCCGGCTGGCGGGCATCGACCGGGAGGTCACGGTGCTGCCGCTGCCCGGTGCGCCGGACGGACTGCGCTGGCGCACCCGCATCGAGCTGGCGGTGGATCGCCGGGGGCGGGTCGGTCTGCGCCCGCACCGCAGCCACGCGGTGCTCCCGCTCGAGGTCTGCCTCATCGCCGCGCCGCCGATCCCCGACTCGGGGGTGTTCCAGCGGACCTACCCGCGCGCCAAGACCGTGCACGTCGTTGCCTCCGCCACGGGCGAACGGGCGATCGTCGCGGCCCCGCAGGGTCTGCGCAAGACCCCGACCCTGCACGAGCAGGTGCGGATCGGCGAGCAGGATGTGACGTTCCGGCTCAACGCCCTCGGGTTCTGGCAGGTCCACCCCGGCGCGGCCCAGACCTTCGTGGCGACCGTGCTCGCCGGGCTCGCCCCGGCGCCGGGGGAGCGGTGCCTCGACCTGTACGCCGGGGTCGGGCTCTTCGCTCGGGCGCTGGCCGACGCCGTGGGTCCTGGCGGCGAGGTCGTCGCGGTGGAGGCGGACGCCCGAGCCGCGCAGGCCGCCGCAGACCATTTCGCCTCGGACGGCCACGTCCGGGTCATCCACGGCCGGTCCGAGCGCGCGCTGACCGAGCAGGCTGAGGCGGCGGGGCCGGAGTCGCGATTCGACCTCGCGGTGCTGGATCCGCCGCGCACCGGTGCTGGCCGGGAGGTGCTGGCGGGCCTTGCCGCCCTGCGCCCTCGAGCCATCGCCTATGTCGCTTGTGACCCGGCGGCGCTGGCCCGGGACCTGGGTTATGCGAGCGAGCTGGGTTATGCCCTGGCCGACCTCACGGCGTACGACGCCTTCCCGATGACCCATCACGTCGAATGCGTCGCGATCCTGCGCCCGGCGGCAGCCGCCGACCCCGCCTGACGGACCCGGCCGGCCCTGGCCAGCCCCCTCGCCGCGGGAGGGCGCTGGCCCAACCCGGCGCGCGCAACGACGCGTGCGGACAGGCGAACTGGGGCAGGATCGGGCTGGGCACTGGATTGCGCCGCCGCAGGTGTGGTTAGATATCTTGACGTCGAGATAAATCGCGAAGGAGTCGATGTGAGCCACGACAGCTTCCAGGCCAAGGGCACCCTGCAGGTGGGCCAGGCCTCCTACGAGATCTTCCGGTTGGCGACGGTGGAGGGCAGCGCGACGCTGCCCTACAGCCTGAAGATCCTGCTCGAGAACCTCCTGCGCACCGAGGACGGCGCAAACATCACGGCGGAGCACATCCGCGCCTTGGGTGCGTGGGACGAGACCGCCGAGCCGGACACCGAGATCCAGTTCACCCCCGCCCGCGTGGTCATGCAGGACTTCACGGGAGTGCCCTGCGTCGTCGACCTCGCCACGATGCGCGAGGCCGTCGCCGACCTCGGCGGCGACCCCACCAAGATCAACCCGCTGGCGCCCGCCGAGATGGTCATCGACCACTCCGTGCAGATCGACGTCGCCGGCCGCGCCGACGCCTTCAAGATCAACCAGGACTTCGAATACGAGCGCAACGGCGAGCGCTACCAGTTCCTGCGTTGGGGTCAGACCGCCTTCGACGAGTTCGCGGTCGTCCCGCCGGGCACCGGCATCGTGCACCAGGTCAACATCGAAAAGCTCGCCCGGGTGGTCATGGCGCGCGCGGGTCAGGCATATCCGGACACCTGCGTCGGCACCGACTCGCACACCACCATGGTCAACGGCCTGGGCGTGCTGGGCTGGGGCGTCGGGGGCATCGAGGCCGAGGCCGCGATGCTGGGCCAGCCCGTCTCGATGCTGATCCCGCGCGTCGTCGGCTTCAAGCTCACCGGCGAGATGTCGGTCGGCGTCACCGCCACCGACGTCGTGCTGACCATCACCGAGATCCTGCGCAAGCACGGCGTGGTCGGCAAGTTCGTCGAGTTCTACGGCGCGGGCGTCGCGGCCCTGCCGCTGGCCAACCGCGCCACCATCGGCAACATGAGCCCCGAGTTCGGCTCCACCTGCGCGATCTTCCCGATCGACGGCGTCACCATCGACTACCTGCGCCTGACGGGCCGCGACGAGGAGCAGATCGCCCTGGTCGAGGCCTACGCCAAGGAGCAGGGTCTGTGGCTCGACCCCGAGGCCGAGGCGCGCTACTCGGAGAAGGTCGAGCTCGACCTGTCCACCGTCGTGCCGAGCATCGCCGGTCCCAAGCGCCCGCAGGACCGCATCGAGCTGTCGCAGGCCAAGACGGCGTTTGCGGCGGCGCTGCCGGCGTACACCAAGGACCCCGGCAAGACCGTCTCGGTGACCACGGACAAGGGCACCTTCGACCTCGACCACGGACACGTGGCGATCGCCTCCATCACCTCCTGCACCAACACCTCCAACCCCTCGGTGATGCTCGCCGCCGGCCTGCTGGCCCGCAACGCCGCCGCCAAGGGGCTCATGGCCAAGCCCTGGGTCAAGACGTCGATGGCACCCGGCAGCCAGGTGGTCACCGGCTACTACGAGAACGCGGGCCTGTGGTCGGCCCTGGACGCCCTCGGGTTCAACCTGGTCGGCTACGGCTGCGCCACCTGCATCGGCAACTCCGGCCCGCTGGACGACGCGATCAGCGCGGCCATCAACGACAACGACCTCGCCGTCTCCGCGGTCCTGTCCGGCAACCGCAACTTCGAGGGTCGGATCAGCCCCGACGTCAAGATGAACTACCTGGCGTCCCCGCCGCTGGTCATCGCCTACGCCCTGGCCGGCACGATGGACTTCGACTTCGAGGCCCAGCCGCTCGGTCAGGACGCGGACGGCGCCGACGTCTACCTCCGGGACATCTGGCCGAGCCCCGACGAGGTCGAGGAGACCATCGCCTCCTCGATCAGCCGGGACCTGTTCGTCAAGGACTATAAGGACGTCTTCACCGGCGACGAGCGCTGGCGGGGCCTGAAGACCCCGGAGGGCAAGACGTTCGCCTGGGACCCCGACTCGACGTACGTGCGCAAGCCCACCTACTTCGACGGCATGACCATGGAACTGACCCCCGTCGAGGACATCCACGGCGCCCGCGTCCTGGCCAAGCTCGGCGACTCGGTGACCACCGACCACATCAGCCCGGCGGGCTCGATCAAGAAGGACAGCCCGGCCGGGAAATACCTGGCCGACCACGGCGTCGCGGTCCGCGACTTCAACAGCTACGGCTCCCGCCGCGGCAACCACGAGGTCATGGTGCGCGGCACGTTCGCGAACATCCGGCTGCGCAACCAGCTCCTGGACGGCGTCGAGGGCGGCATGACCCGCAACTTCCTGGCCGGCGGCGAGCAGACCACGATCTACGACGCGTCCGAGGCTTACCAGGCCGCCGGCGTGCCGCTGGTCGTGCTCGGCGGCAAGGAATACGGCTCGGGTTCCAGCCGCGACTGGGCCGCCAAGGGCACCCGGCTGCTGGGGGTCAAGGCCGTCATCGCCGAGAGCTACGAGCGGATCCACCGGTCCAACCTCATCGGGATGGGCGTGCTGCCGCTGCAATATCCGGACGGGCAGACCGCGGACAGCCTGGGCCTGGACGGCACCGAGACCTACGACATCACCGGGGTCACGGAGCTCAACGAGGGGCGCACGCCCAAGACCGTGCACGTCAAGGCCGCCAAGGCCGACGGGACCGTCGTGGAGTTCGACGCGCGGCTGCGCATCGACACCCCGGGCGAGCGGGACTACTACCGCAACGACGGCATCCTGCAATACGTGCTGCGCGGCCTCGTCGCCAGCTGAGGCGCACCTCGACCGGCCGGCCGATCGGGTTTACCGACCGGCTGGTCGGTCGGTAGTCTGGCCGGGTCCGCGCGCGGGCCCGGCCGAGCGCCGCCTGGGGTACGCCGTGTGCGGGCGCCACGACGACGCAAGGGAGCGCCATGGAGCATCGCACGGTCGGCACCGGTAGCCATCACGTCATCGCCCTGCACGGGTGGTTCGGTTCGGCGCAGGGCTGGGGATCCTTCCCGCAGTACGTCGACGGCGCGGCGTTCACCTATCACTTCATGGACTACCGCGGCTACGGCGTACGCCGTGACGAGCCCGGCGACTACACCCTGGCCGAGATCTCCGCGGACGTGCGGCGGCTGGCCGACGAGGCGGGGCTGGCGCACTACAGCCTGCTGGGCCACTCGATGGGCGGCGCCGCCGCGCTGCGCACCCTGGCCGATGACCGCGACCGGGTGCTGGCCGTGGTCGGGGTCAGCCCCGTGGGTGCGACCCCGTCCCCGTTCGACGACGCCGGCCGCGACCTGTTCTGGGGCGCCGCACAAGACCCGGCCAAGCGCGCCGGCATCATCGACTTCACGACCGGCAACCGGAACACCGCCGTGTGGGTGGGCCAGGTCGCCGCGCACTCGCTGCAGAACTCCACCGTGGCGGCCTTCGCCGGCTACCTGGAGGCGTGGGCGAATGCCGACTTCGCGCAGGAGTTGCGCGGCATCGACGTACCGGTGCTGGTCGTGCCCGGCCGGCACGACCCGGCGTTGGGCGAGGCGACGGTCCGGCAGACCTGGCTGCCCCTGTTCCCGCACGCCACCCTGGAGGTCGTCGACAACGCCGGGCACTACCCGATGGACGAAGCGCCGGTGAACCTCGTGACGATCGTCGAGGGATTCCTCGGCGGGGTGGCCGCCGGCACGAGCCGGACGTGACCCCCGCCGGGCGGGTCGCCGACCCGGACAGCGCCGTACTGCACGACCCGGCGACCTATGTCACCGGGGTGCCGTACGACGTCCTGGCCAGGCTGCGCGCAGCCGGACCGACGTGTTGGGTGGCCGAGCCCGACCTGCCCGGCTGGCCGGCCGGGACCGGCTATCACCTGGTGCTGCGGCATGCCGAGGTCGAGGCCGTGCTCAAGGACCCGGCCACGTTCTCCTCTGCGCTCGGCGGCACCCAGCTGCGCGATCCGGCCACCGAGGCGGACCTCGCCTATGTGCGACGGATGATGCTCAACATGGACCCGCCGGAGCACTCCCGGCTGCGGCGGCTGCTGTCGCGATCGTTCACGCCCCGGGCCGTCACGGCGCTGGAGGAGGGCATCGCCGAGCACGCCCGCCGCCTGGTCGACGCCATGCTGGCCGGTGGCGAGACCGTGCCGGGGCCGGACGGCCGGCCGGTGCGGCAGGGGCGCTGCGACTTCGCCAAGGAGGTCGCCGCGGACCTGCCGTTGCTGGCGCTCGCCGACATCCTCGGGGTGCCCAGCCAGGACCGGTGGCTGATGTTCGACTGGGCCAACCGGGTGATCGGCTGGCAGGACCCCGACTACGCGGTCAGCGCCGCATTCGACCCCGAGGGAGCCACGGAGCTGGCACGGCAGGCCCTGGCGCTGCGGCCGCAGCCGGACGCCGCGGGACGGATGCCGGATCCACGCACCCGGGCCGGGATGCCGGATCTGTATGCCTACGCCCACCTGCTCGGCGAGGCCAAACGCGCCACAACGGGCCGGGACGTCATGTCGATCCTGATGGCCCAGCGCGACGACGACGGCGGGCACGTGACGATCGAGGAGTTCGAGAATCTTTTCTGGCTGTTCGCCGTGGCCGGCAACGAGACCCTGCGCAACGGCCTGCCCGGCGGCATGATCGGCGTGCTCGCCCACCCGGAGGCGCAGCGCCGGCTCCGGGCGGATCCCGCCCTGCTGCCCGGCGCCGTCGATGAGATGCTGCGCTGGTGGACCCCGGTCATGGTGTTCCGGCGGACCGCCACCAGGGATTGCTCGATCGGCGGGGTGCCGGTCGCCGCCGGCGAGAAGGTCGTGGTGTCGTTCACCTCCGCCAACCGTGACGAGCGGGTCTTCGCGGACCCGGACGACTTCAACATCGACCGGGACGCCCGGGCCCACCTGGCGTTCGGGCACGGTCCGCACTTCTGCCTGGGGGCGCACCTGGCCCGGGTGCAGATGCGGGCCTTGTTTGCCGAGGTGCTGAGCCGTACGACGTGGCTGGAGGCCGACGGCGACCCGGCGTACCTGCGCAGCAATTTCCAGCGCGGGGTCAAGCGGCTGCCGCTGCGGTGGACCGCCCCGGCACCGGCAAACTGAACATCCGACCTGGTCCAGGCCCCGCACCGGCCGGCGGTTTGGAGACAGTTCACGACGGCTATGCCCCCGTTGGCTGCCCCCCGGTGGCAATCTTGTGCTCCAGGGGCGCCCGCCGGGCGCCGCGGCCGGGAGGCTTAGTCGTGGCTGAGGTGGTCATCTTCCACTCGGCGTTGGGGTTGCGGGCGGGGGTTCACGACGCGGCTCGTCGGCTGCGCGACCAAGGGCACGTCGTCCACACCCCTGACCTGTTCGAGGGGACCGTGCTGCCGGGCGGCTCGGCGGGTTATGAGGCGGGCACGGCTCTGATGGAGTCGATCGGATGGACGACGATCGTGGATCGGGCCTGGGGGGCCGTGGACCACCTGGCCCGGGAAGTCGTCTATCTCGGCTTCTCGATGGGCGCGGCGATCGCTCAGGAGTTGGCGATCCATCGGCCCGGCTCGCGTGGCGCCGTCCTGATCGGTGGGGGTGGGGCCTACGACGACGAGCCGTGGCCGCTGGGCGTGCCGGTGGACTTTCACCACATGGTCGACGACCCGTGGGTCGACGAATTCGCTCCCGTGCGGCTCGCCCGGTTGGCGGCCCGCGCCGGATCCTGCAGCAGCGTCTACCTCTACCCGGGTGATCAGCACCTGTTCACCGATCCGCAGCTGGACGAGGAATACGACCACGACCTCACCGAGCTGGTCTGGCGTCGGATCATGCGGTTCCTGATCCGCCTGGAGGCCGGCTACATCCCCAGTCGCGGCTGAGGATCCCCGAGACAGCTCGCGCCCGCCGGGTGCGGCGGTGGTCGGGACCGCGCGGGTCCGGGCGTCGTACGTCGTACGCCGCGCTGCGTTGTCGGTTCGGCGAGGCACAATCGGCCCCATGAGCGGCAGTGCACCCGAAACCCCAGGCGAGGTGCCGCGCAGCGGTGTCCCGCGGGCCGCGCGATCGGTGCGCGCCGGGGGAGCCCTGCGTGACGGGGTGCCGGCGGGCTGGCCGCCCGGGGTGCCACCGCCGGACGCGCCCGGCTGGGAACGGGCCGCGGTGGCCTGGCTGCTCGACCAGTGTCCGGCCGACTATCGCCTCTATGAGCCGTTGCGGCGCCACCCGGCCGCGCTGGCCTGGCTGGCGGCCAACCATGTGGCGGCCCAAGTGGAGGCGGCGCGCGAGTCCTACCGGCGGGCGCGGGTGGAACTGGGCGAGTCGTTGGGGCCGGGCGGGGTGACCGAGGTGCTGGGCGTCCTGGAGCGCGAGGGTCTGCGGCTGCGGGCCGCCGCCCGGGCGACGGACCTGCTGGCGCAGGCCCTGGCCGGGGGGCGATTCATCCCGCGGCTCTGACCCTCACGACTGCGGGACGTGCTCGCCGTGGCCGTGCTCGCGCAGCTTGGCCCGGATCCGCGCCGCGGCCTCGTCCATCATCGCCGGGTCGGGGTCGTTGTCGGCGGTGCGGAAACTGAACTGGCTCGGCGACGTGACCGGCCAGACGTGCCAGTGCAGGTGCGGCACCTCGAATCCCTGAGCCAGCAGGCCCACCCGCGGCGCCTGCCACTCCTCCTGCTGAGCTTTCCCGATCGCCAACGCCACCTGCGACAGATGCGCGATGAGGTCCGCGTCGGCCTCGGTCCAGGACGGGATCTCCTCCCGGGAGACGACGAGGGTGTGCCCTGGGGTCAATGGTGCGGCGGTGAGAAACGCGACACACCGGGCGTCGGTCCAGACGAACCGACCCGGGATCTCACCGGCGATGATGCGGCTGAAGATGCTGGCCATGGCGCCAGCCTAGGGGGATCACCGGCGTCGTGGCACTCGGGTGGTGGCAACGCCAGCAAGCACCCCCAGCGGCCGCCCAGCCTCCGTCCAGCGCGCCCGCGCGCGACGGCGTACCCTCGAGCGGACGATCGCCTTCGAGGAGTCCCCACTGTGTCGCTGTTGGATCAGATTCAGTCTCCCGCCGACCTGCGCCGGCTCGATCCGGCGCAGCTGGAGTGGCTGGCCGCGGACATCCGCCGCTTCCTGGTGAGCGCCGTGTCGGCCACCGGGGGCCATCTCGGTCCGAACCTCGGTGTCGTCGAGCTGACCATCGCCCTGCACCGGGTCTTCGAGAGCCCGCACGACACGATCGTCTTCGACACCGGCCACATCGGCTATGTGCACAAGCTGCTGACCGGCCGCCAGGACTTCTCCGGGCTGCGTGCCAAGGGCGGCCTGTCCGGTTATCCCAGCCGGGCCGAGTCCGAGCACGACGTCGTCGAGAACAGTCATGCCTCCGGGGCGGTGTCGTGGGCCAGCGGGATCGCCCACGCCCGCCGGCTGAGTGGCCAGAGCGATCGGCACACCGTCGCGGTGGTCGGCGACGGCGCGCTGACCGGGGGGATGGCCTGGGAGGCGCTGAACAACCTCGCCGCCTGCAAGGATCTGCCGCTGGTCATCGTCGTCAACGACAACACCCGCAGCTACGCGCCGACCATCGGCGGGCTGGCGGAGCACCTGGCGACGCTGCGGACGACGCGCCAATACGAGCAGGTGCTCAACTGGGGCAAGGAGCGCCTGGCGCGCACTCCCGTGCTGGGCCGTCCCGCGCTCGGGACGCTGCACGGGGTCAAGAAGGGCCTCAAGGACATGATCGCCCCGCAGGGGCTGTTCGAGGACCTCGGGCTGAAATACGTGGGGCCGGTCGACGGCCATGACGAGGCGGCCGTCGAGGTCGCCTTGCGTCAGGCCCGGGGCTATGGCGCACCGGTGATCGTGCACGTGATCACCCGCAAGGGCCACGGCTATGAACCGGCTCGCCAGAACGCCGACGATCGCTTCCACGCGGTCGGCGTCATCAACCCCGAGACCGGGCTACCGCTGGAGGTCAGTGGCCGGTCCTGGACCGACGATTTCGCCGAGGCCGTGGAAAAGGCCGCGGCCCAGCGCGAGGATGTGGTGGCGCTGACGGCCGCCATGCTGATCCCGGTGGGGTTGAAGGGCTTTGCCGAACGCTATCCCGACCGGGTCTTCGACGTGGGGATCGCCGAGCAGCACGCGGTGACGATGGCGGCTGGCCTGGCGTACGGCGGGCTGCACCCGGTCGTCGCCATCTACTCGACGTTCCTGAACCGGGCCTTCGACCAGATGCTGATGGACTGTGCCCTGCACCGGGCCGGCGTCACGTTCGTGCTGGACCGGGCCGGGATCACCGGCAATGACGGCGCCTCGCACAACGGCATGTGGGACATGACGCTGGCCAACATCGTCCCCGGCCTGCGTCTGGCCGCGCCGCGCGACGGCGTACAGGTGGCTCGGGCCCTCGACGAGGCGCTGCTCGTCGCGGACGGGCCGACCGTCCTGCGGTTCCCGAAGGGCAACCCGCCCGCCCCGATCGACGAAATCCGCTCCCACGGGGTGGTGGACGTGCTGGCCGAGACCGGCGACGGCCCGGTGGACGAGCTGATCGTGGCCATCGGCGCGATGGTGCCCACCGCACTCACTGCCGCTTCGGAGCTGGCCGCCGCCGGGCGGTCGGTGCGCGTCGTCGACCCGCGCTGGTGTCTGCCCGTACCGACCGAGCTCGTCGAGCTGGCTCGAACCGCCGGGCGGGTCGCCGTCATCGAGGACAACGTGGTGGGTGGCGGGATCGGGGCGGCCGTCGCGCTGGCGCTGAGCGAGGCCTCGCTGGAGGTGCCGGTGGTCCAGCTGGGGGTGCCCAAACGGTTCCTGGACCACGCGAGCCGCGGCGAGGTGCTGGCCGAGATCGGGCTGACCCCGCAGACCATCCTGCGTCGCCTCAACGGCCCACGTCGCGGTCCGCGGCTGGCAGACTCCGCCTAGGAAGCCGTCGCGCGCCATCCGCAGGAGGGGCTCATGCCTGAGGTAACCGTTCACGATCTCTCGCAGGGCCGCCCCGCCTCCGGCGCGCCGACCGTGCTGCTCGTGCATGGCATCACCGGCAACGGATTGTGCTGGCGCGAGGTCGCCGCCGAGCTGGGTCGGCGCCGCGGCGATGGGGCGCTCCGGGTGCTGGCGCCGGACCTGCGGGGCCGGGCCGAGTCGCGTGAGGTCGGCCCGCCGTACGGGATGGGTGCCCACGCCGCCGACATGGCGCAGATCGCGCGCGCGCAGGACGGCCCGGTGCTGCTGGTGGGCCACTCGATGGGAGCGTTCGTGGCGGCCGTTGCGATGGCCACCGATCCCACGCCGTACGTCGCGGCGCTGCTGGTCGACGGCGCCCTCGCCCTGCCCATGCCGGACGGCATCGACGTCGACACCGCGTTGCAGGCCGTGATCGGTCCGGCGATGACGCGCCTGTCGATGCGGTTCGAGAGCCCGCAGGCCTATCTCGACTTCTGGCGGCAGCATCCCGCGGTCGGCCCGCTGCTGGCCGGCCCGGCCGCCGAGACGACTCAGGGCTACATCCTGCACGACCTGATGCCGGCGCCCGATGACGACGGATACGTCTCGACGTGCGTCCTGGAGGCCATCCGCGAGGACGGCGGCGCCGTGCTGGTGGACCCGAGCGTGGCGCCCGCCACGAAGAACGCCCTGGAGCGCGGCGCGCGGATGGAACTGATCTGGGCCGCGCGGGGCATGCTCAACGAGCCGCAGGGGCTGTACGACGAGGGCCGGTTGGCCGCCCATGCGCTGCCGGAGAGCCTGCGCATCACCCGCGCCGACGCGAACCATTATTCGGTCATCCTCGACCCGGCCGGGGTGGCCACCATTTGCGACGCCATCGACCGCCTGCTGCCGGCCTCACCCCGCCACGACTGACGGCTACCGCTCGGCGCACCTCTCCTCATACCACGGTATGGAGAGGGGTGCGCCGAGCGGTCACCTGCTCATACCACGGTATGGAGAGGGGGCGGGTGGGATCAGATGTCGCGGAACGTGGTCACGCTGGCGCCTAGGGCGTTGAGGCGGTGGGCCAGGTCCTCGTACCCGCGGTTGATCACATAGACGTTGCGCAGCACCGAGGTGCCCGGCGCCGCGAGCATCGCCAGCAGGATGACGACGCCGGGTCGCAGGGCCGGCGGGCAGACCACCTCGGCCGCGCGCCAGCGGGTCGGGCCGTCGATCAGCACCCGATGCGGGTCGAGCAACTGCACCTTCACCCCGACCTTGGTCAGTTCGGTGAGGTAGATGGCGCGGTTCTCATAGACCCAGTCGTGGATCATCGTGCGCCCCTGCGCGACCGCCCCGATCAGCGCGAAGAACGGCAGGTTGTCGATGTTCAGTCCGGGGAAGGGCATCGGGTGGATCTTGTCGATCGGCGCGACCAACGGGCCGGGGATCGTGGTGAGGTCCAGCAGCCGGGTCTTGCCGTTGGCCGAGGCGTATTCGGGGCTCAGCTCGAACTTCATGCCCATCTCGGACAGCAGGCTCAGCTCGATCTCGAGGAACTCGATCGGGATGCGTCGGATCGTGATCGAGGACTCGGTGACCACGGCAGCCGCCAGCAGGCTCATCGCCTCGATGGGGTCCTCGCTGGGGGAGTAGTCGATGTCCATGTCGATGACCCGGCAGCCGCGCACCCGCAACGTCGTGGTGCCGATGCCGTCGATCTGGACGCCGAGCCGCTCCAGGAAGAAGCACAGGTCCTGGACCATGTAGTTGGGGCTGGCGTTGCGGATGACCGTCTCACCCTCGAACCGGGCGGCGGCCATGAGCGCGTTCTCGGTGACGGTGTCGCCGCGCTCGGTGAGCACCACGGCGCGGGTCGGGTGCACGGTGCGGTCCACGCCGGCGTGGAAGAAGCCATTGGTGGTGCTCACGGACAGGCCGAAGTGCTTCAGCGCGTGCATGTGCGGCTCGATGGTGCGTGAGCCCAGGTCGCATCCGCCGGAGAAGGGCAACGAGAAGCTGTCGAAGTCGTGCAGCAGCGGCGCGAAGAACATGATGATCGTGCGGGTACGCCGGGCCGCGTCGAGATCCATCGCGGTCAGATCCAGGCGCGCCGGCGGCACGATCTCCAGGTCGTTGCTGTCGGGCAGCCACCGAGTCCGTACGCCGATGCTCTGCAGCACCTCGATGATCCGGTTGACCTCTTCGATCCGGGCCAGGCTGCGCAGAGTCGTGCGGCCGCGGTTCAGCAACGCGGCGCACAGCAGCGCGACCGCGGCGTTCTTGCTGGTCTTCACGTCGATCGAGCCGGACAGCTTGGTGCCACCCTTGATGCGCAGGTGCTGCGGACCGGATGTGCCGAGCGAGACGAACTCGCTGTCCAGGGACTCCCCGATGCGGGCCAGCATGTCCAGGCTGAGGTTCTGACGGCCCTGCTCGATGCGGGCCACGGCGCTTTGGCTGGTGCCGAGATGCTCAGCCAGCTCCGCCTGAGTCAGGCCGGCGTGGCGGCGAGCGTCGCGGATGAGGCCTCCGATGCGTGCCAAGTAGTCCTCACTCATATAGTCAAGCCTAACTCATATATGAGATACTTGCCGGTCAGGCCCTATCTCGACAGCAAGGCAACGTCTTCCTGTCGCGAGCCGAGCGGCGACGATGACGGCGGCGGTCCGCAAGCAGGACGTTCGCCCAAGTCTCCCACATGGCTCGTGGGCCCCCCGACAAGATGTTCCCCCGGCGCGTCGCCGTACCGTTGGTATCCCGCACCGCCAGTGGACCATTCGAGACGCGCCTGCGCTGGTAGGCGCGCCGACGGGGGGTTCCGGCGGGGACGGCCACGGCCGCCGTACGACGTGGCGTAGGTCATACGGCGGCCGTTCAACAACGTCCGATCGCTGTCATGGGCCGCAGATCATGGCCCAATGAGTCACTCCGGCAGGCTGGCGACCCCTCGGGGCAGGAAGCGCTGGCCGGTGACCTTCTCGGCGATCCCGGACCGGTCGAGCAGAGGCGTGAGCCCCCCGTTCCAGAACTGGAAGCCGGCCCCGGTGATCATGGCGAGGTCGAGATCCTGCGCGGCGACGACGACGCCCTCGTCGAGCATGATCCGAGCCTCCTGCGCGAGCCCCGCCAGGACGGTCTCGCGGACCTGCTCGGTGGTCAGCACGGTCGGCTGCTCCGGCAGTTCCATCAGCTTCACGACCTCGGGGTTGGGCACCATCTCCCCGCTCGGGCTCAGCACGTAATAGCCCGGCATCTTGTGCTCGATCGCGATGCGGCGGAAGTTCTCCGAGATGTAGAACCGGTCCGGGAACGCCTTGCCGAGCGTCTCACCGTTGTGGAAGGCCACCGCCGGGCCGACCATGCCGAGCAGCACGAACGGGGGCATCGGGGCGACCCCGGCGAAGCCCTTGTCGGCCACATCCACCGGCGTGCCCTGGTCCACGATGCGCACCATGTCGGACATGAATCGCCCGAGCAGCCGGTTGACGATGAACGAGGGGCTGTCATTGACCAGGATCGTCGTCTTGCCCAGCCCCTTGCCCGCCGCGAACGCGGTGGCCAGGGCCGCATCGTCGGTCCGCTCGCCCTTGATGATCTCCAGCAGCGGCATGACGGCGACCGGGTTGAAGAAGTGGAACCCGACGACCCGCTCGGGGTGCTTCAGGTCCGCCGCCATGTCGGTGATCGACAGGGAGGAGGTGTTGGTCGCGAGGACGCATTCGGGGGTGACGACCTCCTCGACCTCCTTCCAGACCTGCTTCTTGACGCCCATCTCCTCGAAGACGGCCTCGATGACGAAGTCCGCGTCGGCGAAGCCGGCCTTGCTCGTCGAGCCCGTCACCAGGGCCTTGAACCGGTTCGCCTTGTCCGGGGTCAGCCGACCCTTCTTGACCAGCTTGTCGAGCTCGGCGTGGACATAGCCGACGCCCTTGTCCACCCGCTCCTGATCCAGGTCCGTCATCACCACGGGCACCTTGAGGCGCCGCACGAACAACAGCACGAGCTGGCTGGCCATCAGGCCGGCGCCGACGATGCCCACCTTGGTGATCTTGCGGGCCAGCGACTTCTCCGGAGCCCCGGCGGGCCGCTTGGCACGCTTTTGGACCAGATCGAAGGCGTAGAGCCCGGCGCGCAGCTCCTCGCTCATCATCAGGTCTTCGAGCGCGACGGTCTCGCCCTCGAAGCCGTCCTCGCGCGAGCAGGTGCGGGCCTTCTCCATCAGGTCAATGGCCCGGTACGGCGCGGGGGCGTAGCCGCCGGTCTTCAGGTCCGCGAAGTCGCGAGCCTTCTTGATCGCCGCGGCCCAGCTGGCCTCGTCGCGGTCGACGGGCGTGCGTTCGACGGTGATCTCGCCGGTGAGCACCTTGGCCGCCCACAGGATCGACTGGGCGAGGAAGTCGGCCGGCTCGAAGACCGCGTCGGCGAGGCCGATGTCGTAGACCTCGCGGCCCTTGAGCATCTTGTTCATCGACAGCGGGTTCTCGATGACCAGCTTGACCGCACGCTCGATGCCGATCAGGTTCGGCACCAGCCAGGTGCCGCCCCAGCCGGGGATGAGGCCGAGGAAGCACTCCGGCAGCGCGAACGCGGGGATCCCGGTGGAGGCGGTGCGGTAGGTGCAATAGAGGTTGACCTCGACGCCGCCGCCGAGGGCCAGGCCGTTGATGAACGAGAACGTCGGCACGCCCATGTCGGTGAGCCGACTGAACGCGATGTGCCCCAGGTCGGCGATCGCCCGGGCCTGCGCCTTGTCGGTGACCTTGGCGACGCCGGACAGGTCCGCGCCCGCGGCCAGGATGAACGGCTTGCCGGTGATGGCCACGGCCGCGATCTCGCCCTTGGCGGCCCGCTCCTGCAAGCCCTGCAGGACGGCGTCGAGCCGGATCAGGGTCTGCGGCCCGAACGTGTTGGGGCGGGTGTGGTCCTTGCCGTTGTCCAGAGTGAGCAGCGCCATCACCCCGGCGCCGCCGGGCAGCTCGATGTCGCGGACCTTGGCGTCGGTGATGACCTCGTCGGGGAAGATGGTCTGGAAGTCGATCGTGGGCGCGCTCATCGGGCCGCCGCCTCCTTCGTCTGGGTGGTGGACGTCGCGCCGGGGACGTAATCGGCGTGGTGGGGGTTCTCCCAGATGACGGTGGCCCCCATGCCCATGCCGATGCACATGCTCGTGATGCCGTAGCGCACGCTCGGGTCCTCCGCGAATTGCCGGGCGAGCTGGATCATCAGCCGTACGCCGGAGCTGGCCAGCGGATGGCCGCAGGCGATGGCGCCGCCATAGCGGTTGACCCGCGGGTCGTCGTCGGCGATGCCGTAGTGGTCGAGGAAGCTGAGCACCTGCACGGCGAACGCCTCGTTGAGCTCGAACAGGCCGATGTCGTCGATGGACAGGCCGGCGTTGGCCAGGGCCTTCTCGGTGGCCGGCACCGGACCGTAGCCCATCACCTCCGGCTCCAGGCCGGCGAACGCGAAGGACACCATCCGCATCTTCGGCGTCATGCCCAGCTCGGCCGCCGCCTGCTCGGACGCGAGGATGCACGCCGTGGCGCCGTCGTTGAGCCCGGCCGCGTTGCCGGCGGTGACCCGGCCGTGCGGCCGGAACGGCGTCTTCAGGTCGGCCAGCGCCGCCATCGTGACACCCGGTCGCGGCGGCTCGTCGGTGGCGGCATAGCCCCAGCCGAGTTCGGCGTGCCGGGTGGCCACCGGCACCAGATCGGGCTGGATCTGGTTGGCGGCGTAGGCCTTCTCCATCTTGTTCTGGCTGCCCACCGCAAAACGGTCGGCCCGTTCCTTGGTCAGCTGCGGGAACCGGTCGTGCAGGTTCTCGGCGGTGTTGCCCATGTTCAGCGCCTCGACGTCGACCAGCTTCTCCGCGACGAACCGCGGGTTGGGGTCGACGCCCTGCCCCATCGGATGCCGGCCCATGTGCTCGACGCCCCCGGCGATGGCGACGTCGTACGCGCCGAAGGCGATGCTGGCGGCGGCCGTCGTGGCGGCCGTCAGGGCGCCGGCGCACATCCGGTCGATCGCATAGCCGGGCACGGTGTCGGGCAGGCCGGACAGCAGTGCCGCGGTGCGCCCGATGGTCAGGCCCTGATCGCCCATCTGGGTGGTGGCCGCGATCGCCACGTCACCGACGCGCTCGGGCGGCAGTTCGGGGTGGCGGCGCAGGAGTTCGCGGACGCAGGCGACGATCAGGTCGTCGGCGCGCGTCTGGGCGTAGATGCCCTTATCTCCCGCCTTGCCGAACGGCGTGCGTACGCCGTCGACGAAGACGACCTCGTGGCGTGGTGTGGACACGGATTCTCCCTGGGTCGGCAGAACATGGGATCGGCGACATTCCGTCACCATGGTGACGCGGCCATCGGCCGGATGGTGGGCTGACGAAACCGCCGCTTCCGGACAATCTTACCGGTGGGTAATCCCGCTGCCACCGTGGCGAGGGTGGCGTTCGTCTCAGCGGGGTCCGGGCACCCCCTCCCACCTGCCCCGACGCCCGTGGTCGGGGGGCCCGTGGTCGGGCGGCGCGCGGGGCGGCTCAGTCGCCGGTCTGCAAGGCGGCGATGACGGCGGGGGCGACGATGTCGATCTGCCAGGACCGCGCGCCCCGCCCGGCCAGCGCGCTCCGGACCGCCTCGTCCGTGGCCTCGGGGGGTGACCACAGGACCCGGCGCAGGGTGTCGGGGGAGATCAGGTTCTCGACGGGGACCGTGTGCTGGGCGGAGAAGGCCGCCAGATCCGCGCGGACGGCAGCGAGGCGGGCGGCGGCCGCCGGGTCGCGGTCCGCCCACGCCCGCGGTGGCGGCGGGCCGTCGGAGGGCAGGCTCAGCAGCGGCAACTGCTCGTCGGTCAGGCTCAGTGCGGCGGTCACCGCGCCGAGCCACGCGGAGGCATACCGACGGGCCGCGCGGTTGCCGGTGGCCTCGCCCACCGCGCTGAGCGTGCCCGGGGCGGCCTGGGCGATCTCCAGGAGGGCCGCGTCCGGGATCACGCGGCCGGGCGAGACATCCCGGGTGCGGGCGACGTCATCGCGGGTGTACCAGAGTTCCCGGGCCACGGCCATCGTCCGGCGGCTGCGGATCTTGTGCAGCCCGGAGAGCCGTCGCCAGGGATCGACCCGCGGCGCGGGACCGGTGAACGAGGTGAGGGCGGCGAATTCCTGGTGGGCCCAGTCGAGCTTGCCCTGGTCCGCGAGATCGGCCTCGATCGCGTCGCGCAACTGGGGGAGCACCTCCACGTCCAGCGCCGCATACCGCAGCCACGGCTCCGGCAACGGCCGCGTGGACCAGTCCACCGCGGAGTGCTCCTTGGCCAGTGTGACCCCCAAGTAGTGCTCCAGGACCGCGGCGAGGCCGACCCGCGGTTGGCCCGCGAGTCGGGCGCCCAGCTCGGTGTCGAACAGGTGCGCCGGGAACAGGCCCAGCTCGGCGAGGCAGGGCAGATCCTGGCTGGCCGCGTGCACGACCCACTCGACGTCCCCGATGACCTCGGCGATCGGGCCGAGGTCGGGGCAGGCGATCGGATCGAGCAGGACGGTGGCCGCCCCGGCCCGGCGCAGCTGCACCAGATAGGCGCGCTGACCGTAGCGGTAACCGGAGGCGCGTTCGGCGTCGACGGCCACCGGACCCGTCCCGGCCGCCAGGGCCCGGGCCGCGGCCGCCAGCTCCGCCTCGTCCTCGACGACCTCCGGGATCCCGTCCGACGGCATCTCGATCAGGGTGGGCAGGCCGAGATCCTCGGGGCTGCCCTCCGGTGCGGCGGCGGGTGGCGCCGCCGGGGCTGCGGCCTCGCGCTCGGCTCGCCGACGAGCCAACTCCTCGCGCACCTCGGCCCGGCCCTCGCGGGTGCGGCGCCGCGTCACGGGGCCCGCCGGGCGCGGATCGGGACCGGCGGCAGCCTCGGCAGCCGCCGCAGCCGCGGGGGAATCGGCAGCAACGGTGGCGTCGGCGGATGATTCGGCGGGTGGCGGTGGGGTGAACGGGTCGTCGAGGTGGCTCATACCGATCACCAGGATGTCATGCGGCGGTCATCGCCGGATGCCCGGCAGCGGGACGACCCCGTCGGGCAGCGGCGGCAGGCCGGCGATGGTGCACAGCAGCTCGGTCCACAGCAGCAGGTGGTCTCCCAGCTCCGCACCCGAGACGGTCCACGAGGCCCGCAGTTCCAATTCGGCGCTGGCGTCCTTGTCGGCCAGCGACCCGAAACTCTCCGAGACGATCCGGGTCACCGTTCCGCCCAGCGCGCGGTAGCCGACTCCCGCATCGTCCAGCGCGTCGCTCAGCCAGGACCAGCCGACCTCGGGGAGCAGGGGGTCGGCGCCCATCTCCGCATCGAGCTGGCAGGTCGCATAGGTGACGACCCGCCACGCCCCGTCCCACGCCTCCGGCTCTGCGGGGTCGTGCAGCACGATGAAGCGCCCCGTCGCCACCGGGTCCTCGGACTCGGGCAGCATGACGTCTGCGGACAGTGCCGTGCTGTTCGGGGCGATGCGTTGCGGCGCGGGGATCTCCAGCAGCGTGACCTCGGGCCGCGTCCGCACCTGCGCCAGGGCCTGGACGCACCGGCTGAACTGCTCGGGCGCCCCACGGCGGGCCTGGCGACTGCTCACGTGGAGCACCATACGGCCGGCTCAACCCACCGCGCGGGCACCACGCCGGTCACGCTGCGCAGGTGCGGCCAGGACGTGCGACGATGCGCAGCGTGACCGATCTGTCCTCCGGCGTCGAGCGTCGCGGTCCCGCGGACTCCGCAGCCCCGGACGCCGTACCGTCGTCCCCCGCCGAGTCGTTGCTCGTCGCCGCCGCGCGGCGGCGGCCGGGCCCTCGTCCGCCGGTGTGGTTCATGCGCCAGGCCGGGCGGTCGCTGCCCGAGTACCGGGCCATCCGGGAGGGCATCGCGATGCTGGACTCCTGTCGGCGACCCGACCTGGTCGCGGAGATCACCCTGCAACCGGTGCGTCGGCATGGGGTGGACGCGGCGATCTTCTTCAGCGACATCGTGGTCCCGCTGGCGGCGATCGGGATCGACCTGGACATCGTCCCGGGGACGGGTCCCGTCGTGGCCCGCCCGATCCGGCGCCGGGCCGACCTCGACCAGCTCGTGCCGCTGGAGCCGGGACACGTCCCCGACATCACCGAATCGGTGCGCCTGGTGGTGGCGGAGCTGGGCGCGAGGCCGTTGATCGGATTCGCGGGGGCGCCGTTCACCCTCGCGTCGTACCTGGTCGAGGGCGGTCCCAGCAAGAACCACGAGAACACCAAGGCGCTGATGTACGGCGACCCGCAGCTCTGGCACGACTTGTGTGCCCGGCTGGCCCAGATCTCCGGGACCTTCCTGCGGGTGCAGGCGCAGGCCGGCGCGAGTGTCGTTCAGCTCTTCGACTCCTGGGTCGGCGCGCTGCCGCTGGCCGACTACGAGCGGTACGTCGCGCCCCACTCGGCGTCCGCCCTCGCCGCCGTGGCCGACCTGGACGTGCCCCGAATCCACTTCGGGGTGGGCACCGGCGAACTGCTCGGCGCGATGGGAGCGGCCGGCGCCGAGGTGGTCGGGGTGGACTACCGGGTGAACCTGGCGCAGGCCTCCCGGCGGATCGGTCCGGGATATGCCGTGCAGGGCAACCTCGACCCGGCGTACCTGTTCGCGCCCTGGGAGGCGCTGGCGGAGCGGGTCCGGCAGATCGTGGCCGAGGGGCGGCAGACGCCCGGGCACATTGTCAATCTGGGGCACGGGGTCCTGCCGCACACCGACCCCGACGTCATCACCCGCGTCGTGGACCTCGTCCGCTCGCTCGAGGGCTCGTGAGCCTGGGCCACGCTGTGAAGGGCGGGCCGCGATGACGGTCGATCAGCTCTACCTCGTCGGCGGCCTCGCGCTCCTGCTAGCCGTCGTCCTGCCCATCCTGTTGCGTCGGGTCGCGCTGTCGGCCCCCATCGTCCTGGTCCTCGTCGGCTTGGGCATCGGATCCATGCCGCTGCCGCAGGGTTTCGACGTCGACCCGACGACGAACCCGGCCGCCATCGAGCACCTGACCGAGCTCACGGTGATCGTGGCGTTGATGGGTGTCGGGCTGGCCTTGGACCGCCCGCTGTCGTTGCGGTCCTGGGCGTCGTGGCGGCGCTGGCATGCGACGTGGCGGTTGCTCGCCATCGGGATGCCGCTGGCGATCCTCGGGACCTGGGTCCTCGGGATGGGGGTGCTGGGGCTTGGTGCGGGCTCGTCCTTGCTGCTGGGCGCGGCGTTGGCGCCCACCGATCCGGTGCTCGCCGCGGATGTCCAGGTCGAGGGACCCAGCACCGAGGAACTCGACGACATCGGGGAGCGCGACGAGGTGCGGTTCGCCCTGACCTCGGAAGCGGGCTTCAACGACGCCTTGGCGTTCCCGTTCGTCTACGCGGCGATCTTCCTCGCGGAGAAGCAGCAGGTCGGGGACTTCCTGCTGCGGTGGCTGAGTTGGGAACTCGTCGGCAAGACGCTGCTGGGGGCGGCGATCGGCGTCGCCTGCGGCCTGGCTCTTGGGCGGGTAGCGTTCCACGGCCACGACACGCTGCGCCTGGCGGAGAAGGGCGAGCCGTTGCTGGCCCTGGCTGCCACGTTCGTCGCTTACGGGCTGGCCGAGGTCGTGGGCGGCTGGGGGTGTCCTTCGCCGACGGACTGTTGGGCTACCTCGACTGGCGCGGGTTCGGGTTCGCGGTCCTCGTCCTGTTCGTGGTCCGGCCCGTCACGGCCGGCCTCGCCCTGCTGGGGAGCGATCGGCACGTCCGCGGCCAGGGGGAGGTGGGACTCGGTCCTCGGGAGCGGCTCGTCACAGCATTTTTCGGCGTTCGGGGCATCGGTTCGGTGTACTACCTGGCGTACGCCTTCGGCGCCGCCGCCTTCCCCGAGCAGTCCTACCTGTGGTCGGTGGTGGGCGCGACGATCTTGTTGTCCGTCATCGTGCACGGGGTTCTCGCCACGCCGGCCATGCGCTGGGTCGAGGCGAAGCGGGCCGAGCGGGCCACCGACACGGTCTAGACCGGCCGCAACCCGGTCTCGCAGCCGGGCCGATTGCGCCGGCGCACGGGGCGCGTTGGTCGCCCTGCCGCCCGGCCTGACAGACTGCGGCCATGACCGAGACCCGACCTGGCGCAGCGGAGCTGCGCGCGCTCAACGACACGATCCGCTACGCGATGTGGTCGGTCTTCGCCGCGTCAGTGCCGCTCGGCGAGGATCGGGCCGGCATCGAGAGCGACCTGGACGACTTCCTCGCGGGCGTGGAGGCGGACGGGGTCGTGGTGCGGGGCCTGTACGACGTGGCCGGCCTGCGCGCCGACGCCGATCTGATGATCTGGTGGCACGCCGAGACGATCGAGCAGCTCCAGGCGGCCTACCAGGCGTTCCGACGCACCCGGTTGGGTCGGCACCTGACGCCGGTCTGGTCGGTGGCGGCGCTGCACCGGCCCGCCGAGTTCAACAAGGGGCACGTGCCGGCGTTCATGAAGGGCGAGGAAGCCCGCGACTACCTGTGCGTCTATCCGTTCGTGCGCAGTTATGAGTGGTATGTCATCGGCGAGGACGAGCGCCGCGCCATGCTGTCGGAGCACGGCCAGATGGCCCGCGACTACCCCGACGTGCGGGCCAACACGATCGCCTCGTTCGCGCTTAACGACTACGAGTGGGTGCTGGCGTTCGAGGCCGACGAGCTGCACCGCATCGTCGACCTCATGCGGCACCTGCGCGGCAGCAAGGCCCGCCTGCACGTGCGCGAGGAGGTGCCCTTCTTCACCGGGCCGCGCCGCACCCCGGGACAGATCGTCGCCGCGTTGCCCTGACCGCCGGTCAGAGCTGGCGCGCCATCAGGCGCAGGGCGTCCGCGGCGACGGACTTGCCGTCGTGGAAGCCCATGTCCCACGGCGCCCCGGCGAACACTTGGGCTCCGACGGTCGGGCTGATCCGCTCGGCGGCGGTCCGCAGGATCTCCCGCCGGATGGCGTCCGCCTCGGCCTCGAAGAGGCCCAGGCAGCTCTCGACCACGTGGTCGGCCGCGGCCTTCTCTAGCCGGGGCTGCCCGTCATCGCCCGGTCGCAGGAGAACCTCTAGCAGCAGGTCCCGCGTGATCATCGCCCGTCCTTCAGGTTTGCGCTGCCGGCGAGGGCAGCAGGTCACCGGCGCCGCCGCTGCGTCGCCTCCAGCGGATCTATCGGCCGAAGCGCGTACGGCGTAAGCGTGCCGTCGCCATCCGCTGGCGGGGCGCTCGGCCAGACGGGCAACGCGGGGTCAGGCGCTGCGATTCAGCCGTCGATGGGGTGCAGGCGCAGGCTGATCGAGTTGATGCAGTACCGCTGATCGGTGGGCGTGTCATAGCCCTCGCCCTCGAAGACGTGGCCCAGGTGGCTGCCGCACGAGGCGCAGCGCACCTCGACGCGGCGCATGCCGTGGGAGCGGTCTTCCACGTACTCCACCGCGTCACCGGCCAGCGGCGCGTAGAACGACGGCCAACCGCAGTGACTGGGGAACTTCGTCTCGCTGCGAAACAGCTCGGCCCCGCAGGCTCGGCAGCTGTAGACGCCTTCGGTGCTGGTGTCGGTGTATTCCCCGACGCCCGGCGGCTCGGTGCCGGCGCGGCGCAGCACGGCGTACTCCTGCGGCGTCAGCAGAGCCGCCCACTCTTCGTCGGTGCGCTGCACAGGATAGGGCTGCACGGGATCGCTCTGACCGGTCATGCGGATCACCGTACGGCGTGGTCGCGGGCCGACCGCGAGCGCCCCGCCGCCAGGCTCGCCCCGGGCGGGCGGCATTAGGCTGCCGCCCATGGCGGACCCCGCAGTGACGATCGAGTGCGCCGCCCCGGACGGGCAGGTACGTCGGGTGCGGTTGAGCAACCCGGACCGACCGGTGTGGCCGCAGGCGGGGCTGAGCAAGGCGGACCTCGCGGCGTACCTGCTGGCCGTCGACACGGCGTTGCTGCGCTGCGTGGGGGATCGGCCGGTGACCCTGCAACGCTTCCGCGGCGGGGTGAGCGGGGAGGAGTTCTATAGCAAGAACCCGCCCAAGGGCTGCCCGGCCTGGATCCGCACCGTGGAGTGCACCTACCCCTCCGGGCGGCGGCATCCGCAGCTGGTGATCGAGGAGATCGGCGCCGCGGTGTGGGCGGTGCAGATGGGCACGGTCACCTTCCACCCGTGGCCGGTCCGCGCCGACGACAACGACCTCGTCGACGAGGTGCGCATCGACCTGGATCCGCAGCCGGGCACCGGGTTCGCGCAGGCCGTCGAGGCGGCGCTGGCGCTGCGGGAGCTGATGGCCGAGCTGGGGTTGACGGCCTGGGCCAAGACCAGCGGCAACCGTGGGGTGCACGTCTACAGCCGCATCGCACGGACCCACGAGTTCCTCGACGTGCGGCACGCGGTCATCGGGATCGCCCGGGAATTGGAGCGCCGGCTCCCGGATCTGGTCACCACGGCCTGGTGGAAGGAGGAGCGCGGCGCGCGGCTGTTCGTCGACTACAACCAGGCGAACCGGGACCGCACGATCGCCTCGGCCTACAGTCCCCGGCCGCTGCCGCACGCGCCCGTTTCCATGCCGCTGACCTGGGCGCAGCTGCCGGAAGCGGATCCGGCGGAGTTCACCGTAACGACGGTGCCGGCGATCGTGGCGGCCGAGGGCGACGCCTGGGCCGAGATCGATGCGCCGGAGCACACCGGGCGGATCGATGCGGCGCTGGGGTTGTGGCAGGCAGACCTCGAGCGAGGTTTAGGGGAACTGAACTTCCCTCCCGACTTCCCCAAAATGCCCGGCGAACCGCCGCGCGTCCAGCCCAGCAAAAAGAACGAGGCCAACTGGGAGGGCGAGGTCAAGCTCGCCGGTCGTCCCGGACGACCTCAGCGTCAGTGAGGACTTCGCCCAGGTCGTACGCCGCGGCGCGGTCGATCTGGTCGATGCTGCACGAGCGCGGATCCCGGTCGGGGCGCCACCGCAGGAACTGCACGGCGTGCCGGAATCGCCAGCCCTCCAGCTGATCGAACGACACCTCCACGACCCGCTCGGGGCGCAGCGGCACGAACGAGACGTCCTTGGTGGAGGAGAACCGGGAGCGGTCGGTGGCGGCCTGCGCCACCGTCCCGTCCGCGTCGCGGAGCACCCACGGCTGCAGTTCCTCGATCAACTCCACGCGCCGCGCGGCGGTGAACGCGGCGATCCCGCCGACGTTGAAGAGGCGCCCATCTGCGCCGTACAGCCCGAGCAGCAGCGAGCCGACCCCGCGCCCGCTGGTGTGCACCCGGTAGCCGACCAGCACGGCTTCGGCGGTGCGCTTGTGCTTGATCTTGACCAGGGTGCGCTTGCCGGGGGCATAGGCCGCGGCCAGCGGCTTGGCCAGAATGCCGTCCAGTCCCGCCCCCTCGAAGCGGCTGAACCAGTCCTGAGCCACCTGGTGATCGCGGGTCACCCGGGTCAGGTGGATCCCGTGGCCGCGCGGAACCCCCGCGAAAAGGCGCTCCAATTCCGCGCGCCGTTCGCTGAAACCCCGCTGCAGCCAAGGCTCGTCGGCGACCGAGAGGAGATCGAACGCGACCACCTCGGCGGGGGTCTCGAGGGCGAGCTTGGCCACCCGGGAGGCGGCCGGGTGGATCCGCTGGGCCAGCGCCTCCCAGTCCAGGCGCTGGGCGCCCGGTTCGCCCCGCCGTACGACGAGTTCGGCGTCGAGGGCGCAGCGGGCCGGCAGCGCCGCCCGGACCTGGTCGACCACCTCCGGGAAATAGCGCGTCAGGGGCTTCTTGCCGCGACTGGCCAACTCCACCTCGTCGCCGTCCTTGAGCACGATGCAGCGGAACCCGTCCCACTTCGGTTCGTAGAGCAGGCCGCCGGCGACCGTGTCGGCCGGCGGAATCGCCGGGGCGGCCTTGGCGAGCATGGGTTCCAGGGGGAGCGGGAAGGGGACCTTCATGGCGGCCATTGTGCTCGGTGGTGCGGCGCCGGCGGACACCCCCTGTCAGGATGTCCCCGTGACGACCTCCTCACCGGTCCCCGCGGGGCGCCGCGCCGTGGCCGTGGCCTGCGGTCTGGCCGGGGGCGCCCTGGCCGGTTCGGCGACGAGCCTGGCGCTGGCGTCGTACGTGCTGCGTCGGCTGGTGACCCCCGAGCGCGACCGCACGGACAACGTGCAGATCCTGGCGGTGCACCTCGGCGACGGCGGTGCTGACGGCGACGACGGCGATGCGATCACCCTGGCCCGCACCGAGGAGACGGTCGCTCCGGGACGGTACGGCCTGTGGCTGCACGGTGGCCGCGGGCACGCGCGGCTGGGGGACGTGCTCGCCGACGATCCCCGCGCCGGCACGGTGACCAGGCGGGTCGAGCGCGTCGACGCCGGTTCGCTGCGGCCCGGGCCGGCCCGCTGGAACGGCTACTACTACGGCGGCGACCCGCGGCAGTCCCTCGGGCTCGACTTCGTCGACGTCGCCATCCCCGGACCGTTGGGGCCGATGCCGGCGTGGCTGATCCCGGCCGCCGAGACAGCCGTGCCCGAGAACCGTTGGGCGGTCCTCGTGCACGGCCGGGGGGCGCTGCGCGGGGAATGCCTGCGCGCCGTCCCGGTGCTGCATCGGCTCGGGTACACCTGCCTGATCGTCGGCTACCGCAACGACGAGGACGCCCCCTCCAGTGGGGACCGGCGCTACGCCCTCGGGCTGTCGGAATGGGCGGACATCGAGGCCGCCCTGGGCTGGGCGCGCGACGCGGGCGCCACCTGCGCCGTGCTCGTGGGCTGGTCGATGGGCGGCGCGATCGTGCTGCAGACGCTGAGCCGTTCCCCGCTCGCGGCCGAGCTGGTGACCAAGGTCGTGCTCGACGCGCCGGTGGTGGACTGGGGCGATGTCATCCGGCACCACGTCCGGCTCGGCCGCATCCCGGCCGGCATCGCCGATGTCGCGACCCGGGTGCTGCGCTGGACGGGGGCCCGGCAGCTGGTGGGAATCGACTCCCCGCTGGATGTGGCCGAGACCGATTGGATCGCGCGGGCCCGCGAGCTGGCCCACCCGACGTTGCTGATCCATTCGGTCGACGACGAATTCGTGCCCGTCGGCCCGTCGGTCGCGTTGGCCCGGGCCCGCGCCGGACTGGTCCGCTACGTGCGCTGGACCGAGGCGCGGCACACCAAGGAGTGGAACACCGACCCGGATCGCTGGGACCGGGTCGTCGCCGAATTCCTCACCAGCTGAGCCAGACTCCCGCTCCGAGGCGGGCCGTTCGACGGCGCTGCTGCGTGGCGGCCGGGCGAGTCGGTGTCATGATGCCCCATGGCGAAAAAACCGAAGAACTCCGACAAGAAGTCCCGGTCCGGGGGTGGCAAGTCCGCGGCGGCGCGCGCCGAGAAGGCGGCCCCCGACCTCGCGGCGGCGATCCACGAGGCGCTGCAGGTCACCGAAGGGTTCGACCTGTCCGCCGTCGATCCGCGGGCCACCCCGGGGTTCACCGGGGACCGCGCCGCGGCGGAGCAGGAACTCGCCGCGACGGCGCAGGAGGTCTCCACCCTGCAGGAACGGCTGTACGCCGAGTCCAGGGGCGGGGGCCAGCGCAGCCTGCTGCTCGTGGTCCAGGGGCTGGACACCTCGGGCAAGGGCGGCATCATGCGGCACGTGGTCGGCCTGCTCGACCCGCAGGGCGTGCAGATCACGGCGTTCAAGGCGCCGACGCGTGAGGAGCGCAGTCACCCCTTCCTGTGGCGGATCCGCCGGGCGCTGCCGACCCCGGGCATGATCGGGGTCTTCGACCGCTCGCAATACGAGGACGTGCTCATCGTGCGCGTGCACAACCTGGTTCCGCCGTCGACGTGGTCGCGCCGGTACGCCCAGATCAACGCCTTCGAGAAGTCCGCCGCCGACAAGGGCATCCGCATCGTCAAGGTGATGCTGCACATCAGCTCGGCCGAGCAGAAGGAGCGGCTCGGCGAGCGGCTGGCGCGGCCGGACAAATACTGGAAGTTCAACCCCGGCGACATCGACGAGCGCCAGCGGTGGGACGACTATATGGCGGCGTACCAGGCCGTCATGGACAAGACGGCCACCGAGCACGCGCCGTGGTACGTCGTGCCGGCGGACCGCAAATGGTATGCCCGACTCGCCGTACAGCACCTGCTGCTGCGCGAGCTGCGCGCCATGGACCCGCAGTGGGCCGCCGCCGACTTCGACGTGGCGCAGCAGCAGGACCGCCTCGCCGCGACCTGAAGGCCTCAGGACCTGGGGCTGCGCTGCTGACGCTTGCGCGGCGTCCGGGGCGCGATCGTCTTCGCCGCCCCGCCGCGGGGCCGCTTCGGCGGCGCCGGGGCGGGGTCTGGTTCCTCTCGCGACCCGGGCAGGGCCGACGACGCGGCCTGCGCGGTGGCGAGCTCCTCGACCTCGTCGGGGGCTGCGGGCAGGGGCGTGCTCTGCAGCACCAGGACCGACCGGCCGGCCACGGCCACCTGGTCGCCGGGCGTGATCAGCGAAGCGGTCGGGTCCGGCAGTCCGGTCGCGAGGGCCGTGTTGATCGCCACTCGCCAGCGGACGCTCTCGTGCTCCAGATGCCTGGGGACGGTGAACTCGACGGCATCGCTGTGGGCGTTGAACATGAGGATGAAGTCGTCGTCGCGGACCCGGCGGCCCAAGGCGTCGGGGGAGTGGATCCCGTCACCGTTGAGGAAGACGGCCAGGGTGCGGGCGTAGCCGGTCTGCCAGTCCTCCTCGCGCATCTCCGAACCGTCGACCGCCAGCCACACGATGTCGCGCAACTCGGACTCACCGCCATGGTCGGCGCTGCCCTTGAAGAACCGCCGCCGCCGAAACACCGGATGGTCCATCCGCAGCTTGATGAGCTCCCGGCTGAACGTCAGCAAGTGCTCCTGGTCGCGGGTCAGGGCCCAGTCGATCCAGGCGATCTCGTTGTCCTGGCAGTAGACATTGTTGTTGCCGTGCTGGGTGCGCCCCAGTTCGTCGCCGTGCGCGAGCATCGGCACACCCTGGCTCAGCATCAGCGTGGTGAGCATGTTGCGGATCTGCTGCCGGCGCAGGGCCTGGATCGCGGTGTCCTCGCTCGGCCCTTCGGCCCCGCAGTTCCACGACCGGTTGTGGCTCTCGCCGTCGCCGTTGCCCTCGCCGTTGGCCTCGTTGTGCTTCTCGTTGTAGGTGACCAGATCGCGCAGCGTGAATCCGTCGTGGGCGACGATGAAGTTGATCGAGGCGATGGGGCGCCGGCCGGAGTGCGCGTAGAGATCGCTCGACCCGGTCAGCCGGGAGGCGAACTCCGACAGCGCGGCGGCCTCACCACGCCAGTAGTCGCGGACCGTGTCCCGGTATTTGCCGTTCCACTCGGTCCACAGCGGCGGGAAGTTGCCCACCTGGTAGCCGCCGTCGCCGAGATCCCACGGCTCGGCGATGAGCTTGACCTGGCTGATGATCGGGTCCTGCTGGATCAGGTCGAAGAATGCCGAGAGCTTGTCGACCTCGTGGAACTGTCGCGCCAGTGTCGCGGCCAGGTCGAAGCGGAACCCGTCGACGTGCATCTCGGTGATCCAATAGCGCAGGCTGTCCATGATCAGCTGCAGCACGTGGGGGTGGCGCATCAACAGGCTGTTGCCGGTGCCCGTCGTGTCGTAGTAGTGCTCCTTGGCATCGTCGACGAGCCGGTAGTAGGCGGCGTTGTCGATGCCTCGGAAGCAGAGCGTCGGGCCGAGTTCGCTGCCCTCGGCGGTGTGGTTGTAGACCACGTCGAGGATGACCTCGATCCCGGCCTCGTGCAGCGCCTTGACCATCGACTTGAACTCCGTGACCTGCTGGCCGTGCTGGCCGGTCGCGGAGTACTCGTTGTGCGGGGCGAGGAAGCCGATGGTGTTGTAGCCCCAGTAGTTGCGCAGCCCCTTGTCGACCAGGTGGGTGTCCTGGACGAACTGGTGCACCGGCAACAGCTCCAGGGCGGTCACGCCCAGGTCCTTGAGGTAGGCCACGATCGCGGGGTGCGCCATCGCGGCGTACGTCCCGCGGATCTCCTCGGGCACGTCCGGGTGCGTCATCGTCAGGCCCTTGACGTGCGCCTCGTAGATGACGCTCTCGTGGTATTCGTGCCGAGGCGGCCGATCGTGACCCCAATCGAAGAAGGGATTGACCACCACCGAGAGCATGGTGTGCCCGAGCGAGTCGTCGTTGTTGTGCTCCTCGGGCGCCATGAAGCGGTAGGCAAACAGCGACTCGTCCCCGGTCAGCTGGCCGGTGATGGCCTTGGCATAGGGGTCCAGCAGCAGCTTGTTGGGGTTGCAGCGGTGCCCGTTGGTGGGTTCGTAGGGGCCGTGCACCCGGTAGCCGTATTGCTGGCCGGGCTGGAGGTTGGGCACGTAGCCGTGCCACACGTAGCCGTCGACCTCGGTCAGCTCCAGCCGTTCCTCGGCGCCGGCTTCGTCGATGAGGCACAGCTCGACTCGGGTGGCGACCTCGGAGAACAACGCGAAGTTCACGCCGGCCCCGTCGAAGGTCGCGCCGAGGGGGTATGCCCTGCCAGGCCAGATGTCCATGTGCTCCACTCCGTCGATGCCGGCCGGGCGGACTTCGCCGGGCCGGCGGGTCCATTTTGACAGGCTCGCGCGCCTCGGCCGACATGCCCGCCGCACGCCGCCCGGGGCCGGGTGAGCGAGTTGGCGCCGAGGCAGCGGATCGGTTAATGTCGGGGAGCACCCGAGGGCGCCACGCCCGACGGGAAATGCGGACATAGCTCAGTTGGTAGAGCACAACCTTGCCAAGGTTGGGGTCGCGAGTTCGAGTCTCGTTGTCCGCTCGGAGGCCGCGGGCCCTTGGGGCACCGAGTTTCACGGTGGAGTGGCCGAGAGGCGAGGCAACGGCCTGCAAAGCCGTGTACACGGGTTCAAATCCCGTCTCCACCTCCACTCACCCGGGCGATTGGCGCAGGTGGCTAGCGCGCTTCCTTGACACGGAAGAGGTCACAGGTTCAAGTCCTGTATCGCCCACCCTTGCAGCACGGCCCCTGGCCAGCGACACCGCTGGCCAGGGGCCGTTCTCGTGCTGCGGGCACCCTGCCGGCATCCGGCCCCTGCGCTGAGGTTTGGAGCGTTGCGGGCGCGGCCGCTAGGGTGGACCAGCAACCAGGACGTATAGCTCAGTTGGTTAGAGCGTTCGCTTCACACGCGAAAGGTCAGGGGTTCGAGTCCCTTTACGTCCACCCCACGCACAAGGCTCGAACCCTTGCCAACGGAAACGTTGGTGGAGGTTCGGGCCTTGTGTGCGTCTGCGGCCCAGGTCAGAGCGTTGGCGTTGACCTGCGGATCGAGGAGCATTTCGAAGGGCCGGTTGTGCTCGACGCGCAGCTCGTTGTCCTCGTCGATGTAGACCTTCGTGAAGAACGCCTGGTTGCATAGCCGCCGGTTGGTGTCGTCGCAGCGGGCGTAGATGTCGGCGCAGTTGGCGAGCAGTCCGAGGGCGTCGTCGAGGTGGGCGCGGGCGTCGGCGTAGTCGCCGAAGTGGGCGTCGATACGTCGGGTCACCTTGTCGAGTTCGGCGACGATTCGGTCCTGCTCGCGCTTGAGCACGGTCAGCGGGATCGCGTCGGCGTAGTGCGCCTGCATGAGCCGGTCCTGCTCGCTTTCGAGCCGGTCGCGGCTGGTGGTGAGGCGTTCCAATTCCTCGGTTTCGGCGGCCATGAGCCGGTCGAACTCGTGGTGGAGCATCCCCGCGAGTGCGTCCTGCTGAGCCGGCGTGATCTGCACGCGAGAGTAGTAGTCCTCGACGAGCTTCTCGACATCCTCGATGAGCATCGCCTGGCGCGTGCAGTCGGTCCGCTTGGAGTGTCGGCCGGAGCAGACGAAGTAGCAGTACACGTTGCCGTGGCGGTTCTTCGCGTTGGAGACGATGAGCCGCGAACCGCACTGGCCGCAGTGGATAGTGCCTTTGAGGTAGTGGCCGTGGACTTGGGTCGCCTCGACGGCGCACTGGTGCGCGGTGAGCACGGACTGGACCTGGTACCAGACCTCGGCAGGCACGAGCGCCGGGTGGTTGCCCTTGTATCGGGTGCCTCGGTAGATGACATCGCCCTTGTAGTACGGGTTGATCAGGAGGCGATGGATGGTGGACACGGCCAAGGGCTTCGCCGGCCTCTTCGGCGTGGGCAGGCTGCGCAGTCCGCGCGAGGTGAGTTCGTCGTGGAGCTGGCTGACGCTCCAGTTCCCGGATGCGTATGCCTTGAATGCCCACTCGATCATCGGTGCTCGCTCGGGATCGAGTTCGATGGTGCGGAGCTCGCGCCCCAACTCGTCGCGCTTGCGGACGTTGAGGTAACCGATGGGTGCTCGTCCGTTCGTGCCGCCACCGATGGCCTTCTGGGTCATGCCCTTGGTGACTTCGGTGGCGAGGTTGCGGGAGTAGAACTCGGCGATCGTGGACATGATGCCGTGCAGGAGCATCCCCGACGGGGTCTCGTCGATGTTCTCCGTCGCGGATACGAGCATGACCCCGCACTGTTGGAGTGCGAGGTGGATGCTCACGTCGTCGGCGCGGTTCCTGGCGAGCCGGTCGACCTTGTGGACGATGCAGTATGCGACCTTGTTGGTCTTTACGTACTGGATCATCCGCATCAGTTCGGGCCGGTCGGACGACTTGGCCGAGGCTCCCGCGTCGATGAACTCCTCGACGATGCCGGCGCCGAGTTGTTCGGCCTTGCGCCTGGTCGCTTCGCGTTGGGCTGGGATCGAGAAGCCCTCGTCCGTGCCGCCCTTCTCAGCCTGCTCGCGGGTCGAGACCCGCAGGTAGGACACAGCGGCAGCCATTGTCTTCGGCGGGTCGGTGAGGCTGGCTGCCGGATCGTCGGCAATGGTGGTCATCGGGGTCTCACTCTCACGCGGTTCGACCCTCGCGCTCCCAACTGTTCGTGGGAGGGGGTGTTGATCGTGAGAGCAGCCGGTGAAGGCTGTAGGGCGAGACCCGATGGTCTCGGTGCGTGTTGCCCGCCGAGCGGCGAGGTTTAGGCCACAACACCCCGCATCGCGAGGCTTGCACGGTTCATTCTACCGGGCGGCTTCAGAGGCGGCCAGGCCATCCGTCGCCGCCCGGTAGGTGTCGGGTACCCGCGTGGCCTCGCGGGCCGCGCGGCTCTCGCCGGTCTCCTGCAACGTCAGCCGGATGAGGACCTCGGCGAGCTTGTGCAGGTCGGCACGGTCGCGGTGGACGGCCCGGACGGAGAGCGCCTGGGCAACATCACACAGTTCCAGCGAGCAAGAGGCGCGTTGAAGTTGCTGGCTGAGGTCGTGGCACACATCTACGCGACGAACGATGACACCGCGATCATCAACGTTGGTGACATCGACTACGACAACGACCCGGTGCTGAACCACCTCACCGATGGTCTCGGACGGTCCGAATACGCATCTGTGGCCGAGGGAGACTTCGCAGGCAAACAGTCGCACTCTGCCGCAGTGGACGCTGATATCTTCCCCGGCAAACCTGCCTACACCACCCGCGTCGCACGCACGGTGTTCACACATTCGCTTGAAATGGTGGCGACCGCAGGAGCCGGCCGCAACGACTGGATCGTCGGCACGCTCCGCCCAGGCGAAGACACCGCCATCTTCGAGAAGGCACTCACGGAATCCGAGAAGGTCTTCTGGCATCTGTCTTTCGATGGCGGGCGATGGCGCTTCAACATCGAACCGAACGTCAACGCCATCATCGAGACCGAGAAGCGCAACGTCGCCAATACCGCCGTCGCGGCGATGGTCGACACACTCATCCGCAACGCGTTCGCTAACGATGGTGGCGCCAAGGCCGTGCACTTCCCGTCGGGCCCTGCCGAGGTCCACGACGAAGCAGGCCTGAGAGTGGTCGTGCTTGACTACAACGTCGTGGCCGTCACGCAGAAGAGCGCAGAGCAGCCACCTTCCGCAGTCGTTGAGATGCTGGACAAGGTCGGCTCCGTCGGCAGCCCGCGGACCTACCGCAACGCCGTGGTGTTCGCAGTCCCCGACGAAGAGCAAATCGAAGTGCTGAAAGATCGAGCACGTGCTTTGATCGCATCCAACAACCTCGCCAGCGACGCCGCTCGACTCGCACAGTTCAGCGACGAAGTTCGCAAGAAGGTAGAGGTCTACAACAAGGAAGCCACGCTCAACGCCCGTATCGCGGTAACCCGCTGCTACAAGCACATCTACTTTCCCTCTGGGGACAAGGCGACCGGGTACCTCCGCCACCGTGAGCTCCCGGCCCAGGCACAAGGGGACACAAAGAATGCGACCTCAGCGGTATTGAGCTTGCTCGAAGACGAGGACAAGATTCGGAGCAGTCCGTTCACCGCCTCGTACCTCCGGTCGAAGACCTGGCACGCTGCAAGCTCCGCCACCACACGCTCGATCGCCGACTACTTCTGGACAGACCACACGATCCAGATCGTCCGCAATCCAAACCTGATTCGTGAAGCGATCGTCAACGGGGTGAAGAACGAGAACTGGGTCTACTACGACGCGGGCACGGGGAAGACCTACACAGCAAACACGATGGCCGGGTTCTCGCCCGAGATGAAGCCTGACGCCGAGGTGATGACTGCTTCCGAAGCACAGTCACGAGGCCTGCTCGTTCGCAAGCCGACCCAGGCCGACTTGCGTGCCGTCATCACCAACGATGACCTCACCGGAGCCGAGATACGCTCCCGCCTCGAAGCACAGTGCGGCGGTGAGCCCACCAAGACCGACGTCTTGGAGCTGCTCGCCACCGCGGTACAAGCCAGCGACTACAAGTGGTTCGTTGTCCTCGATGCAGAGCCCGCACCGGGCGTCCGTGCGCTGTCGCCATCCGCGATCAAGGACAAGGGACTCGACGGCCTGTGCATCCTCAGCAGAGAAGCAGCCGACGCGCAAGAGATCGAGGTGCCGACCCGCACACCGAACTCGAAGACCTTCAATGCAGCCGGCCCAGGCGGTGCAGCAATGCAGAGCCTCCTCGATCAGATTTCGGACTTCACGGTCCCGACGGTAAGCACGATGACCTTGAAGGTCACCGCCGACGAGGCCTCAGGCACCAGCGACATCGACCTCGCCGTGGCAGCGCTCGGCATGCTGCAAAAGCAGCACATCACCGTTCGTGCGACGATCCGCGCCGAGTTCAAGGGAGTCAACGGCGGAGTCCAGTTCCAGGGCACCGCAGACCGTCAAGACTTCCAGTCCGCCTACAACCATGTGAAGAAGGCCATCGGCGGAGCGAACAAGGTAGCGGGGGAGGTCACCCTCGTCTTCCGTTTCGCCGCCGCTCTGGACATCACCGACGCTCAGTTCGGCCAGATTCACACGGTCGTCAAGAACCTCGGCATGAAGAGCACCACGATGACGGCCGAGGTGACCAAGTGAGTGCGGTCAAGCGGTTCCGCCCCGCATCCCATCTCTCACTGGTCGAAGGCGTCCGAGGGTTCCGACTCGTGGTAACGCCGGGCCGAGGCGAAGCCTTCGGCGTGACGCTTGAAGAAAGCTACGGCGAGAACGGCAGCTCAATCACGGCACCGGTCAGCACAGCCACACCCGTTCAAGCTGGACGCGTGGTTGATGCGCTGTTCGTCGCGATCCGTAAGGCAGGCCACCAGCCGAGCGTGCTGGCTTTCAAACGGAAGGCACCGATTCGCCTGGGCGAAGCCGAGGGAGTCCGCCTTGCGCTGGTGCTGTTCACGACGCAGCCCATTGCCAAGCATGAGCGGGTCCGGGCCTTCGTCGCCGGAATCAACGCCATGAGCGTCGAGGAAACCTACTACTGGTACTCCAAATGCATGGGACTCGATGGCAACCGCGCCCGCAAGGCACTCCGAACCCTCCTCGCCGACTAAGGACACGACGTGACCACTTCAAGACCACGGGTCCTCATCGAGGACTGGCTACCCGTCGCAGAACTCGGAATCGAGTCACGGCGAGAGCGCGGAGCGGCCTCAGCCCTACCACCGCTCTCGTTCCTTCACATCTGGTGGGCCCGTCGACCACTTGTCGCCTCCGCCGCTGTCGCACTCGCGGGCGTCATGCCGGCATGGACCGAAGAGCTAGCCGAATCGTTCCCAGAAGCGCCGGAAGTTCGCACTGAATCGGCCTACAGGGCATGGCTACTTCGCCTCGTCGGCATCCTGGGTGACCCCGTCAAGGGAAGACGCATGATCGATGCCGCCAACGCTGCTGGCGTGAAGTTGCAGGGCAACGGTTACGGCTACCGTCAGGCGTTCCGAAACGCAGTGTCGCGCTCAGATATCGACCTGCTCCACACCGTTCTTCGTCGCACCTGGGGCGAGCTTCCGACCATTGCTGACCCGACCGCCGGTGGAGGATCAATTCCTTGGGCTGCGAGCCGACTTGGGCTACCTGTCGTCGCGAACGACCTCAACGGAGTCGCGGCCAGCGTGCTGAAGGCAGGCGTCGAGATACCTGCAACCCGCGGCCTCGACCTGCTCCCTGACATCAGGAAGTGGGGCGACGTGCTCGTCAAGCGAGTGGAGAAGCGACTCAAGGAGTTCTTCCCGCTCAACGAAGGGGAAAGCGTCATCGCCTACATCTGGGCGAACGCTGTCCCTTGCCCGCGCACGGGTCGGCTTGTGCCACTGCTGACAGATAAGTGGCTACGCAAGGCACCTGGGAAAGAGGCCGCGGTCCGGATGGTCACCTCCGTTGAGGGGATCGAACTCAGGGAGCCACGCTTCGAGGTCATTCTGGGACGCGAGGTGGACAAAGCCGACGCCAGCACCGGGACAATGGCGCGAGGCAAGGCGGTCTCTCCATACGACAACCTGGTCATCGATGGCGATTACATCAAGGAGGCCGCTCAGAGCGGCGATATGAGCCAACTGCTCTACGCCGTGGCAGTCCGAAAGCCATCCGGTGAGCGTACCTTCCGGGCGCCGAATGAGGCAGACCTTCAAGCACTGCAAGCTGCGAATCGCACGTTCGACGCACTGAAGGACGAGTGGTTTGATGCCGGAATCCTGCCCACCGAGGAGTTTCCTGAAGGGAACGATCTGCGCCCCAAACACTACGGTCTCGATCGTTGGGTAGATTTCTTCACTCCTCGCCAAGCGCTCGTACATGGCACGTTTGGTGAGGAGTTCGCGCGCCTCGTGCCCGAAGTGCGCGAGGCTCTCGGCGAGGCTGCTGACCAGGTGCTTTTCGAGTTGGCTCTGATGCAGGGCAAGGCCCTCAATTACAATTCGAGACTTGGCTCGTGGCACGTCTCAAAGCAAGTGATGCGAAGCGTCTTCGAGAGGCATGACTTCGCGTTCAAGTGGACATTCGCCGAGTTCGAAGGCGCAACCGCCCTCTACTCGTGGTGCCTCGACCAACTAACAGATGCCTACGGCGGGATCGCCCGCCTGCTCGACGAGACCGGATCGGCAGAGCTCGGCATGAACGACCGACTTGAGCGTCAGGTCACGGTTACTCAAGGTAGCGCGGCAAGCCTCCCACTGGATGACGGCTCGGTGACGCATATCTGCATGGACCCGCCCTACTACAACAACGTGATGTATGCAGAACTCGCAGACTTTTTCTACGTCTGGGAGAAGCGCACGCTGGGGCGTCTCGTTCCTGACTACTTCCGGGATGAACTCACCGACAAGGACAACGAGGCGGTGGCGAACCCAGCTCGTTTCGCGGCGATGGGACGACGCAAGAACGAACTCGCCGATCTTGACTACGAGTCGAAAATGACTTCTATCTTCGCCGAGTCCCGACGAGTGTTGGCAGACGACGGAGTCCTCTCGGTGATGTTCACTCACAAACGAGCCGAGGCGTGGGACACCCTCGGCATGGGCTTGCTGCAGGCCGGCTTCACCATCGAGACCTCGTGGCCCGTGAACACGGAGGCCGAGACCTCACTCCATCAAGCGAACATGAACTCGGCGGCATCGACGATCATGCTCGTGTGTCGCAAGCGGGAGGATCGGGAGACAGAACACCGAACGTACCTGGATGACATCGAGCAGGATATTCGTCTCGCAGCACGTGATGCAGCAACAAGGTTCCAGCATGACGGTATCGACGGCGTGGACCTACTGCTCTCAACATACGGACCAACGCTGTCTGTCATCTCGCAGAACTGGCCTGTCTACTCGTCCACCCCGGACGCTGATGGACGCGACCAACTGCTCCGTCCTGAAGACGCTCTCGCCTTGGCTCGTGAGGAGATCGTAGACCTTCGCCGATCCCGCCTTGTTGGAAAGGCGGCGAAGGTCGATGGCCTCACTGACTTCGTCCTGTTGGCGTGGGACACGTTCGGCGCGCGGGAGTTCCCGTTTGATACGGCCAGACTGCTTGCCCTTGCCGTGGGAGGCCTAGATGTGGACGACCTGGAGCGTGCCAAGATCGTGTCGAAGTCGTCCGGGAAAGTCACACTGCTGACGCCGAAGGAACGGTTGCGCCGCGGTGCTGACTCGGGCCTTCCCGGGGTAACGCCCGAAGCATCCTCTTTCGAGTACATCATCGACGCTGTTGACACTGCGCTCTACATTGCTGAGGTAGACGGTCAACAGGCCGCCAAGCGCTTCCTTGATCGTTATGGATACACAAGCGACAGTGGATTCGTTTCCACGCTGCAAGGTCTGGCGAATGCGATCCCGCGGACCAAGGTGAAGGGCGCCTGGGTTGTGCGTGAGGCCGGGCTCATCGACACGCTCTGCACTCTGTACTTCGAGGATGTCGTGTTGCCGGAGGCAGAGGAGATGGCCGCTCTGGCAGACCCCAACGAGAACACGCTGTTCGACGTGGAGTGACATGACCCCGGACGACAACGACGCTCTACCACCTGGATCGCCGGCGCCACCTGGCGGACCGGCGAGTCCTGAGCTGTTCTCGGGCGACTCTATCTCGTCGCCGGATTCGTTCCAATCTGTTGATCTGGGAGCAACCTACTCGCCGGACGACCACCCGTTCGAGACGTTCTATTTACCGTTGCTGTCTCGGGCGGTGACCTACGACAGAGCCGTGGGCTACTGGTCAGCGTCCGAGCTTCAGTACGCGGCACAGGGCACCGCCCATTTCCTCGCGAACGGTGGGAAGATGCGCCTGATCGTCGGTGCGCAACTCGCGCAGCGAGACGTGGACGCCGTCATCGAGGGCAAGCCGCTCGACGACGTAGTGGCGGCGAGGCTGCTCGCTGATCCGGACCTTGCCGGGACGCGGATCGTGCAGAGCGAGCATCTGAGCGTGCTTGCGTGGATGGTCGCCACGGACAGGCTTGAGATTCGTGTCGGTGTCCCGAGGGGAGAAGACGGTGAGCTGCTGACGCACCTACAGTCGGGACGCTACTTCCACACCAAGTACGGCATCTTCGCGGATCGGTACGGGAATCGAGTCGCCTTCAACGGATCGAACAACTCGTCGGTGACGGCCTGGGCGAGGAACCATGAGACGTTCGACGCCTACCCATCCTGGAATGTGCCGATCTGGGACTACCTGGGTGTCCACAAGGTGCTCGACTTCGAGAAGCACTGGACCGACAACGCTGATGCAGGATGGGCAGTCATAGACCTGCCGTCGGCAGTGCGGAAGCACCTCATCGAGCACGCCCCCGAGACCCCGCCGCTTCCACCCGGCGTTGTCTTGCCACCTCTGGAGACGCCGACCTCGTCCGAAGACGACACCGAGGAGTTCGATGTCGAGGCAGCATGGGACGAGCTCGTCGCACTGCGTGATGCACCAACCGCATCGCCCTGGACGGGCGTCGGATCGGCATGGGCGCAGCCTCTCCCGCACCAAGCGGAGCTCATCAGCCGTGTCGTGAGCACCTACCCGCGCGGCTACCTGCTCGCCGACGAGGTTGGGCTCGGCAAGACCGTGGAAGCGGGCATGGTCCTCCGCGAACTCTTCACGTCAGGCCGGGCGAAGAAGGCGCTGCTGCTCGTCCCCGCCTCCGTGATGAAGCAGTGGCAAGAGGAACTCCACGAGAAGATGAACCTCGATGTGGCCCGCTTCGACAAGGGTGCTTTCGTAGATCGTCACGATGCGCCAATCCCGGTCGATCCGAACGCGAATCCGTGGTCCGCGTTCCCCATCGTGCTCGCTTCGTCGCACCTTGCTCGGCGTCGCGACCGCCGGCGGCAGATACTCGACGCCGGTCCGTGGGACGTTGTCCTGGTTGACGAGGCTCATCACGCCCGGCGACGCGGCTCCAAGCCGACCGACACTCCGAACTCATTGCTGGCGCTACTTCAAGAGATGCGCGACAAGGAGATGTGGCGGGCGCTGTACCTCGCCACGGCAACACCGATGCAGATGAACCCACATGAAGCCTGGGACTTGATCTCCCTGCTCGGGCTCAAGGGTCGGTGGGGCGTCAGCGCCGAGGACTTCATTCGGTACTTCAAGCTGCTGGCAATCGACCCGATGCACCGGCACTGGGACCTGTTGTGCGCGATGCTGGAGGACTACTTCGCCGACCCACAGGCCGAGCGGGACGCTGACCTCGAACAGGAGATCGACGACGCACTCGGCTGGACGGGCGCGTACGTAGTCACGGCTCTAGCCGGGAACCCGCCGAGCGCAGACCTGAAGGCCAAGTTCCCGAACGAGACCTCCGAGTGGATGGACAAGTGGCTCCGTCGCCACACTCCGATGCGGGATCGTGTCTTCCGCAACACCCGAAAAACCATGCGCGAGTACCAGGCAGCGGGGATCATCCCTGACGATGTGGTCATCCCGTATCGCCACGTCAAAGATGAGTTCATCCCTCTACAACCGAACGAGCGACGCCTGTATGAGCGGATCGAGGAGTACATCCGCCGTCACTACAACGCTTATATGGCCGAGGCAGGCAATCAGGCGCTCGGGTTCATCATGACCGTCTATCGCCGCCGACTGACCTCGTCGTTCGAAGCGATCAAACGGTCTCTTCGCCGTCGACTGAGTGTGCTGGAGGACGGAAAGAACCTCGCTGAGCTTCTCACCGATGACGACAACGTAGATGTCGAAGGCTCGCTGTTCGAGCCGGAGGTGTTCGACACGAGGGCCGATCGGCTCCGCGACGAGATAGTCGAACTCAAGTCATTCCTCCAAGACCTGGACAGCATCACCGGTGAGGACAGCAAGGCCAGCAAACTCGTCGCCGACGTGACCGGGGCGCTGAACACGTACTCGTCGGTGGTTGTCTTCACGCAGTACGCCGACACGATGGACTACGTCCGTGACCGGCTGCTCACGGCGGGCTACCGCCGCCTCGGCTGCTACTCGGGTCGGGGCGGTGAGGTCTACAACGTCGAGTCTGGAAGCTGGACCGAGGTCACGAAGTCGGAGATCAAGACCAGGTTCCGCAGTGGTGAACTTGAAGTTCTCATTGGCACAGATTCCATGAGTGAAGGTCTGAACCTGCAAACGTCCGGGCGGCTTATCAACTACGACATGCCTTGGAACCTCATGCGTGTTGAGCAGCGGATCGGGCGCGTCGATCGCATCGGCGCGTCGTACAAAGACATCCGCATCAGCAACTACTTCTACGCTGACACCGTTGAGGAGCAGGTGTACAAGGGCATCGCCGAGGACTATGGCGACTTCACCGACATCGTGGGCGACGCAGCCCCAGTGCTCGCCAATATTGAGAAGGCCATCGAGCGTCTGGCACTGACTGGCCACGCAACGACCACCGAGATCGACTCCGAAGTCGGACAGATTCGCCAGCAGGTCGAGGACATCAAGAGTGAGCCTGTCGGCAACGACGACATGGGCGAACCCGGCGATGGCGGTCGGATCAAGCAGCCGCCGACGCTGGAGGGCGGTACATCTCTGCGAGACCTGGAACGTGTACTTACCGCGAACGGCCTAACCAGTGATGCCTTCGAGCCCGACCCTTCCCGTCCTCGGGTGTATTTGCTCAAGCCTCCGGCGGAAGCACTCTCAGCTCTGTCCTTCCGAAAAGACGACGGCGTGCACGACATCGAGGAATATTTCGACCCGTCGCCGGTCGCCCCGCTGCCGGTGACGTTCGATCGTGCTACCTGGGATGCGAGCGACGACGCTGACCTGGTCTTCCTCACCTATGGCACCCCCGAACTATCGGCGCTGCTGCCCGCTGCATCGCACGACGACTAGAGATCGCCCGACCGTCCCGAGAGATTCAGCGTCCGCAGAGCAGCGACAGCGTGCAGCGGAAGCACTCCGTTGCCGAGCGCGGTGATCTGTTGATTCTGCGTCAGCTGGTCAGTGTCGGTGACCCATCCAGTCGGCAGACTCATGAGCCACTCCACGAACGCGGGTGCCGGGCGGGGGCCGTCGGCGTCGTTCAAGAGGGCCGGTGCGGGCGCGGCTCGCCCAGTGATGTGTTCCCAACGGGTGATGGCGTCGGCGTAGCGTCCCCAGCGCTGAACAGTCCGTCGAGCAGCGACCACAGCGTCTCCCGTTCGCCTCTCCTGATCGGTGAGCCAGCCGGTCCGTGGAGCGCGAAGTCGATGATCTGGTGCGACAGTGCGATCGTCCCGCGCCTCGCTCGCACCTGGTCGAGAGTCTCCCCGCCGCGCGATGAGTCGGTCGCCAGCGGGGTGCGGAACAGTGCGCCGGGCGAGGGCGAAGATGCGGAAGCGTTGGTGAGGAGCGCCGACAAGGGAAGCCGGTAGGCCGATCCATCGTGCATCCAGTCGCAGGTCGGCCAGATCGCCGAGAACGGCGCCGAGAGCCCGTAGAGGTCGAGCTGCGTTGTCTCCCAGATGCCACGGGTCGCGTTCCATGCCGCGAAGGGTTGCGCCGTTGGGGGTTGCATCTCGGGGGTTGCGTCGGTCATGGTCGTCTCCTTCTGCGGGTGGCCGTGTCGCGGGCGAGGACAGCAGCCCGCGGACGTTCTCGATGACGACCCATTCGGGCTGGAGCGCGTCGATGGCTGCGGCCATGTGTGCCCAGAGCCCCGAGCGCGTGCCGGGCGCGAGGCCGGCGCGCTTGCCGACGGTGGAAACGTCCTGGCACGGGAACCCGCCGATGAGGATGTCGACGGGCTCGACCTGGCTCCAGTCGATGGTCGTGATGTCACCGAGGTTCGGCGTGTCGGGCCAGTGGTGGGCGAAGACGCGGGCGACGGGCTCGTTGAGTTCGGAGAACCAAACGGTCTTGGCGTTGAAGACGTGCTCGACGGCGAGGTCGAGGCCGCCGTAGCCGCTGAACAGCGAACCGATCTTGAGTTCTGAGTCGCCGCTGGCGTTGAGGTCGTGCATGAAGTCCGCTCCGGTGACGGTCGTCCTCGGCATCGCCTCGTGACGAAGCTGATGCCGAGCTGGTCACCTGTCAGGTGCACGACTTCGACACGCGCCCGCTGCTCAACTGAGCCACCCGAGCGACACAGCCTGACGACTCGACCTCCGGCCTTCGCTCCGACCGCCGCCCGAGGTCACACGCGTCTTGCAGGTCGAGGTCGTCAACCAACGTTGACAGTGTTCCGCTCGGTCAGCGTCGGCTCACCTGGCTGTCGAGAGGCGGTGCTCTGGTGACGGTTTCGATGCGGGTGATGAGTGCAGGTGATGGGTACAAGTACCTGCTCCGCACGGTCGCCGCGGCCGATGGCGACAGGTCGCTGTCGACGCCTCTGACGAGGTACTACGTGGACGCGGGAACCCCACCGGGCCAATGGCTGGGCTCAGGTGTCGCCTCGCTCGGCAAGGGGCAGCTCTTGGTCGGTGATCGGGTGTCGGAGGCCCAGCTCCAGCTCTTGATGGGGATGGGTCGCGACCCGATCACTGGCGACCCGCTCGGTCTGGCGTTCCCCGTCTACAAGTCGGTGTCCGAGCGGATCGATGCGCGGATCGCTGGCCTGGACGCGGGCCTGAGTCCGGGCGCGAAGGCGGCGGCGGTCGCGCAGATCGAGGCCGAGGAGAGCGCGCGTGAGACGCGGCGTGCTGTGGCGGGGTTCGATTTCACGTTCTCGATCCCGAAGTCCGCCTCCGCGCTGTGGGCGGTCGCCGACGCCGGGACGCAAGCGCTAATTGGTGAGGCGCATCATCGGGCGGTTGCGGATGTGGTTGCGTTCATGGAGCGAGAGGTTGCAGCCACCCGCACCGGTGCAACCGCCGGGGACGGGGCCGTTGCACAGGTCGATGTCACCGGGCTGGTGGCGACGGCGTTCGATCACTTCGACTCCCGCGCGGGCGACCCTCACCTGCATACCCACGTCGTCATCTCCAACAAGGTCCAGACAGTCTTGGACGGGAAGTGGCGGTCGCTGGATGGGCGGCCGATGCACGCCGCCGTGGTCGCGCTGTCGGAACTGCATGAGGCGGTGTTCGCCGATCACATGACGCGAACCTTCGGGGTGGAGTGGGAGGCACGGGACATGGGCCGGGACCGGAACCCGGCGTGGGCGATCACGAGCGTGCCGCAGGAGCTGGTGGCCGAGTTCTCCACCCGTGCCCGCCACATCGACGTCGAGAAGAACCGGCTGATCGACGAGTACGTCGCCCGGCACGGCCGCCAGCCGTCCACGGCGACGATCATCAAGCTCCGCGCCCAAGCGACCCTCGCCACCCGGCCGGACAAGGAGGTGCGGTCGCTGGCCAACCTCACCAGCGAGTGGCGCACCCGCGCCGCCGACGTGCTCGGTCGGGACGCCACCGGATGGGCCCAAGCCGTGACCGACAACGACCCGGTGCTGCTGTTGCGGGCCGATGATGTGCCGTTGGACGTGATCGCCGAACTCGGCGCCTCGGTCGTCGGGGTGGTGGGTGAGAAGCGGTCGACGTGGCGGCGCTGGAACCTGATGGCTGAGGCGTCGCGGCAGACGATGGGCTGGCGGTTCGCCTCGATGCGGGACCGGGAAGCGGTCGTCGGCATGGTGGCCGATGCTGCCGAAGGACTCTCGTTGCGGCTGACGCCGCCCGACCTCGCCACCAGCCCGGTGGAGTTCCGCCGGGCGGACGGCACCAGCGTGTTCCGGCCCAAGCATTCGACCGTGTTCTCCTCCGAGCTGTTGCTCGCCGCTGAGGACCGACTGCTGGATCGTTCCCGCACCATGACCGCACCGACAGTCCCGCTTCGCACGGTGGAGAAGATCACCGCCCGGCCAGATCATGAGGGGCGGATGCTCGGTGAGGATCAGGCCGACGCGCTGACGAAGATCGCCGTCTCCGGGCGCATGCTGGACGTGCTCGTTGGTCCGGCCGGTGCTGGGAAGACCACGGCCATGTCCGCGCTGCGGCGGGCATGGGAGAAGGAACACGGCGCCGGGTCCGTGGTCGGGCTGGCGCCGTCCGCGGTCGCGGCACAGGTACTTGCCGAGGACTTGGGGATCCCGACGGAGAACACGGCAAAGTGGTGGCAGAACCAACTCACCCGTGGCGAAACGTTCCAGTCCGGCCAGCTCGTCATCATCGATGAGGCATCTCTGGCCGGCACCCTTTCACTGGATCGCATCACGCACCTGGCCGAGTGGGCGGGAACGAAAGTGCTGCTGGTCGGGGACTTCGCCCAGCTCCAGTCCGTCGACGCCGGCGGCGCATTCGGACTGCTCGTGAACGACCGGGATGATGCGCCCGAACTGGTCGATGTCCACCGCTTCGTGAACACCTGGGAGAAGACGGCCTCACTCTCGTTGCGGCACGGGCGGACGCAGGTGATCGACACCTACCTCGACCACGGCCGCATCCGCGACGGTGACGCCGAGGCGATGACGGATGCTGCCTATGCCGCTTGGCGCGCCGACCGGAATGCGGGGTTGGTGTCGGTGCTGATCGCCGAGACCCGCGACGACGTCACCACCCTCAACCAGCGCGCCCGCGCGGACCTGATCCTCGACGGCACCTTTACACCGGGCCGGGAGGTGGAGCTGAACGGCGGCACCGCCGCCGGAGTCGGAGACACGATCATCACCCGCCGCAACGACCGCCGCCTCCGCAACAGCAAGGAGTGGGTACGCAACGGCGACACCTGGACCATCACCAACGTCCGCGACGACGGCTCGATCACCATCCGCAAGACCGGTCGCAGGTTCGGCGGCTCGATCCTCCTCCCGGCGTCCTATGTGGCCGAGCACGTCGATCTCGGGTACGCGGTCACCGCCCACCGCGCCCAGGGCGTCACCGTCGACACCGCCCACGTTCTGGTCGAGCCCACCACGACGCGGGAGAATTTCTACGTCGCGATGACAAGAGGCATGCGTTCCAACCGTGCGTATGTGATCCTCGACCGGATTGACGATGCTCACACGGAGTCGCATCCGGGCGAGAACCCGGATGCCACCGGCAGGAGCGTGCTGAACGGGGTGCTCCAGCACGTCGGCGCTGAGCTGTCCGCGCACGAGACCATCACCGCCGAACACGAGCAGTGGGGCTCCATCGCCCAACTCGCTGCGGAGTACGAGACGATCGCCGCCGCTGCGCAACGCGACCGCTGGGCGAGCCTGGTTCGTGCATCGGGGCTCACCGCCGAGCAAGTCGACACCGTGCTCGACTCGGAAACGTTCGGCGCACTCACCGCCGAGCTGCGAAGGGCCGAGGCGAATCACCACGACATGGACCGACTGCTCCCGCGCCTCGTCGCCGCGCGCGGGTTCGGTGATGCTGACGACATCGCTTCCGTCCTTCACCACCGCGTCGAACGCGCGACCGCACGGCCGGCAGGGTCGGGCCGCACCCGCAAGGCACCGCGGTTGATCGCCGGCCTCGTCCCGCACGCCGACGGCCCGATGTACACGGACATGCGCCGAGCACTTGATGAGCGGCGTGAACTGATCGAGGCCCGCACCGACGCGGTACTCGACGCCGCACGCGACGCCCGGGAAGCCTGGACGAAACCGCTCGGCGTGCCTCCTCGCGATTCGCGGAAGGCAACAGCATGGCGGCGACATGCCCGCACAGTCGCGGCCTACCGGGACCGGTATCGCATCACCGACGACACACCCCTCGGATCGCCCCCTCAGTCAACCGCCCAGAAGATCGACGCCGCCCGTGCCAGAACAGCACTCGACAAGGCAAGGGACATCTCTCGTGAACACACAGCGAATGTCGAGCGTTCGCCGGTCGAGCAAGTCTTTCTCGGCCCGAGCCTGTGATCTAGGCCTGCCCCACAGTGCCTTGCCGACACGTGTTGATTGGGGTGTGGAATGGACTCCGAGCGGGATAATAGTGTGCGCGCCTTCAAAGAGTTCGATCTGGTTGCGTATGCCCCTGATCGCGACGCTCCACGATGCACCTGGTGCCGGGCGGCATCGGGCATCCTCCCGAGGGCGACGCGCGTAAGCGTCGACGCAGCGCGCCACACGTGCACCGCTCACACCCGAGGTGCCTCAACCCGTACGTTGCGCACCGCCCCTCGCGATATCGCCGCCGTGATCGCCAGCTGAGGTGGCCACCCCTGCCGCACGCTGGAGCGCTTGTATCACGTTCCGGAGTTCGGGTACACCACGCAGCCCGACTGCGGTCGGGTAGAGCCGGCAGGCCAGAGCGGGGGCTGCTCCTTGACGGGCGAAGGGGTCGGCGCCGTTGATGAGGATTGTCGGTGACCCCGTGAATCCCCGTTGCTGGGCTTGCTCATCGCTGACGACGATGGAGCGGTGTACTCGCGCGTCTGTCCCGCACTGGCTCACGGCAGCCGTGATCAGCCGCACCGCGGCTGCCTCGCTGGCGCAGTCCGGGACGACGAGCAGCTCAACGTCGATCGTCTTCATCACCACCGATGGTTTGAGCGCGCAGTCGTAGGGCGTTGGCGATGACGCTGACGCTGGAGAGGGCCATGGCGGCGGCGGCGATGATGGGTGAGAGCAGGAGCCCGAAGACGGGGTAGAGGACGCCGGCGGCGATGGGGATGCCGAGGGCGTTGTAGACGAAGGCGAAGAACAGGTTCTGCCGGATGTTGGCCATGGTCTTCTCGGAGAGAAGACGTGCGCGCACGATCCCGGTGAGGTCGCCCTTGAGCAGGGTGATGCCGGCGCTTTCCATGGCGACGTCCGTGCCTGATCCCATGGCGATGCCGACGTCGGCGGAGGCCAGGGCTGGCGCGTCGTTCACGCCGTCGCCGGCCATCGCGACGACGTGACCTTCGCCGCGGAGCTTGGTGACGATGTCACTCTTGTGGTCGGGCAGCACTTCGGCCTCGACGTGATCGATGCCGAGCGTCTTGGCGACTGCCTGGGCGGTGACCCGGTTATCGCCGGTGAGCATGACGACGTCGATGCCGTCCGCGCGCAGAGCCTTCAGGGCGGCGGGGGTGGTTTCCTTGATGGGGTCGGCGATCGCGAACATACCAGCGGAGTGGTCGTCGATTCCGATGTGGATGACGGTCGCACCGTCGCCGCGGAGCTCGTCGGCGCGGGCGGCGAGCGGGCTCGTGTCGAGGCCCTCAGAGTTGAGGAACGTCGCGCTTCCGATGGTCACCCGGTGGCCGTCGACGGTCCCCAGGACGCCGCGCCCGACGGGTGAGTCGAAGTCGGTCACGTCTGGAATGTGCAGGCCTCGCTGGGTGGCGGCTTCGATGATGGCCATGGCGAGTGGGTGCTCGGAGGCGCGTTCGACGCCGGCGGCGATGCGCAGCAGCTCGTTGTCATCACGGTCGCTGCCGGTGGTGACGATGCCGGTGACGGTGGGTCGTCCTTCGGTGAGTGTGCCGGTCTTGTCAACGACCAGGGTGTCGACCTTCTCCATGCGTTCGAGGGCTTCGGCGTTCTTTATCAGGACGCCCAGGCCTGCGCCGCGACCGACACCGACCATGATCGACATGGGGGTGGCCAGCCCGAGCGCGCAGGGGCAGGCGATGATCAGGACCGCCACGGCGGCGATGAGGGCGTGGGCGAGCTTCGGGTCCGGGCCGACCAGTGCCCAGACGATGAACGCGACCACGGCGATGGTGATGACGGCGGGCACGAAGATGCCGGCCACCTTGTCGGCCATCCGCTGGATCGGGGCGCGGGAGCGTTGCGCGTCGGCGACCATGGCAACGATTCGGGCGAGCATGGTGTCGCGTCCGACCTTCTCGGCGCGCATGACCAGGGCGCCGCTGCCGTTGATGGTGCCGCCGATGACGGTGTCGCCGCTGTTCTTGGTGACCGGCATGGACTCACCAGTGACCAGGGACTCATCGACGGCGGAGCGGCCATCCTCCACGGTTCCGTCGACCGGTACCGCCTCGCCGGGGCGGACCCGGAGGCGGTCACCGAGCTGGACGGTGTCGAGGGGGATCTCTTCGTCGTCGCCGTCGGCGGTGATGCGGCGGGCGGTCTTGGGGCTGAGATCGAGCAGGGCTTTGATGGCGCCGGAGGTCTGCTCGCGGGCGCGCAGCTCCAGGACCTGCCCCAGCAGGACCAGGGTGGTGATGACGGCGGCGGCTTCGAAGTAGACGTCGACGGTGCCCGCGTCACCGCGGAAGGAGTCGGGGAAGACACCCGGCGTGAAGGTGGCGATCACGCTGAACAGCCACGCGATTCCGGTGCCCATCGCGATCAGGGTGAACATGTTGAGGTTGCGGGTGCGGACCGAGGCCCAGCCGCGGACGAAGAAGGGCCACCCGGCCCACAGCACGACGGGTGTGCCGAGCGCCAGCTGGAGCCACACCGAGGTACGGGCCGGGATGAGGTCGTGCAGCCACGGGATGAAGTGGCGTCCCATCTCAAGGACGACGGTGGGGATCGTCAGCGCGGTGGCGACCCAGAACCGGCGAGTCATGTCGGCTAGCTCGGGGCTGGGGCCGGTATCGGCGGTGACGGTCACCGGCTCCAGGGCCATCCCACAGATGGGGCAGGACCCGGGCCCGGGGCGGCGGATCTCTGGATGCATAGGGCAGGTCCACTCCGTCGCCTCGCCGCTGATGGGCGCATCGTGGCTGGCGGCGGGCATTGTTGCATGTTCGGCTGCGGGACCGATGAACGCGGCGGCGTCCGCGTGGAATCGGTCACGGCAATGCTCCGAGCAGAAGTGGTACTGCTGACCGTCGTGGTCGAGGACGGGTGCTGTCGAGGCGTTTACGTTCATGCCGCACACGGGATCTGTGAGCGGCTCCGTCGCGGTGGATTGGTCGTAGTGGTGCTCGTGGTTCATCACGGTTGGCTCTCCTGCGCGAGCGCGTCCATCGGTGTCCATGCCCGGGCGGCGAGCGTGGCGGCCAGCGCCCTGGGTGTCGCGAAGGTCATGCGGTGTCCTTCGTTCTGGCTGTCGACGCTGATGGGACCAGTTCGCCCGTCTGGGCCTCCACCTTGATGAGTGGACACCGGCCAACTGGGCGACATCCGCCTCGGACGGTTCCCTCGCAGTTGCCGCAGGTTCATGGCGGGCAGCCGAATATGTGTCTTTGTGGTGATCATCCGCTTCTTCCTGGACTCGGACCATTTAACACCATATACCCCGCCGGGGTATATGCACAGCAGCGGGTTGTTTTCTGTGTCGGGGCGCAGAGGCCGTGGCCTGGTGAGAACTAGGGCAAGGTCGGGTCGTGGGGGTCCGTCAGGATGGGTTTCCCCTGTTTCCGTGGTTCATCCACAGCATCATGGCGCCCATCATGGCGAGGCAGCCCAGGGCGTAGAGGAGGCCGCCGGCGCCGAGGCCGCCGGCGGCGATGAGCATTCCGATGACGACGAGCATGGGCACGCACATGAGCCACATCAGCCAGCCGTGACCGTGCCCGGGGCTGGGAGCCGGGGTCTCGGGTGTGGGTGTCTGGGTAGGTTGCGTGAACTGTGCGTAGTCGTTGGACGGTGAGTGCCGCGTGGCCATGGTGGGTCTCCTTCGTATGTTCGTCCCGGGCCGTTTGCCCTGTGTCTTCAGACTCGTCGCCCGATGTGGCGGTATGGCCTTGGGTTGATGAAGGGTGGGTCAAGATGTCGGCCGGGTCACTGGACGACGACTTCGGTGGTTGCTCCGGCATCGGTGGTGCGAAGGACCTTCCCGTCGACGACAACGATGATCTCGACCTTGCCGTCAGTGGTGCGCTCGGCGAACAGGGAATCGGCGGTGCCGATGGTGTCGGGGTGCAGGGTCCAGGTCGTGCCGGCGTCGTCACTTGTCGCCAAGCGTCCAGCGCTGGTGGTGGTGACGATGGTCTGCTCGTCTGCCCACGCGACCAGCACCGCGGTCTCCGGTGGCGTGAGCTTCTGCCAGGTCGCTGCGTCGTCAGTGCTGAGGAGCAGGCCTGCAGCGGTCGTGGCCAGGAGAGTCCCGGAGGTGGGTGAGGCGGCCAGTGCCCGGGGTGGGGCGGCGATGCTGCGGTCTGTCCAAGAGCGGCCGTCCGTGCTGGTGCGCAGGGTCCCGTCGAATCCGGTCACGCCCTTGGGTCCGACGGTGAGGGCATGGAAGTCGGATTCTCCACCTCGCGAGGTGACCTGCCAGCTGAGGCCGCCATCGGCGGAGGTGATGAGCCCGACCGGCTGAGGCAGATCGACCCCGATGCCCGGATGGCCGGAGGCGTAGAAGGTGCCGTTGGGCCCGACAGCGAAGCCCATCAGGTCGATGATCGGCCCGTTCTGGCTCAGCTCGCCCTTGACATGACGGAAGAGCCCTTCGTGGGTGGCCAGCAGTAGCTCGCCAGTCTCCGGGTCTCGCGCAACGGCGTGGATGTGAGTGATGGCGATCGGCGCGTTCGACTCATCCGCTTCCGATGGAGGGCTTGAAGCCGTCCCGGCAGGTCGGGAGCCGGATGCGTCCGGCGCGGTCGTAGCCACGCAGGCGGACAGACCACCGAAGGCGAGGACCAGGGCACCGGCTGACAGCGCCCGCAGCACTGGCCCGTTCACTTGGCATACTCCAGGGCGATCATCATGCCAGCCTCGGCGTGGTAGATGTTGTGGCAGTGGATCATCCAGTCGCCCGCGTTGTCGGCATCGAGGTCGATCGCGAAGGACTGCATCGGCGCCATCAGGACGGTGTCCTTGCGCAGACCAGAGGGCAGCGCGAACGTGTGACCGTGCAGGTGCAGCGGGTGGGTCATCATCGTCATGTTGACGGCGTTGATCCGCAGCCGTTGCCCGGCCGTGACGGTGAGGGGTTCGTTCTTCCCGAACTGGGCCCCATTGATGCCCCACCGGTAGGGCTTCATCGAGCCCTGGAGATTCAGGTCGACGGTCGCATCCGGTGCCTTGGCGGGCAGCTTCGCGGACTCCGCCGGCTGCAACTGGGAACCGATCAGCACCTGCCCGGACAACTCGGGTGGGGTGACATCCGCACCGGGCGCGGCACCGCCCGCGGTGCGGACCAGGGCCATGGCCTGGCCGCCGCTGGTCTTGCCGAACGGCCTGGCCACCAGCGGGAAAGCCCCGTCCTTGAGGGTGACGACCGCGTCGTAGCGTTCGCCCATCCCGATGTAGAAGGCATCGACCTCGCTCGGCTGGACCGCATGCCCGTCGGTGTGCGTGATGGTCATCCGGTGCCCGCCCAAAGCGACGGTGAAGATCGTGTCGGAGGCAGCGTTGATGATCCGCAGCCGGACCTTCTGGCCGGGTTTGGCGGTCAGGACCTCGGGATCGGTGGGGGGTCTGCCGTTGACCAGGAAGAACGGGTATGTGACATCGCCGGCGTCGCCCCACGGCCCGGCACCCATCGACATCCCGCCCATCGAGCCGTGGTCCATCCCGCCCATGTCGCCGGAGGATGCGGTGCCGCCGTCGGCGATGAGCTTCTTGAGCACGGCGTCGGGGGTGGTGCCGGTCCCGTCGATCCAGTCATCGAGGACGACGATCCACTCGGCGTCATATCCGCCTTGTTCGTTGGGGTCGTCGATCACCATCGGTGCGTACAGGCCGCGGTCGAGCTGGACGCCGACATGCGGGTGGAAGAAGTAGGTGCCGGGGTCGGGGACGGTGAACTCGTACACGTACTGGGCGCCTGGCTTGACCGGGTCCTGGGTCAGGCCAGGGACCCCATCGGCGGCGTTGCGCAATCGGATGCCGTGCCAGTGGATGGTGGTGTCCGCGGGCAGCTGGTTGTCCAGCGTGAGCCGTAGGAAGTCACCCGCGGTCGCCCGGACCAAAGGCCCGGGGGCGACGTCTCCGTATGCCCAGGTCGACACCTGCCGTCCGCCCAGGTCGAGGGTGACCGGTTTCGCTGTGAGGGTCTTCTCGATCAGTTTCTGCCCCGGGGACGGCGGGATCGGGGTCGGCGTGCCGAACGTACGGGACGGCGTACCGGTAGACCCGGGCGATGATGTACAGGCGGCTAGGGCCGCGGTCGCGGCGACACCCAGGCCGCCGAGCAGGACGTTGCGGCGGGACAGTAGGGGCGAGGTCATGATGCCTTTCCGGGTCGGGGAGAGAGAGTCAGTGGCCGTCGGCGATCAGACGGCGACGCTGTTCGTACTCCTCGGGGGTGACCTCGCCACGGGCCAGGCCTTCCTTGAGCAGGGTCAGCGGGTCCGGGCGGTCAGCCCCGGCGGTCGTGCGATCGCGTCCGGGAAGCAGTGCCCGGATGACCAGGACGATGACGAGCCAGAACGCGAGAGTGCCGCTCCCCATGATCAACCACATCCACCACTCCATGCCGTAGCCCCACATCATGAGCGTGCTCCTTGCCATTGCCGTCGTCGTGAACCCAGTGGTGTCGACACGATCCATCCTGTGCGGTGTAGGTCGTGATCAGACTCTCGCTGAGTTGAGGTTTGACGAAGATCCGGGACGCGCTACCGACGAGGCGGCGTCGACAGCACGGGTGGGCGAGAACGGTGGGAGAGAATGTCGAGTGTGAGCACCACACACCCAACCCCCGGACCAAGTGTTCTCGTCATCGAGGATGAGAAGACTCTCGCCGGGATGATCGGCGCCTACCTGTCCCGCGCCGGGTACCAGGCTCGCGTCGTGCACACCGGACCGGAAGGGGTGCAGGCGGTGCGTGATCAGACGCCCGACGTGGTGATCCTCGACCTCGGGCTGCCCGGACTCGACGGCATCGAGGTGTGCCGCCAGATCCGCACTTTCACGGACTGCTACGTCATCGTCGTCACCGCCCGCAAGGATGAGATCGACACCCTCATCGGCCTGTCCGTCGGCGCCGACGACTACGTCACCAAACCGTTCAGTGTTCGCGAGCTCGTCGCGCGGGTTCAGACCGTCCTGCGCCGACCCCGCACCGGCACGTCCCGTGCCCATCGTCAGGAGCCGGTGTGGGTGTTCGGGGAACTTCACGTGGACTCGGTTGGCCAGCAGGTCCACCTCGCCGGTGATCCGGTGGCGCTCACCCCCACGGAAAGAGACCTGCTGATGACACTCGCCGAACGGCCCACCATGGCCTTCTCCCGCCGCCAGCTGATCGACGAGGTCTGGGGCGACGACTGGGTCGGTGATGAACACCTGGTCGATGTCCACATCGCCCACCTCCGCCGAAAGCTCGGCGATGACCCGGACACGGCCCGCTACATCAGCACCGTGCGCGGCATCGGCTACCGGATGGGCAAGGGATGAACACCTCACCCGGCGCCCATGCGTCCCACGGCCTCGCGTCCCGACTGCTGGCCGGGCAGTCGATCGTCCTCGTTGCCGGCGCCCTCACCGCCGGACTGGTCGCCACGATCATCGGCCCCCCGATCTTCCACGACCACCTCCTCCAAGCCGGCCACCCGTCGAACTCGCCCGAGCTGGCCCATATCGAGATGGCCTACCGGGACGCCTCACTCATCTCGGTCGGCGTGGGGCTGCTCATCTCCCTGCTGGCCGCCACCGCAGTGACTTGGTTCCTCACCCGGCGTCTGCGACGCCCCCTGGACCAAGTAACCCACGCCGCCCGAGAGCTCAGCAGAGGCCACTACGCCACGAGGGTCCCACTGGTCGGTTCCGGCACCGAGTTGGAGACCCTCGCAACCGCGTTCAACACCATGGCGGCCCGGCTCGAAGGGGTCGAGGACACCCGCCGGCGGATGCTCTCCGACCTCGCGCACGAGCTGCGGACCCCGATCGCCACCCTGAGCGCCTACCACGAGGGCCTGCACGACGGCATCGCCTCCCTCGGACCCGACTCCCGCGCCGCCCTGACCGAGCAGACCGAGCGACTCACTCGGTTGGCCGACGACATCGACGAGGTCTCCACAGCCGAAGAAGGCCGCCTCGACCTCGATCTGCACGACCACGCCGTTGCCGACCTGCTCTGGGCCGCCCACGAAGGAATGCGAGAGCGCTACGCCGCCCAGGGCGTCAGCCTCGTCATCGACCCCACGGCGGCAGCAGGCCTCGCCGTGAAGGTTGACCGGCACCGCATCGGGCAGGTCCTGACCAACCTCCTGACCAACGCCCTCCGGCACACGCCACCCGGGGCGACCGTCACCGTCGCCGCCCAACGCGACGGGGCGGAAGTCGGCATCAACGTCACCGACAACGGCGAAGGCATGACACCCGAGCAGCTAGAGCACGCCTTCGAACGGTTCTACCGCGGGGACTCGGCACGCACTCGCGACCGCACCGGCTCCGGCATCGGCCTCACCATCAGCAAAGCCATCGTCGACGCCCACGGCGGCAGCATCACCGCCGCAAGCGCAGGTTCCAGCCTCGGGACCACCTTCATAGTCAGCCTGCCCACGACGCTCAATGACCAGAGCCGTTGAGCAGTACAGCCTGGAGGCCGCCCGCGAGAACGTCGAAGACCTGGCAGGCTGATCGTACTCGGTCCGCGACATTGCAGCCTGCGCTGAAGGATCAGATCGCCAGCAACCAAACGCAGACAAGCCCCCTGTACCCCATGATCGGGAGTATAGTAGAGCGTGAGGCAGGTTCTTCTCATCTGCGGGTCCTCCGGGACGGCCCACCACGGGCGCTCATACACGTACTGCCTTCTCGACGGAGAGCACGTGTGACGAGAGGCCCGCCATGTTCCGCCTTTTCTGGACGATCAGTGTCCACAGCCGCTACTACCTGCGCCGTTACATGCCGAGCAACCGGCTGCTCGACGCGATCCGCAGGCGACGCGGTCTCAGATGGGGCATCCCGGCAATGCTGATCGCCGCGCCCTACCTCCTGATCGCGAGCATTTGCACCCGCCTCATCGATGATGGCGGCCCCGGCTGGCTTCACCTCGTCGTATTTTGGGCGATCTGGAACGCGATGAAGTTCGTCATCATGGGACCGGTCAGCCTCGCCCTCCTGGTCCGTGCCCGGACCCAGGAAGCAGTCGCGCGGCGCCGCGCACGCGCTGAGCAGGTCACCCACGACCACTCGATGAATCAGGAACCCGTATCGGCGGGAGCACTCCGATAATTGCGGCGACTAATTGCGGCGACCTACAGCCTGGACCGGCTCAGCCGGGTCGTTCCGCAGATCATGGCGGACCTCCACGACGCCGGCGTGATCATCTACACCGCCGACCGAGAACCGCAGCCCCTCGGCGACACGACCACGCTGCTCGATATCCAGATCGCCACGATCCACGCATCTTCCTCCCGGGTCAGGCGCATCAAGCACTGACCCGAGCGCGCCGGCCGCCCGGACGGATCGTGACTCCTTCCACGTCGAGCGCGCGCCGGACCGCCTGTTGACTCACCCCGAACCGCAAGCCGACCTCTATCAGCGTCGAACCACCCTCGTAGAGTTCGACCGCCTCAGTCACGTCGGACTCATCGAGGCCGCGCCTGCGGATCGGGATCGACCGGCGGACAAGATGGGCAGCCACTGTGCGGCGGTGAACACTGAACCGCTCGCCCAACTCAACGAGGGTCGCGCCTTCCCGATACAGGGCCACCAGCTCGTCGACCTGCGCCGGGCGCAGAAAGGTTTGAGCTATCCCAACTGCACGCACCATCCGACCCCGCGAGTCCACAACCGACGGCTCCAAAGGCCGCCAAGAACGCTTGTATACGCCACGCGACCTGCGGGACACCACCGTTTTCAATGCCGAGTAGGGGTTCTCAAACTCTCTACCGAGGTCCACCCCGCCAAGGTGCCGTGAGCTGCGGCACCGGCACGCCGTTCGACACCTGCACGCCGTTCGACACCCACCCACCCGTCGTGACCCACGTCGTTGGTGCCGGGATGCCGTCGAACTGTCATGAGACCGCAATGAAAACCGCGCCCCGCTGTCATCGACGGCTGCCCACAGTGAACTCCTACGCCCGACGCGGATGGCCCGCTCGCAGCCTCGACGCAAGGAGTTACTTGTGGGACCTGCCCAAATGCTGACCGCCCCTGCAGTTCCGCTGGGACCGGCGACGCCCGCCGCCCGTCTGCTCGAGTTGGCCGGCAGCGGATATCCGGCGATGCGGCTGCGCGTCGCCCAACACCCCAAGACGCCTCGACAGGCGCTGATCGCCCTGCGCCGCGACGCGATCGGGTGTGTCCGCGCGGCGGCACGGCGACGCCTGCGCGCCATGGACCGGGACGTGCTGGTCAGCGCCGAGGCCGGCTAGACGCTCCGTCGGACCGCGGGGGGCACTGACCGGCCTGGAGCCGGGCCCACCTGGCGCGGACCGACGCGGAGTCCGGCCACTAGGGCCGCGTCTGTCCGTCTCATCGCCCGTTTCGCGGTCTACCCCTCGCGGCCAGAGCAACGAAAGCTCGCAGCACCGCCGTGGGGACACCGGGTCGGCCGTCATGCCCGACGGCCGACCCGGTGCCATGTGCCCGGCCCGCTCAGCGGGTGCACAGCCCCGCGACCATCGCCGGGGTCACCCGCCCCGTCGTGAGGCGTCCGCCGGGCAGCGGCAATTGGACGTCAATGCCGTCCTGGTCGACGAAGTGCACGGCGGTGATCGAGGGCACGGAGGTCACGGACCGCACGACCTGTCCCACCCACAACTCATCGCGGGCTCGCGCCGTGTCCTCACCGGCGGGGCCGACGACCAACCGCGCCACATGGTCCTGCACGGCAGCCACCGACAGGCCCTGGTCGTTGCGGACCCGGCTGGTCAGGCCCTGCGCGCGTTGGACGGCGTCCGGCCCACGGACGAGGGTGTCCACGATCATCGACGCGGCCGACTTCGGATCGTCCGGGAGCGCTGGGATTGCGGGGCCTCGCGTCAGGCACGATCCGTCCTTGATCAGGGCGACCCGCGCCGCGCCCGCCGCACTGCCCGACGGGGACGGATCGGGAGGCGGGGTCGAGGTCGGTGACGGCAGCGGCAGATCGCTGGCCGGAACGCTCGAGGCCTCGCTCGGCCCGGGCAAACCGCACGAGGCGGTGCCGATCAGAACCGCACCTGCCAGTGCGGCGAGCCGCATGCAGAGCGGGCGGGTGTGGCGTCGGCTCATGGTGCCGCTCCTCCTCGGGCAGGGGCGTCGTGGTTCGACACCTGCGCACCGTCCCCGGCCCCGTGGCCGTACGGCGCCGATGTCGTCCGGTCGGCCGAGGGCAACTCCAGCACGAAGGACGCCCCGCCGCCGGCCCGCTCCTCGACCGTGGCCCGGCCGCCATGGGCGCGAGCCACCTCGGCGACGATGCTCAGGCCCAGACCCGTGCCCCCGCGGGAGCCGCGGGCCCCGCCGCGATAGAACCGCTCGAACACGCGGTCGCGCTCCTCGGCCCGGATGCCGGGACCGGCGTCGTCGACGACGATCCGGGTTGTCCCCGCGGCCGTGATCACTCGGACCGCCACCGGGCCCCCGCCGTACTTGTCGGCGTTCTCCAGCAGGTTGCGCACGGCTCGGGCCAGCTTGGACTTGTCCGCCTCGACCGGATGGGGCCCGGGCATCGCATCGAGCAGGGCCGCCGGTCGGCCGGCGTCCGCCAGCGTGCGGGCCACCAGGACAGCGGCGTTCGTCGGTTCCAGGGTGAGCCTGACACTGCCGTCGAAGGAGCCCAATTCCAGCAGATCCTCCAGCGTGTGGCGGAACCGGTCGACCTCACCCACCAGCAGCCCCACGACGGTGCGGCACTGGTCGGGCAGTTCGGCCTTGCGGCGGTCCAGGACATCCACGGCGGCGACCATCGTGGTCAGCGGGGAACGCAGTTCGTGCCCGACGTCAGCGGCGAATCTGGCGTCCCGGTCGATCCGGCGCTCGATCGTGGCGGCCATGCCGTTGAAGGCCTCGGCGATGACGGCAAGGTCCGGATCCTCAGTGAGGTCCAGCCGGGTGCTCAGCTCGCCACGGCCGATGCGCCGCCCCGCGTCGGTGACCTGATGCAGCGGGGCCAGGAGGCGACGTGCGGCGTACCGGCCGGCGAGTCCTCCGGTGAGCGTCGTCAGGGCCGCAGCAATGGCCAAGACGGTCGCCAGCGTCCGCAGCGTGCCCGAGAGTTCCGTGGTGGGGGTCACCTCGTAGTACGTCGCGTCGAGGGAGGGCATCGGGACGCCCACAGCGACGGCTGTCTGGCCGTCGTACTCCGTCCACACCTTGGCGACCGTGCCCGCTTCGGCGATGCGTTGCAGGCTGGCCGGGGCCGGATTGCGGGGGCTGGTCACGGCCGAATACCACTGACCGCGGCTGTGGATGAGCTGGGCCGCGCGCCCGGGCAACGTCATGGAGCCCAGCACCTGACCGAAGTCGGTCGCATCGGAGGTGGTGTTCGTGACGTAGGCGGCGGACACCATCGCTTGCCGAACGGCCAGGCTCTCCCGTTGGCGCATCAGAACCTCGCGCGCCCCGACGTACGTGCCCAGCGCCAGGACGAGCGAGACCGCCGCGGCGAGCGCCCCGAAGAGGAAGGACACCCTGCGGCGCAGGCCCCACCGCAGCCACAGACCCCCGGGCCGCCTCATGGCAGGTCCAACCGATAGCCCTGTCCCCGAATGGTGACCACGATCGTCGGGTTGCCTGGATCCCGCTCGATCTTGGTGCGGAGCCTGCGGACGTGAACGTCGACGAGCCGCTGATCCCCGAAGTAGTCGTGGGACCACACCCGCTCCAGGAGCAGTTCCCGGGACAGGACTCGTCCGGCGGCGGCGGCCATGTCGCACAGGAGCCGGAATTCCGTGACGGTCAGGGGAATCTCGTCCGCGCCGCGCCGTACGACGCCCGCCGCGCGATCAAGGACCAGCGGCCCGTCGGGGTCCAGCACCACCGGCGGCTGCTCCGGCGGCGACAGGAGCGCCGACCGCTCCGGCGGGCCCTGCGCGGCGCTTCCAGGCAGCGGTTCTGCCGTCGCCGAGGGCACCCTCGCCTCCGGGTTGAGCGTGTCGAGGTTCGCCATGTCCGGGGTCGCCACGTCCGGGCCTTCACTCCTGCGCAGTAGCGCGCGCACCCGAGCCAGCAGTTCGGCCTCCTTGAACGGCTTGGTCACGTAGTCGTCGGCGCCCAGCTCGAGGGCTTGGACGATGTGATCGGTCTCCTTGAGTGCGCTCAGCACGATCACGGGGGCGCGGGTGTGCCGGCGAACCTCGGCCAGGAAGACGAACCCGTCGATCGCCCCCAGCATGAGGTCGACGAGCAGCAGGTCGGGGGCTTGCCGGCCGAAGGCGATCAAGGCCTCCTCGGCACTTGCGCAGGCCGTGACGGCGTACCCTGCATCCTCCAGGGCCATGGACACCAACGTCCGAATGCCGTCGTCGTCCTCGACGAGGAGGATGTGGGTGTTCACCCGGACATGTTCCCAGGTGGACGCCCTCACCGGCACACCGTCATCCACTCGTCACAAGACCGCAACATCGGAAGAGAGGTCATGGTGCTGCTCCTGTGCTTCGCGGTGATCCTGGTCATCGGCGTGCTCGTCTCGAACGTCGCAGACCGGACCATTCTGTCGACGTCGGCCCTGTTCCTGATTGCCGGCATCGTCCTGGGCTCAGGGGGTTTCGGCGTGCTGCCGGTGGACCCGGCCGACCCGCTCGTGGCGCAGTTGGCGGAGTTGGCGCTGTTCGCGGTGCTGTTCACCGATGGCATGAAGGCCGGGTGGCGGGATCTGCGTCGGGCGTGGCGTCTGCCGGGGCGGGCCCTGCTGTTCGGGCTGCCCCTGACGTTGGTGTTCACGGCCGTGGCGGCGCACTACCTGGTCGGCCTCGACTGGCCGACCGCGTTGCTGGTGGGGGCGATCCTGTCGCCGACCGACCCGGTGTTCGCCTCCGCGTTGGTGGGCAACGAGAAGGTGCCGGGTCGGTTGCGGCATCTGCTCAACGTGGAGTCGGGCGTCAACGACGGCCTGGCGCTCCCGTTCGTGATCATCCTCTTGGCGGTGGCCAGCCAACGCGCCTCGCATCCGGCGGAGGTCGCCACGGAATTGGTCGTCGGACTGGCCATCGGGATCGGCATTCCCTGGCTCGTGATCCGGCTGGAGGGACTGCGCATCTTCGGGGCCAGCCACCACTACGAGCCGCTCAGCGCCGTCGCGATCGGACTGTTGGTGCTGGCGCTGGGCAAGGTCACGCACGGCAACCTCTTCCTGGCCGCCTTCGCCGCGGGCATCACCGTCGCCACGGTAGGACCCCGGCAGCGCAGTGCCTTCGAACAATTCGGCGAACTGGTCGCCGAGCTGCTGAAGCTCGCAGCATTGCTCGTCTTCGGCGCGCTGATCACCATCTCCATCCATCGCGACATCGGGGTCGCCGGCTGGGTGTTCGCCGTGATCGCCCTCGTCCTGCCACGGCCGCTGGCGTTGGCGATCTCCTTCCTCGGGTCGCGGCTGTCGGTCAAAGAGCAAGTGGCCGCGTCGTGGTTCGGCCCGAAGGGGTTCGCCTCGGTGGTCTACGCGCTGGTCGTGCTGTCGGCCGGCATTCCCACCAGCCAGAAGGTCTTCGACCTCGTCGCGGCGACGGTGGTGCTGTCGATCCTGTTGCACTCCTCGACCGACGTCGTGGTGGCCCGATGGTTCGACGAGGCGCCGCAGGCGGCGCTGTGGCGCGACGAGGACGCCATGGACCACCTGCCCTCGAGCCGCGACGGGACCGCGTGAGTCACCGCCGCTAGGCCCGGCTCGTCCCGCCGGGATCCGCTGCTGGGCCGCCGAGCCCGGTGGGCACGGTCGGCCGTACGCCGTGTTCGGTGAGCAGTTCCAGAGCCTTCGGGCCCGGGTCGATGGTCTGTACGTCGGAGCCGGTGGGGATGCCTTCCCGCGCCAGTGCCCGCAGGACCTCGCGGATGACCTGATGCTGCGCCTCCCGGGTCTCCAGCTGCCGGGCCCCGGACCAGAACCGCAGCTCGACCCGAACCGTGGCCGTCCCCACGCTGGTCAGCAACGCCTGCGGAGGCGGCTCGGCGAGGACCGCAGGCAACGCCCGCATCGCCGCCTCGGCGATCTCGCAGGCCTGCTGCAGGTCGGCACGATCATCCAGGTCGAGATCGACGGTGGTGCGCACGGCCTCGTAACCGGTCTGCACCGTCACGATCTTGCTGTGCAGGATGGAGTTCGGGATCACGACCAGCCGACCGTCGAAGGTGCGGATCGTCGCGGAGGTGAGGCGCATCGCGGACACGGTGCCGCGGTAGTCCTCCACGGCGATCTGATCGCCCACCCGATATTTGTCGCGACCGAGGATGACGATCCCGGCGAACATGTTGCCCAGGACCGTCTGGAACGCGATGCCGGCCGCGATCGAGAACACCCCGACGCCGCCCACGATGTCGACCGGCTTGACGCTGGGGAAGGTGATCGTCAGCGCCGCGCTCACGCCGAGCGCGACGACGACCCACGACGCCAGCCGGGCGAAGACGGCGGCGGAGCTCTGGCTGCGTCCCTGGTGGTGCAGCAGCGGCTGCAGCACTCGGCGTACGGCCCAGCCCAGGCAACCAGCGACGACGATGGCCACGACACCGAGCCCGACGCCCGCAAGGGTGACCGGCGGCAGATCCAAGGCGCGCACGATGGTGGTGGGCATGGGCTCACTCCTCGCTGTCGGGGTGGGGCGTCGCCGTGCTATCGGGACTGTCGTCGGCGCCGAGCTCGGTGAGCAGGCGATCGAGGGTGGAGGCGTACTGCGGGAGCGCACATTCCTGCAGGTCCCGCAGCATCTCGCGCAGCCGGGGCCGGACGCGGAGGGAGTCTGCGCCGTAGTGAGCGATCTCGCGGACACCCAGCTCGATCAGTCCCGAGATGGCCTGGACCTGATGGACGACCCGCACCGTTCCGTCCGGGTCGGTGACATAGGGGCTGGGCATGTCGCGGGCGACCAGCTCCCGCAGGATGCGGTGAATCTCGTCGACGACCTGCAGGGCCGTCGTCGGATCGTTGATGCCCGGGGACAGCGCTCGCTCGGCGATGTCGACCAACTGCCGAAGCCCGAACCCGACCTCCTGGCGCAGCTGGCGCTCCCCGGAGAGCCAGATGTGGCGCCGGATCTGCGCGCCATCCTTCTCCGGGAGCTCCGCGCACCCCCAGACCCGGGCGATCGGCTGCCCCGAGGTCACGAACTGGCCGGCCTGGACGTCGACGGTGATGACGACGCCGAGGCGGTCGGCGATCTCCAACAGCGCCGCCGCGTCGATGTGGGTGACGCTGCCGTGTCGATCGGCCATCGGCACCACGACTCGCGGGGTGTCCGGCTGGGGGGACCAGGTCGCCCCGCGTCGTGGGGCATCGCTCTGCGGGGGCGCCGGGTAGACCCGATTGACGACCTGCACCGTGGCATCCCCCACCCGGCTGATGACCTGACCGACCTGGATCGAGGTGGTGATGTGGTGGATGAAGGCGAGGAAGCAGCCCACGCTGGCCAGCACGAGGACGAAGGCGAGGGTGACGGAGACCTGGGGCACGAATCGCTCCTGGTTCGCATTGCTGCCCTGGACGTAGCGCAACACCGTGAGCGCGAAGACGAAGGAGGCCGTGAAGACCCCCAAGGTGGCCTGCGTGATGCGGCTGGACAGGAACGAGCCGAGCACTCTCGGGGTGAACTGGCTGCTGGCCAGCTGCAGGACGACCATCGTGATGGAGAAGACCAGGCCCGTCACCGAGATCATCGCGCTGGCGATCGTGCCGAGCACGCTGCGTGCGCCGTCCGGGCCGCCTTGAAAGACGTAGGGCAGCTGGGTCGCGATCCGCTCCTCGATGGGCGGCAGCGTCAGACCGAGCAGGACGGCGCTGGCACAGATCGCCGCTGGCACGGCCCAGAAGGGTTGCCAGAGTCGCGACCAGCGGGACTGCGCCGGCACGGACAAGACCCGCCCCCGGGCACGAACGCCGGAGGCGTCCGGTCGGGAGCTGGCTGGATCGGAAGTCACGGTCACGGTGAGCATCTTCGCACCCGACCTCGGCGCCGGCACCGGCTCGACTCGGGGGATGCGTTGACGCTGACGTCAGGTCACATGGGTCAGCGAGGTCAGCAGGTGAGGGCGCCAACCGCGTGGATCAGGCCGAGATGGCTGAATGCCTGCGGGAAGTTGCCGAGCAGTCGGCCCGAGGCTGCGTCGTACTCGCTAAGAGGAGGCTGAGAGGCGGTCTGGGTCGGGGCTGGCGGACGGCCCCGGTGTGGTGGCAGCGTGGGGGTAGGCATTCCCCGCGCGGGGATCGATGGCATAAGGACCGAGCACACTCGAGGAAGAAGGGATCCATGAGCGCGACCTTGCGCATTCACCGCGGCCACGCATCCGCCGACCGCATCCTGATGGTCGGTAGCGACGAGCTGGGGCGGCTGGCGGAGGCGGTGACCACGTTCACGGTGCCGGCGGGTCACCACGTCATTCGCTTGAAGCTTGGCCCCTATCACAGCGTCGCCACCCAGGTGGAGGTCGCGGAGGGGGCCGTCCTTGACCTCAAGGCCGTCGAGGACCCCGATGCGATCCTGCCGTTGGTCCAGGGCGGCTATCTCAAGCTGGAGCCCGCCTCCGCGCAGCGCTGAACGGGCCGCCTGCCGCCCAGCCGCGTCCTAGGACCCTCCGTGGAGCCGGGCGGAGCAGCCCTTGTACGCCCAATGCGCCCCGTAGGCCGTGAGGCACAGCAGCGGGATCGTCCAGATCGGAGCGTGCGTCAGTTCCCAGGTCATGGTGACGGCGAAGAGCGGGGCGCGTTGTGTCACCGCGAGGACCCCGGCGGCCGCAAGGAGCGCGAAGACCGGCAGGGGCGCGGCCGCCGCCAGCGGGTGCACCGCGAACGCTACCGCCCCGCCCAGCGCGGCTCCCGTCGCCAACGCCGGGGTGAGCAGGCCGCCCACCGCTCCGGAACGCAGGCACAGCGCCGTAGCGAGCGGCTTGAGCACCAGCAGGATGAGGAAGAGCGGCAGCGTCCCCTCGGCGGAGAACGTGAGCTGGAGGATGTCCTTGCCGTTTCCGGGCAGCGCCGGCAGCGCGACGGCGGCCAGTCCGACCAGGGCGGACGATGCCCCCACGGCCAACGGCAAGGTCACCCGAGGTGCCACCGCGTGGCGCCTCGCCCGCCCGGCCAGCGCGGTGAAGGCGCGGCCGGTGAGGGCGACCACGGGGACACTCGTCAGGGCCCACGCGAAGGACCACGCGACCATGGCAGGGTCGGCGGCGATCGCCGGGAAGTCGTATGTCGGGCGGTTCGTCACGACCGGCCACGCCGTGACGGTAGCGACCGCCGACATCGCGGCCGCGCAGGCCACGGTGCCCCATCGGCGCGGCGTCCGCAGGACCTCCACGGCGAAGACGGCCCCGGCCACGGGGACGTTGTAGACCGCGGCCAGGCCGGCTCCCGCCGCACAGGCCACCAGGGTCCGCTGCCGGGGATCAGGGATCGCCAAGCGGCCGGCGATGGCCTGGGTCATGGCGGCCGCCGCCTGACGCGGGGCACCTTCTCGTCCGATGGAGGCACCGGAGCCGACGACCAGGATCTGCAGGACGGCGTCCGCCAGGGTGCGCCGCAGCGGTAGGGCGCGTGGGGCAGTGACCTCCAGGGCGGCTTCGACGGTGGTGACCGGGCCGCGACCGCGGAGCCACCACCAGCCCAGGCCTGCGAGCAGGCCGCCGATCAAGGGCCCCAGGACACGGCGTACGTCACTGGCGGCGCGCACTTCGGCCAGCAGGGAGGCGCTCTCCACGCCGTACGTGAGCGCCTGGATGCGCAGCAACAACCACGTCATGGCGGCCCCGACGATCCCCGCCGCGAGACCACCGAGCAGCACGGCGAACCCGGTCGCCAGGACGTGCTTTCCGAGAGGCTGCGCTGGCATGGCGCTCTGGGGTCCTTTCCCGGCCGGGTCGGCATCAACGTCGCGGCCACCACGCTACGTGCCCCGTTCGGCGGCTCCCGTCGGGACCTCGCACCGACTCGGCGGCACGGACCGGGACGCCTGCTAGCCGCTTTGCCGGTTCCGGCGAGTCTTGATGGGGCGCATGGGCGCACCGTCCGGGGACGGTGGATTCCGGTCGCGGATCCACAGCGGGACTCCCCGGCGTTGGCAGACGTCGTCGACGGCCTCGCGCAGCGCCCGACCCGAGCTCAGGTCGCAGGACCGGCGGTAGGTGAGGATGCCTCCCGCGCCGGTCAGGGCGGCGACCCGGTCGACATAACTCGCCAGGACCTCCGCGGGAATCAGCTCGGGAGGGCAACGCAAGACCAGATCGAGTGCCGTGGTGGGGTGGGGGCCGAAGGCCGCTCCGTCCGGCTCGGGGTGCGCACCGACCGAGAACTCCAGCAGGTGGACGGGGATCCCGGCCCGATCGAACCAGCGCAGGCTGGGACCGAACCGCGCCACGGCGTCGTCGGAGTGGGCGATGACGCACAGGACCCCGGGCGGCGCGTGCGGCCGTTCGCGGTGGTTCAGGGTGCAGCGTTGATCGGTGCCTCGTCCCATGGCGGCAGCGTGCCGCGGCCGGCCAAGAGGACGCTGAGAATCACCGTGCGGGCGCAGCCCCGGCGCTCCCTCTGCGCAGACCGCCCGGATTCGTCGTAGCCTCGCGAGCATCGCGACAGGGAGGGGCGCATGCGGGTTCTGGTCGTGGAGGACGATCCGTCGCTGGGGACGATGCTGCGCAAGTCCCTGACGCGGGAGGGCTTCTCGGTGGAGGTGGTCGGCAACGGCCCGGACGGACTGTTCGAGGCCGGTGAACACGCGTACGACGTGGTCGTGCTCGACATCATGCTGCCCGGGCTGAACGGGTACAAGGTGGTCGAGGCGATGCGGGCCCGCGGGAATTGGACCCCGGTGCTGATGCTGACCGCCAAGGACGGGCCGTATGACCAGGTCGACGCGTTCGACCTCGGCGCGGACGACTATCTGACCAAGCCGTTCGATCTCGTGGTGCTGGTCGCCAGGCTGCGCGCCCTGATTCGACGCGGTGCCCCCGAGCGTCCGGCGATCCTGACCGTGGGGGAGCTGACCCTAGATCCCGCCGAGCATCGGGTGGCGCGCGCCGGGACCGAGATCAGCCTGACGGCGCGGGAATTCTCGCTGCTGGAGTACCTGATGCGGCACGCCGGTCGGGTGCTCACGAAGCCGCAGATCCTGGAGGGCGTCTGGGATCCGGCGTTCGAGGGCGAGCCCAACGTGGTCGAGGTGTATGTGGGATATCTGCGCCGCAAGATCGACGCGCCGTTCGGCACCACGAGCATCGAGACGATTCGCGGCGTCGGCTATCGCATGGTGGCGACCTGAGGTTCGGCGCGCGGCGTCAGCACGAGTCGCCGCGGTGGCGACGCCGGGGGGTGTGGGCGGGCGGGTCGGCTGTCTCGGCGTCGGTCTCTTCGGGATCGGCCGGCTGCGGTGGGGCGGGCAGCGTCACGACGAATCTGGCGCCGCCGAGCGGCGACTGCTCGATCGTGACGCTGCCGTGATGGGCCCGAACGATCTCGGCCACGATCGCCAGCCCCAGGCCCGACCCGCCGCTGCCGCGGGAGCGGGCGTCGTCCAGGCGCACGAACCGTTCGAAGACCCGCCTGCGATCGGCCGCCGGGATCCCGGGACCGTCATCGTCCACCGTGAGCACCGCATCGCCGGACGCCGACCGGGTCAGGCCCAACGCCACCGTGGCCGTCGCGGCCCGGGCCGCATTGTCGACCAGGTTGCGGACCAGACGAACGAGCTGGCCCTCGTCGCCGACAACGCGGATCGGGGTGATGGCCCGGCTCACGGTGCGCGCACCCGCGACCTTGAGGCGCCGGGCCTCGGCCTCCAGCACCTCGTCGAGATCCAGCTCCACCCGGTGCAGCGGGATCGTGCCCGCGTCGTCGGCCTTGGACAGGGTGAGCAGGTCGTCGATCAGCCCCTGCAGCCGGGCGGATTCCCGATCCATGAGCGGGGCGAGGTCAGCCCAGCCGTCGGCCTCGCCCGCCGCGCCGTACTGGATCGCCGCGCGCAACGAGGCCAGCGGGGAACGCAGCTCATGGCTGGCATCGGCGACGAACCGTCGTTGGGTCCGCTGCGCCTCCTGCAGACGGTCCAGCATCGCGTTCATCGTCGTGGCGAGCTGGGCGACCTCATCGCGGGTCGCCGGCACGGGCACGCGGGCCTCGAGATGATTGCCCGTGATCGCCTGGGCCGTCTGCCGAATCCGGTCGACCGGGGCCAGGGTGCGCCCGACCAGGAGCCAGGTCGCGCCGGCCACGCCGATGAGGAGGACGGGCAGGCCCAGCAGCAGGGCTTTTCCAGTCTCGGTCACAGCCTCGTGCTGGTCCTCCTGATCGGCGACGACGAAGACCGTGTAGCGGGTGCCGCCGCTCTCGACGCCTTGGGCAACGACCAGAGGCGCGGGGTGGCCCGGCATCGGGAGCGGCTCGGCGCCGGTGACGACGGCCTGCCCGACGGAGGGGCGCAGGTCGGACAGGGGCGAACGAGTCGCGCTGCGTGCGGAGGCGAACACGACGGCGCCGGCCGGGTCGATGACCTGCACGATCCGGCCGCGATCGGCGAGAACCTCCGCATCGCCCTGCAGCCCGGCGACGCCCTCCCGGGCCAGCAGGGCGGCGACTTCGGAGCCGCTCTGTTCGGTTCGCGCCTGCAGCGAAGCCGTCAGCGAGCGGTGCAGCAGCGTCATCGTGAGCGCGATCGCCACCAGGAGGGGGACGACCACGATGAGCACCGTGAGCGCGGTGAGTCGGGCCCGCACGCTGCCCCCGGCACGAAGAACCTGGGGCGGGCTCGGCATCGGCACTGGGGGACTCCTCTCCCGCCGGGCGCGGGGTGTTGCGGTCAGGCTACGACGGGCGCGGGTGCCCCGCCGCAAACAGCCTCCCGGCCCACGCCGTACGTCGTGCTTGGGGAATGGTCAACCAGGCCGCGACGAGCAAAGCCACGGCGCCCGCGGCGAACAGCGGGGCGGCGATGACGTCGCCCAGGTAGTGCACCCCCGCGTAGACGCGGGAGGCGGCGACGCCCAGGGCCACCGGGATGCCGATCACCCAGGCGGGCCAGGTGCGGCGGCGGGCCACGCGCAGCGCGAGGACGACCCCGAACAGCAGGGCGAAGCCGAACGCCGTATGCCCGCTGGGAAAGCTGTCGGCGTTGCCTTCGAACGCCAGCGCGTGAACGAGGGCGAACGGCGGCCGGGCCCGGTGGAAGATCAGCTTGCCCACCCCGACCGACAGCCAGCCCACCACGGTCACCGTGAACAGGGTGATCGCGGCGGGGCGGTGGCGCCGGAACACCAGCAGGCTCGCGACGAGGAGCACCAGGGGCGCCACGATCGGACCCAGGAGAACCCCAAAGGCGACGGCGATCGCGTCCAGCGCAGCGACGCGGCGCGCGCCGAGATATTCATCCAGCGCCAGCTCTCCGGTGTGTGGAGCTCCCCACCGCAGCAGGGCGATGCCGAGGAGCAGGCCCGCGCCGAGAAGGACGGACCCGCCGATCCACCACGTCCACGGGATGGGCCCGCCACCGCCGTCACGTCCCGAGGTTTGCCCTGGGGCAGGACGGGGGGCGTCGCTGCGGTGACGTCCGTTGGTCAGGGTGGTATTCATCGGGCTTCTCCTTTTCGGGGGGCGGCGCCGGTGAGCGCGACCGGGACCATCGGCGGCCACCCTCGCAACCGGTCGCTGAGAGGACGCTGAGCCGGTCCGGCGCGCGGAGCTGCGCATTCTCAGCGTCCTCTTGGTCTCGCCGCGGACGCTCGAGGGCGAGGCCAAGACCAGCGGTCCGCAGCGCCCAACCCGGGCCCGGCGGATGCCCCAGCGAAAGGAACGCTCATGACTGCCACCCACCCCCGGTACGACGCCGACCACGATCGCCACGAGGCCGCACCGGTGGGGGGCCCCGCCGGCATGCCCGCGGCGCCGCCCAGCAACGGGGCTCTCGGTGTCGCGCAGGGCGAGGCGGTGCCGCCGCGGCGCAGGTTCGGCCGCGACGCGCTCACCCTGGCCCTGGCCGCGGTGCTCGGCAGCGCGGTGACCTTCGGTGCGGTCGAATTCGCCGACGGCACGCGCGACACCGGTGCCGCCACCGCGAGCACCTCGGTCGCCGGGCCGGCACCGGCGGTCGGTCCGACCGACTGGACCACCGTGGCCGGCAAGGCCGCCCCCAGCGTGGTCGCCATCCAGGTCACCGGCGCCGGTGGTGGTGATCAGGGATCCGGCGTCGTCTGGGACGCCAAGGGCGACATCGTCACCAACAACCACGTCGTCTCCGGCCAAGGCGCGGGGGCCAAGATCCAGGTGCGCATCGGCGCGCAGGACACCTATTCGGCCACGATCGTCGGCACCGACCCGGGCACCGACCTGGCCGTCATTCGCCTCGACAACCCACCCAGCACCCTGACCCCGATCCAGCGCGGTGACTCCACCACGCTGAAGGTCGGCGACCCGGTGATGGCGCTCGGCAACCCTCTCGGTCTCTCGGGCACCGTCACGACCGGCATCGTCAGCGCCCTGGACCGGCCGGTCACCACCAGTCAGGTCCCGACTCCCTCGACGGTGCCGATGAGCGACATGATGGGCGGCCAATCCGCGGCCCCCGTCGTCACCGCCGCGATTCAGACCAATGCGGCGATCAACCCGGGCAACTCCGGGGGAGCCCTGGTCGATGCCGCGGGGCGCCTGGTCGGGATCAACTCCGCCATCGCCTCGCTGGGCGGTTCGGGTGCGGGCAGCCAGAGCGGGAACATCGGCATCGGCTTCGCCATCCCGGTCCACGAAGTGACCTCGATCGTCGACCAGCTGATCAGCACGGGTCACGCCTCGGTGGCCTACCTGGGCATCTCCACCACCGATGCATCTCTGACTCAGGGCGCCGCGCAGATCAGCGGCGCTGGCGTCGGGTCGGTCGCCGCCGGCTCGCCGGCTGCCTCGGCCGGCCTGAAGGAGGGTGACCTCATCACCGCCCTCAACGGGGTTCCGGTCGACGGCGCGACCAGCCTGGTCGGTCGAATTCGGGGTCAGCAGCCGAACCAGCAGGTGACCCTGACGATCCACCGCGGGGGCCAGATCCAGGACGTCCACGTGACCCTGCAGCCCAAGCCTGCGAACTGACCGGACGCCGCGCCGGAGGCTGGAGAACGTCGAGCCAGGAGTCAGAAACCCTCACGTAGGGGTAGTGTTTCCCCCCGGTATCAACGTCCCTAACGATCGGGCCGGGCGCGGAACGGGGTCGTCCTGCCCGACCGGCTGCGAAGGAGTACCTGTGACCACGAACGCCGAACCACGTCAGGCGGTGCTGGCGAAGGGAGGTATCGCCCCTCGCGTGTTCTGGCCCGCGACCATCCTGATCGTCGGCTTCGTGCTGGTGGCGCTGATCGCGCCGGGTTGGCTCAGTTCCGTGCTGGGCGACGCCAACCGGACCGTCATCAACGGCCTGGGCTGGTACTACGTCCTGTTGGTCACCGGCTTCGTCGGCTTCTGCCTCTATGTCGGATTCTCCGCCTGGGGAAATGTGACCCTCGGTCCGGATGACGAGAAGCCGGCGTACGGCCTCGGGAGCTGGTTCGCGATGCTCTTCGCCGCAGGCATGGGCATCGGGCTGGTGTTCTGGGGGGTGGCGGAGCCGCTGAATCACTTCGTCACCCCACCGCCGGGCAGCGCCGGTGCGGCGGCCGGAGCTACCGACCCGACCCGCGCCCAGAACGCCATGACCACGACCTTCCTGCATTGGGGTCTGCATGCGTGGGCGATCTACATCGTGGTGGCCCTCGGGATCGCGCTGGCCGTGCACCGGCGCGGGCGTCCCATCTCGATCCGCTGGGCCCTGGAGCCGCTGTTCGGCGACCGGGTGGCGGGCCGCTGGGGCGACGTGATCGACGTGGTGGCGATCGTCGGCACCCTCTTCGGGGTGGCCACGTCGCTCGGCTTCGGCGTCACCCAACTGGGCGCCGGGCTGGAGTATCTCGGCGTGGTGCAGCAGAGCAGCACGCTGCTCCTGCTGCTGGTCGCGGGCATCACGGCGATCGCGATGGTCTCGGTGGTCAGCGGGTTGGACGTGGGCATCAAGTGGCTCTCCAACGGCAACCTGATCCTGGCCCTGGTGCTGATGACCCTCGTGCTGGTGTTCGGGCCGTCGCTGTTCGTGCTCCGGGAGTTCGTCCAGAACCTGGGTGCCTATGTGCAGAACTTCATCGGGCTGAGCTTTCGCACGATGTCCTTCCAGGGCGAGCCGGGAGAGACCTGGCTGTCCGGCTGGACCACGTACTACTGGGGCTGGTGGATGAGCTGGTCGCCGTTCGTCGGGGTCTTCATCGCGAGGATTTCGCGGGGCCGCACCGTGCGCGAGTTCGTCGGCGGGGTGCTCCTCGTCCCGGCTCTGCTGACCTTCTTGTGGTTCTCGGTGCTCGGTGGCAGCGCCATCTATCGCCAGATCACCCACGGCGACATGGTCCAAGACGGAGCGGTGTCGACCAATACGGCCCTGTTCCACCTTCTGGACACCATCCCCGGTGGCCCCGTGCTGGCCGGCTTGTTCCTGATCCTGATCGTGGTCTTCTTCGTCACGAGTTCCGACTCGGGCTCGCTCGTGGTCGACATGCTGGCCTCCGGCGGCGATGAGAACCCGCCCATCTGGAGCCGCGTCTTCTTCTCGGTGCTCGAGGGTGCCGTCGCGGGCGTGCTGTTGTGGAGCGGGGCCCGCAGCGGCGGGCTGACCGATGGCCTGTCGGCGCTGCAAACCATGGCCATCCTTGTCGCGGCGCCGTTCAGCGTCATCATGATCGGGATGTGTGTGGCGACCGCCCGAAGTCTGCACCAGGAGACAGTGCTGGCCCGGCAGCTCGAACACGCGGTCCTGCGCCGGGAGTTGGCGCTGGAGGCGATCGAAGCCAGCAACGGTGGACGGTAGGTGAGGGAGCGCCATGAGATTCGGAGGCGCACCATGTCCGCCCAGTCCGATCACGACTCGCCGTCTGTCACGATTCCGGCGCTGACCATGGCGGTGGCCGCCGGCGCCGCCTTGGCGCTCGCGATCGCCTTCGCCCCAGCGAGGTCCGGGCCGAATTGCCTGACGCAGGAGTGCATCGAGTTCCCCTACACCGACGTCGCGGCGTACGTCCCGACCGAGTACTGGTGGATGTATCCCGCCGCGATCCTGGCGCCCGCCCTGGTCGTGACGCTCGTGGTCCTCCGTGGCGGCGTCCCGGGCCGGCGGCAGCCCGCGGCGTGGCTGGCGATCCTGTCTGCCGTCGCGGCGTCGGTGGTGCTCGGCCTGGCGTATGCGATCCAGCTCATGGTGGTGCAACCGAGCCTGGTCAAGGGGGAGCAGGAGGTTCTGGCGCTGTGGTCGCAATACAACCCGCACGGCCTGTTCATCGCCCTGGAGAACCTCGGCTACCTCTTCGCCTGCCTCGCCCTGGTGGCCACGGCCTGGTCGTTCCCCGGTCGAGGTGACCTGCGTCGGGCGATCCGGTGGTGGACCGGGCGCCACGTGGTCAGGAGCCGCAGACTGCGGCAAAAGGCGGTGCCGGCGCCGCCTTTCGCCGCAACCAATCGCGCCGCAATCAATCGATCCTCAGTCAACCGCGTCGCCGTCACTCCCGCACCATCCCGGCGCCACCACCCCGCCTTGAGCTACTCTGTAGCACATGGAGCACGTCGGGGTCCGAGCACTCAAGCAGAACGCCTCGGCGGTCGTTGCGGCGGCGGCCGCAGGCACCCCCGTGACGATCACGGACCGAGGACGTCCCACGGCGTTGCTCTCGGCCATCCCGCAGGGTCGGCTGACCCAACTGTTGACCACCGGCCGGGCGCGACCGCCGCGACGTCCCGGGGGGATAGCTTCGCTTCCCGCACCGGCGGTGGCCGGTTTCCACGGCGGGCTGAGTGCGGCTCTGCGGGAGCTCCGCGACTCCGAGCGGTATTGAGGTGGCCGTCTATCTCGACACGTCGGCCCTGGTCAAGCTCGTCGTCGCCGAACCGGAGAGCGACGCGCTGCGCACCTGGTTGGTGCAGCAAGTGGACCCGGTCACGAGCGATCTGGCCCGAACCGAACTGGCCCGGGCGGTGCGTCGGGTGGCCCCCGACCTGATGCCCGCGGCGCGCGGGGTCCTGGACGTGCTCACGATCCTGACGCTCGACGCCGAGATCTTCGAGGCGGCCGGGCGGCTCGATCCAGCCGAGCTGCGTAGCCTCGACGCCGTACACCTGGCCAGCGCGCTCTCGTTGGGCGACGACCTGACCGCCGTGGTGACCTACGACGACCGGCAGGCCGCAGCCGCGACGGCGTACGGCGTCTCCGTCATCGCTCCCGGGTGACCCCCGCCAACCCCGACCGACCGTGCGGCCGACGGTGACGGCATCATCGACACCGTGGGGTGCGAGCGTGGCCCTAAGAGCGAGCGGCGGTGCTGCGCAGGCCGCTGCAGGCGACGGCGGTGTCCCAGACCCCCTGCAGACGGGTGGTGGTCGCCGGGTCGGCGGGCTTGCGCGGCACGCCGTCGGTGCCGATCAGCAACGGCGTCCAGACCGCGGAGGTGACCAGGGGAGAGGCCGTACGGCGGGCCGCCCCGCTCGCCGTACCGCGCTCCCGGGCGGCGGCCGCGTCGACGGTGAGCGTCAGCACGCCCGAGCGGGCTTCCGGCTCGGCCGAACGCCACCACACGAAGTTGCCCAGGGAATAGCCGACATAGCTGCGACCCATCCACCCGCCGCCCTGCAACCGGTGCGCGTGTCCGCCGACGATGATGTCCGCGCCGTCCGCCTCGAGCGCCTTGGCCGTGGCGGCCTGCGCCTCGTCCGCGCACGTCATGTATTCCGTGCCCCAGTGCATCATCACCACGACCAGATCGGCGTTCGCCGCCGCCTGGCGGGTCGCCTCCCGCAGCAGCCCCAGCGCCTTCGGGTTCTGGCTCGTGGCGACGCCCTCCCCGTCCGCGGCCGACCAGCGCGTCGCGGTCTCCTCCCACAGCTGCAGCGCGGACAGCAGGGCCACCCGGACCCCGCGGACCTCGACATAGGTCGGGGCGTAGGCCTCCTGGGTGGTGGCCCCGATGCCGACCACCGGGATCGGGCTGGCGTTCTTCGCGGCGAGGGTGTCGACCAGGCCGGCCCGGCCGAAGTCCACCGCGTGGTTGTTGGCCAGGCTCACCGCGTCGACGCCGGCGGCCTGCAGGGTGTTCAGCGCGGTGGCCGGGGCGCGGAAGGTGAAGGACTTGTTCTCCCGGGCGCCGCCGGTGGTGATCGCGGTCTCCAGATTGACCATCGAGAAGTCGGCGGCGCCCAGGGTGGGCTTGAGGTCCGCCAGCGAGTTCTGCGGGTCCTTGAGCAGGTCGGCGACATATTCCTCGAAGTGCACGTCACCGCCGAAGGCCAACGTGACCGTGCTCGGTGCTTCGGTGCGGGAGTCGGCGCCGGCCGCCGGGGAGGCCCCCGACGTGCCCGGCACAGAACCCGAACCGGACGATGTGGCCGTCGTCCCGATACCGCCGCAGCCGGCGGCCAGGCCCGCCAGCAGGGTCGCGGCGAGCAGGGGGGTCACGCGTCGCATCAGGTCCACCTCTTCGCCTCGTCCCAACCTGCCCCGAGTGTAGGAGTGGCGCGGCGAATTCCCCGGCAGCTCAGCGGCGCGCCGGGTCCGTCGTGGCAAGCGACTCGCGGTGGATGGGGGCGTCCAAGGCGGTCAGCGGGCGCCCGGTGCCGTTCCAGCTCAGGGCGACGATCTCGGCCGCGATCGAGACGGCGGTCTCCTCCGGCGTACGGCCTCCCAGGTCCAGCCCGATCGGGGAGCGCAGCCGGGCCAGCTCCGCCTCCGTCATCCCCTCGGCGCGCAGCTTGTCGAGCCGATCCAGGTGGGTCCGCCGGCTGCCCATCGCCCCGATATAGCGAGCCGGTCGCCGCAGCGCCTTGACCAGCAGTGGGACGTCGAACTTGGGGTCGTGGGTGAGCACGCAGATGACGGTGCGCTCGTCGAGGTCGACCTGGTCGAGGAAGCGGTGTGGCCAGTCGACGACCACCTCGTCGGCGTCCGGGAATCGCCGGGCCGTGGCGAAGATGGGCCGCGCGTCGCAGACCGTGACCCGGTAGCCGAGGAACTTGCCCATCCGCGCGACGGCGGCGGCGAAGTCGATGGCGCCGAAGACCAGCATCCGCGGCGGCGGGGCGTAGGCCTCCACGAACACGCTGAGGTCGGTCATCCGGCGCTGCCCCTGCGGCCCCAGCTGGAGCAGACCGCTCTCGCCGGCGGCCAGCCGGCCCACCGCCTCCTGCGCGACCGCGTGGTCGAGCCCGGCGTCCCCGAACGACCCCTGCGCGGCGGCCCCGGTCGGGGTCACGAGCAGGCGCGCGCCGAGGCGATCCGGCAGCCCGTCCACCACGGTGGCCAGGGCGAGCGGCGCCCGGTTCTCGACGGCCTCGGCGAGCGTGAGGATGGCCGTGCGCAGCGTGTCGTCCGCCCGCGTCAGCACCAATTCGATGGTCCCACCGCAGGTCAGCCCGACTTCGTAGGCGGAGGAGTCGGCCACCCCGTAGTGCAGCAGCCGGGGGATCCCGCTGCCGAGCACCTCGGTCGCCGCCTCGACCACCGCCCCCTCGACGCAACCCCCCGACACACTGCCGACGACCTCACCGGTGCCGGCCACGGCCATCGAGGCGCCCACCGGTCGGGGGGCCGAGTGCCACGTCCGTACGACGGTGGCCACCGCGAAGTCGACACCGGCGGCGCTCCACTGTGCGAGGTCACGGATGATGTCCTTCATGACCGGCTCCTCCCGCTGCCACCCGGCCCGCTGCCCCCGGCCGGGGACAGCTCCTCCTCCGATGTTACCGAGACTATGGACAAAGTAACGCCGGTTCCGTCCGCCGTCGGCATCGTCCTCGCCGCGGGCGCCGGGCGCCGATTCGGCATGCCGAAGGTGCTCGCCGAGGACGGTGCCTGGCTGCGGGCCGCGGTCGCGGCGCTCGACGCGGGGGGCTGCCGGCCCGTGTACGTCGTGCTGGGTGCCGCCCAGGTCGTGATGCCGCCACCCGCTCTCGCCATCGCGAATCCCGACTGGGCGGCGGGGATGGGGACCTCCCTGCGGGCCGGATTGCTCGCGGCCGAGGACACGGAGGCGGCGGTCGCCGTGCTGCATCTGGTGGACCTTCCCGACGTCGGGGCTGATGTCGTCGCTCGGCTGGTGGCGGGGGCCGGACCGGGGAGTCTGCGGCGTGCCTCGTACGACGGGGCGCCTGGGCATCCCGTCGTACTCGGTCGTCGGCATTGGGATGCGGCGCTCCGCAACACGGCGGGTGATCGGGGTGCTGGACGTTACCTGGATGGGCATCCTGACCTGCGGGTCATCCCGTGCGACGATCTCGCAGACGGCAGCGATCGCGACTACTGCTAGCGGGGGAACGCCGGATGGTGACCGCCGGGCGCACGGCGCCGTGAGCTGGGACACATCGGGGGGTCCGATGGTGGCGCCTCGGGGGAGTAACGAGACACAATGACTCTAAGCAAAGTCTCGGTGTCCTTTGGTACTGTTAGCAGCACCTCAGGTCGAGTACACGGCTCCGATGAAGGAGGTCGACTTGCCACCCGCCACCCCCGTGCTTCGGCGCGCGATGCCGCAGCGACCTGAGGATGAGATGCTCCCGATGGGAGCGCTCGTGGGCTATGGCCTGCAGCACATCCTGTCCATGGTGGGCGGTGTCATCGCGGTGCCTCTCCTCATCGGCGAGGCGGCAGGCCTCGACGCCGCCGGCCGCGGACTGCTCGTGGCCAGCGCGCTCTTCGTCAGCGGCCTCGCCACGCTCCTGCAAGCCCTGGGGGTCCCCTACCTCGGCTCCCAGCTCCCGCTCGTGCAGGGATTGACCTTCGCCTCGGTCTCCACGGTGCTCGCCGTCATCGGGACCGACGGCACCCTTGGACTGCGGCGGGCGTTTGGCGCCTGCATCGCCGCCGGCGTCGTGGCCTTCGCCATCGTGCCGCTCTTCGCTCAGATCATCAGGTTCTTCCCGCCAGTGGTGACGGGAACGGTGATCACGGTGATCGGGGCCTCGCTGCTGCCGGTGGCGGCCGGCTGGATCGCCGGACGACCGACCATCAACGGGGCACCCAATCCCGGGTTCGCGGATCTGGGGAATCTCGCCCTCGGCATGATCACCCTGGCCTTCGTCCTCGCGCTGAGCACTGTCAAGAGGTTCGCGCGCATGGCGATCCTGCTCGGCCTCGTGTTCGGGACGGTGGCGGCCATTCCCATGGGCAAGCTGCACACCCCCGACCTGTCGGTGATCTCGCCGCTGGCTGCCCCTACGCCGTTCGCCTTCGGCACCCCGCTGTTCAGCTTCGGGGCGATCTTGTCCATGGTCGTCGTCTTCATCGTCATCATGGTGGAGACGACTGCCGACATCGTGGCCGTCTCCGAGATCGTCGGGACCGACTGCCCCGGGCACCGGGTCGCCGACGGCCTGCGAGCGGACATGCTGAGTTCCGCCGTGGCCCCCGTCTTCAATACCTTCCCGGCCACGGCGTTCGCCCAGAACGTCGGCCTGGTCGCGTTGACGGGAATCAAGAGCCGGTACGTCGTGGCCGTCGGCGGCGGTCTGATGGCCGTTCTCGGGCTGTCGCCGTGGCTGGCCGCATTGATCAACATGATCCCGCAGCCGGTGCTCGGCGGTGCCGGCATCGTCCTCTTCGGTTCGGTTGCCGCCTCCGGAATCCGCACCTTGTCGAAAGTCGCGTACGACGGCACCAACAACCTGCTCATCGTGGCGACAGCGCTCGGCTTCGGCCTCATTCCGGCTGTGGCGCCGGGCTTCTGGAGCCGGCTACCCACGACCGCCGAGCTGGTCCTCGAGTCGGGCATCAGCGCGTGTGCCATTGTGGCCTTCACCCTGAACGTGTTCTTCAACATGATCGGTCGACGCGGCGACTCCAGCGTGGCGACCCTGCAGGCGCACGGGCCGGCTCGCGCCATCGATCACGAGGTCTTGGCCGACCTTCCCGACCGTGCACCATCCGCATCCGCTGGCGACGGAACGCCCCCCGTGCCTCCTCGAGAGGCGACCCGACCGGCTCCCACCCACAACGAAGGACAGTGATCAGACATGGGCGACATCATGCGACCCCTCAGCTTCGACCACCTGATGACGTGGGCGCGAGATGAGCTCCGCGTCGACGACGCGATCTTCGGGGTCCGTCGCGATCACTTCTGGACCGCCACGGAACCTCGGATCATCACCAACGCCTTTGGGGACCGGCTGGCGTTGCCGCTCGGCCCGGCCGCGGGGCCGCAGACCCAGCTGGCCAACAACATCCTGGTCGCCTACCTGACCGGCGCCCGGTTCATGGAACTCAAGACCGTGCAGAAGATGGACGGCGAGGAGATCCGGCACGCCGTGGCCAAGCCGTGCATCGAGGCCACCGACGAGGGTTACAACTGCGAGTGGTCCACCGAGCTGACCGTGCCGCAGGCCTTCGACGAATACATCAAGGCCTACTTCGCGATCGCCGTCTTCGGCAAGGAGCTGGGCCTGGGTGGGGTGCACGACGTCGCTTACAACATCAGCGTCGGTTATGACCTGGAGGGCATCAAGGGCGCCAAGGTCGACACCTACCTGGAGGGCATGAAGGACGCGAGCACCACCCCGATCTGGGCTGAGTGCTACGCCTGGGTGCAGCAGCGCTTGCCGGAGTTCGCACACTTCACCCAGGAGGACCTGGACGCCCTCGACCCGCGGATCACCCGGTCGTGCACGCTCTCGACGCTGCACGGCTGCCCGGCGGACGAGATCGAGCGGATCGCGGACTACCTGCTCAAGGAGAAGGGCTTCAACACCTTCGTCAAGTGCAACCCCACGATGCTCGGCTACGACTACGCCCGCGAGGCGCTGGATCGGCTCGGCTTCGACTACATCACGTTCGACGACCATCACTTCAAGGCCGACCTGCAGTTCGAGGACGCCGTACCGATGTTCCAGCGGCTCACCGCCACCGCCGGCGAGCTGGGCCTGCGGTTCGGCGTCAAGCTGACCAATACCTTCCCGGTGCAGGTCGCCGCGGGGGAGTTGCCGAGCGAGGAGATGTACATGTCGGGGCGCAGCCTCTACGTGCTCTCCCTGTCGCTGGCGCAGAAGCTCTCGCACGCGTTCGACGGAACGCTGCCGATCTCGTTCTCCGGCGGCATCGACGCCTTCAACATCCGCGAGGTGCTGCAGACGGGCATCCAGCCGGTGACGGTCGCGACGACGATCCTCAAGCCGGGCGGCGTGCTGCGGTTCAACCAGATGGCCGACGAGACCGCCGCGGTGATGACCGACTACGCCGGGATCGACGTGGCCAAGCTCGACGCGGCCGTCGAGGCGATCTTCGATGAGTCGGCCGGCGAGCGCTACCACAAGCGCTGGCGGGAGAAGATCCGCTCCCGCAAGACCGCCTCGGCGCTGCCCCTGACGGACTGCTACAAGGCGCCCTGTGAGCACGGCGGTTGCCCCATCGAGCAGCAGATCCCGGAATACCTCACGCTGACCTCCGAGGGCCGGTTCGCCGAGGCCTTCGACGTGATCGCGCTGGACAACACGGCCCCCACGATCACCGGCGTGCTGTGCTCGGAGCAGTGCCGCGAGCACTGCACCCGCCTCGACTACGACATCTCGATCGACATGCGCGGCGTGAAGCTGACCGCCTCGGACGGCGCGCAGGACGACTACATCAAGGCCACCAAGGCCCCCGAGCTGGCCACGACCGACAAGGTCGCGATCATCGGGGCCGGCCCCGCCGGCATCGCCTCGGCGATCTACCTGCGGCGCAACGGGATGGACGTCGACGTCTTCGAAAAGCTCGAGGGCCCGTACGGCGTGGTCGAATACATCATTCCGAAGTTCCGCATCGACCGAGACCAGATCACCCGCGACTACGAGCTGGCCACCGCTCTCGGCGTACGGTTCCACTTCAACGCCGACCCCGACTTCGACGTCGCCGAACTGAAGAAGTCCTACAGCCACGTCATCGTCGCCGTCGGGGCCTGGGGCAAGTGCCCGAGCCCGGTGCGTGAGGGCGGGGAACACATCGTCGACGCGTTCGACTTCCTGTGGGCCACGCAGAACGAGGGCAAGACCGACTACGGCAAGCGGGTCGCGGTCATCGGCGCCGGCGACGTGGCGATGGACTGCGTCCGCACCGCCTCCCGGCTGCCGGACTGCGAGGTGGCCGAGCTGGTCTACCGGCGCACCGAGCCGAACATGCCGGCGACCCAGCACGAGGTCAACCTGGTGCGCGGCGAAGGCTTGACGATGCACCAGCTGCTCGCCCCGATCAGCTACGACGGCACGACGCTGCGCGTGGAGAAGATGAGCCTGTCCGAGCTCGACGCGAGCGGTCGCCGGTCCGTCACCGGCACCGGCGAGTTCACCGACATGGCGTTCGACACCGTCGTCGGCGCAACCGGCGCGACCCTGCTGGCCGAGCCGTACACCAGGAACGGCATCACGCTCGACGGCCGCGGCCGCCCGGTGCTCGACAAGACCTTCCAGTCCACCGTGCCCGGCGTGTACGTCATCGGCGACGGCCGGCGCGGCCCGGCGACGATCGTCGAGGCCATCGGGGACGCCAAGGTGGCCTGCAAGGCCATCCTGACCGCGCAGGGCATCACCCCCGACTACGCACGCCCGCACCCGACCGTGCACCAGCCGGCCGAGCAGGTCTACCAGCGGCGCGGTCTGCTCATCGCCGAGATCAACGGCAAGGCCGAGGGCGCCCGGTGCCTGTCCTGCCAGGACATCTGCGAGATCTGCACCGAGGTGTGCCCGAACCGCGCCAACGTCGCGATCACGGTGCCGGGATTCAGCGACCCACGCCAGATCGTGCACATCGACGGCCTGTGCAACGAGTGCAACACCTGCGGCACGTTCTGCCCGCACGCCGGGCTGCCCTACAAGGACAAGCTCACGGTGTTCTGGACCCGCGAGGACTTCGACGACTCCACCAACCCCGGCTTCCTGCCGTTGGGGGAGCACACCTATCTGGTGCGGATGCCCGGCGGCGACGTCTTCGAACACAGCCAGGCGCAGGACTTCCAGACCGCCAACAAGATGACCGACGAGATGACGCGCGTCCTGGACGTCCTCGAAGGCAGCTATTCCTACCTGCTGGCCCCCACCGAGTCGAGCGCTGCGGAGGTGTACGCCCGATGATCATCACCGGCGGACCCGTCATCACCAACGACCCCGAGAACCCGTTCATCGAGAACGGCGCCGTCCGGATCGAGGGCGACCAGATCGTCGCCGTCGGCCCGGCGGCCGACCTGCCCGCGAGCCCCGGCGAGGAGACCGTCGACGTCGCCGGACGGGTCATCATGCCCGGCCTGATCAACGCGCACACGCACGCCTACAGCCACTATGCGCGGGGATTGGCCCCCAGCGAGCAGGGCAGCACCTTCACCGGCGTGCTGGAGAAGATGTGGTGGAAGCTGGACCGCTTGCTGGAGACCGAGGACGTCGAGCTCAACACGTCCACCACGTTCCTGGAGTCGATCCGGGCCGGGGTCACCACGGTCATCGACCACCACTCCAGCCCGCACGCCGTACCGGGCTCCCTGGCCGCGCAGGCCAAGGCCGCTCGTGAGCTGGGGATCCGCGCGAGCCTGTGCTACGAGACCTCGGATCGCGACGGGGCCGAGATCCTGGATCAGCAGATCGAGGAGAACATCGCCTTCATGATGGAGGCGAACGACGGCAGCCAGGACCTGATCCACGGGCTGTTCGGCATCCACGCCTCGTTCACGGTCAGCCAGCAGACCCTGGAACGCTGCGCGGCGGCCGTCCGCGATGCAGGGGTGCCCGGTGGGTTCCACGTGCACACCGCCGAGGGCCCCGAGGACGAGCCGCACTGCGAGGGCTTGACGCGCCAGCGGATCGTGCAGCGATTCGCCGACTTCGGGATGCTGGGACCGGAGTCGATCCTGGTGCACTGCGTGCACATCAACGAGGCCGAGATGGACCTCATCAAGGACACCGACACCTCGGTCGTCACCAACCCGCACTCCAACATGGGCAACGCGGTGGGCCTGACCAAGGTGACCGAGCAGCTGCGCAAGGGCATCCGGGTCGGGCTGGGCACCGACGCCTATCTCGCCGACATGTTCCAGTCCGCTTCGGTGGTCAAGATCGCCCAGAGCCACCGGTTGCAGGACCCGACGGTCGGCTTCGGCGAGGCCGCCACGCTGCTCTTCCAGAACAACCCGGCCATCGCCGGCAAGTTCTGGAGCAAGCCGGTCGGCGTGCTCAAGCCGGGCGCCTACGCCGACCTCATCACCGTGTGGTATGTCCCGCAGACCCCGATGACCGGCGCCAACACCGTCGGCCACATCCTGTTCGGGATGAGCGGGGCGATGACCAACGACACGATGGTCGCCGGCCGCTGGGTGATGCGGGACCGCAAGATCCAGACCGTCGACGAGCACCGGATCCTGGCCCGCTCTCGCGAGCGCGCGCCCCGGGTCTGGGCGCAGATGTGACGCCTGGAACGTTGACCGTCAGGTAGGGCCGTCGGAAGGACGAAGCGATGACGCTGTTGCGCGGTGGGACGGTGGTTGCGGCGGAGGGGTCGCGGCGAGCCGACCTGCGCCTGCGCGACGGCGTCGTCGTCGAGCTGGGCGACCTCGAGCCCGACTCGGGGGAGCCGGTGCTCGACTGCACCGGGTGCCTGCTGCTGCCCGGCGGCATCGACACCCACACCCACCTGGATCTGGAGTGCGGGCCGGGGCTGACCACGGCGGATGACTTCGCCAGCGGGACGCGATCGGCGCTGGCCGGGGGCACGACGACCGTGCTGGACTTCGCCACCCAGTTCCATGGGGAGTCGCTGGCGTTCGGGTTGGACCGCTGGCACGCGAAGGCTGCCGGCGTGTCGTCCTGCGACTACGGGTTCCACCTGGCCATGACCGAATGGCGGCCTGAGTTCGCGGATCAGATGGCCGACATCGTCGCGGCCGGGGTGACCTCGTTCAAGCTCTACATGGCCTACCGGGGTTCCATGATGGTGGAGGACGACGAGATCCGGGCGGCGCTGCAGGCCAGCGAGCGGCTGGGCACGACGATCGGGTTCCACTGCGAGAACGGGCGCCTCGTCGACGCGCTGGTGCGCGAGTACGTCTCGGCCGGCCGGCGCACGCCGTACTATCACCAGGCCTCCCGGCCGGCGGAACTCGAACGGGAGGCGATCAACCGGCTCGGGGTGATCGCGGCCCCGCTGGAGGCGCTGCATTACGTGGTGCATCTGTCCTCCGGCGGCTCGTTGGCCGAGATCCGCGCCGCCCGGGAGCGCGGCGCCCGGATGGTCGTGGAGACCTGCCCGCAATACCTGGTGCTGGACGGCTCGCGCTATGGCGACCCCGACACCGATGAGCTGGCGAGCCGGGCCTATGTGATGAGCCCGCCGCTGCGCACGCCGGCCGATCAGGAGCTGCTCTGGGACGCGCTGGCCGACGGGACCATCCAGTTCGTCGGCACCGACCACTGCTCGTTCACCCTGGCGGGCCAGAAGGCCGCGGCGGCCGACTTCGCCCACACGCCCAACGGCGGTCCCGGGCTGGAGCTGCGGATGGGCCTGCTCTACACGTACGGCGTGGCCGCGGGGCGGCTCACCCCGGAGCGGTTCGTCGAGGTCACCTCGACCAATGCGGCGAAGTACTTCGGCCTCTACCCGCGCAAGGGGGTGCTTGCTCCAGGCAGCGACGCCGATATCGTCGTCTACGATCCGAACGGCGAGCACCTCGTCCGGCACGCGGACCTGCACGACGCGACGGACCACACGCCGTACGAGGGGTTGCCCCTGCGCGGCCGCGTGCGCGACGTGTTCCTGCGGGGGGAGCACCTGGTGCGCGGTGGTGACCTGGCGGCGGGGGAGCCGACCGGACGGTTCGTCTCGCGCGCCCTGCCCGATTCCGACATCCGCTGATCGACCGTACGACCGAGGAGGACCCAGATGCAGCTACGAGTGAATGGCACCGAGCACGAGGTGGACGGCGACCGGATGTTGGTCCACGCGCTGCGTGAGGTGATCGGGACGTTGTCGGTCAAGGTCGGCTGCGACGACTCGACCTGCGGCACGTGCATCGTCGTCGCGAACGGCAAGCCGGTGAAGGCCTGCAACCGGCCGGCCAAGCAGTTCGAGGGTCAGGACATCCTCACGGTCGAGGGGCTCTCCGAGCGGGAGAAGGATGTCTACGTCCACACCTATGGCGAGACCGGCGCGGTGCAGTGCGGCTTCTGCACCCCGGCCATGGTGATGGCGAGCAAGGCGCTGCTCGACAAGAACCCCGACCCGAGCCTGGACGACGTCAAGAAGGCGATTCGCACCGACATCTGCCGGTGCACCGGTTATCGGCAGATCTTCGATGCGATCCTGATGGCCGGCGACATGTTCCGCCGCGACGCCGCGGTGCAGACCAGCAACGAGCGGCAGCGGCTCTCCGACCGGGCGCACCGGCCCGACGTCGCCGACAAGGTGCTGGGCACGGGCAAGTTCGCCGACGACGTGCGGCTGCCGGGGATGGTCTTCGCCAAGGCGCTGCGCTCCCCGAGCCCGCGGGGTTTGCTGCGCGGGATGGACCTGACCGCGGCCAAGGCGCACCCGAACTGCCTGGCCATCCTCACCAGCGAGGATGTGCCGGAGAACAAGATCGGGCACATCAGCAGCGACTGGGACGTGCTCATCCCGGTGGGGACGCAGACCCGTTACACCGGCGATGCCCTGGCCCTGGTCGCCTCCGACGACGAGGACAAGCTGGAGGAGATCCTCGCCCTCATCGAGCTCGACTACGAGGCGCTGCCGCCGGTCACCTCGCCCCAGGAGGCGCTGCGTCCCGATGCGCCGCTGATCCACGAGAACGGCAACGTGCTCGACATCGAGCACGTCAAGCGCGGCAACGTCGACAAGGCGATCCGCGAGTCCGCGCACGTGGTCGCGCACAAGTTCGCCACGCCGTGGCAGGAGCACGCGTTCATGGAGCCCGAGTGCGCCGTGGCCGAGCCGGACGGCGACGGGGTGCGCATGTACACCTCCAGCCAGTCCGTGTACGACGAGCAGCACGAGATCAGCCGGATGCTCAAGCTGCCGCTGGAGAAGGTGCGCAGCCAGGCGACGTACGTCGGGGGCGGCTTCGGCGGCAAGGAGGACATGAGCGTCCAGCACCACGCGGCGCTGATGGCCTGGCACCTGAAGAAGCCGGTCAAGGTGAAGTTCACCCGCACCGAGTCGCTGAACTACCACGTCAAGCGGCACCCCATGCACATGGAGTTCACGGTCGGCTGCGACGAGAAGGGCAAGCTGACGGCCTGCAAGGTCGTCATCCTCTCCGACACCGGCGCCTACGCCTCGCTCGGCGGCCCTGTGCTGCAGCGGGCCTGCACCCACGCCGGCGGCCCGTACGCCATCGAGAACTTCGAGGTGCTCGGCATGGCGATGTACACCAACAACGTGCCCTCGGGCGCGTTCCGCGGGTTCGGGGTCGTGCAGAGCCAGTTCGGCATGGAGACCTGCGTCAACGAGCTGGCCGAGAAGGTCGGCCTGGACCCGTGGGAGATGCGTTATCTCAACGTGGTCCGGCCGGGCGACAGCCTGCCGAACGGCCAGATCGCCGACGAGTCGACCGGCATCGCGGAGGTGTTGGAGGACCTCAAGGGCGACTTCTACGCCAACCCCGACGCGGGCCTGGCCATCGCCCACAAGAACACCGGCGTCGGGATGGGTCTGAAGGACACCGGCCGGTGCATCCTCTCGGTGGAGTCGGGCAAGGTCCACATCCGCACCTCGGCGTCCTGCATGGGCCAGGGTGTCGGGCAGGTCTGCGTGCACGTGCTGTCCGAGACCGTGGACCTGCGCCCGGATCAGATCGTCTTCGAGCTGCCGGACACCGCCCGGACCCCGGACTCGGGCACCTCGACCGGGTCGCGGCAGACGCTGTTCACCGGCGAGGCGACGCGGCTGGCGGCGGTGCAGCTGCGCGACGCGTTCGCGGCCGTGGATGGTGACTTGGCGCGCCTGGAGGGGCAGGAGTGGTACGGCGAGTTCTCCCCGGAGACCGACGTCGTCGACACCCCCAAGGAGAACCCGTACAGCCACGTGGCCTACGGCTACGGCGCTCAGATGATCACGCTGAATGAGAAGGGCGAGATCGACAAGGTGCTGGCCGTGTACGACGTGGGCACGGTGATGAACGAGCAGTCCGCGGTCGGCCAGATCGAGGGCGGGGTGATGATGGGCATCGGCTACGGGCTCACCGAGGAGTTCGTCGTCGAGGGCGGCGTGCCGCAGACCCGCTACGGCAAGCTCGGCCTGATGCGCGCCGACAAGATGCCGGAGGTCGAGGTGCGCTTCGTCAAGGGGCCGGGCACGCTGCCGTACGCCTATGGCGCCAAGGGCATGGGGGAGATCTGCCTGATCCCGACCGCGCCGGCGGCGGCCTGGGCGTACTACAAGCGGGACGGCAAGCGTCGCTACAGCCTGCCGCTGCGTGGCACGGCGTACAAGAAGGAGGAGCCGAACACCTTCGGCGGCCCGCAGGCCACCTTCGGAGCCCCGGCGTCCATGGCGCCGAACGCGCCGACGGAGGCCGTGGCCAAGCACTGAGGCGCTCACAGAAGCAAGCGGTACGCCGGGGAGCGCCGTTCCCCGGCGTACCGCTGTCGTACCGCTCTTCGGTCGCTGGGCGTTTCAGCGCGGGGGCATCGGCTTGGGGGAGAGCAGGACCCCAGCTATTGGCGGCGGCGCCAGCGGATGGTGCCGTCGATGAGGCGGCCGATGAGTCCGCGGGTGTGGACGTCGGTGTGGTGTCGGGTGCACAGCAGCGCAAGGTTGTCGACGTTGGTCTCGCCGAGGTCGGTGGTCCATTCGCGCAGGTGGTGGGCCTCGCACCAGGACGGTGGTCGGTCGCAGCCCGGGAAGGTGCAGCACTTGTCCCGCAATCGCAGGTAGCGGACTTGGTCAGGGCTGGCCAGGCGTGCCGCGCGGCCGAGGTCGAGGATCGCGCCGTCGGTGTCGAGCACCGCTGGGATGATGCGGGCATCACACGCCAGGCGGCGCACGGTGGCCGGGGTCAGCGGAGTGCCGAACCCGTCGAGCCCGAACCCGCTACCCAACCCGCTGCTCCCCGTCCCGCTGGTGGCGCCGGAGCAGCCGGTGCCGGTCGAGGGGTTGCTGCAGCCGGTGCAGGTGGCGGCGTGGTTGGGCGGGGAGGAGTAGGTGGCGGCGACGCGGGCGGCGAGGGTGTCGTGGTCGATCGTGATGATGATCTGGGCCTTGACCGCTGAGGCCGGCCGGACGTGGCCGCTCAACGTCGGGTCGGTGGCCACGACGCGGGCCATCTCGATGATCGCGTCCAGGTTCCGCTGCTCCGCGGTCCGAGTATCGACCTCACCCTCGGCGGTCGGGGTCGGCGCCGCCAGCGCATCCAGCGCGGCTTTGAGGGCGGCGTAGTCGTCGTTGGTCATCGCATACTTCCCGACCCACATCCCGGCGCCGTCCTTGACCGGGGTAGTGAACCGCCGCTGGCGGTGCAGCTCCTTCTGCTGCTCCTCGAAGTCACCCTCCTCGCCGTAGCTGGCGATCAGCGCCTCTTTGAGGCTGCCCAACTGGGACGCGGAGGCCCCGGTGGCGGCGTGCGCGATCAACTCTCCCGCCGCCGCCTGCCACCAGTCGGTGGGGATCTTGACGGCCAACGTGCTCAGATCCGCGCCGAGTCGGGCGCCGACGGCCAACGAGATCCGCCCGGCCCGGACCGCCGCGGTCAGCGGCGCCAGCTCGGGGCGGCGGGACTGCTCCCAACAGGTCCGGTAGGTGCCGGCCACCCCGGCCGTGACCGGTGCACCGGCTGCGGCGGCCTGGTCCTGCACCCACGCGGTGATCTTCGGGCCGATCGGCCGCGGCGACTCATCCGCGGCGGCGACCACGCCACGGGCGACCGCCTCGGCCAGCACCGCCGCCGAGGCCCCCTCCGCCAGCGCCCGCAGCGCGACCAGGTCCCCGAACAGGCCAGCCAGATCGTCGGTCGACACCAGGGCCAACACCTCACCCAGCCGGACCGGGCCACCACCATCGCCAGCGTCAAGCACGTCAGCACCGGTCAAGCTCCGCAGCCCCGACCCCACCCGACGTACCGTCTCCCCCAACCAGCTCATCGCCTCGAACGAGGACAACCCAGCCACCGGATCCGGTGTCACGGTGTCCCTCGCGGTCATAGCCAATTGTCTCGAACAGGCGACCGATCAGGCAAGCGCAGGAGCCCGGTTATGTTCGATATTAAGTACGGAACAGCCCAGCGCGCGATCTGAGCATCGCCGGCCGCCAGGTAGATTCGACTTGCATTGAACTGTGATACAGATCACAGCTGTGGTTATGCCACAGCCAGTCGCCTCCTGGCCTCGCGCTTGGGGAGGCGTCGGTGTGGCCGACGTCGTCGCCCTTGAAGAGCAGCTCCGCGCCGCCGGGCCGCGCTGATGGCCCGAGGACGGAGCGGGTCGTGTCTCAGGCCGGCCCGCCATTGGACAGACGCAGCCATTGCAGGACCGCCAGGACGCGCCGGTTGCGATCGGCGGGCTCGCCGCCGGGAGTGGAGTCGATGCCGAGCTTGGCGAAGATGTGTCCGACGTAGTCCTCGACGCGGCGTTCGCTCAGACAGACGCGTTTGGCGATGCCCCGGTTGGAGTAGCCCTGCGCCATCAAGGTCAACACGCCGAGCTCCTGCTCGCTCAGATGACTGAGGCCCTCCTCGTGGCGGGGGGAGTCCAGGAGGCGCCGCACGATATCGGTGTCGACCACGCATTCCCCGGCGGCGACCCGGTGGATGGCCGCGTGCAGCTCCTCGATATCGGCGACGTTGTCCTTGTTCAGATATCCGATCGCGTCCGAGCAGGCGCGGAGCAGCTCGATCGCCTGTCGGGTGACGGTCTGGGCCGACAGCATCAAAACGCCGGTCGCCGGGTGATTCGCGCGGATGCGTCGGGCCGCCGAGAGTCCGTCGTCCTTGCCGTGGAAGAAGACGTCGACGACCGCGACGTCGACGGGAGAGCGCGCCAGCGCGGCAAGGAGCTCGGCGGTCGTCGCGGCCTTGACGGCCACCTCCAGGCCCAGCTCGGTGAGGTAGCGCGCGAGGGACTCTCGGAACAGGCCGCTGTCATCGGCGATCGCCACACGCACAGGCACTCCTAGCTGTTGGTGAGATGGGCGGCCAGGCGGGTTCCCCCGCCCGGGGGACTGTGCACCTCGAGCCGGCCCCGCATGACGGACAGCCGGTCGGCGAGGCCGGCGAGACCGCCTCCAGGCGCGACGCGAGCGCCGCCGTGGCCGTCGTCGCGCACCTCGGCCACCAGCGTGGCGTGTTCCCCGGGGCGCAGGCTGAGCCACACCGTGGCGCATCTCCCGTGTTTCAGGGCGTTCGTCAGGCCTTCGGCGAAAAAGAAGTAGACCATCGACTCGAACGCGGGGCTGAACCGGCGTTCCGGGATGTCCATACGAACGGTGCAGCTGGCGTTGTCGGCGAGTTCCTCAACGGCCGCAGCGAGGCCGCCATCGGTCAGGCTCGGCGGGCTGATGCCCCGCGCCAGGCGACGGATCTCTTGCTGAATGTCGCACACGCGCTGCTCGCAGGTGCCGAGGAGCCCGCGCGTCTGGTCAATGGTGTCCTGACGGGCGCTGCGCTTGAGTTCGAACCGCAGCGAAAGCAGCTGTTGCTGCACGCCATCGTGGAGGTCGCGGGCCACAGCCTCGCGGGCCCGCTGCTCGGCTTCGAGGAGCCGGCCCTGCAACTGCCGCACCGACTCCACCGCTTCGTTCCTGGTCCGGATGACGGTCAGGCTGGGCAGGCTCGCCGCGGCAGCGGCATGGGCCAGTGGAAGGTCGTACAACGCCGAGGGGTCGATGTCCCACACGGCGATGAGCCCCTCCGCCGTCGTGATATGCAGCTGCCTTCGGGCCGGTGAGTCGTTGCCGCCGACCCCGCGCAGCCGTCCGTCGGCGTCGACGAATGCCCCCGCAGCGGGGCTCCACAGCCAGATCGCCAGCGTCGGGTCACGCAGGGCGGTCCGTACCTGGTCCTGGAGGCCGCGATGCGTGAGGGTGGCCGCTTGTCGAGACAACCGCCAGGTGATGAGGAGCTGCTGCCACGCCGACCGCGACGCCGTCGCGAGCAGCGCCAGCGGCAGGAGGGGCAGGATCAGCACTTGCTGCTCGCGCGCCGCCACCCAATGCACAAAGGCATAGCCGTTCCGCATGGCCTCGTGTTCGTGCGCAATGTTGATGAGCACCATGGCGATCCACCCAGCGATCCAGGGCAGCGACCGTTCCCGTTGGGCCCTGGCCATGGAACCCCGCGTCCTGGCGATGAGCGGCAGGCTCGTGACCAGCAGAAGGGAGTAGCCCACCAGGGCCGCATCGAGCAGGACCTGGCGCATTGCGTCGGTCATGGGCAGAGTCGGCCACCACACCGTCGCGCCGTAGCCCCGCCCCGCCGTGACCGTGGTGGCGAGCAAAATCCCCTGGCACGTGGCGAAGAGCACGGCGGCGCCGGCGATCCACGCCTTGACGGGGCGGGTGAACGTTCCCCCGCAGATGTGGGTGACGATGGCCGATGCGCCACAGAAGTTCGCCATGGTGTTGGCGCACTCGCCGATCACGGGCCATGGGCCGCTGTTGCGCACGAACACCCAGGACAGGGCCGTCATCGAGCTGTGCGCCAGAATCAGGACCGTGGTGGCCGGTTCGACGTCGGTGCGCCACCACAGAACTCCGACGATGGCCCAGGAGGCGACGGCGAAGACGGTGCTGGCCGCTGCCGCCGGGTGAGCGGCCCAGTAAGAGGGCCCCGCCGCCGCCAGCACGGCTCCGGTAGCGAGCAGGACGACGGCCGCGATCTCGCCCGTCAGCCGCGCCCTTGTCGGTCGGGCCTTGGCGGCACGCGAAACCCCGACAACACGCACCTGCGGATCGTCGGGGGACGACGTCGGCCAGCGTCCCGATCGCTGGGCTCGCACGACGTACAGCTTAGGGGTCCAGGGCTCCATCGGGCCGTCGGGCGCATCCGCTTCATCGCCGGGCCGCCGTGGCTTGCCACGGGGGGAAACCCATGGACCTGGACTCTCGCCCAACACCACACTCAGAGCGTTGGCGACGGCGTCCAGCGACGACGGAGGACCCCCAGGGCACCGCGATCAGGGAGGTGAGTCGAGATGCAGGACGGCACGGTGACCCCGAGGGAAAACGCGCTGATGTATGCCCGGCATGTCGACAATCTGGCCCAGCAGGGGCGATTGGGGGAATGTGAGAGCCTGGCCGTGCCCTTCGCGCTGCGCCGGTTGGGTGAGCACGTGTTGACCAGTGCCACCTACGTGCTGTGGGAGTCGCCGCCGGAGCGCGGCCGTGGCCGGGGTGTTGACCGGCAGGTCACGGTGGCCGCCGGCGGAATGGGGGCCACCCTGCACATCCGTGCTGCGGCCTTCAGCCGTGTCGGCCACGCACGGCGCGGCCTGACCCAGGCGAGAGCGGCTGTCGCAAGCTGTCTTCCTCGCGATGAGGGGACGATGTGGCTCACCGATCGGGGCGTCTACCTGACGTCCGGTCCCGCGCTGCGCGCCATCGACTGGTGCGAGCTGGCCGAGATCGACCTGGTGGGGCCGGGCCGGTTGGTGTGGCGGCGCCGCGCGGTGGGCACAGCGGAGATTCTGGACAGCGACTGGGCCGAGTTCGCCTTCAGCTGCTGGGCCCGCGCGGTGCGCCCCCTGCATCAGCGATACCGCAGCGGCCACTGGCTGCCGGTGGCTTCGCTGCCCGCCACCGGCGGTTACTCGCCGCGCCCGGTCCGTTCGCCGCGGCCGGTGGGCCGGGCCGCTTTTGCCTCGGCGTGAAGCCGGCCATCCTGAGCGCGGACCGTGGGCCTGCACCAGCGTGACGCGCCGCCCGGGGGCGCTTCGGCGACATTCTTGGCCGCCGGGGACCACTCGACGGTCGGTCGTCAGTCCCGTCGGCCGTGGCGGCTGCGAGGTTGCAGCCGGACGTTCGGCAGCGGGGGAGCGGGGATCCGCTCCACGGCGCCGACGTAGCCAGGGACCGCGCCGAAGCGCTCGGAGCCCGCCTCGTACTGCTCCCGGAACGCCGCGATCTCCTCGTGGCTGCGTCCGACGAAGTTCCACCACATGACGATCTCTTCCTCGAACGGCTCCCCGCCGAGCAGGATCAGCCGGGCGCCCGCCGGCCCCGCCCGCAGGACCATCCGGTCGGCGCCCGCATCGCGGCAGCCCAGGTCGCCCAGCCGCAACGATGCGCCGTCGTAGGTCACCTCACCGCGGTCGACGAGAACGGCGTGCTCGTACGCCGGGTCCACAGCCACCTCCAGCTCCGCCCCGGCGAGCAGGTCGAGCTGTGCCCCGAGCAGCGGGGTGAACGTGTGCACCGGCGAGGTGCCCACGCCGGTGAGCGAGCCCAGGAACACCCGCGCCGTTCCCGCCCCGCCCGGCAGGTCGACCGGCTCCGGGGCGTGGTGTTCGAACCCGCGGTCGGTGTCGCGGGCGGACTGCGGCAGCGCCACCCAGAGCTGTACGCCGTGCAGGGTGGTCGTCGCGGGCGTCGACACCTCGCTGTGGGCGATGCCGTGCCCGGCGGTCATCAGGTTGATCTCGCCGGGGCGCACCAGACCGATGACGCCGCCGCTGTCCCGATGTTCGATCTCGCCCGTGAACAGCCAGGACACCGTCTGCAACCCGGTGTGCGGATGCGGTGCGACGTCCATGCCGCCGGCGTTCCCCGGGCCCACCGGAGTCGGCCCGTAATGGTCCACGAAGCACCAGGCGCCCACGAACGAGCGGTCCCGGTGCGGCAGCGTGCGGCGTACCGTCATCGCCCGCAACCCGCCCAGCGGCACCTCGCGCGCGGCCAGCACCTGTACGTCGCTCATGTGATCGGCCCTCCTGGGTTGGCTGGGCTCAGCCTGTCAGATCCGCCGGGCTGGCGCGTGACCTGCGCGCCGGGTCAAAGGCTCGTGGTCGCCGCGCAGGTCACGCACCGATCCGCCGAGGGGCGGGCGGCGAGTCGCTCGGCGGGAATGGTCCGCCCACACGCCGTACAGGTGCCGTCCCAGCCGGCCGCGACCCGCGCGAGCGCGGCGTCGACCTCGGCGAGGTGCCTGGCTGCCGCGGCGGCGGAGGCTGCGGGCGTCGGCGTACGCCCGCTCGGTCGCGCTGAACTCGCTCAGCCGCTCGGCCGCCTCGGCCCGCGCCTCCCGCAGGATCGCGACGAGGTCGGGGGGAGACTCCTCCGCCATCGGGCTCACTCGCCGCCTCCGTGACTCGAATGCTCCAGGCTGTCATGCGACCTCGACGCGCACCCCCGGCGGGGCCCCGCGCGCCATCCCGGCGTCTCGGGTGAGCAGGGGCGCGTCGAGGGCTTCGGCGAGGGCGACGTACGAGGCGTCGTACGCCGACAGGTTGTGTCTCAGCTGGAGCATCCGCACCTGCAAGGGCTGGTCGATGGGCCACCGGACCAGTTGGAGGGCCGTGTACACCCGAAGCGCCTCATGCGCGCCGTTGTCGTCAAGATGCCCGCCCAGGAGATGACCTCGCAGGGCGCTCGTGAACTCCGCATCCAGGAAGGACGGCGCCTGCCAGGCGTCATCAGATGGGGCCGTGGAGATCGATTCCGGCCGAAGGATGAAGTCCACGACGTAGGAGCAGTCGACGACGATCATTCTGAAGACGGCCGCCCGATAGCCCGGTGAAGTCGTTCGGAGTCACGCCCGTCCCGCTCCGCGCGCACTCGCTCCAAGATGTCCAGGGCCGAGACCTCCGTCAGGTTGCCGCGCTCTCGCAACCGCCGCCACATCTCCCGCTTCGAGGGGACCCGGGCCTCCCTCGCCAGTAGATCCTTGAGGAGGGCATTGAGGGAGACTCCCTCCTGCTGCGCCTTGGCCTTGAGCTTGTCTCGCACGTTCTCGTCCACATCGCGGATCTGCACCAAGACACCCATGCATCCATAGTGCATGACATGCACTATGGATGAAAGGTCCGGCCGCGGCCCTCCTGGGGCCGCGGGCAGGACCCCTCAGATCCGTCGAGTGCGCGCCGCTCAGGGCGTCGGCCTCGTCCGGGGCCGGCGCCGAAGGACGAGCAGGCCCGGGGCGAGGAGTTGCACCGTGCCCGCGGCGAGCAGGGTGGCGGGAGCCCCCGCGACGCCGATCACCGCCCCACCCAGGGTCATGCCGACCGCACCGGCGGCGGCGTAGGCCGTCGCGTCCGCGGCGAAGCACGCCCGGCGCAGCTGCCCCGTCGTACCGCCCGCGATCAGGGCGTTGTGGGCGCCGATGAGCAGCGGCATCGCGGCGCCGCCCAGGGCGCCGCACGCCAGCACCGCGCCGGGACTGTCGAGCACGACGGACAACGCGACGAACGACACGCCCAACAGCGCCCACCCGGCGCCGATGGTGGGCAGCACCGGCAGTCGGGGCACCGCCAGAGGCGCCAGGGCGGCCCCGAGCACCGAGGCGATGCCATAGCCCGTCATCCCTGCGGCGATGAGCACGCCGGGCCGTCCGATCTCGGCGCCCCGGATCGCCAGCCCCAGGCTGAAGGCGAACCAGCACGCGCCACCGATCGCATTGACGGCGATCGCGCGGGCAATGGTCGGCCGTTGCCGCAGCGCCTCGCGCAGCGACGGCGCAGGGTTCAGCTCACCGGCCATCCGGACGGCCGGATAGCTCGGCACCGCGGCCAACAGCCCGGCCGCCGTCGCGAGCGCGGCCGACTCGACCCACAGCAGCGTGATCGGGTGGCCCAGGGCGACGACCAGCGCGCCGAGCGCCGGGGCGAACGTCATCGAGATCCGGTGCGCGAAGTCCTGGCCGGTGAGGGCTCGCACGCTGGTGGCGGGCGAGAGGGCATCGCCGATGTCGGCCAGCAGCGCCCGCTGTCCTGGCGCGGTCAGCGCGGTGCAACCGCCCAAGACCAGGCCGGAGGCCACCAGCGTTCCCGCGCCGAGCCCGATCGTCAGCGCTGTCAATGGCCAAGCTCAGGTCCCCGCTGGTGGCCAAGTGAAAGTCCCCACCCTCTGCGGGTTTTTCACTTGGTCAGGGGCTCACCTCCGTGGCGGGTTCGGGC
>Ga0209053_1000097_pt1 | contig 113683 bp, 96 predicted proteins | sample EBPBio152010_DNA_FD_185864 | JGI IMG/M metagenome (GOLD analysis project Ga0209053, IMG submission 185864) | Wastewater treatment Type I Accumulibacter community from EBPR Bioreactor in Madison, WI, USA - Reactor 1_7/15/2010_ DNA (SPAdes)... | ecosystem: Engineered > Bioreactor > EBPR >... | reverse complement strand
GTGGGAGGCGGTGGCCGGACGGTGGTGAGCCGTGCCGAGGCGGTAGTGGACCGCATCCGGGATGTGGTGGGCGGTGGCGGGCCGGTGGCGGGCTGCGTGGGCGCGGTGGTCGCCCGTCTTCAGGCCATGGGCGGTGCCTCAGCCGACGCGGGCACGCAAGTGGACGCGCGCACCCGCCAGCGTGATGCTGCTCGGCGCCTTCACCCACACCACTTTCTCGTCGGCTGGCCGGACCTCCGTCTGCGCGCTCACCCGGCGATGGTTGGAGGTTTCCACCCGGGTCGCCTCCACCACCGTCGGGGGCGCGCTCAGACCATGGACCACCGGAACGAAGCCGCCGACCGCCGCATCGGGCGCGACCTCTGCATCCACGTCGCCGGCCACGCGGCCGTAGCGCTCGGCGATCACGTCGAACGTCGCCTCGTACGTGCCCTCGCGCAGCCGCGTGAACGGGTCCGAGCGGTCCACGTGCAGTTCGGCCTGGTCGTCGCCCGTGTCGTAGACCGGGAGCAGGCCGTACACGCGCAGCGTCGCGGGGTCGGTGAGGCCGTGCCCGAACTCGAACGTCTCGGCGCCGCCGGACAGCGTCACCGCGACCGGAGCCGAGGCCGGGGCTTCGGTGGACGCCGCCCACGGCAGCCCGCGCTGCCGGCGACGCTCGCGCCGGGCGTCTACGCCGTCACCGGCGCCTCCTCTCAATGGGTCGTCGCGCGGTAGAGGCACAAACGCCTTCGCCTACTTTGCCCGTGACTCTGCCCGTCGCCGCCATGTCCACGATCCCGCTCGCGGGACGCGCCCTGCTCATCCTGAGCCTGCTGCTGCCCTCGGCCGCCCTCGCGCAGACCAGCCTCACGCTCCTCCACACGCTCGACCGAGCGTTCCTGCGCACGCCCGAGACCTCCGACCGCAATGCCGATGGCACATCGGACCTCTTGATTGCGCGGTATGGGTCCGAAACCCGGATCCAACTCTGGTTCGCCGACGGACAGACGGGGGAGAACATCCGCATGGCGCTCGACCTCCCCAGCGGCAGTTCCTTCAACGCCCGTGAGGTCGGCGACGTGACGGGCGACGGCGTCCCCGACCTCTACGCTGGCGCGCCCTACGCCGACGGACCCGGCGGCAGCGAGACCGGCGCCGCCTACCTCTACGACGGCGCCTCCGGCACCCGCCTCTGGCGCGTCTTCTCCCCCGAGTCCGAGCCCTTCAACCAGTTCGGATGGGCCGCCACGCCCATCGCCGACGCCACCGGCGACGGCCGCCCCGACCTCGTCGTCGCCGAGCCCGGCGGCAACTTCCTCCATGCGTTCAACGGCGCCACGGGGGCGCTGCTGTGGAGCGCGCTCGACCTGCCGCACTCGACGTACATCGGCGGGCGGGCGCTCGCGACGGTGGGCGACCTCGACGGCGACGGCGTGGATGACGTGGCGGCGAGCACAGACTACGGGCCGGGCAACGACTACCTCGGCAGCGTGATGGTGGTCTCCGGCGCCACCGGCGCGCCGATCCGCGTGCTCCGCTCACCGGCCGAGACGCCGCAGGGGCGGTTCGGCCGTGCCATCGTGGCCGCCGGCGACCGCGACGGCGACAGCACGCCCGACTTCCTCGTCGGTAACTCCGGCGCTGTGCCGGCGCGTGGCACGCGAGAGGGACGGGTATGGCTCTACTCAGGCGCGACCGGGGACACGCTGCGCAGCTACCGTCTGCCGGCGGCCAACCTTGAAGCGGGCTACGGTGGCTTCGGCGGCGGGCTCATCGGCGGCGCGGACGTCGACGGCGACGGCGTGCTAGATTTCGCGACACAGGCTTCGCGCCAGTCGCCGCTGCGGACGAGTGTATTTGTCGTCAGCGGTGCGACAGGGGAAATGCTCGGACAGGTCGAAGCGAACCCACAATCGAACGGCAACTTCGGGCTGCGGATGGTGCTGCTCTCGGACCGTCTGATCGTCGGCGCGCCGGGCGAGGCGGTCGGCGGCGAGCCGAACGCGGGGCGGGTGTACGTCTTCGGCTGGACGACCGTCGCCGTCGAGCCGCCGCCCGACGGTGCGGTGTCGCTGGCCGTCGCGCCCAACCCGTCGGCCGGCGAGGTCGCCGTCACGGTGTCGCTCGCGGCGGCGCAGGCGGTGCGCGTGGCCGTCGTGGACGCGCTCGGGCGCTCGGTGGCCGTCGTGCACGACGGGCCGCTCGCGGCGGGGCGTCACCGGCTCGCGCTGCCGGCGGCGCTCGCGCCGGGCGTCTACGCCGTCGTCGGCGCCGGCACGTCCGCGCGGTGGGTCGTCGCGCGGTAGAGGCCCGCGTCAGCGGCGGACGATGCCCGACGACGCGTCTTCGATCGAGAAGCCGCCGGCGTCGGCCGGCACGTCGGCCGGCGGCGGCGCGTCCTGCGTCGTTACCGGCGGCGGTGTCAGCGCCGACGGCGGGTCGTCGTCCTCGGCGCGCATCGCGCCGTTCTCCGGGACGATCCGCCGCCCGTGCGCGCGCACCCACGCCTGCGTGAACTCGGCGCCGACGAGCACGATCAGCGCCGAGTAGTAGATCCAGACCAGCACCAGCACGACCGATCCGGCAGCGCCGAACGCGCCGGCGGGGTCTGCCCGCCCGAGGTAGAGCCCGATGAGCGACTTGCCGAGCGTGAACAGCGCGGCGGTCCCGACGGCGCCGGCGGCTACGTCGCGCCACCCGACGCGCGCGTCGGGCAGCACCTTGAACAACGCCGCGAAAAGCAGCGCGACCATCGTGAACGAGACCGTCGCGTTGAGGACGCCCATCACCGGCGACGCGAACGTGTCCGTGGCGACCGACGACGCGGCGTCGCCGATGGCGGCCAGCGCGGCGCTCACGAGGAGCGACACGAGCAGCAGGAACGCGATGGTGAGCACGAGGCCGAACGACAGCACGCGCTTGAGCAGGAAGCTCCGGATGCCGGCGAGGCCCGGCGCCGGCGTCACCTCCCACGCCCGGTTGAGCGACTTCTGGAGCTGGCTGAACGCGCCCGTCGCGCCGACGACGAGCGCGACCAGGCCGCCGATCTTGCCGCCGAGGTCGGCCCCGCCGGCGCCGGCGTTGGCGATCATCGTCTGGACCCCCTCGCGCGCCTCCGGACCGACCACGCGCCCGATCTCGCCCATCAGCGCCTCCTGCACGACGTCCGGACCGAAGACCGAGCCGGCGATGCCGAGCACGAGCACGAGCAGCGGCGGCAGCGCGAAGATGGTGAAGTAGGCGACCGCGCCGGCGAGGCTCGGCAGGTCGTCGTCCAGCGTCTCCTTGGCGGTCATTACGAGGATGGCGCGGAGCGTCGAGATCGTCATCGGATGCACACAGGCGGGGGAGGCAGCGAACGGTCCCGCCGGCGCCGGGGTTCGCGTACGTTCCCCCGCCCTGCCCCACTCCCGATGCCGCGCCTGACCGACGACGGACGCACGGTGACGCTCGACCTCCACGGCGCGACCGTCGCTGAGGCCGAGCGGCTGACGCGCGCCGCCGCCCGCGAAGCCGCCCGGCGCGGACGCGCCACGCTCCGCGTCGTCCACGGCCACTCGACGACCGACCGCTGGGGCGAGACGCGCACCATCAAGACGATGCTGCACGCGCTGCTGGACGACCGCGCGCTCGCGCCGCACGTCGCCCAGAGCGTGCGCGCCGAGGGCCACGCGATCCTCGGCCTCGCGCCATCGGCGCGCCCCGTCGCCGCCCGCCTCTCCCTCGCCGACCTGCGGTAATCGGGACACACCGGCGGTGTGTCCCTACGTTCACCGGTGCGTTCCGCCCTGCCCCACGCCGCGACCTTGCGCGTCCCACAGCACCCGCCGATGACCGCCCATCCCCGCATCGGCGTCACCACGTCGCTCAACACCACCGACGACGGCGTCGCCGAACAGCGGCTGGACCTCCGCTACGTCGAGGCCGTCGCCCGCGCCGGCGGGCTGCCGGTGATCGTGCCCGTCCTCGCCGACGACGCCCTCACCGACGCCGTCGCCGACGGACTCGACGGGCTCGTCGTCACCGGCGGACCCGCCATCACGGTCGGGCTCGTCGGCGACCTGCCGGACGACATCGCGCGCACCGACCCCCGCCGCTCGCACGCCGACACGCGCCTCCTCGGCGCCTTCCTGCGCGACCGCCGGCCGGTGCTCGGCATCTGCTACGGGATGCAGCTCGGCAGCGCCCTTCTCGGCGGGACGATCCACGCCGACGCCGAGCGCGACCTCCCCGGCGCGCTCACGCACGGCGCCGCGCGCGGCGGGACGGTCCACGACGCGCACGTCGCGCCCGGCACCCACCTGCACCGCATCGCAGGAGCCGACACGCTGCGCGTCAACACGCGCCACGTGCAGGCGGTGGCCGCCGTTGGCGACGGGCTCGTCGTCAGCGCGACGGCGCCCGACGGCGTCGTCGAGGCCGTCGAGACGCCCGACGGGGCGTTCGTCGGCGTTCAGTTCCACCCCGAGGCGATGACGCCTCCGCTGGACGCGCTGTTCACCGACCTGGTCGCGCGTGCCGCCGCGTGGCGCGACGCGCGCCGCCATGGCCCGTCGGCGGACGCAACGGACCGGTAATTGCATCTTCCCGGCACACGACGCCCCGCGCGTCGTTTCTTCCGTCACGCCCGCCGCGCCCCGACATGTCGTCCGTCCCGCCGTTCCGTCCGTTCTCCGACCTCGCGGGCGACGCCCCCGGCGGCGAGGGCGAGGTGGCACGCGACGCTCGCGGCGTCCCGCTCCCGACCGAGACACCAACGGGGACGCCGGACGATGCACGCCACGCGCTCGCCGTGGACTCCGCCGAGAGCATCGCCGACGACCTCGCGCACACGCCCGATGGGCGCCTCGACGGGTTCCGCCGCTACCGCCTCCCCGGCGCCGTCGCCGCCGTCGGCCTGATGGCGTTCGCGCTCCTGGCCGCGTCGCGCAGCGACCTCCGTGCGGCGCCGCCGCAGGGCCTCGTCCCGGCCGACGCTGCGGCCATCCTCGCGCCTCCGACGCCTCCGCGCGCCGACGAAGCCTACACGTTCGCCGGGCTCGACATCCACCCGGACCGCCTGCACCGCGACTACTTCGCCGGCGCGTTCACCGGCGAGGCCGTCCGGACCGCCTCCGGCGCCGACTTCCTCTGGCGGCTCAACATGTACCGCCGGGCGTACGGCGAGGACGGCAACTACACGGTCCGCGTCTACGACGACCGCGACGGGCGCATGCTCGACGCCGAATCGGTCCCCGACATGGGCATCACCGACTGGGAGGTCGTCAACGCCGCCCGGCGGGCGGTCTCTGAGGCGCTGCGCGTCAAGTGGGCCGCGCGCGGCATCCCGCGCGAGTTCCTGACGGTCCGCTGGGGCTACCGCCACCAGACCGACGAGGCGCGCGAGCGCGACAGCCGCTACATCGCCTACGAGGTCAACCTCGCGCGGCGGCTCGGCCTGAGCCTGCTCGCGACCGAGATCGGGACCGTCGAGACGTTCAACCAGGACCGCCTCGTCTCGTCGGCCGGCGCGCGGAGCCGCTACCAGATGATGCCGGACATCCTGCGGATGTTCGACGTCGAGCAGTACACGCTGCCGGTGGCGGGCGGCGGCACCATCGAGGTCAAGGAAGAGTGGCACCCGCTGCTGGCGATGGAGCCCTCGCTGATGCTGGTGCGCGCCTACTCGAACGCCGTCGGCCACGAGTTGCCCGGCATCTCGGCCTACCACACGGGCCCCGGCAACCTGTTCGCGCTCTACCGCGAGTTCATGCGCGCGCACCCCGGCATGCGCCACACGCGCGGCCGCCACGTGTCGGACGCCTACATGTGGGGCGTGACCGACGGCTTCGCGCGCGTGGACGCCGTCTCCAGCTTCGGCGCCCAGAGCCGCGTCTATGTCCTCAAGGCGTACGGCGCGCTGCGGGCGACCGAGAACCAGGTGGTGGACCCGCGCGACGCCTTCCGCGGCGAGCGGGTCCGCCTGCGCACGGGAATGGGCATCACGCTGTCGGATCTGCTCGCGACGCTCGCGCCGCACGAGCGCCGCCTCGACTGGGGCCCGGCCCGCGAGGGGAGCCTCTACATGCGCTTCCGCGAGATGAACCCGCACCTTGCGCTGCCCGTCGCCGCCGGCGACGACGTGCCGGCGTTCGGCGACGTGCGCCTGACGGCCGCGGCCGGCGGCGTGCCGGTGCGTTTCTTCCTCCCGCTCGGCGCGACCGACGTGCTCGCCCGCGTCGGTCGCGACATCGTCGCCGAGGCGCTGCCGTTCGACGGCACGACGTTCCTCGTGGACGAGGCCGAGCGCACCGACGCCGACCGCGCGTATGACGCGCTCGTCGAGGACGTCGGCCGGTTCGGCTTCACGCGGGCCAACCACGGGCGCCTGCTCGTGCTGCACGACCGGATGCAGGCGCTCGCGGCGGCCAACCCGCAGTCGCGCTACCGCCAGACGCAGGCCAAGATCATCCGCATCCACGCCTCCATCTGGCGGACGTCGGGCTTCCGCGACCTCGTCGCGACGACCGAGACGCTGTTCTCGGTCAACCCGCTGATCCAGATGGGCCGCCAGCCGCTCGCCTCGGCCGACTCGGCGTTGCCGCCGGCGGCCCGCCCCACCGACTCGCTCGCGCCGATGGCGCCAGTGGCCCCGATGCCGCCGCGCATCGAGGATCAGGTCCGGTACTGAGCGCCGACGGCGCGCTACCGCGCCACGACCATCGGCTGGACCCGACGCGCCCCGTCGGCCTCGACAACCACGAAGTACGTCCCCGGCGCGAGGCCGCCAGTCGGCACGCGCAGCACGTAGGCGCCGGCGGCGTACGGCCCAGCGGCCAGCGCGCGGACCTCCCGCCCGCGCCCGTCCACGACGCGGGCGACGACCTCGGCCGACGATGCGAGCGTGACGCGGAGCGCCGCCGTGCCGCGCACCGGGTTGGGCCACGGTGCCGAGAGCGTCAGGCGCGACGCGTCGGGCGCCGGCTCGGTGTCCACCGTCGTGACGGTGATCGCGTGCGTGGCGGTGTAGATGTAGTCGCCCGAGGAGCCGTCGCCGCCGTTGGCGGCGTTGCCGGCGACGTAGACGGTGGCCGTCTGCGGATCGGCCGGGGCCGTCCAATCGAACGTCCACGAAAACTGGCTGTTGCCGGTGGACGTGTGCGTGACGTAGGCCTCGTCGCCGCCCGGCGGACGACCGGTGTTGTCCGCGTCGGTGATCGTGAGCGTCCCGACCGCCTGGCTCTGGTCCGCCGGCACCGGCGCGGCGTGGTTGCGGACCGTCGCCTGGAAGCCCTGGCGGATGGCGCTGCCCGCGGCCGGCGGCGTGCGGTTGTCGACCGTGATCGTGATGGGGACCGTCGCGCCGGGCGCCACCGTCGACGGTGCCGTGATGGTCACGCTGCCGGTGCCGCTGTTGAGCGCGAAGTCGCTGTGGCACGTGGTGCAGGTGCGCGGCTCCCCGCCTTCGAGCACGTGGCCGGCGAAGCCGACCGGCGCGCCGAACGAGTAGGAGTGCACGGGCTCGGGGCCGGCGAGGGCGTAGGCGGCGAGCGCGACGAGCGCGACGGCGGCGAGACGGAGCGTCATCGGAGAACGTGGTGGGACGGGAGTCAAGCTAGTGTGTTCAGCGGGCGCGGACGAGCCGCAGCGCGGCGCTGCCGGACGCGCTCTCGGCGCGGACGACGTAGACGCCCGGCGCGAGCGCGCGGCCGTCGACGGCGAAGCGCGCGCCCGAGGTCACCGGCCCGTCGTGCAGCACAGCCACCGTCCGGCCAAGCGCGTCGACGAGTGTCACACGGACCGGCCCGTCGGCCATGACCGAGACCGCCGTCGCGTCGGTGAACGGCTGCGGGCCGGCGGCACGGACCGCCACGCGCGCGGCCTCGGGCGAACCCTCCGTCGCGACGCCCTGCTGGACGATGCGGCGGACGGCCGTCTGGCCGCTCGTCTGCGTCAGGACGTACATCTCGCCGGCGGCGTCCTCGCCGAAGCCGATGACGCCGAAGCCCGCGCTGACGAGCGTACGGTTCACGTACGTGCCGGCGACCGGGCCGGGCGAGAGCGCCGAGACGACGCCGTCGCAGTAGTCCGCGTAGAGGTAGTCGCCGAGCAGGCCGGGGTTGGCCTCGCCGCGATAGACCGTCCCGCCGGTGATGGAGCAGCGCCCGCCCGAGTGGTTGTACTCGTAGACCGGCAGGATGAGGCCCGTCTGGTCGCAGCCGCTCGACGGGTTGTAGCAGTGCGCGCCCTCCATGATGCGCCAGCCGTAGTTGCCGCCGTTCTCGATGTGGCTCACCTCTTCCCACGTGCCCTGTCCGACGTCGGCGGCCCACAGGACGCCCGTCTCGCGGTCGAACCCGAACTTCCACGCGTTGCGGATGCCGTAGGCGTAGATCTCCTCGCGGAAGCCCTCCGTGTTGCCGGCGTACGGGTTGTCCTCCGGGATGCCGTAGGGCGGCCCGCCGACGACGCTCGTGTCCGGGTCGATGCGGAGGATCTTGCCGAGGAGCGTCGTCCGGTTCTGGGCCCGGTTGCCGGGGTCGCCGCCCGAGCCGCCGTCGCCGAGCGAGAGGTAGAGCAGGCTGTCCGGCCCGAAGGCCAGCTTGCCGCCGTTGTGGTTCGAGAACGGCTGCGCGACGGTCAGCAACACGACCTCGCTGTCGAGATCGGCCGTGAGCGGGTTGGCCGCCGAGCGCGTGTAGCGCGCCAGCACCGTCCGCCCGTCGCCCGAGCCGCTGTAGTGGAGATAGACGTAGCCGTTCTCCTCGTAGTCGGGGTGGAACGCCATGCCCAGCAGGCCGCGCTCGCCGCCAGACGTGAGGCGTGACGCGACGTTGATGTAGGGCGTCGCGGTGGTCGCCGAGCCGTCGGTGGGGACCGAAACGATGCGCCCGCCCTGCTCGGCGATGTAGACCCGCGTCGAGTCGCCCGGAACGAACGTCAGTTCGATCGGGCTCGAGAACGAGATGCCGGGGAACGCCGTCTGAAGCGTGATCTGCGCCGAGGGCGCGGCGGCCACGGCGAGCGTGGCGAGAAGGACGAGGACGCGCATGGGGGACAAGCCGTAGGGATCCGGTAACGTACACGCGGGAGCCGGCCAGCGCCCATCGGTAGCTTGGGTTCTTCACGTTGCGTCACGTATGCGCGCCGCCTTCGCCGTCCTGCTCGCCGCCGCGCTCGCGGCCTGCGCCTCGCCCGGCGACGCACCGGCGCTCGACCGCGCCGCGATGCGTGCGTCGTGGGAGGACTGGCGCGCCGACCGTGACAGCCTGTTCGCGTCCGACGCCTCGCCGCTGCCGCCGGCGGCGCGCGACACGTTCGGCGCCCTCCCCTACTTCCCGTACGACAGCCTGCTGGCCGTGCCGGCGGCGCTCGTCCCGGCGCTCCGGCCCGACACGGCCCTCTTCCCGACGACCACCGGCGAGCTTCGCCCGATGACCGTCGCCGGCCAGCTCGTGTTCACCGCTGGCGGCGTCGAGCGGCGCCTCGTGGCCTATCAGGCCGTCGGGGCGATCGCGGCGATCCAGGCGCGCGAGGGCGGCGGACGCCTCTTCGTCCCGTTCCGCGACGACACGTCGGGCCGCGAGACCTACGGCGGCGGACGCTACCTCGACCTCGACGTGGACGCGAGCGGGCGCTACGCGCTGGACTTCAACCGCGCCTACCACCCGTATTGCGTCTACGCGCCGGAGTTCTCGTGTCCGCTCCCTCCGCCGGAGAACACGCTCGGCCTGCCGGTGACCGCCGGCGAGCGCCACGGCTCCTGACGAGGCCGCCCGCCCCGGACGAATCCGGAGCGGGCGGCGATTTCGCGAGGGGCGGCTACTGGCGCCGCTGGCGGCGGTACCAGTCTTCGAGCGATTCGCCCGAACGGCGACGGTCGTCGTCGTCGTACCGGTCGTCGCGGTCCCGACGGTCATCGTCGCGCCCACGGCGGTCGTCGTACCGGTCGTCGCCACGGCGGCCGTCGTCGTGGCCTCGGCCGTAGCCCGGGCGGTCGTAGCTCCGGTGGTAGCGGTCGCGGTAGCGGGACTCGCCGTAGCGCACGAGGTAGCGGTACTCGTCGGCGTAGCGGCGGCCGATCCGGTTCTGGATGTCGCGGTCCACCCCGCTCCAGAAGCCGTTGTGCTGATTGTGGCGGCGCGGGAACGGATAGACGCGGTAGTGGTCGCGAGCGCGCGTGCGGCGGAGCAAGTCCTCGGCGCGGCGCGCGACGATCTGGCGGATCGCCGATTCATGGCCCGAGCGCAGGTTGCGCTCGACGTAGCGGGCGTACTCGGCGGCGTCGGACGTGACCCGGCGGTACTCGGTCGTGCGGCGGTAGTCGTCGTAGCGGCCATCGTAGGTCGGGGCGCGGCGCGGCAGCGGGCGGGAGCCGTCCCACGGCCCGTTGACGTAGTCGGCGCAGCCCGACAGCGCGACGAGCGCAGCGAGAGCGATCGGAAGGCGGAGCATGGCGAAAGGTGGTGGGGGGAGAGAGGAGGCGCCGGGTGTCGCGCAGGAGTCCAGCCGCCGCGCAGGCGGCCGGGGTCACACACCTCACCCACAACAACTCCGGTGCCTCGGCCGACTTCCCGACCGATTCGGTCCGAATCAGCTTGTTCGGCCCCCTTGCGCGTCCACCGGCGGCGACACCACCGTCGCGTCAGACGATCAGCATGCAGTCGCCGTACGAGTAGAACCGGTAGCCCTCGGCGACGGCGTGGCGGTACGCGTTCATCACACGCTCGCGCCCGGCGAAGGCCGACACCAGCACGAGCAGCGACGACCGCGGCAGGTGGAAGTTGGTCAGCAGCGCGTCGACGGCGCGGAAGCGGTAGCCGGGCGTGACCGTGAGGTCGGCCGCTCCCGTGCGCGGCTGGATCCGCCCGTCGGCGTCGGCGGCCCACTCCAGCGTGCGCGTGGTGGTCGTGCCGACGGCGAGGACGCGTCCGCCGCCAGCGCGCGCGTCGTTGGCGGCGCGGGCCGTCGCCTCCGGGACCGTCGCGCGCTCGGGCGCGACGCGGTGCTCGCGCAGGTCGGTCACGCGCACCGGCTCGAACGTCCCGTAGCCGACGTGCAGCGTGACGGTCGAGACCGAGGCGCCGCCCGCGCGGAGCGCGTCGAGCGTCGCCGGCGTGAAGTGGAGGCCGGCCGTCGGCGCGGCGACGGCCCCGCGCGACGCGGCGAGAACCGTCTGGTAGCGCTCGCGGTCCGCGGGGTCCGCCGTCGGCCGCTCGACGTAGGGCGGGAGCGGCATCTGGCCGACGGCATCGAGCACGGCGGCCTCGTCGGACTCGCTCGCGAACAGCTTCCCGTGATGCATCAGGCGAACGACCCGTTGCCCCTCGGGCACAACGGACTCGACGTGTGCCGACAGGCCACCGTCCAGCGCCACGACGGTGCCGGCGCCGAGCTTGCGCCCGGGCCGGACGAGCGCGGTCCACGTCCCGTCGTCGCGCCGTTCGAGGAGGAAGATCTCGGCGCGCCCGCCGCCGCGCCGGGCGCCGACGAGGCGCGCGGGCACGACGCGCGTGTCGTTGAGCACGACGGCGTCGCCGGCGCGGACAAACGACGGCAGGTCCGCGAAGCGGTGGTCCGAGACGGCGCCCGTGGCGCGGTCGAGCACCAGCATCCGCGCGCCGTCGCGGCGCTCGGGCGGGCGCTGCGCGATGAGCGCCTCCGGCAGGTCGAAGTCGTAGGCGTCGAGCGACGCGTCGAGGTCGGGCATCGCGGAAGCTACCGGCGGGCTCGTGCCGCCGACTCAGCGGAGGCTCGCGGCGCGGCTGCGGACCGAGGCGAACCCCGGCTCGTCCATGCGGAGGCCGCTGCGCGAGACGCGCGCGGCGGCGGCGCGGACGTTCTGCACGCGCTCCGAGGAGAGCGGGTGCGAGCGGAAGAGCGCGACGCCACCGCCGCGCTCCTGCTGCGCCAGCCGCTCCAGCATCCGCGCCAGTCCGGCGGGGTCGTAGCTGGTCGCGGCCATCAGCTGGACGCCCATCGCGTCGGCCTCGCGCTCGTCGGAGCGGCTGAACGAGGCGAAGGCGCCCTGCGCGGCGATCTGGGCGGCGATCTGCGTCGCGACGCCGGGGTTGCCTCCGAGGACCGCGCCGGCGATCACGTTGGCCTCGTTGGCGGCCGACACGCGCTGCGTTCCGTGGCGGCGGACGCCGTGCGCGATCTCGTGCGCGATCGCGCCGGCGAGCTCGGCCGCGCTCCCGCTCTGCGCGATGAGACCGGTGTGGACGTAGACGAGCCCGCCGGGCACGTTGAACGCGTTGATGCTGCCGTCGCGGACGACGTAGAAGCGCCACGGAAGCTGCGCCATGTTGGTCTGGCGGACCATCCGCTGGCCCATGTCATTGACGTAGCGCGTCAGCGTCGCGTCGTTGACGATCTGGATCTCGGAGCGGAGCTGCTGCTCGATCTGCTGGCCGAGCTGCCACTCCTGTTCGATCGAGTAGTAGTTGGCCCCGCCGAGCGTGGCGCAGCCGGCGAAGAGGACGGCGGCGGCGAGGACCAGCGAGCGGAGCGGGAGCAGGGACATCGGTCGGGAGGCAGGAGCGAACGGCGTACGCTCCCCGGCCGCGACTCCGTTCCCGGAGGTCACATCTTGCACCTATCCCGACATAACTGTCGGGACGCTCAGTCCACGGCGGCGAGGGCCGGCGGCGCGATCTGCCGGCCGACGGCCTCGGCGACGCGCCGGACGGCCTCCATCATCTCGGCGAAGCCGTCGAGCGTGAGCGACTGCGGGCCGTCGCTCTTGGCCTCGGGGGGGTTGGGGTGCGTCTCCACCATCAGCCCGTGCGCGCCGGCGGCGACGGCCGCGCACGCCATCGGCGGGACGAGGTGGCGGAAGCCGGTCCCGTGGCTCGGGTCCACGATCACCGGCAGGTGTGTCGCGCGCTGCGCCACCGGCACGGCGCTCAGGTCGAGCGTGTTGCGCGTGGCCGTCTCGAACGTGCGGATGCCGCGCTCGCACAGGATGACGCTCGGATTGCCCTCGGCGAGGACGTACTCGGCGCTCATCAGCCACTCCTCGATGGTCGCGCTGAGGCCGCGCTTGAGGAGCACCGGCAGGCCCGCCCGGCCGACCTCGCGCAGCAGCGGGAAGTTCTGCATGTTGCGCGCGCCGATCTGGAAGACGTGCGCGTAGCGCGCCACCGGCTCGATCTGCTCGGCCGTCATGACCTCGGTGACCACCTTGAGGCCGTGGCGGTCGGCCGCAGCGCGCATCATGCGGAGGCCGTCCTCGCCGAGGCCCTGGAAGGCGTAGGGGCTGGAGCGCGGCTTGTAGGCGCCGCCGCGCAGGATGCGGGCGCCGGCGGCGGCGACGGCCGCCGCGCTGGCCTCGATCTGGTCCTCGCTCTCGACCGAGCACGGGCCGGCCATCACGACGACCTCCGGTCCGCCGACCGGCACGCCGTCGACGTCCACGACGGTGTCCTCGGGGTGCCACGTGCGCGACGCGAACTTGTAGGGGCTCGTCACGCGGACGACGTCCTTGACGCCGTCGAGCACGCGGATGTGGCGCAGGTCGAAGTCGCGCGGGCCGCCGACGGCGCCGAGCACGGCCGCGCCGCCGTCGACGCCAGTCGCTGTGCGGTGGACGCCGAAGCCGTAGCCTTCGAGCCGCGCGACGACGGCCTCGGTCTGGGGCGCCGTCGCCCGGGGGTCCATCACGACGATCATCGGGCGCGGGGTGCGGTTTTCAGTCGGGAGTGAAACGTACGACGCACCGGTCATATGGTCCCCGTCGGAACAGGCGTTCGCCAGCGGTTCACGCATCGCCGTGCGGAGCCCTGCGGACGCACCGGCGTTCGGACCCGATGACCGACGCCGCCGACGGCCTCCTCGACGCGCTCGACGCCCTCGCCCCGCTCGCGCCGGCGGAGCGCGACGCGCTGCGCGCGACCGTCTCCGTCCGCCGCGTCGCGCGTGGCGAGGCGGTCCACCGCGAGGGCGAGCGTTGCGGCGTCGTCTGGTACGTCCACGCCGGCGTGCTGCGGACCCACGTGACGCCAGGCGGCGATGACCGGACGCTCCACTTCGCGCCCGAGGGCGAGATGGTGACCGACTACGAGAGCCTGCTCACGGGTGCACCGGGGCGGCTGGGCATCGAGGCCGTCGAGGCGTCGACGCTGGCCGTGCTGCCGGGCGCGGCCATCGCGTGGGCCTACGAGACGCTCCCGCAGGGCGACCGCATCGGGCGGAGGGTCGCCGAGGCCCTGTTCCTCGCGTCGCACCGGCGGCTGCGCTCGTTCTACCTCGACACGGCCGAGGCGCGCTACCTCCACTTCGTCGAGACCTACCCGGGCCTGGTGCAGCGCGTGCCGCAGCACCTGATCGCGTCGTACGTCGGCGTGCGCGCACCGTCGCTGAGCCGGATCCGCCGCCGGCTGGCGGGGCGCGGTTCTTCACCCGGGTGAATGCGCGGCGGCGGCGCGGCGCCGGTGATTGGGCACGTTCCTGCCCGCTCGCCCGATGCGCCGTCTCGTCCCGTTCCTCGCTCTCGCCGCGTTCGTCCTCGCCGGGTGCGGCGGCCCGCGCGCCATCGTCGGCAGCCCGGTGGTGCCGGTGCGGGTCGGACCCGCCAACGCTTACCTCCTGCTCGGGACGCGCCCAGTGATCGTGGACCCCGGCGGGCCGGGGCACGTGGACGCGCTCCGCGAGGCGCTCGCGGCGCGCGACTTCGCACCGTCCGACGTCGCGTTGATCGTGCTCACGCACGGCCACGCGGACCACGCGGGCGCCGCCGACGCGTGGGCGCGCCTCTCGGGCGCCCCGGTCGTCGCCGGCGCGGCCGACACGGCGATGCTCGCCGCCGGCGACCACGGCGCGCTGCGTCCGATGGGACTCGAAGCGCGCCTCATCCGTCCGTTCATCGGCGCGACGTTCCCGCCCGTGCGCGCCGACCGCGTGCTCGCGCCGGGCGACACGCTGGACCTGCGTCCGTTCGGACTCACGGGGTCGGTCCGGACGTGGCCGGGCCACACCGGCGGCTCGCTCGTCGTCGTGTTCGACGGGGCGGCCGGACGCGAGGCCGTCGTCGGCGACCTCTTCCGCGGCGGCGCGATGGGCGGGCGGATCCGCCCGTCGGTCCCGCACCGGCACTACTTCCACGAAGACGCCGACGCCGCCGAGGCGGCGGTCCCGGCGCTGCTGGCCGACGGCGTCGCCTGCTTCTACCTCGGGCACGGCGGGCCGGTGGACGCGAGCGCCGCGCGGCGGCGCTTCAGCGCGGCTCAGGCGCGGTAGCGCTCCAGCGTGAACGTCTCGCCGAGGTAGCGGCGGCGCGCCTCCTCGTTCTCGGCCAGCTCCTCAGCCGTGCCCTCGGTGAAGATGACGCCGTCGTAGAGGAGGTAGGCGCGGTCCGTGATCGCGAGCGTCTCGTGGACGTTGTGGTCCGTGATGAGCACGCCGATGCCCGACTCGCGCAGCCGCGCGACGACGCGCATGATGTCCTCGACGGCGATGGGGTCGACGCCGGCGAACGGCTCGTCGAGCAGCAGGAAGCGGGGGCGCGTGGCGAGCGCGCGCGCGATCTCGGTGCGGCGCCGCTCGCCGCCCGAGAGCTGGTGCCCCTTCGAGCGGCGGACCTTCTCCAGCCCGAACTCCTCGATCAGCGCCTCGACGCGCGCCTCGCGGTCGGCGCGCGAGAGGCCGCGCTGGAAGTCCAGCACCGCGCGCAGGTTGTTCTCGACGGACAGGTGGGCGAAGACCGACGCCTCCTGCGCGAGGTAGCCGACGCCGCGCCGCGCGCGCAGGTGCATCGGCATCCGCGTGAGGCGCGTGCCCGTCTCGCCGGGCGAGCCGAGGAAGATGTCGCCGGCGTCCGGCCGCACCATCCCGACGATCATGTGGAAGGTGGTCGTCTTGCCGGCGCCGTTGGGTCCGAGCAGGCCCACGCACTGCCCCTGCCGCACCTCCACGCTCACGCCGCCGACGACGGTCCGCCGCCGGTAGCGCTTGACGAGGCCCTCGGCGCGGAGGACGAGCCCCGGCTCGCCGGGGTCGCCGGGGTCGCCGGCGTCGGCCGCCGCGGGCGCGGGGGCCGGATCGGGCGAGACGGGGGCGGGGGCGTCGGACACGGCGCGAAGCTAATGGAGCCCGCCGGCGACGGATCTTGGTCGGCGGAACCGGCCGGGCGTCGGCCCGTCCCCTGCCCTCTCGCGCCGCCGTCCGTGAAGCTCGTCACCGCCCAGCTGTCGTTCTTCTTCCGCGACACGACCGTGCGGCGCAACACGAAGGCGCTGCTCAAGATCGTCGCGCTGCTGCTGGCGGTCATCGCGACGTTCTCGGTCGCGTTCCACTACCTGATGGCGCTGGAGGGGCAGGAGCACTCGTGGCTGACAGGGCTCTACTGGACGCTCACGGTGATGAGCACGCTCGGCTTCGGCGACATCACGTTCGCGAGCGACCTCGGGCGACTGTTCAGCATCGTGGTGATGGTCTCGGGCGTGGTGCTGCTGCTGATCGTGTTGCCGTTCGCGTTCATCCAGTTCTTCTACGCGCCGTGGCTGGAGGCGCAGATCCACCTCCGCGCGCCGCGCGAGCTGGCGCCCGACGTGCGCGACCACGTCATACTGTGCGACTACGACCTCCTCGCCCCGGGGCTGATCGCGCGGCTGACCGACCTCGACGTGCCGTACGTGATCGTCGAGCCGGACCCGGCGCGCGCCGGCGGCCTCGCGAGCGACGGCCTGGAGGTCGTCACCGGCCCGCTCGACGCGCCAGCGACCTACCACGCCGTCGGCGCCGACCGCGCGCGCCTCGTCGTCGCCAACCGCGAGGACACTGTCAACGCCAACATCACGCTGACGGTGCGCGAGGTCGCGCCGGACGTCCCGATCATCGCCTTCGTGAGCGCCGACGAGAGCGAGGACGTGCTCCAGCTCTGCGGCGCAACGCACGTGCTGCCGCTCAAGCGACAGCTCGGCGAGCACCTCGCCAACCGCGTCACGACCACGCACGCGCACGCCCACGTGATCGGGCGCTACGGCGACCTCCTGCTGGCCGAGCTGCCCGTGCGGCGGACGCCGCTGGCGGGGCGGACGGTCCGCGACACGCGCCTGCGCGAGACGACCGGCGTGAGCGTCGTCGGCACGTGGGAGCGCGGTCGCTTCGTGCCGGCGACGCCCGACCTGCGCCTCTCCGACACGAGCGTGCCGGTGCTGATCGGGACCGAAGCGCAGTTCGCGGCGCTGGACGACCTGCTGCTGATCTACAACTTCAACCCGCACCCGGTGCTCATCCTCGGCGGCGGACGCGTCGGGCGGGCGGCGGCGCGCGTGCTCGCCGCGCGCGAAACGCCGGTGACGATCGTCGAGAAGGACCCGGTGATCGCCGAGCGCGCGCGCAAGGTGGGCGTGACGGTCGTAGAGGGCGACGCGGCCGACCTCGACGTGATCGAGGGCGCGGGCGTCTCGCACGCGCCGTCGGTGCTGCTCACGACACACGACGACGCCGTCAACGTCTTCCTCGCGGCCTACTGCCGGCGACTCAACCCGAGCCTCCGCATCGTGAGCCGCATCACGCACGAGCGCAACATGGAGTCGGTCCACCGCGCCGGGGCCGACCTCGTGCTGAGCTTCGACGCGCTCGGCGTCTCGGCCATCGTCGCGCTGATGCAGGGGCAGGACCTCACGGTGCTCGGCGAGGGGCTGGACCTGTTCACGGTGCCGGTCCCGCGCAAGCTGGCGGGCAAGACACTCGCCGAGAGCGGCATCGGCGCGAAGACCGGCCTGCTGGTCATCGGCGTGACGCGGGGCGAGGAGACGGTCGCGCCGCCGCCGCCGGGCACCGTCCTGCCGACCGACGGGACGCTCGCGATGCTCGGCAGCGCCGAGCAGCACCACCGGTTCGCTGAGGCGTTCGACTGACGCCTACGGCGACGCGGCCTCGGGTGGCGGCGCGTCGTCGGACGCCTCCGCGTCGGGCGAGGCGTCATCGGCGGATGCGTCCTCGGGCGACGCGAACCCGTCGGGGTGGGACGCGCGCCACGCAGCGAGCCAGTCGGCCTCCCAGCCGTCGAGCAGGGCCGCCGTCGGCGCGTCGTCCGGGTCGAACGCGAAGCCGGGCAGTTGCACGCCCTCGGGCGCGATCGACGGCCCGTAGCTCGTCCCGGCGATCCCGCCGATGCCCGCCACCTCGCGGATCTCGCCGCCGACGAGGCGCACGGCAAGGCTGTCGGCCGAGAGGCGCTCGGCGCCAGCGAGCAGGCTGTCGGACGTGACGCGCCACGCGACGACCTCGGCGTTGGGCCAGACCGAGAGCGAGCGCAGCGAGTCGGCGCGGAAGCGCCCGAGCATGCGTCCGCCGGCGATCTGCTGGAGACGCCCGGCGGCCGAGTCCACGCGCGCCGTGAAGGCGCGCCCGACGGCGAGCAGGGAGCGGACCGAGCCGCCCTCGGCGTCGGCGTCGAGCGTGTCGGCCGTGAGCTGGGCGCCGTCGGCCCAGGCGCGCGGGCGCGCCGGCGACGGCGGCGCCGAGCGGAGACGCAGCGCGTCGCGCGACGGGAGCGCGCCGCCGGCCGGGGTCCGCGTCAGGTGGAGCGAGTCGGCGACGGCGGCGAGGCGGCGGCTCCAGAAGCGCGCGCCGCCGGCGGCCGTGAGGACGGTCGTCGTGTCGGCGCCCGCGTCGGAGGGCGTTACGACGCGCGCGGCGTCGAGGCGCGGCGCTCGCGCGAGCGTCGTGTCCACCGTCCCATCGTCGTCGGCTTGCAGGAGGGCGACGAGCGGGTCGCGGGCGTCGGAGCCGCGGACGCGCGCCGTCTCGGCGTCGCCGTCATACACGAGCGTCTCGCCGAAGAGGAACGTGCGGCGGCGCGGCTGGTCGCGCTCGATGCGCTCCAGCGCGACGCGCCCGTAGGCGCGCGCCCGCTCGGTGCGGCGGAAGTAGACGACCGAGTCGGCGTCGAGCGCCGCGTCGTCGCGCCGGAGGCGGACGTCCCCGCCGAAGTCGGCGCGCTGGCCGCGCGTGTCGTAGGTGCCGCGCCGCGCGGTGAGGGTGCCGGTCGAGTCCGTGAGCGTCACCGGCCCGGGCGTGCGCGCGAGGCGGCTGGCCGAGCTGTAGGTGCCGGTGGGCATCGTGAGCACGGCGCCGCGGTGGAGCAGGCGCCCGCCGCCGGCGAACGACGACACCTCGGCGCGGCTGTCGTACGTGACCTCGGGCGCGAAGAGCGTCGCGTCGGGCGTCCCGACGCGCACGCGGCCGGTGGCGACCGACACCTTGGTGGCGGCGTCGTAGACGACCTCGGCGGCCGTCAGCGTGTCGCGCCCCGAGACGATGCGCACGTCGCCGGTGAGCGTGACGAGGCTGCGCGTCTCGTCGTAGACCGCCGACGCGGCCCAGAGCGACGTCGTGTCCTGCCGGAGGCGGACCGCCCCGGTGAGGCGCCGCACGAGCCCGGACGCGTCGTTGGTGACCTCCACGAGGTCCGCGTTGAGGATCTCGACGCGGCGGGTCTGGGCGTGGGCCAGCGTCGGCAGCAGGCAGGCCACGAGCGCGAGGGCCAGTGGCCAGTGGCCAGTGGCCAGTGGCCAGCGAGGACTTGTTGGAAGAGTCTGCCACTGGCTCTCCCCCACTGGCCACTGGCCGCGAGCCGCAGGCGAGCGTCTCATTCCCGTACCTCGATCTGGCCGGTGGCGCGGCGGAAGGAGTAGCGCGAGAGGTCGCGACTGGCCGAGAGGTCCACGCCGCGGACGCGCTCGCCAGGGCCGTCGAACGCGAAGGCGCCGGGCGCCGAGAGGCGGTCGCCGTCCATCACGACGCGGTCGGCGCGGAGCGTGCGGCCGGACGACTCGACGGTCACGCCGCCGGCGGCCTCGAAGCGGCTCCCGGTGCCGGTGACGGTCGACGCGCGGACGCGGGCGGTCGTCTCGCCGGAGAGTTGGACCGACGCGCCGCCGCTGGCGGTAAACGACTCGCCGGCGGTCGTCAGGCGCGGCGCCTCGACGCGCGCGCCGGGGAGCGTCGCCACCACGCGCCCCTCGGCCACGAGGCGGCGGTCGGACTCATCGAGCCGCGCGCGCGCGGCTTCGACGGTCGCCCGCGCCGCGCCCGCGTCGTCGAAGAGGCGGATGCGGACGCGGCCCGAGTCGGTTCCCGGCGCCGGCCCGAGCGCGACCTCGGCGGAGTCTGCAAATCGTGCGAGGTACGGCGCTTCGACCGAGAGCGTCGGCCGCCCGCCGTCGCTCGCAGTGAGGCGCGCACCCCACGTCTCGCTCACCGGCGGCGCGGCGTCCGCGTCCTCGGCGCCGGCGGTGCTCTCGCCGGCGTGGCGGCAGCCGGCGAGCAGGGCGAGCAGGACGAGGGCGGCGGCGCGGGGCATCGGGGGGATCGGGCGGCGGAGCGAAGCTAGACCGGACCGCGCACGAGGTTCGATTCCACCGGCGGGGTTACGGATCGTGACCGCCGGAACGGCCGTTGGAAGGAGTCTCGGGTCCTCACACACATCTTCCGATCCGCCGCGAGGGGCATTGACGGGGCCGCGTGTCGCATTGGCGCGACACAAGCCACCGGAGCGCGCGGATCGTGGTACGATATTCGTCCGGGGCCGTCGTGACGCCGATCCTGTGTACGGGACGCGCGCACCGCCCTCACTGCCCCGCCGCCATGAGCTTCACTTTCCAGAAGGCCACGCCCACCGCCGTCGTCGTGCGCGTCGGCAAGGCCCTCGACTTCCGCAACGCCGCCGAGTTCAAGGCGGCCTGCCAGGAGCACGCCCGCCAGGGCGTCCGCTACTACGTGCTCGACTTCTCGGGCACCGGCATCCTGGACTCGACCGGCCTCGGCGTCATCTTCTCGCTGTACCGCCAGCTGACGCCGGCCGGCGGGCAGGTCGTCTTCGCGAGCGTGTCGCGCCCCGTGCAGGTCGTCGTGCAGCTGACGCGCACCTACAAGGTGTTCCGCCAGTTTCCGACCGTCGAGGCCGCGCTGGCCGTGCATGCCACGGCTCCGCCGACGCCCGCCGCCGCGCAGCTCCCGCCGGCTCCCACCGGCACCGCCTGACCGCACCCCGGCCGCCCGGCCACCGGCGCCATGCCCCGCCACACCTTCCACGACCTCGCCACCGTCGTCGACGAGCTGCACGCGCTCGTGGACGCGTGGTCGGAGGCCGACGCGTTCGCGCCCGAGATGGACGCGGACGGCATGGAGGTGCTGCGGCTCGTGCTCCACGAGTGGATCGCCAACCTCGTCCAGCACGCCGTCTTCCCCGGCGCGGTCGAGATCGGGCTGGACGTCCAGCGCGAGCCCGGGGGCGCCCTGTGCGTCCTCGACGACACGTCGGCGGGCTTCGACTTCCTCGCGCAACTCGATCAGCAGCGGTCGCTGCTCGACGGGCCCGGCCCGAGCGAGCGCGGCCGCGGCCTGCTGATGCTCGTCACCTGCACCGACGACCTCGACTACACGCCGGCCGGCGACGGCACGCGCCAGCGCGTGGCCTTTCGCGTGCACCCGCCGGTGGACGAGACGACGATGCTGGCCGGGCTCTTCCGCCCCGACGACCTCACGGTCGAGCCGCCGACGCAGGGCGACGGCGCCCCCTCCTACCGCGACCTGTCCGCGCTGCCGCCCGGCGGCCTCGGCCGAGCGCCCCACCCCGCCGCGCCCCGCCGATGACCCCCGCCCGCCCCAGCATCCTCGTCGCCGAGGACAACAAGACGCTCCGGCGGCTGCTCGAGTACCGCCTGAGCAAGCACTTCGACGTGCGGGTGGCCGAGCACGGCGAGCAGGCGCTGCGCCTCGCCGAGGAGAACATGCCGGACCTCATCGTGTCCGACATCATGATGCCGGTCATGGACGGCTTCGCGCTGCTGGCCGCGCTGCGCGCCAACCCGGCGACCGAGGCCGTCCCGTTCATCTTCCTGACGGCCAAGAGCGACGACCTCAGCCGCGAGCGCGGCCTGCGCAAGGGCGTGGACGACTACCTGACCAAGCCCTTCAACATCGAGCACCTGATCGGGCGGATCCAGCAGCTCGTCCAGCGCAGCCAGCTCTACCAGAACCGCCTCAACGCGCGCATCGGGCGCGACTTCTCGGACCGCCTGTTGCCGCGCGAGATGCCGGCGGCGCCGGGCTACCGCACGGTCTTCTTCTCGCGCCCCAAGGAGGACGGCGGCGGCGACCTCTTCGACTGGACGCGCACGTCGGACGGCAGCTACCTGCTCACCGTCGGCGACATCATGGGCAAGGGCCTCCAGGCCAAGTTCTACGCCTTCAGCTTCCTGTCGTACATCCGCAGCACGATCCACGCGATGCTCCGCACGACGGTCTCGCCGGCCGTGCTGATGAAGCGCGTCAACGAGATGCTGATCGGCGACCAGGTGCTGGAGGAGACGTTCGCGTCGCTGCTGCTGATGCGCTGGGAGCCGCACAACCACCGGCTCGTCTACGCCAACGCCGGCCACTGCCGCCCCATCCTCGTCGGCCCCGACGGCGCCGGCATGGTCGAGCACTCGGACCTCATCCTCGGCCTCGACCCGCACTCCGAGTACCAGGACCGCGCGCTGGACATCCCGCCGGGCTCGGCGCTGCTCTGCTATACCGACGGCCTCAACGAGCAGGTCGCCCGCTCGGGCGCGATGTTCGGCGAGGGCGGCGTCGCGCTCGGCGCGCAGGCCGCCCTCGGACAGCCGCAGCCCGTGCAGGCGCTCCTCACGTGGATGCTCGCCCGCAGCCAGGCGCCGCGGTTCGACGACGATGTGCTCGTGTTCTGGCTCCAGCGCGAGGCGGAAGGCGCCGCGCGCCGCGCGGCGTAAGCGTGTAGGAGAGGAGGCGTGTACGCGGGAGCTTCGATTCCCACTCCCGCCTACACGCCTCCTCTCGTCCTCTCCTACATCGACGGTGCGCCGCCGGCCGATCCGTCGCCGCCGGCGCCGGCGGGCGTGACGACGTAGTCGAGCAGACGCAGCGGCGCCTCGCGGAGCCCCTCCTCCATCCGCGTCAGCTCCTCCAGCACCTCGGCGGCCGAGTGGCCGCACGGACGCGCCGCCTCGCGCGCGATCCCGAGGATGCCCTCGCGGCGGTCGTAGTACGTCTCGTGGATGAAGCACGTCCCGTCGGGGTGCGTCACGAGGCGATAGCCCCAGTAGACGATCGACGCCAGCCCGGACTCGGTGGCGACGGTCGTCGTCGCGAGGTCGAAGCCGCAGGGCGGCGTGAACGAGTTGCGGAGCACGGCGGGGGCGGCGAATGCCCTGCCATGCTACGACGCGCCCGTCTAGCTTGGCACGATGCGTCCGCCCGACCTCCTGCCGTCCCGCCGCGACGCGCGCTACCCGACGCGCGTGCTGGCGAGCGTGGCCGCGAGCCTCGCGCTGGCGAACGCCGCCTTCTGGTGGCCGCACACGTCCGAGCCGCGCGCGCGGCGTCCGATGACGCTGCCGTCTCCAGCGCCGGTCGTGTTGCAGGAGATCCCGCCGACGCAACTGCCCGAGGCGCCGTCGTACCTGCCGCCGCCGCCGCCGCCCGACCTCCCGCCCGAGGAGGTGCCCGACGACGTGGTGATCCGCGAGACACCGCCGCGCCTGCCCGCGCCGCCGCCGCTGGACGACCGTCCGCTCGCACCGACGCCGGCGACGCCCACGCCGGGCGTGCCCGCGCCGCCGGGTCCACCCGCACCCGGCGTGCCGACTCCGCCGCCGGGCGCTCCGCCGCCGCGAACGGAGTCGTCCGACCGGGTCGTCGAGCGGCCGGCGCGGAGTCCGCGCGCGACCCGGATTCCGCTACCCGTGTATCCGGAGGACGCGCGGCGCGAGGGCATCCGGGCGCGCGTGCGCGTGCGCGTCCTCGTCGCCGAGACCGGCGGCGTGCTGGAGGCCGAGGTCGTCGGGCGCGAGGTGCTGGACCGCCGCGACCAGCCGACAGCTGTCGCGTCGCTCCCGTACGGGATGGACGACGCCGCGCTCGCCGCCGCCCGCACCGTCCGCTTCATCCCCGCACAGGACGCCGGCGAGCGGGTTCGCGCGCCGACGGTCATCACGCTCTCGTTCGACCCACCCCGATGAGGCGGTCCAGCAGCGAGCAAACGGCGCGGGCCGGAAGGCGAGGGTCGGAGCTCCGACCTTCGACCTTCCGGCCCGCGACGCTCAGGTGAGCGCGAGGCGGCTCACATCGCCTGCGTGGCGCGACCGGGCGCGTAGACGTTCGACGCGCCGTACTCGTTGTAGCGGTTTGCGACGTAGTCGTGGTCGTCGTCGCGCGGGTGGACGCCCATCACGACGCCGCCGTCCTTGAGGTCGGACTCGTACGTCTTGGCCTGGTCCTCGGGGATGCCCGCGCCGACGAGGGCGCCGACGAGGCTGCCGGTGGCGCCGCCAGCGCCGGCGCCGGCGAGGGCGCCCGCGATGGGTCCGGCGATGGCGAGCCCGAGGCCGGGGAAGGCGACGGTCGCGCCGATGCCCGCGATGGCGCCGAGCACGCCGCCGATCGAACCGCCGATGGTGGCGCCGGTGCCGGCGCCCTCGAGGGCCTTCGAGCCTTCGTCGACGGCGGCGTCGTGGCGGTTGTGGTAGGCCTTGGCCGTCTCGTCGGACATCATGATGTGGATGTCGTCGTCGGCGTAGCCGCGCGTGCGGAAGTCGTTGTAGGCGCGGTCGGCGGCGTCGTGGTCGCGGAACGTGCCGGTGACGAGGGGGCGGCGGGAGGTATCCATGGGGGGAAGGGTCAGGTGGAGGGGGCATGTGATATCTGTCAGACAGATGTAAAGTTCCCTCCAGCCTCTCCCGGCCGCCGCGCGCTCACCCCGGCGTGACGCCGTCGAGCGTGATCGCGAACGTCAGCGCCTCGCCGGCGAGGACGTGGTTGGCGTCCAGCGTGACGGTCGTGTCGGTCACGTCGGTGACCATCACCGGGATCGAGCCGCCGCCGTCGAGGCCGATCTCGAACGCGTCGCCGATGGACACGTCCTCGCCCGGCATCTGGTCGCGCCCCACGACGAGCACGCGCTCGGGATCGGGCTCGCCATACGCGTCCTCGGGCTGGATCGTGACGGTCTTCGTCTCGCCGACCTCCATGCCGGCGACGGCCTCGTCGAAGCCCGCGATCACGTCGCCGGCGCCGACGACGAACGAGAGCGGGTCGCCCCCGCTCGACGTGTCGAACACGGAGCCGTCGGCGAGCGTGCCGGTGTAGTGGACGTGGACGGTGTCGCCGGGCTGGACGGCCATCGGAGCAGGGGGTGAGTGTTCGGGTGGTAGACTCCCCGTCCGCTCCGGTTCCACACATGCCCGCCCCCGACCCGGCTGACCCGTTCGTCTGGACCGAGCCGTTCCGCGTGCGCGCCTACGAGGTCGGGCCGGACGAGCGCGCGCGCGTTCTCACGCTGTGCGACTACGTGCAGGAGGCCGCTGGCGAGCACGCCCGCGCGGCCGGCGTCGAGACGTTCGCGCTGCCCGGCGGCGACACGGGCACGTGGATCCTCGCGCGCCTCCGCTTCGCGCTCGCGAGCCGCCCGGCGATGCGGTCGCGCGTCCGCGTCGTGACGTGGCCGGCGGCGCACGACGGCCTCCGCGCCGAGCGCGACTTCGAGTTGCTGGGCGACGACGGCGCCGTGTGCATGCGCGGCACGAGCACGTGGGTCGTGATGAACGTCGCCCGACGGCGGCCGGTGCGCCTGCCCGACGCGATCTCGACGTTCGGGCCAGCGGCGCGTCCGCGCGCCCTCCAGCCGCCGGCCGACGAGCCGTCGGCGCCCGCGACCGTCGCCGCCGAGGCGCGGTTCACGGTCCGCACGTCGGACCTCGACCGCGTCGGGCACGCCAACAACGTCCGCTTCGCCGAGTGGGCGCTGGAGGCCGCCGAGCGCCTCTCGCCCGGCACACTCGCGGGGCTCGACCTCGCGTTCCGCGCCGAGGCCGTCGCCGGCGACGTCGTCGTCTCCTCCGTCGGACCCGCCGGCACCGACGGCGCGCTGGCGCACCGCCTGTCGCGCGCGTCCGACACCCCCGAAGGGGACGGCGCAGCCAACCACACCCTCGCCCTCGCCACCTCGCTCTGGACATGACCGCCTCCCCCGCCCCGTCGCGCCGCCCGTTGCTCCTCGGCGGCCTCGTGATCGCCGCGCTGTTCGTCGGCTTCCGCCTCTGGAGCGGCGGCGGCGAGCGCATCGAGGCGACCGACTTCGGCAGCCGCCCGGCCGACGCGCTCGTCGTGGACGTCCGCACCGACGGCGAGTGGGCGGGCGGACACCTCGCCGGAGCCGTCCACGTCCCGCTCGGGGGCGGCTTCGAGGCGGCGATGGCCGGCTACGACCGCGACCGCCCGGTCTATCTCTACTGCGCGAGCGGTGCGCGGAGCGGGCGCGCGGCGTCGATCCTCGAAGGGATGGGCTTCACGCGCGTCGTCAACGCGGGCGGCTTCTCGTCGCTCGCCGCCGCCGGCGCGGAGGTCGCGCCGTGACGTCGCGCCTCGCCGCCCTGCTCCTGCTGCTCGTCGTCGCGGTCGCCGCCGTGTGGGCGGTCTTCCGCGCGCGGCCGGCGCTCGTCGGCGAGGAGGAGGTCCGCAGCGCCGTGCTGACGACGCTCGCACGCGAGACGCCCGAGCGCTTCCTCGTCGCCGGCCGCCTGACATCGGGCCTGACGACCGAGAGCGCGCGCCGGTGGCGCGTCCGGCTGCTGGACCTGGAGGCCGGGCGGGCGACCGTCACCGTCTCGCTCCCCGGCGAGGTCACCTACGGCTTCCCGCTCGACGCGCTCACGGCCGACGACATCCGCTACCTCGACGGCCAGGTCGTCGAGATCGACGTGCCGGAGCTGGAGGTCTTCGCCGTGGAGGCCGTGCTGGAGGAGGCCGTCGTGGAGGCGACCGTCACCGGCACGGCGCGCCTCACGCCGTCGCTCACCGAGGAATCGCTCCAGACGGCGCTGCGGCGCGTGCGCCCGGCGCTGCGCGCGCAGGCCGAGGCCCACCTCGCCGATGTGCGACAGCCCCGCGTCAACGCCGCCGGCGCGCTCCGCGCGATGATCGACCCGGCGATCGCCGCCGCCGGCGTCGCCGGACCGGTGACCTACCGCTTCGTGCTCAGCCCCGGAGATACGCTGGAGCTGTCCGCCAATAGCCAGCGGGAGAGCATGTGAGCGTGTAGGCGTGTAAGCAGGAGCGTTGAACGAAGCTCCCACCTACATGCCTACCCGCCTACAATCACGAGCGGCGCGACGGAGAAGCAGAGCGCGAAGACGACGACGCACGCCCAGCCGAGGGCGCGGCGCATCGGCGTCAGCCGGTCGTGGATCGCCACCGGCGGGTGGTCCACGCGCACCACGACGAGCAGCAGCACGATCCAGAACCACCAGCCGAGGAAGCCGGTCCGCTCGGCGAGGCCGGGCGCGTAGGTCCAGACGCCCCACGTGGTGCCGACGAGGCCGATGACGGCCGGCGCGACGAGCCGCCACTCGCCCTCGAAGAGGCGCGCGGCGACGAGCGCGACGGCGAGCCCGAGCGCGGCCCACGCCGAGAGGCCCGTCAGGCCGAGGAAGCTGCCGCCGGCGACGGTCCCGAGCGCGGCCGAGAGCGTCAGCAGCAGCACCGTGGCGCGCGCGACGACGGCGTGGACGCGCGGCCCGAACATCGCGTAGACGACGTGTCCGCCGTCGAGCTGTCCCACCGGCAGCAGGTTGAGCGCGGTGAAGAAGAGCCCGAGCCAGCCCGCCATGACGAGCGGGAAGTGCATCAGCTCGTGCGGCGGGACGCGGTAGGCGCCGATCCCGCCGAGGAGGTGCGTGAGCAGCGTGTCGCCGAACAGGATCGCCATGCCACCGCTGCCGACGAGTGCGTCGCGGTCGAACGCCGGGAGGCGTCCGGTGGCGGCGAGCATCGCCTGCGACGCCTCGTGCCCCGAGATGCCCGCGAAGTAGTCGGCGCCCGGCAGCGTGAGCAGGCCGGCGAGGTAGACGGCCAGCGCGACGACGAAGCCGGCGAGCGGCCCCGCCGCGCCGATGTCGAAGAGGTGCGTCAGCCGGCGGATCGGGTCGCGGATGCGGATGACCGCGCCGAACGTCCCGAACGAGCCCGGCAGCGGCACCGGCAGGAAGTAGGGCAGGCTCGCGTCCACGCGGTGGCGACGCGCCATCAGGTAGTGGCCGAACTCGTGGACGGTCAGGAAGGCGAGGAAGGGGACGGCGTAGCGCAGCCCGTCGGCGACGAGGACGGTCCAGCCGCCGGCCTCGACGGCGAGGTCGCGCCCGACGAGCAGCCCGCCGGTCCACGTCGTGGACGCCAGCGTCGCGAGGAAGAGCGCGACGTGGCGCCACGGGCGGTCCACCGGCGACGCCGGCGGGAGGCCCGGCATCGGACCCGGCGGCGAGTACCGGAGCGGATCGCGCGGCGTCTCGGGCGTCTCGCTCACGCGGCCAGCGCGCCGACGGCGGCCTCGATGCGGTCGCACGCCGCCATCAGCGTCGCCATGTCCGTCGCGTAGCTGAGGCGCACGCCGCGCGCGTCGCCGAACGCCTCGCCGGGGACGAGCGCGACGCCCTCGGCGTCGAGCAGGTAGGCGCAGAGCGAGAGGCTGTCGGCGATCACGCCGCCGGCGGGCGTCGTGCGCCCGAAGAGCGCCGAGACGTCCGGGAACAGGTAGAACGCGCCCTCGGGCGTCGGGCACGCGATGCCATCGATGCCGTCGAGGCGGTCGAGCACGGCGTCGCGCCGCTCGCGGAACGCCGAGACCATCGCGCGGACGGGCGCGTCGCCCATCGTGAACGCCGCGAGCGCGGCGGCCTGTGTGAGGTGGCTCGGGCCGGACGTGAGGTGGCTCTGGAGCGAGTCCACGGCCCTGACGAGCCACGGCGGGCCGGCGAGGTAACCGAGGCGCCAGCCGGTCATCGCGTAGCCCTTCGAGAACCCGTTGACGGTCACCGTGCGGTCCGCCATCCCGTCGAGCGTGGCGAAGGCGACGTGCTCGGCGTCGAAGACGACGTACTCGTAGATCTCGTCCGAGACGACGAGCACGTCGGGGTGGCGGCGCAGAACCTCGGCGAGGCCCTCCATCTCGGCGCGCGTGTAGACGGCCCCGGTGGGGTTGGACGGGCTGTTGAGGATGACGGCGCGCGTGCGCGGCGTGATCGCGGCGTCGAGCTGCTCGGGGGAGAGCTTGTAGCCGGCCTCGGCGGACGTCGAGATGGTCACCGGCACGGCACCGGCGATGCGCGCCATCTCGGGGTAGCTCACCCAGTAGGGCGCCGGGATGAGCAGCTCGTCGCCCGGCGCGCACGTCGCCATCACAACCTGGGCAACCGACTGCTTGGCGCCGTTGGAGCAGAGGACCTGCGCGGCCGTCACGTCGAGTCCGTTCTCGCGGCGCAGCTTGTCGGCGATCGCCTCGCGGAGGTCCTGGAGGCCGGCGTTGGGCGTGTAGCCGAACGCCGTGCCGCTGTCGAGCGCGCGCCGCGCAGCCTCGACGATGGGCTCGGGCGTCGGGAAGTCCGGCTCGCCGGCCGACAGCTCCAGCACGTCGCGCCCGGCGCGCTGGAGCGCCTTGGCCTGGGCGGAGACGGCCAGCGTGGCTGACGGCTGCACGGCGGCGACGAACGGGTGGAGGGCGTCGAGCGGCGGCATCGGAGCGCGGGCGAGGGCGCGCGCAAGGTAGCGAGGCGACGCGAGATCGGGGGCGCCGGCGGGCGCATCCGCATCCTCGGCCCCGAGTGCGCGTAGCCTTCCCGTTCGTCCTCCCCGCCGCCGATGCCCGTCGTCGCCCTCGCCTGCCGTCTCGCCGCGTGGTTCGTCCTCGGCGCGGGGCTCGCCGGCGCGCTCTGGTTCCTCCGCTACGACGGCCTCGGCCCGGCGGTCGCCGCCTTCCTCGTCGTCCAGAGCCTGACGTTCGGCGTGATCCTGTGGGCGGTCGGGCGCGTGGCCGCCGAGACGGCGCGCCTCTCGCGCCGCCTCGCGCCGACGCCGCGCGAGGCGACCGCGTGGTGGCGCCGCACGCCGCGCCCCGCGATGACCTCGTCGCCGGAGTCGGCCGACCCCGGCCCGCCGGGGCAGGCTGCGCGCGAGATGACGCCGGACGAGTTGAACGACTTCTTCGGGCGTCCGGAGAGCCTCGCGGCGCACCGCGCCGCCCAGCGCCGTGGCTGAGCCCGCCCCCGCCCCGCCCTCGCGCCGTCCGTTGCGCGAGGTCGCTAGCCGGCTGCCGCGTCCGCGCGTGCCCGACCGACTCGTGCGGTGGACGCGCCCGGTGCGCGGCTTCGCGGCGCGCCGGTGGGCCGTCGTGCGGGACGGTGCGCAGCCGGCGAGGCGCCGCGTGGGGCACGCCGTGTGGCTCGTCGGCGCGGCGTGGGCGGGCGCCGTCGCCGCCGGCGGGCTGGCGCTGCTGCTCTACGCGCTCGTCCTCTACCCCTTCACGCCACGCGTCTCGACGCTGCTGCGGGCGCGCGAGGCCCACCCGTCGGTCGTGCTCACGCGCGACGGCGAGGAGCTGACGCGCTTCGCGCGGAGCGGGCGCGAGTGGGTCCCGCTGTCGTCCGTCGCGCCGGTGATGCTCGACGCGCTCGTCGCGACCGAGGACCGGCGCTTCTACGAGCACGGCGGCGTGGACTACCGCCGCCTCGCCGGCGCGGTCGTGCGCACCCTCCAGGGCGACCGCGAGGGCGGCAGCACGATCACGCAGCAGCTCGCGCGCAACCTCTTCCCCGAGGAGATCGGCAACCGGCGGAGCGCGTCGCGTAAGATTCGCGAGACGCTGACCGCGTGGAAGATCGAGCGCCTCTACACCAAGGACGAGATCCTGGAGCTGTACCTCAACACGGTACCGTTCCTGTACGACGCCGTCGGCGTGGAGCGCGCGGCGGACACCTACTTCTCGACCGACGCTGCGAGCCTGAGCGCGCCGCAGGCCGCGATGCTCGTCGCGATGCTCAAGGGGACGAGCTATTACAACCCGCGCCGCCACCCCGAGCGGGCGCTCGCGCGCCGCAACCTCGTCCTCGGGCTGATGGTGCGCGACGGTCACCTGACGGCCGAAGAGGCGGCCCGTCACCGGGAAGCGCCGCTGGGGCTGCGGTTCCGCCGCGCGCCGATGCTGCGCAGCCGCGCGCCGCACTTCACCGAGTACGTCCGCCGCCAGCTCGCATCGTGGGCCGAGGACACCGGCCACAACCTCTACGGGGAGGGCCTGACGATCCACACGACGCTGGACTGGCGGATGCAGTCGGCCGGCGCGGCGGCCGTCGCCACCTTCGGCGACGCGCTGCAGGACGTGGCCGACGTGGAGTGGAGCCGCGCGCGGATGCCGAGCCTCGGCCGCACGACGACGCCCTACTCGCGCGCCCGCGCCTCGGCCGACCCGTTCGCGCACTACTTCGCGGACCGGACGGCGTCCGTGGACGCACTCATCCGCGCGCGCGAGGAATACCGCGCGGCCGTCGGCGCCGGCGCGTCGCCGGCCGACGCCCTCGCGCGGCTCCGCTCCCGAAGCAGCTTCATGGACTCGCTCCGCGCCGACGTGACGCGCCTCGAAGTGGGCCTCGTCGGGATCGACCCCGCGAACGGGCAGGTCCGCGTCTGGATCGGCAGCCGCAACTCGCGGCGGACGCCCTACGACCACGTCGCCCGCGCGCGCCGTCAGCCGGGCTCGACGTTCAAGCCGTTCGTCTACGCCCGCGCCTTCGAGGAGGGCTGGCGGCCCGACGACGCCGTGATGGACGACTCGGTGCGCATCGAGATGGGCGACGGCTCGATCTGGACGCCCGAGGACGCCGCCGGCCCGACCGGCCGACCGGTGACGCTGCGCGACGGGCTCGCGTACAGCAAGAACGCCGTCGCGGTGCGGCTCATCCAGTCCGTCGGTCCGCGCGACGCCGCGCGTCTGGCGCGCCGCGCCGGGATCGCGAGCCCGCTGGAGCCGGTCCCCTCGCTCGCGCTCGGCACGAGCGAGGTGTCGCTGCTGGAGCTCGCCGGCGCGTACGCGACGCTCGCCGCCGAGGGCGTCCGCCACGCGCCGACGGTCGTCACCCACATCACCGACCGCGACGGCCACGAGGTCGCCCGCTTCGCGCCCGAGCCCGCCGCCGTGATCGACGCCGACGTGGCGCGCGCGACCGTGGACCTCATGCGCGGCGTCGTGGACCGCGGCACCGGGCGCGAGCTGCGCTCCTCCTTCGGACTCCGGGGCGACCTCGCCGGCAAGACCGGCACCACGCAGGACGGCGCCGACGGCTGGTTCCTGATGGCGCACCCCGACCTCGTGCTCGGCGCGTGGGTCGGCTTCCCGAGCCCGCTCGTCACGTTCCGCAGCACCTACTGGGGGCAGGGCGGGCACAACGCACTGCGCGTCGTCGGCGACGCCGCGCGGACGATGCAGCGCGGCGGGCAGCTCCCCGCGTCGGCCGCCTTCGCGCGGCCCGAGGACGACGGCCGGCGCGGCGCGCCGTGGCACGTCCTCCGCCGGTGGGTGGACGAGTTGCTGCGCGAGCCGCCGGCGCCCGGCGCCGACGCGCCGCCGCCCACCGGCGACCCGGCGACCGACCTCCAGCGCGAGATCGAGCGCGAGATGGGCCGCGTGGGGCGCGACCTCGCGCGCGACGCCGCCGACGCGGCCCGTCGCGCTGCCGAGGACGGCGCCGAGGAGCTGCGGCGCGGCGCCACCGACGCCGCCCGGCGCGCCGCCGACGAGGCCGTCGGCCGGCTGGACGAGGAGCGGATCCGCGACCAGCTGCGCGACGCCGAGCGCCTGCTGGAGGAGTTCAACCGCTGAGGCACGGTCCTCGCCGGGAGAACCTTGACGGCGGCGGCCCGTCCATGCGGCTCACCCCCTGCCCCATGACCGGCGACGACCTCCGCCTCGCGCTCCGCGCCCTCGCCTCGCCCGTCGTCGTCGTGCGCGCGCACGGACCCGCCGGGTCGCGCGGCGCGACCATCGGCTCGTTCACGAGCGTCTCGCTGGAGCCTCCGCAGGTCGCGTTCTTCGTGATGCACGGCACGCGATTCTCGGAGGTGGTCGCCGCCGCCGAGCGCGTGGACGTTCACCTGCTGGGCGCTGATCAGTCCGACCTCGCGACGGCGTACGCCTACCGCGCGGCGCCCGGCGAGGCCGAGCCGCCACAGCCGCCCGTCGCCGGCGCGCTCGGCGTGCTGCACGGACGCGTCGCCGCGCGCCTCGCGCTGGCGGACCACACGCTCGTCGTTGTGGACGTGACGGACCTCACGGCGGGCGCCGACGACGCGCCGCTCGTCTGGCACCGGCAGGGCTACCGCACCGTCGGCGAGATCGCGCCGCCATAGGGCAGACGCAAAGGCCTCTCGAGAATCTGGAATGGTCGCGACCTTGTGGCCCCGGATCTACGTGCCAATGCGTCTTCTGTGCTTGCTCATCGCTGCGCTCGCTGTCCCGGTGGCCGCGCAGGGCCGCTTCGTTGACCTCGGCTCAGGCCCCGGCGGCGCCCCCATCAACGGACCGGTCTACGCCGTCGCCGTCGGGCCGGACGGGACGTACTACGCGGCGGGGCGGTTTTCGCAGGCCGGTCCTGGCCCGGCGCTGAACGTCGCGCGGTGGACCGGGAGCGCGTGGGCGCCCATGGGTGACGGGCTCTCCGGCGGGGCCGACGGCGGTACGGTCCACGCCCTCGCCGTCGCGCGAGACGGGACGGTCTACGCCGGCGGCTCGTTCGAGCGGTCCGGCACGACGGCCGTCCGCAACGTCGCGCGCTGGGACGGCACGTCGTGGCAGCCGCTCGGCAGCGGCACCAACCGGACCGTGTTCGCGCTCGCCGTCGCAGCCGACGGCGCGCTCTACGTCGGCGGCGACTTCATCACGGTCGGCGGCTTCCCGTACCCGTTCATCGCGCGGTGGAGCGACGGGGCGTGGAGCCGCGTCGGCCCCAACGTCGGCGGGGCGGTCGAAGACATCGCCATCGGGCCGGACGGCGACCTCTACATCACCGGCCGGTCATTCACCCTCGGATGGGGCCTCTCCGGCGTACTCCGCTGGGACGGGACCGCCTGGCAGTACGTCGGCGACGAACTCGAGGACTACACGATCCAGTCGGTGTTCTTCAAGCGCAACGGGACGCTCTTCGCGGCCGGCCGGTTTTCCAACGACGACGGCATCTTCTTCCGCGTGGCGCGCTGGGTGCGCGGTCGGTGGGAACCGATTCGCCCGACGACGGCGGCCGTGGACTTCAACGGGTCCCTCACGAACGCCGCTGCCGGCCGCGACGGGACCCTCTATGCCACCGGCAACTTCACCGCGACGAGGGCCGGGACGCCGCTCCTCCGCATCGCGCGGTGGGAAGACGACGAATGGGAACCGATGGACGGGGGGATCGGCGGGATGGCCTACGCCCTCGCCGCGACGCCCGACGGCGGGATGCTCGTCGGCGGCGAGTTCACCGTCGCCGGGCCGAAGGCGTCCGGTCGCGTCGCGCTCTGGGACGGCGACGCGTGGCAGTCCCTTGGAAGCAGCTTCGACGGCAATGTGACCGCGACCGCCGTCGGCCCCGACGGGCAGCTCTACGCCGCCGGGCTGTTCTCGGCCGCGGGCGAGCACGCCGTCCGCCACGGCGTCGTCCGGCGCGGCGCCGACGGCTGGGAGCCCGTCGGGAGCGGCTTCCAGGGACCGGCGTACGCGCTCGCCGGCGGGGATGGGCGCCCGCTCTGCGCCGGTGGCGTGTTCTCGCGCACGGGCGGCGCCTCGACGTCGGACGTGCTCTGCTGGGACGGCAGCGCGTGGCAGCCGCTCGGCGCGCTCCAGCGCGGCGTCTACGCGCTCGCCTATGGCCCCGACGGCGCCCTCTACGCCGGCGGCACGATCACGTCCGCGGGCCCGACGCAGGTGTACGGGATCGCCCGGTGGGACGGGCAGGCGTGGAACGCCGTCGGCGGGGGCGTCGGCGGGATCGTCTACGCGCTGGCGGTCGGCGCCGACGGCGCGCTCTACGTCGGCGGGACGATCACGTCCGCGGGCGGGACGTCGGTCGGGCACGTCGCGCGGTGGGACGGGAGTGCGTGGTCCGACCTCGCCGGAGGTGCGAACAACCTCGTCCGCGCGCTCCACGTCGAGCCCGACGGGCGCGTCCTCGCCGGCGGTTCGTTCACGACCATCGGCGGCGTACCGGCTGGCCGGGCGGCGCAGTGGGACGGCGCGGCGTGGGCCGAGATCGGCGGAGGCTTCGACGGGCCGGTCCACGCGTTCGTCCGCACGCCGGCGCTCGGTCTCGTCGCGGGCGGCGACTTCAGCACGGCCGGGTGGGCGGCGGCGCGCAACCTCGCCCGGCTGGCCGACGGGGCGTGGACCGCCGTCGGCGAGGGCACCGACGGCCCGGTGCTGGCGCTCGCCGCCGAGCCGGGCGGCGACCTCGCGCTCGGCGGGGCGTTCCAGCACGCCGGCGGAGTGCGCTCGGCGCACCTCGCGCGGTACACGCTCACGCCGACCTCCGGCGAGGACGCCCCCGCCGCGTCCGCCCTGCGGCTCGCCGTCTCGCCGAACCCGACGCGCGGCGCCGCCGTCGCCGCCATCGCCGGCACCGAGCCGGGCGCCACGCTGACCGTGTTCGACGCGCTCGGCCGCCGGCTCCACGCCCAACGCCTCGCCGGCGACGGACGGCTCGCGCTGCCCGCCGACTTGCCACCGGGGGTCTACGTCGTGCGCCTGTCGAGCGGCGACGCGGTCCGGACCACGCGGCTCGTCGTGGTCCGGTAGCTCACTCGCCGTAGGCGCCGAGGCCGAAGAGCGCGAAGTCGAGCCGCGCCGGGTCGTCGGGGCAGATCGCGCGGCACGCGGCCGTCAGTTCCTCGACGGCGCGCCAGTCGTCGGTCGTGCGCGTGAGCAGGCCGAGGCGCCGCGCCTGGCGGCCGGTGTGCACGTCGAGCGGGATGACGAGGGCGCGCGCGTCCACGTCGGACCACTGCCCGAGGTCCACGTCGCCGGGGCGCGTCATCCAGCGGGCGTACATCGCGAGGCGCTTGGCGGCGCTGCCGGTGGCCGGGTGGCCGAGGTGCTTGCGGCGCGGCGCATGCGGCGAGGCGAGGAGCGCGCCGGCGAGCGCGTCGAGGCCCGGACCGATGTCGTCGCCGGCGTGGGCGCCGACGAGGCGTCCGAGTGAGCCGTGCGCCGCGCGCACGTCTCGCAGCGCGAACGTGAGCCCGACGGCGTCGGCCGACGAGAACGTGCGGTGGACGAATCCGGCGAGCGCCGCCTCGGCGCGGGCGGGCGTGGCGTCGCGCACGAAGCGCGCGGGGCGGGCATCCATCCGCTCCGCAAGGCGCAGCAGGCTCGCGCGGATCGTCGCGCGGCGCCCCCACGCGAGGACGGCGGCGAAGAGCCCGAAGACCTCGCGGTCGTCCGGGTCGTCGAACGCGCGGACCATGCCGAGCGGGTCGTCGGCGAGGAAGGCGGGCGTCTCGAAGCGGTTGGCCTGCGCGAGGAGCCACGGCGCGAGGTCCGTGAACGGCACCGGGCCGCCCTCCCGAGGAAGGCGGCCCGGCGAATCGAGCGCGTCGAGCGTCACGCGGCGTCGCCCTCGGCGGGCGGACGGCCGACGGTCTTCTTGGCTTCGGCGGCGGCGTTCGCGGCGGCGTCCGACGCGGCGTCGGCCACCTCGCGGGCCTTGTCGGCCACGTCGCCGGCGGCGTCCTTCGCCGCGTCGACCGCATCGTCGGCCGTGTCGGCCAGGTCGTCGGCCGCGTCCTTGGCGGCGCCGGTGGCCTTGGCGGCGGCCGACTTGACCGCCTCCCTGGCGTCGTCGAAGACGTCCTTGGCGACGTCCTTCAGCGGGACCTCCTCGCCGCCCTCGCGGTGGACGACGAGCGTCACCTCACTGATGAGCGCGGCGACGGCGCCGATGCCGGCGAGGAGCGGGTTGAACAGCACGGCCGCAGCGGCGGCACCCGCGCCGACGGTGAGCGGGATCTCGAAGATGGTCCGGTCGCCCTTCTTGATGGCGATGCGGCGGACGTTGCCCTCTTCGATCAACTCGCGCACCTTGTCGACGAGCTGGTTGGAGTTGAGCTTGATCTCCTCGAACGCACCGGCGGCGCGCTCGCGGGCGGCCTCGGCGAGGCGCTGGGCTTCGGACTGGAAGGACTTCGGGTCGTCGGACATGGCGGGGGTGGGAATCGGGAGACGGAGGGGTGGCCCCGGTACGGTCCGGCGGGCGGTTCCGTTTCGCCCTGCCGTGGGTTCTTCCACCCGGACGGTTTCGTTTCGGAACGTCGGCCCCTTCACACGACGCACATGAGAATCCGCCTCGGAAGCAGCAGAACGGGGGTTTATCTCCCGCAAATGGCGCACTTGGGGTGCTTCCACGCCCCGATGAACCCGGGCGGACCCACCGACGGCGGCTTCGGCACGGGGCTGGCAAGGAGGCGACCCGAACACGGCGCCACCGGTGCCACTTCGAGCCCGATCCGGGCGCACCCCCCAACAACGGAGCCGACGGCTCCACCCACCCTACCCCCACCATGGGACAGCAGCAGCTCCTCCTCCTCGTCCTCGGCATCGTGATCGTCGGGCTCGCGGTCGTCGTCGGCATCCAGGCCTTCGGCGAGAACCAGAAGAAGGCCAACGCCGACGCGATGACCAACGACGCGATCCGCATCGCTTCCGACGCCCAGGCCTGGAACCTCAAGCCGGCGGCCTTCGGCGGCGGCAACGGCGACTGGCACCGCGGCACGGCCACCTCGGGCGCGCTCGTCGGCCTGAGCGACCTCGGCTACGAGGTGACCAGCGGCGTCTACTCGAACCTCAACGGCGACTACGAGATCACCGCCAGCGGCACCGGCATCCTGATCTCGGGCGAGAACACGGACCGTGAGAACGGCGTCCGCGCCCGCGTCTGCGGCACCGGCCCGAACGACATCACGACGACGATCGGCACCGACACGATGGCCGACCCGGCCGCCTGCCCGTAAGGCTCAGCCGTCCTCCGGCTCCGGCCGGTCCCGCCCCTCCCGCGTGTGTCGGGAGGGGCGGTTTTCGTGTGCGACGGGCGCGATTCGTACCCGTCGCCGGCGCGGTCAGGCGCGGTCGCGTCCCAACGGCGCCGATGGCGGCGGTGGCACACTCCTCGCGGGGTGCCCGTCGCCTCCCCGCCGCGCCATGTTCGCCGACCTCGCCCCCGACCTCCGCCGCGCGCTCGCCGCGCTGTTCGCCCTCGCCGTGCTGTGCCTCGTGCTGGCTGTCGCGTACAGCCACGCCGAGTGGTTCCGGGACCCGTTGCGCGGCACTCTGCCCGACATCACGATGCGCGCGGAGGTCGTGATCGCCAGTCTTCAGGCGGGCGCCGTGCTGTGCGTCCTCTGGGCCAACCTGCTGATGCTGGCCGCGTCGCCGGCGACGGCGGCCGGCCTGCTCGGCGTCGCCTCGCGCGCGGCGAGGGCCGAAGAGGCGCGGTCGCGCGCGTGGCTCGTCGCGCTCACGCTCGCGGCCGCCTACGCCGTCGCCCGCGTGACGTTCAACGTCGAGACGATCCACGCCTCGCTGGCCGAGTTCACCGCCGGCGAGGCCCGGCGTCCGTTCCAGTACCGCGCGCTCGTGCCGTGGGTCGTCGCCGGCCTCCGGCACCTGCCCGCACTGTCCGACGTCTCGCTCTGGACCCTCTACGGCGCCGTCGAGGTCGTCGCCGCGTTCGGCGTGTGGGCGGCGACGGCGTCGCTCGCCGGCGCACTGCTCGGGCGGCCGGCGGCCGGGCGCGTCGCGGCGCTGGCCGTCTTCGTCCCGCTCGCGCTAAACCTCGTGCCGGCGTGGCGGCACAACAATCTGTTCTTCCCGTACGACACGGCGTCGGTGGCCTTCTTCGCGCTCGGGCTGTCGCTGCTGGTGCGCGAGCGCCTGGGGTGGTACTACCTCGTGTTCGCGGTCGCGACCCTCAACCGGGAGACGAGCTGCTTCCTCGCGATGGCCTACCTCGCGCTCGCGTGGGGCCGCGTGCCGATGACGCGCGCCGCCGCGCACGTCGCCGCGCAGGCCGCGCTGTGGCTGGCGCTGAAGGCGGGCCTGTGGGTCGTGTTCCAGCACACCGAGGCCATCGGCTTCGGCGTCTTCGTCGGCACGCTCGCCATGACGGGGCGTGTGCTGACGGCCGTGCCGGGGGTCGTCTACGCGCTCGTGGTGCCGCTCGGCGGCGCGGCGACGGTCGCCTGGCTGCTCCGCCGCCGGGTGGCCGACGACCGGCTGCGCCGGCTGGCGTGGATCGTGCCGCCGTTCCTCGTCGGGATGGCGCTCGTCGGCGAGGTGATGGAGGTGCGGATCTACAGCGAGCTGATCCCGATGGTCACGCTGTCGCTGGTCGTCGCCCTGCGCGCGGTCGCGCGCGAGGCGTCGACCAACGCCTCGTCGGTCCCGGCGTCGTCGCCGGTCCCGGCCGCCGGCTGACGCGGATCGCGCGCCGTCGGGACGCGATGGGCGCGCGCGGTGTCGCCGCGCCGCTGCAATCGGCGCCGGGTGAAGGGCCGGGCGTCGGCATCGCCTGCGATCACACGTTGTTGCGGTTTCCGGTCGCCGGCGCCCCGCGGCGGGCGCCCCTCCCATGGGACAGCAGCAACTCATCCTCCTCGTCCTCGGCCTCGTCATCGTCGGCCTCGGCGTCGTGGTCGGGATCACGGCGTTCGACGAGAACCAGCGCAAGGCGAGCGTCGACGCGCTGACGCAGGACGTCGTGCGCCTCGCCGGCGAGGCGCAGGCGTGGCGCCTCAAGCCGGGCGTCTACGGCGGCGGCGGTGGCGCCTTCGACGGCGTCTCGTTCGACGCGCTCGGCTACCCGACCACCGACGACGCCTACACCACCGCCACCGGCCGTTTCACGATGGACGTCGACGGGGCCGACCTGCTGCTCGTCGGCGTGGACGCGGGTCTCGGCACGGGCGCCGCTGCGCGCGTCTGCGGCCTCACGGCCAACGACATCGTCACGGTGAGCGGCGACGCGGCGATCGCCGCGCCGGCGACCTGCCCCTGACCGGTCCGGCGACGGGTACGGACACGGAAAAAGGACCGCCGGCGGGGTTAAAGCACCCGACGCGCAGGCCGATACCGGACGCGATCCTCCCGCGCTTCCCCCATGGCCGAGTTCAGGTTCAGCGGTCTCGCCGCCTCCGGGCAATCCGTGCAGGGCACGGTGTACGCGCCCAACAAGCGGACGGCGCAGCAGAAGGTCCGGTCGCTGGCCGAGCAGCACGGCTTCACGATGGCCGGGCTGGAGCAGCGCATGCTGTTCCAGTACAAGGTCAAGCACCCGTCCGGCAAGATCATCAAGGGCGAGCAGAAGGCGTACGCCCCCGAGGAGATCCAGACGGCGCTGGAGCGCATGGGCCTGGAGGTGCTCTCGGTCCAGAAGAACCTGCTGGCGTTCGACCGCAACCCGCCGACCGGCGACATCATCATGTTCGTCCGCCTCGCGGCGAACCTGCTGATGGAGAAGATGGCCTTCAGCGAGGTGATGAACCTGCTCATGGCCGACATCTCGAGCCCGAGCCTGAAGCACGTCCTGCGCGACATCAACTCGGACCTCAAGGGCGGCGTGGAGGCCAAGCAGGCGTTCATGAAGCACCAGGAGCGGCTCGGCAAGTTCACGGCCTACATGCTCGGCGTGGCGAGCCAGTCCGGCAACATGGCCGAGATCTACGAGGCGACCGCCCGCTTCCTCGAGCGCAAGGACGAGTTCCGCAAGAGCGTCAAGAGCGCGCTCATCATGCCGAGCGTGACCATCCTCGCCACGCTGGGCGTGTTCATCTGGTACGTCTGGAGCATTGTCCCCCAGACGGCCGGCCTCTTTGCCGACTTCGACGGCATCGAGCTGCCGCCGCTGACGACGTTCTCGCTGGCCTTCAGCGCATTCCTCGACCAGTGGATCGGCGTCCTGCTCGTGATCCTGCTGCTCGCCGGCGCCGGCGCTTTCGCCTACCTCCGAACGCCCAAGGGCAAGTTCCTGATGGCGAAGTACATGATCCGGATCCCGGTCATCGGGCAGCTGCTCCACAAGCTCAACATCGAGGTCTTCTCGCGCGTCTTCGCGATCCTCTACTCGGGATCGGGCGAGAACCTGGAGGTCATCAAGGTGGCCGCCGAGGCCTGCGGCAACCCCTACATGGAGCACCAGATCAAGACGATCACGCTGCCGATGATGATGGGCCAGGGCGCCGACCTCGTGCGCTCGATGGAGGCCTCGGGCGTCTTCACCGCGATGACGCTCTCGCGCTACCGCACCGGCGCCGAGACGGGCGCCGTGCGCAAGAGCGCGCAGCAGATGGCGGACTACTACGAGCGCGAGACGACGCTCAAGCTCAAGGTGGCCGTCGAGACCATCCAGACCTTCGTGGGCCTCTTCATCGGCCTGATGGTCGCTTTCCTCACGGTCCTCTCGGCCGAGACGGCGATGATCCGCCCGTCGAGCCAGGACATGATGGGCGTCGGAGGCTGACATGTCGCTCCCCATCCCCGCCTCGCCCGGCGCCGTCGAGGGCACCCCGACCACCGCGCTGACGCCCGTCTCGCGCGTGCCGGTCCACAGCCGGCAGCCCGACGCCAACGGCTCGTCCGGCGGCGCCGGCGCCGCCGGCGGCCCGCCCCCGCCCCTCTCGCCGCCGCTCGCCGGCGTGCAGGACCGCGTCGTGCAGGCGCTCGCGCAGCGCGGCTTCGTGACCGCCGAGCACGTCGCCGAGGCGGAGAGGAACCGCCGCGCCAACGGCAGCCGCGAGCCGCTGTGGCGCTCGCTCATCGGCGTCAAGGGCGTCGACCGCGACGCCGTCTTCGAGCAGGCCGCCTCGACCTACGCCTTCCGCATCGCGCCCGTCAAGGACCGCGAGCCGGAGGTCGAGTTCGCGAAGACGGTCATGGAGTCGTTCGAGACCGACGCGCGCGAGAAGCTGATCGAGCTCCGGGCCGTCCCCTACGCCTACGCGCAGGACCAGCCGAGCGGCATCCTCAAGCTGGTCTTCATCACCGAGGACCCGATGCAGCCCGAGCTGCAGAAGGTCGCCAACGGCCTGGAGCTCGAGCGCTTCGAGCTGTGCTACGCGCCGGGCGCCGTCGTCGGCCGCATCCTCGACGAGGCCTTCCCGCGGCGCAACGAGTTCCTCGACCGCATCGCCCAGGGCGGCGGGCCGGACCTCGACTTCGGCGTCTCGTTCGAGTCCGGCAAGAAGGGCCTGCTCGACGAGGACGCGCTCGAGGCCGAGATCGCGTCGTCCGCGCTGATCAATCTCACCGAGGCGATCCTCATCGAGGGCGTGCGCCTCGGCGCGAGCGACATCCACATCTGGCCCAACGCGCGCAAGCAGACCGAGGTCCACTTCCGCGTGGACGGCCGCCTGAGCCACTGGCACACCGAGGAGCGCGGCCACCCCGAGGCGCTGCTGTCGGTCTTCAAGGACTCGGCGCTGAACGTGGACCGCTTCGAGCGCGACATGGCGCAGGACGGCTTCATCCAGCGCAAGGTGGACGGCACGCTGATCCGCTACCGCGTCTCGATCCTCCCGATCGCCAACGCGAACCCGGAGATCCGCGCCGAGAGCATCGTCATCCGAATCCTCGACGACCGCAAGGTGGTCACGGACCTCGCCAAGCTGGGCCTTCTCGAAGGCGCGATGGCGCAGTTCCAGAAGGCGATCCGACAGCCGCACGGCATGGTGATCCTCACCGGCCCGACGGGCTCCGGCAAGTCCACGACGCTCGTGGCCGCGCTCTCGAACGTCGTCACGCCCGAGGTCAACGTGCTCACGGTCGAGGACCCGGTCGAGTACATCATCCCCGGCGTCCGCCAGATCAAGCTCTCGCACAAGCTCAGCCTCGAAGGCGCGCTCCGCGCCATCCTCCGCCACGACCCCGACATCGTGATGGTGGGCGAGATGCGCGACAAGGACACGGCCGAGCTCGCGATCAAGCTCGCCAATACGGGCCACCTCACCTTCTCGACGCTCCACACCAACGACGCGCCGAGCGCGGTCTCGCGACTCTACAAGATGGGCCTCGAGCCCTTCCTGATCGCGTACGCCATCAACCTGGTGGTCGCACAGCGCCTCATCCGCACGCTCTGCAACGACTGCAAGGTGCCGGACCCCGCGCCCGACCACACGCTGATGCACGAGCTCGGCTTCACGCCCGAGGAGATCACCTCGACGACGGTCTACGCCGCGAGCCGCGGCTCCTGCCCCGCCTGCAAGGGGCGCGGCTACAAGGGCCGCCGCGCGGTTGCCGAGGCGCTCTACTTCAGCCCCGCGATCCGCGAGGCCATCGTGACGGCCGGCGACGAGATCAACGAGGACAAGCTGCGCCACATCGCCGAGGGCGAGGGGATGCTCACGCTCCAGGCGTCGGCGCGCGTGCTCGTCCGGATGGGCGAGGTGAGCCTGGAGGAGATGCTCCGCGTGACGGCCGGTGAGCACTGACGGCACGGCTGACGCCCCTACCTTGGGTCGTCAGCCGTCCTCACCATGCGCGCTCGCCTCGGGTCGTGCGTTGCCGTCGCGCTGCTGCTGAGCACAGCGGCGACGGCACAGGATCCTATCTATTCGTTCTCCGTCGTCCCGCACACCGATGACGTCCGGACCGTCGAGCAGCGGGTCACCGTGGAGCGTGTGGAACAGGCTCGTGCGCTCGCTGGCTCGTCCGATGAGCTTCGACGCGCCCGGGAGCGGTCTTCTCCCACGCTGCGACGCCTTCCGACAATGGTCGGTTTTCTGGAGAAGCACAGCCCGGAGCCTGTGCCTCTCGCGATCCACCAGGAGTCGTTCGCGCGAATCAAGTCGATCGCCCGGCGCTACTTCGATGCGGACTCGTTCCGGGCCACTGTGGAGATCCTGACTCCGGACGTGAGCTTCTATGAACAGAGCCATCGTCGTGCGGACCACCTAGCCTCTCTCCCCACTCTCCCGGCTGTCGACTCGCTTAGCACTCGCGATTTTCGCCTCCTCGATTCCACGACGCCCGAGGTGCGTAATCACCTGTACCGTGTCGGTGCGGCGCACTACAACCGCGGGAGGTATCCGGAGAGCCTGTCGTTTTCAGGCGAAGTCGACTTGGACGAGTCACCGGAGAACCCGCAAGGTGAGGATCGGGGGTGGATCGTTGGCGCTCCCACCGTTCTCTTTCCAACAGGTCCGCGCGGCACCAACCCGAACCCACTCCACACGATCATCGCCGTCCCCTTCCACCATGGCGGACAGGTGTACGGAGTCGCGACGTTCAGTGCGTACTCCGCCGAACTCTCGACATCCACCGTGTTTGGACGCGACCTCAGCCTGCCTCGCTACCCGATGATGAGCTTGGACGAGGCAGGTGAACTCGTGCGTCAGGAAACGGGAGAGGAGCCTGTCCGCGCCTTGTACCTCAACCCGTACGCTGAATTCCTTCTCCCCGTCCCTGCCGTTCTCACGGAAACGGGCTCGGTGTACCTCGTCGACCCGGTGGCGAGACTGGTCTGGTGACTATGCCGCCGGCTCGGCGCGGTCCATGCGGTCCGGCGCCGAGATGCCGAGGATGGCGAGGCCGACCGCGAGCGTCGTCTGCGTCGCCTCGGCGAGTGCGAGGCGCGCGCCGGCGAGCGCCGGGTCCTCGCCGACGATCCGGCAGTCGCGGTAGAACGCACTGAACGCGCCGGCGACACTGCGGAGATACTCGGCCAGTCGGTGAGGCGCGTGGTTCGCCGCTGCGAGGCGCACCTCGTCGGGGAACGCGAGGACCGTCTTGACGAGCGCCGTCTCGGCGTCGTGCGTGAGGAGCGCGAGGTCGGGGGCCGGCGGACGCTCCAGCCCGGCCTCGGCGGCCTTGCGGCGGATGCTCGCGATGCGCGCGTGCGCGTACTGGAGATAGAAGACCGGGTTCTTGTCGGACGCCTCCTTGGCGAGGTCGAGGTCGAACTCGAGGTGCGTGTTCGGCGAGCGCATCAGGAAGAAGAAGCGCGTGACGTCCTCCCCCACCTCGTCCATCAGGTCGTCCAGCGTCTCGTAGGTCGCTTTGCGCGTGCTCATCTTGACCGGCGCGCCGGCGCGGACGAGCGTCACGAACTGGTAGACGACGACCCGGATCTTGTCCGCGTCGCCGCCGAGGGCCTGCACGCCGCGCACGACGTCGGGGTACGTCGCGATGTGGTCGGCGCCGAAGACGTCGAGCACCAGGTCGAAGCCGCGGTCCAGCTTGTCCATGTGGTACGCGATGTCGGGCAGGCGGTACGTCGGCTCGCCGGTGGACTTGACGAGCACGACGTCGGCCCCGCGCGTCTCGCCGTCGCGGTCGGTGACCGTCTTGCCGAGCGTGGAGGTCCTGAACCAGACGGCGTCGTCTTTGTCGTACGCGAGGTCGGCCGCGCGCAGCCGCTCGATGACGTCCCACACGGGCGCGGGGCCGCCGTCCGCCGGCGCCTCGTAGAGCGTGTGCTCGTTGAAGTGGGTGTCCATGCGCACGCCCATGCGGCGGAGCGTCGCGTCGATCTCGGCGAAGATGGTGGCCTGCGCGGCCTCCTTGAACGGCGCCTCGGCGCCGTCCTCGCCGGCGAGGGCGCGGTCGGCGTCGGGCAGAAGAGCGTCGCCGTGCACATCGTGGAGGCTCGCCGCGATGTCGGAGATGTAGCCACCGAGGTAGCCGTCGGGCGGGAAGCCCTCAGGGACGACCGTGCCGTCGGGCAGCGTCGTCGTGCCCGTCTCGGGGCGCGCGATCGAGCGGTAGCGCGCGGCGACGCTCTGCCCGAGGATGCGCATCTGCCGCCCGGCGTCGTTGAAGTAGTACTCGCGCGTGACGTCGTATCCCGTTGCCTCCAAAAGGTTGGCGAAGGTGTCGCCGAGGACCGCGTTGCGTCCGTGCCCGACGGTCAGCGGCCCCGTCGGGTTGGCCGAGACGTACTCGACGATGGCCGTCTGGCCGGCGTGGTCATCGGTGCGTCCCCATGCCTCGCCGGCGTCGAGGACGGCCGCGAGAGCATCGGTCAGGTGGGCATGCGAGAGACGCACGTTGAGGAAGCCGGGGCCGGCGACCTCGGCCTCCGCGACGCGCGGGTCGTCGGCCAGTGCGCGCGCGAGGGCGTCGGCGACGGCGCGCGGCGCGCGCGCGAGCGGTTTCGCCAACTGGAGCGCCACGTTGGTGGCGAGGTCGCCGTGCTCGGCGCGCGCGGGCGCGCTCCACTCTACGTCCACGGCGTCGGCGTCGAAGCCGTCGGGCAGGTCGGGCAGGGCCGCGAGCGCGGCACGGACGCGGGCGGTGAGGTCGGCTTCCATCGGGACGGCCATCGGGACGGCGGCGAGCGGGGCGGGAAGCTACCGGCGGGCGCCGCCGGCGCTCCCGCGCGGCGCGCGTTTCCGCCCGACGTTCACCACCGCCTGCCGCGCCGCCTACCGAACGACCGTCACCGGAACGGACGCCGACGTGCCGCCGGTGACGCGGACGAGGTAGCGCCCGGCGGGGAGCGTCGTCGGGAGCGCCCACGCCGCCTCGCCGACGCCGAGCGGTCCGTCGTGCAGGACGTCGACGATGCGTCCGAGCGCGTCGTGCACGCGCACCGTCACGTGCGCCGACGCCGCCCGGGCGTCCAGCCGGACCACGGCGTCGCCGCGCGACGGGTTCGGCGCGACGCGCAGCGCGGTCGCTGGCGTTGGGGTGGGCTCACCGGCGATGTAGTAGGCCGTCAGCAGTCCCTCCGGATAGAACGCGACGAACGCGTCGTCGTCGTCGGCTCCCTGCCCCGGCATCGCCAGCGTTCCGATCCGGAGCGACTGCTGAAAGGAGCCGCCCACGACGATGCTCGTCCCCACTTGCCCCCCTACTGCCGTTGCCGCGAGAAGTCGGTCCGCTCCCGGCCCCCCGACCTGCGTGCCTCGTTCCTCGCTGGCCCGATCGGTTCCGATCGCGAACCCATCCGTTCCACCATGTGAAGGCAGAAGGACCGGTCCGGACCACGAGTAGAGCTCGATCCGCCCCGTCGTCCAGCCGACGGCGACGGGGAATAGTCCCCCAATGTCCCCATACCAGCCCGCACCTGCGGCGACAGCAGACAGCGTGTCATCCTCCGAGGACCCCATCCCCAGACTCCACGGAGGCCACGGCGATCCCTCCTCTGGAATGCCGACATGAAAGATGTCGGAGCCGCCGACGCTGGACACGCGAGCGTCGTCATTGGCCAGCGTGGCCGAGAACGTCCCGCTCAGCAACGCCGGCCACCCGTAGAGATCGCCGTACGTGATCGTGCGACCGTCGTCGTCGCCCTCGCCGCCGACCCGAAAGACCCGCTCGACCGCGAGCGTGGCGGACAGTTGCAGCGCCATCGCATCGGTCCCGCCGAGGCTCACGAGGGAGTCGGCGCCGACGGCGAGCGTATCGCGGAACGTGCCGGCGACCCACAGGCCGCCCAGCCCCGCCAGCGCGTCGTCGGACGCCGAGCCGACGACGAGCGCGTCGCGGAATCCGCCGTTGAGACCGTAGGACGCCACGAACCCGTCGGTCCCGCCGGCCGATGAGGCACCGTCCGGGCTGCCCCCGTCGGCGGCCCACGTCACATCGCCGGTGAACACGCCGCTGACGCGGAGGGCGTTCGGCACTGACGGGAACGACACGAATGCGGCGCCGGCCGGAAGCGCGTCGCCAGCGCCGCCCATCCGCTCCGCCCACACCAGGCGCCCCTCCCGCGTATACAGCGCGACGAAGCCGTCGCGCCCGCCGTCGTACCCGAGCGTGACGTCGGGCGCGTCGCCACCGTCCACGGTCAACGATCCCTCGGCCCAGCCGACGACCGCGACCTCGCCGCCATCGGACGCCGGGCCCCCACTCCCAGGCTGGACGGCGACCGCGGTCGCCGCCACATCGCACCCGCCGTTGCACGCGAAGCGCCGCTGCCAGAGCAGTTCGCCGGCGCTGATCTGGCCGGCCGTGACGAACACGCTCACGAACGCCGCCATTGAGCCGTCGGGCGCGACGAGTGGCGACCCACCCGCGCCGAACGAGAGCACGTTCTCGAACGTCCCGACCGCCGCCACGAACGACGGCGCGGGATACCAAACGTCTGACGAGGCGAGGGCCGTGACGACGGCGTCGCCGGGTCCGCCGGCGACGCGTACCCACGTCGGCGTCGGGTTGACCTCCTGTGCCCGGATGGGCGTCACGGACAGAAGAGCAACGACGAGTAGCAGAGCGCGCATACGCGGGGCAATGAGTCTGCGTGCAACATAGGTCACACCGCTATCGCATCCAAGGCCGCCAGGGGCAGCGGTAGCTTCGAGGCGTCCCTCCCCGCCCGATGCCCCGCCCCGTCCTCCGCGTCCTCGCCGGCCTCGCGGCCGTCCTCGCCCAGTGGCTGATCTTCAGCCGCCTGCCGCTGTGGGGCGTCGTTCCGGACGTGGTGCTGCTCTACGTCGCGCTCGTCGCGCTCCGCTCAGGGCGCCTCGCCGGCGCCGTCGCCGGCTTCTGGACCGGCCTCCTCGTGGACGTCCTCGTCAACCCGGCGACGCTCGGGCTGAACACGCTCGTCAAGACCGTCACCGGCTTCGTGATCGGGCTCTTCCGCTCGGACCAGGGCGAGAACCTCCGGGTGGACCCCGTGATGGGCGCCATCCTCGCGCTCATCGTCGCCGTCTTCCACAACGGCCTGATGACGATCGCGCTCGCGCTCGACCAGGACACGCGCACGCCGTTCCTGATCGTCGGCCTCTGGTTCGGCGGGGCGGTCTACACGGCGTTCGTCGCCGCGGTGCTGGGGCTGTTCCGCCGCTGACGCGGCGGGCCAGTGGCCAGTGGGATGGGGCCAGTGGCAGATCGCCGATGACGGGGAATCTGCCTCTGGCGCTCTCTCACCGCTTCCGCGCGACGACGTAGGCGCAGAGGCCGATGAGCGCCTCGCGCGCGTCGGACGGCGGGAAGGTGCGCAGGCCGTCGGCGGCCTCGGCGGCGAGGGCCTCCATGCGCGCCCGCGCGGCGGCGGCCCCGCCCGACCGCTCGACGAAGCGCAGCACCTCGGCGGTCTGGGCCGGACGCTTCCGGCGGGTCCGCACGATGCGGCGGATGCGGCGGCGCTCGGCGTCGTCGGCCCGGTCGAGCGCGAGGATGAGCGGCAGCGTCATCTTGCGCTCCTGGAGGTCGAGCCCCACCGGCTTGCCGACGCTCGCCGCGTCGGCGTCGTAGTCGAACAGATCGTCGCGGATCTGGAAGGCCAGCCCGAGGGTCTCGCCGATGGCGCGCGCGCGCGCGACGGTCGCCTCGTCGGCCCCGGCGCTCGTCGCGCCCGCGGCCATGCACGCCGCGATGAGCGACGCCGTCTTGTCGGAGATGATCTGGAGGTAGGTCGCCTCCGTGATGTCGAGGCGGCGCGCGCGCTCGATCTGGTTGAGCTCGCCCTCGGCCATCCGGCGCACGGCGTCGGACATCACGTGGAGCAGGTCGTAGTCGCCGGCGTCGAGTGCGAGCAGCAGGCCGCGGCTCAGGAGGTAGTCACCGAGGAGGACGCCGACCTTGTTGCGCCACAACGCGTTGATGCTCCACGCTCCACGTCGCGTCTCCGCCTCGTCTACCACGTCGTCGTGCACGAGCGTCGCCGTGTGGAGCAGTTCGACGAGCGCCGCCGCGCGGTGGCTCTTCTCGGTGATGCCGCCGCAGAGGCGCGCCGAGAGCAGCACAAGCGTCGGGCGGATCTCCTTGCCCTTGCGCGCGAGCAGGTAGCGCGTGACGGCGTTGAGCAGCGCCACCCGGCTCGTCATCTGTGCGCGGAAGGCGGCGCGGAACGCCGCGAGGTCGTCGGCCACCGGCGCGCGGAGCGCGTCGAGTCCGACGGGCGCGACCGGCCGTTCCGGCGGGGCGACGGGAGCGGGCGAGGCGGCGGTCATCGGCGCGACTTTCAGTTGCGACTGAAAGTTACGACGGCGCCATTCGTTCCGGGTTGCGTGCCCGGTGCGGATTCTGCCGAATCGCGCCTCACGCGGCGAGCGCCGGGTAGAGCGTCCGGCCGATGACGCAGCGCGCGCAGCGCCCCTCGTCGCAGAAGGTCCGCGCGAGGTGATGGGCGCCGTGGGCGTCGCGCATGGTGCGGATCGTCGCGCCGGCGTCAGCGAAGGCGCGCGTCACGTGGTCGGGCACGGCGGGCAGCGCCGCCGGCGCCGCCTCGACGGCCTCGGCGAGCGCCGTGTCGGCGCGCATCTCGGCGTCGAGCGCCAGCACCGGCAACACGGCGTTGACGAGGACGGCGCGTGCGCGGTCGAGCCCGAGCGAGGGCGTCCCGTCGGCCGTCGGGAGCCGCAGCGCGTCGGTGGCGGCGTCCACGCCGCGCGCGAGGGCGTCGGCGAGCGTCGGCACGGCGTCGGCGCGGAGCGGTCCGACCGCGAGCGCCGCCGCCTGCGCGAGGCGGATGCGCGGCCGGTTGGCGGGGCGTCCGCCGGCGTGCCACGCGGCGCGGGACATCGGTCGAATCCCCTGCCCCACCGTCGCCCACCGCTCGACGATCGCGTCGGGGAAGAGTCCCGGCTCCAGCCAGCCGGCGGTGCCGGCGACGAGCGCGAGGACGTCGACGGGGTCGTCGGGGAGCGCACCCCACGGGAGGCGTCCGGCGAGGCGTTCCATGGCGTCCGCGTTGGCCTCGTAGCCGAGGGCGCGGAAGACACGCCGCGCGAGGAGCCGGTCGAGGTCGGGCGAGCGCGTGTAGGCGCGCGCGAGGCGGGCAGTCTGGAGGCGCATGCGTCCGGCGGCGCAGGCTGCGAGCCAGTCGGACACGACATCGGTGCGCAGCTCGGGCCAGCGGGCGGCGCAGAACGGCGCGTCGCGCGGCGCGGCGGCGAGGTCGCGCACGAGCGCGCGCAGCGGCCGGTCGAGGTGCGGCAGCAGGACCAGCTCCGGCAGCGCTGAGCCGTCGGCGCGGCGGAGCGTCCCGGTGCGGCGGTCGGACGACAGCACGACGTGCAGAACGACGCCGTCGTAGCGCGGGTCGGCGTCGTGCCCGTGCGCCTCCCACTCGGCGCTCGTCCGGTGGATCTCGACGGCGCCGGCCCACGTCGTAGCGCCGATCTCGATGCGGGCGTCCGAGAAGTCGGGCCCGGAGTCGCGGTTGAGGCGACCGGGGCGGAGGATGCGGACCGGCTCGCCGTCGGTCGTCGCGAGTCCGCTCCTGGCGAACAGGCCGTCGGCCCACGCCCGGTGGATCAGCGCCTCGGGCAGGCGGGCGAAGGCGGCGTCGGAGGCGCCGGAGGCGAGCGGTTCGGCGACGGGCTCGGCGAGGACGGACATCGGCGGCAGGACGGGTCTGCCTGCCTAGTGCGCCGCCGGGGCGGGATGTAACAAGGCGTGGAGGAGAGGAGGCCGAAGCACCGACCGGAGCCCCGCGTCCTCTCTTCCACTCGTACACGCTTCCGCGCGTCCCTCCTACCCGCCGAAGGCGTCGCGGACGCGCGAGAAGAACGACCGGCGCGGGCGCTCGGGCGTCGGCTGGAAGTCCGGCTCGAGGCGCATCTGCGAGAGCGCGTCGCGCAGGCCCGGCGAGAGCGTCGTCGGCGTCCAGACGTGGACGCGCACCATCTGGTCGCCGCGGCGCGAGGTACCGGGCTCGGGGATGCCGCGCCCGCGCATCCGCAGGATGCGCCCGGACTGGATGCCGGCGTCGACCTGCAGCTTGGCCTGGCCGGCGAGCGTCGGGACCGTCGCCTCGGTGCCGAGCGCCGCGTCGGGGAACGACAGGTAGAGGTCGTACGCCACGTCGAGCCCTTCTCGGACGAAGTGCTCGTGTGGCTCCTCCTCGATCTCGACGCGCAGGTTGCCGGCGGGGCCGCCGCGCTGGCCGGCGTTGCCCGCGCCGCGGATCTGGAGGTAGTGCCCGCCGACGACGCCGGCCGGCACCTCGATCGTCACGTCCTCCTCGCCGCGCACGCGCCCCTCGCCCTCGCAGACGCGGCACTTGGACGTGATGAGGCGGCCCTCGCCGCCGCACGTCGGGCACGGCCCGACGTTGATCATCTGACCGAAGAACGAGTTGGAGACCTGGCGGACCTCGCCGGCGCCGCCGCACGTCTGGCACGTCGTGAAGCCGCCGTCGGGGTCCTCGGCGCCGGTGCCGCGGCACGGCTCGCAGGAGACGAACTTGCGCAGCTTGAGCTGCCGCTCGGTGCCCTCGGCGATGTCCTCGAGCGAGAGCGAGAGGCGGACTCGGAGGTCCGAGCCCGGCCGGCCCGGTCCGCGCGGACGCGCCGAGCGCCCGCCGAAGACCGACTCGAAGCCCGCGCCGCCGCCGAAGATGTCGGAGAACGCCGCGAAGATGTCAGACGGGTTGCTGAAGTGGGGTCCGCCGGATGCGCCGCCGCCGACGCCGGCGCGTCCGAAGCGGTCGTAGCGGGCACGGCTCTCGGGCTTCGAGAGGACCTCGTAGGCCTCGGCGGCCTCCTTGAAGCGGGCCTCGGCCTCAGCGTCGCCGGGGTTGCGGTCGGGGTGGTTGGCCATCGCCTGCTTGCGATAGGCCTTCTTGATCTCCTCGGGCGAGGCCGTGCGGGCGACGCCGAGCACCTCGTAGAAGTCGCGCGGCTCGGTGGCGGTGGGCATGCGGGCGTCCGGGGGCTAGGCGGCGACGATGACGCGGGCGTGGCGCAGGACGCGCTCGCCGAGGCGGTAGCCGGGCTGGACCTCGGCGAGGACGGTGTCCGGGGCCTCGTCGCCCGGCGCGGGCTGCTGCATGACGGCCTCGTGCTCGGACGTGTTGAACGGCTGGCCGACGGCCTCGATGCGCTCGACGCCGAGGGCCGCGAGCGCGTTCTCGAACTTGAGGTAGACGAGCTCGACGCCCTGGCTGAGCGCGTCGAACGCCGGCGAGACGCCGGCGGTGTCGTCGTCGGCGGCCTCGGCCGAGGCCGCGCGGCGGGCGGCGTCGAGCGAGCGGCGGAGGTCGTCGAACACGTCGAGCAGCGGCGCGAGCGTGGCCGCGCGCGAGGCGCGCTCGTCCTCGCTGCGCTGCATCTCGACGCGGCGGCGGTAGTTCTGGAACTCGGCCGCCCGGCGGAGCAACTGATCGTTGAGCGTCGCGACGTCGAGGCGGAGCTGCTCCAGCGCGGTGGCCTGGTCGGCCAGTTCATCGACGGCGTGGACGGCCATGTCGGCAGAGTCAGAGGGGCTGAGGTGCTCGAGGACGTGCTCGCGGACGGCGTCGGCGTCGTCGGCCGGCTGATCGAGGATCTCGGACATCAGGCAGGGACAGAGCGGTACCGTGTCAAGATCGGGCAGACAGGCGAATCCGACCGCGAATCCGTCGGGAAGCCCCGATCCGGACCGTGGACTGGTCGCTCGCGCCTGCTGCCGGGTACTGGAATCAGGTCGGCGCGGATCCTCGCGCGGCCGTTCCTTGTGCTTGGGTTCCGACGCTCTTCCCTGCCGTGCCGCATCCCGCCAACGACGACGACCTCGTGGTGCTCGTGGATGAGCGCGACCGCGAGATGGGCACGGCGCCCAAGCTGGACGTCCACCGCGACGGGCGGCTGCACCGCGCCGTGAGCGTCTTCGTGTTCGACGACGCCGGCCGGTGGCTCCTCCAGCGCCGCGCCGACGGCAAGTATCACTCGCCGGGCCTGTGGTCGAACACCGCCTGCACGCACCCGCGACCCGGCGAGTCGCCCGAGGAGGCCGCCGCGCGGAGGCTGGACGAGGAGATGGGCGTCGTGTGCCTGCTGCGGCCGGCGTTCTCGTTCCTGTATCGCGCCGAGCTGCACGGCGGCCCCGAGCCGCTGGTCGAGCACGAGTTCGACCACGTGTTCGTCGGACGCTTCGAGGGCGCGCCGGAGCCGGCGGCCGGCGAGGTGAGCGGCTGGCGGTGGGCCGAGGCCGAGGCCGTGCGCGCGGCCGTCGCGCGGTGGCCCGAGCGTTTCACGCCGTGGTTCCGCCTGCTGGAGGCCGAGCTGCGCGAGCGTGGGTGAAACCCCCGGGGAGGCGCTGGCGCGGTGCAACGCGCACGAATCCAACGCGCCGCAGGGGCGTCCACGAGGCATCGTCCCCGGTGCTCCCGATGATTCCCCCGACCCCGCTCTCCGTTCTTGACGACGACCTCGCGCGCCTCGGCAGCCGCCGCGCCGCGTGGGCCCGCCTCCCGCTGCCCGACAAGATCGCGCGCCTCGTGCGCCTCCGCGACCGCGTGGACGCCGCGGCCGAGGGGTGGGTCCGCGCCGCCGCGCACGCCAAGGGCCTCGCGCCCGACTCGCCGCTCGTCGGCGAGGAGTGGATCTCGGGTCCGTGGGCGATGCTCTACACGATCAACGCGCTGGAATCGACGCTCAAGGCCGTCGAGCGCGGGCGCCTGCGCCGGCTCGTCGACGGCAAGACGCGGACGCGCCCAGACGGCCGCCTCGTCGTGGACGTCTTCCCGGCGACGGCGTCCGACGCGCTGCTGCTCAACGGCTACACCGCCGAGGTCTGGATGCAGCGCGGCGTGACCGACGAGACGCTCGTCGACACGATGGCGACGTCCTACCGCGAGCCGTCGCCCGGCGAGCCGCCGCCGACCGGCGGCGTGGCGGTCGTCCTCGGCGCCGGCAACATCGCGAGCATCCCGCCGCTCGACGTGCTCCACATGCTCTACACCGAGGGCTACGTCGCGCTGCTCAAGCTGAACCCGGTCAACGAGTACCTCGGGCCGGTCTTCGAGACCGTCTTCGGCGAGTTCATCGCCGACGGCTTCCTGAGCGTCGCCTACGGCGGTGCCGACGTCGGCGAGCACCTGACACGTCACGCGGGCGTGGACCTGATCCACGTCACCGGCAGCGCGGCCACGCACGACGCGATCGTCTACGGCACCGGCGCCGAGGGCGCCCGCCGCAAGGCCGCCGACGCGCCGGCGATCGAGACGCCAGTGACGAGCGAGCTCGGCGGCGTGACGCCGGTGGTCGTGCTGCCCGGCGACTGGTCGGAGCCCGACCTCACGTTCCAGGCCGAGCACGTCGCGACGATGAAGCTGCACAACGGCGGCTACAACTGCATCGGCGCGCAGGTGCTGGTGCTGCCCGAGGCGTGGCCGCAGCGCGCGGCCTTCCTCGCGGCGCTCCGCGAGGCGCTGGCCGACCTGCCCGAGCGCGCGCCCTACTACCCCGGCTCCGACGACCGCCTCGCCGCCGCGCGCGCCGCCGCCGACCGCTCGGAGACCTTCGGCGGGCGCCTGCTCCTGCACGTGGACGCCTCCCGCGCCGACGCGCCGGCCTTCCGCGAGGAGGTCTTCGGGCCGGCGCTCGTCGTGACGACGCTCCCCGGCGCGACGCCGCAGGCCTTCCTCGACGCGGCGGTCCACTTCTGCAACCGGACGCTCGCCGGGACGCTCGGCATGACAATCCTCGGTCACCCGTCCACCCTCGACGCGCTCGGCGACGGCCTCGACGACGCCATCGAGCGGCTGCGGTACGGGACCGTCGGCGTCAACGTGTGGTCCGGCGCCGGCTTCCTGCTGCCGCAGGCGGCGTGGGGCGCGGCCCCCGGCCACACGCGCGCCGACATCGGCAGCGGGACGGGCACGGTCCACAACGCGCTGCTGTTCTCGCGCCCCGAGAAGACGGTCGTGCGCGGCCCGTTCGCGCCGTTCCCGCGGACGCTCGTCACCGGCCGGCCGCACCTCTCGCCGAAGCCGCCGTGGTTCGTCACCAACCGGACCGCCGCCGAGACGGCCGAGAAGCTGACGCGCTTCGCCGCTGACCCGAGCCCGACGCGCATCCCGGGCCTGTTCGCCTCGGCGCTGCGCGGGTGAGTCGGGGCCGTTGACGATGGACGGTTGACGATGCACGGTGCGCGAACCGCGTCGTGCAACTATCGTCCACCGTCGATCCTCCCTCGTCCATCCCGTGCTCGATCTCCGCGACCGCTTCGTCCACCCGTCTGCGCGCGACGGCCAGCCGTCGCCCGTCGAGCTGCGCGCGTTCACGCACGGCCTGATGCCGGCGACGGTCCCGGCCATCCTCCAGGGCTTCGCCGACGACTGGGCCACGCGCGGCGTGGACGCGTGGAACGCCGTCCCGGACCGCTGGGACGTCGGCGCCGCCGGCTGGGACGTCGTCGGCTGGTGGACGCTGCCCGAGGCGCTCGGCGACCGCTGGATCGCGCCGATGCTCGGCGCGCCGCGCGGGACGTGCGTCGTGCAGCCGCACGTCCACGGCGCCGTCTCGATGCTCCTCTCGTGTGACGAACCGTTCGCCGGCGGCCGAGACGAGATCGTGCTGTCGGACGCCGAGTTTCCGTCCGTGCGCCACGCCGTGCGCCGCTGGGCGGGCCTGCGCGGGCTCCGCGTGACCGAGGTGCCGGCGACGCCCGACGGCTTCGTGGACGTCGGCGCGCTCGCCGCCGCGCCGACCGACCGCACCGCGTGGGTCTTCGTGAGCCACGTCGGCTTCGCCACCGGCGAGGTGCTGCCCGACGACGCCCTCCGCGCGATCGCCGACGCCGCGCACGCCGTCGGCGCGCTCTTCTGCGTCGACGGCTACCACGCGACGGCGTCGCTCCCCACCGACGTGCTCGCCGTGGCGGCCAACGTCTACGTCGGCGGCCTGCTCAAGGAGGCCTGCGGCTCGGCCGGCAACGCCTACCTCTACGTCCGCGACGGCCTCGACCTCCGCCCCGCCCTCGCCGGCTGGTTCGCCGACGCCGAGCCGTTCGCCTTCGGCGCGGCGCCACAGGACCACCCGACGGTGCGCCGCCGCTTCCTCGGCGGGACGCTCTCCGTCGCGACCCACTACCACGCCGTCGAGGGCCTGCGCGTGCTGATGGGCGCGCGCGACGAATCGGGTCGGACCGGCATCGCGGCCGTCCGCGCCGACACGCTCGCCAAGGGCGCGCGCGCCATCGAGCGGCTGGAGGGCGCCGGCCTGCGGCTCGTGAGTCCGCGCGACGACGCCCGGCGCGGCGCGATGCTCGTCTTCGAGGCCGACGGTGCCGACCGCCTCTCGGCGTGGCTCAAGACGCAGGACGTGTACACCGACAGCCGGCGCGGGCGGCTGCTGCGCCTCGCGCCGTTCGTCTGGAACACGCCCGACGACGTGGACCGCGCCGGCGACGCCGTCGCGCACGCGCTCGCCACCGGCGCCCACCTCGCGTACGACGCGCCCGCCGAAGGCGGACCGGTGACGTAGGAGAGGAAGAGAGGAGGCGCGGAGGAGTGGAAGAGCGAAGTCGTCAAGCGCGGCTCTCACCTCCTCTCCTACACGCCTCCTCTCCTCCCCCTTCCCGCTTCCGTTCTACCCGCCGGGGTACCAATCCGTACCGGCGACGCCAACTGATTGAGCGGCGGCCGGAGCCGGCAGATACCGCGTGGACGAACCCCCGGACCGCGCCTGCGGGCCGGGATGTCCGGTTGAGGTTCCAATCCGGCCGACTGTCTGAGCGGCGCGGGAGGCCGGGCGAGCCCGTGGCACCGCCTTTGGGAGGGGGCGGGCGTCACCCCACCGCGTGTCTCCCTGATGTCCGTTGATCTGCAGGCCGCCGTCGAGCGGTACGCCGCCGCCCCGACCCCCGAGAACGGGCGCTCCGTCGCCGTGGCCGCGCTGCCGTTCGTCCGCTCCCTCACGCGCCGCGTGACGCTGCCGGACCACCCGCTGGCGACGTACCAGGACCTCGAGAACGCGGGCATGCTCGGGATGCTGCAGGCACTCAACGCCTACGACCCGGCGCGCGGCACGCCCTTCGCGAGCTTCGCGTTCGGGCGCATCCGCGGCGCGCTCGTGGACTTCCTCCGCACCATCGACTGCCTCAGCCGCGACCGCCGGCGGCGCGTGGCCGAGGCGGCCCGCACGGCCGAGATCCTGAGCCAGGAGATGGGCACGGAGCCGCGCGCACAGGAGGTCGCCGAGCGCCTCGGCGTGAGTGTCCGCGAGTACGACCGCCTGCGGGGCGACGCCCAGCAGCGCTTCGCGCTCTCGCTCTTCGACGGCGACGACGACGGCCGCCCCTCCCCCATCGAGACGCTCGCCGCGCCCGACGCCGAGATGGCCGACGCCGAGGCCGAGCGCACCTCGCTCCACGCCGTGCTCGACGCGCTCGTGGACCGCCTCTCGGAGCGCGAGCAGGTCATCGTGCGCCGCTACTTCTTCGAGGGCGTGACGCTGCGCGAGATCGCCACCGACCTCCACCTCACCGAGGCGCGCATCTCGCAGATCCTCTCCAAGACGCTGCGCGGCCTGCGCGAGTCCCTCCACGACCTTCGCGTCGCCGCCTGACGGAGCTCAGGCGCGCGGCGCACCGAATCCTCTGAGGGAGAGAGGAGGGCGGCCGGGGTTCGGACCTTCGGGTCCGGCTCCGGCCGTTTCCTTTGGCGGCGCTCCGCGCCGCCGGGGATGGGGGATCGGGAACGGGGAATGGATACTGAACCAGGTGTCCTCATTCCCCATCCCTCATTCCCTATTCCCCATTCTCACCACTCGTCCGTCCGCGTAGCCGACCAGCGCGCTCGTCGCCATGCCGAGGAAGAGGCCGTGGCCGAGGACGCCCGGCATCCGGTCGACGGCGTCGGCGACGGACGCCGGGTCGGCGATCCCGCCGTCGAAGCGGGCGTCGAGGATCCAGAGGCCCTGATCGGTGACCACCGGACCGTCCTTCTTCTGCCCCATCCGCAGCGCGGGCGTCGCGCCGAGGGCGCGGAGCGCGCGCGCGGCGGCGGGCTCCGCCATCGGCAGGACCTCCACCGGCACCGGCATCGTGGTGCCGAGGCGATCCACGAGCTTGGTCTCGTCGGCCAGCACGACGAAGCGCGCGGCGAGCGCGGCCACGACCTTCTCGCGGACGTGCGCCGCGCCGCGCCCCTTGACGAGGTTCAGCGCGGGGTCCACCTCGTCGGCCCCGTCGAGCGCGAGGTCGAGCGCCGGTGCGCCGGGGGCGAGCGCGTCGAGGCCGAGGTCGTCGAGCGAGAGCAGCGGAATCCCGTGCTGGCGTGCGAGGCGCTCGGCGGCGAACGACGTCGGCACGCCGGCGACGCGCAGCCCCTCGTCGCGCACGCGCCGGCCGATGGCCTCGATGGCGAACGCGGTCGTGGAGCCGGTGCCGAGGCCGAGGCGCATCCCGTCCGCGACGAGCGCAGCGGCCGCAGCGCCGACGGCGGCTTTGGGGGACGAGGACATGGGGAAGGGGGAATGGGGAATGAGGAAGTTCGGCGCGCGGGCGGGCGTAGGTTCGGGCCGCACCGTCGCCGTCCCGCCGATGTCCAAGCTGTCTGTCCTCGCCGAGTTCTGGGCGTTCCTCCGCGTGCGCAAGAAGTTCTGGCTGGCGCCGATCGTGTTCATGCTGCTGCTGCTGGGGCTGCTCGTGGTGTCGGTGAGCGGGAGCCCGCTGGCGCCGTTCATCTACTCGCTCTTCTGAGGCGCGGAGCGTACGTTCGCCGCGCTGTCCCTTCGAGGTGCCAAACGCACCTCTCCCGCTGCCCGATGACCCGTTCGCTTCTCCTCGCCGCCGTTCTCGTCTTCGTCGCGCCCGCCGCGTGGGCGCAGTGGTCCACGGACCCGATGACGAACCTGACGATCGCCGACAGGCCCGCGGGGCAGGTGCAACCCAAGGTGGTGTCGTCGCCCTTCGGGGGCGTCACCGATTTCTACGTGAGCTGGTTCGGGGGCGGCGCGGACGGCTACGACGTCTACCTCCAGCGCCTCGACTACTTCGGCGTCGCGCAGTGGGCCGACGACGGCATCCGCGTCGCCGACCGCGACTACAGCAGCACGCAGGACTATGGGCTGGCGACCAACGGCTCGGACGCCTTCCTCGCCTTCCGCGTGGACGTGGGCGGGACCGACCAAGTGGGCGTCCGCCGCATCGCGTCCGACGGCACGTCGGTCTGGGGCGACCTCGTCGCGACGGCCGACCCAGATGGCGCCAACAGCCCGCAGGTCGCCGCGATGCCCGACGGCGGCGCGGTCATCGCGTGGACGTCCGGCAGCGGCGCGCTCCGTCTCCAGCGCCTCGACGCGAGCGCCGCGCCGCTCTGGGGCGCGGACGGCGTCGCGATCACGCCGCCGAGCGGCACGTTCTTCGTCGGCGGCCTGATCAGCCACCCGGACGGCAGCGTGGTCGTCTCGGGGCAGGCGCAGCTCTCGTTCCAGAGCCGCCAGCTCTGGGCGCAGAAGTTCGACGCCGCCGGGACGCCGCTCTGGGGCGACGATCCGGTCGCGGTGTGGGACGGCACCGGCGGCGCGCTCCAGTTCGGCTACTTCCCCGGCCCGATCTCCGATGAGAACGGCGGCGCCGTCTTCGCGTGGTACGCCGTCTCGGGCGTCGCCGGCGCGCAGGTCTACGTCCAGCACGTCCGCGCCGACGGCACGCAGGCGTTCGCCGCCAACGGGCTGGAGGTCGCGACGACCAACCGGCCGCGCTTCGCGCCGGATGCCCTCTACAATATCTCCACCGGCGAGATCTACGTGGCGTGGCCCGAGGAATCACCCGACCTGCCGCGTCTCTTCGGCGTGTCGGCGCAGCGGATCACGTCCGCCGGCAACCGGCTCTGGGGCGACAGCGGCCTCACCCTCGCTCCCCTCGGCCCCGATCAGACCAGCCAGGTCCGCACGGCGAGCCTTGCCCTGTTCGACGCGTTCGTCGTCGGTTGGGCTACCGGCTCGACGCCGGCGCCGATGACCCTCACCGCCGCCGGCATCCAGCCGGACGGCACGCCGCGTTGGCCGTCGGTGGACTTCAAGACCGCGTCGTCGTCCGTGAGCCGGATGCAGGCCGGAGGCAGCGACTATCTGACCGCTTTCGTGTGGTCGGACGGAGAGTCCCCGGACATCATCAAGGCGCAGAGCGTGACGTTTGCCGGCACCCTTGGCGACCCACCTCCCCCCCCCTCGACCGAGCCCGACCCGCGCGCGCTCGCCTCGCTGCGCGCCGCGCCGAACCCCGTCGGAGACGGCACGACGATCCGCGTCGCGATGGCCGAGGCCGCGCACGTCCGCCTCGACGTGCTGGACGCGCTCGGTCGCCACGTCGCGACGCTCGCCGATGGCCCGCTCGCGGCCGGCGACCACGCGCTAGCGTGGGACGCGAGCGGCCTCGCGCCCGGCGTCTACATGGCGCGTCTGACCTCCGGCGACCGCCACGTCACGCTCCGCTTCGCCGTCGGCCGGTGACCCACCGCCTCCCCGCTGGCCGCTCCCGGCTCGCCGCTCCCCCTACAGCGCCTTCTCGAAGCGCAGGCGGTAGTCGCGGTACGCCGAGTTGAAGCCGGCGGCGGTGACCGTGAAGCCCGCCGCGAGGCCGAGGACCGTCATGCCGGGGTGCTTGTTGGGGAACGTGTCGAACGCGAAGCGCGCGAAGCCCATCGCGCGCGCCTCGTCGGCCATGCGCTCCAGCAGCAGGCGCGCGATGCCGCGCCGCCGGGCGGCCTCCACCACGCCGCCCTTCGCGCTGTAGAAGACCTCGCGGCTCTCGGCGTAGCCGACCTTGAAGCCGACCGGCGTACCGCCGAGCGAGGCGACGAGCATCGTCAGGCGGTCGCGGTCCAGCCGGTGGATGACGCGCGCGTCGCCGAAGACCGCGAGGTTGAGCGCCTCGACGACCGCGAGGCGCTGCAACCCGACCCGCTCGACGACGAGGCCGGGCACGGCGAGCGGCGGCGCGGGAGCCTCGATCTGCATCGGCGGGCGGCGGGGACGTCGGAAGGTCGATGGGGAGGAGCCCGAAAGTCAACCGCCGCCGCCCGGCAGGTGCGGCGGGGCGAGAGACTCGGTGAGCGGCGCCGGCGGCGCCTCGTCCAGCCGCCACGGCTCCAGCAGCGCCTCCGGCAGCGGCGACAGGAAGCGGCTCGGCTCCGAGAGGAAGGCGCCGGCGCCGCGCGCGTGCTGCACGAGCGGGACGCTCACGAAGAGGTGCGTCTCGGCGCGCGTGACGGCCACGTAGAGGAGCCGCCGCTCCTCCTCTTCGCCGCCGGCGGTGCGGCTGGCCTGCGCGTGCGGCAGCACGCCGTCGAGCGCGTGCAGCAGGAAGACCGTGTCGAACTCCAGCCCCTTCGCTGAGTGGATCGTCGAGAGCACGAGCGGCGCCTCGTCGCGCAGCGTGGCGTCCGACGCCTCGGCGGTGAGGTCGAGCGGGTCGAGCGCGAGCGCGTCGAGGAAGGCGGCGCGCGAGCGGTGGCGCGCGGCGATGGCCGCGAGCGCGTCGAGGTCGGCCGCGCGGTCGGCGTGGTCGTCGGGGTAGAGGCGCGGCAGCAGCGGTGCGTAGTAGGCGAGCAGGCGCTCGACCTGCTGGTCCGGCGGCGCGTCCGACGCCCGGAGGTCGGCGAGCGTCGCCGTCAGGTGCGCGAGGCCGTCGGCCGCGCGCGCGGGGAGGCGGACCGTCGCGTCGCGCAGCGCGAGTGCAGCCTGCCCCGGCCCGTCGGGGTCGCCGGTGGTGGACGCCTGCTCGATCCACGCCAGCAGGCGGTGCGCCGTCGCGGTCCCGACGCCGTCGACGAGGCGCAGGATGCGGTTCCAGGCGACCGTGTCGGCGGCGTTCTCGGCCACGCGCAGGTGCGCGACGACGTCCTTGACGTGCGCCGCCTCGGCCAGCCGCAGCCCGCCGACCTTGACGAACGGGATGCCGCGCCGGCTCAGTTCGGCTTCCAGCGTGAACGAGCACCACGACGCGCGCATCAGCACGGCCTGGCGCGCGAGCGGGACGCCCGCCTCGCGGCGCTCCAGCACCATCTGGGCGACGAAGCGGGCCTCCCAGTCGTCATCCGGCGCGAGGATCATCGCCGGCTTTTCCCCGGCCTCGGTGCCCGCGGCGACGAGCACCTTGGCGTAGCCCTCGGCGGCGCCGGCCGTCACGCGGTTGGCGAGGTCGAGGACCGGCTGCACGGAGCGGTAGTTGCGCTCCAGCCGGAGGACGCGCGCGCCGGGGTAGCGCGCCGGCACGTCGAGGATGTGGCGCACGGACGCCCCGCGGAAGCCGTAGATGGACTGTGCCTCGTCGCCCACCATCGTCACGTTGCCGTGGACGGACGACAGCGCGGCGACGAGGTCGGCCTGCGCGTGGTTGACGTCCTGGTACTCGTCCACGAGCACGTGGCGGAGGCGCGCGGCCTCGGCGCGGCGGACGTCGTCGTGCGTGGCGAAGAGCGCGAGCGTGTGCGTGAGCAGGTCGTCGTAGTCCGCCATCCCGAGCGCGCGCTTGCGCGCGGCGTAGGCGCCCAGCAGCTCGGCGAGCGTGTCGCGGTGGCGGAGGAGCGAGCGGAAGTCGTCGGCCAGCACGTCGTCGAGGTCGCGTCCGGTCGCGGCGACGGCGCTGGCGACGGCCGCGAGCGTCTTCTTGCGCGGGAAGCGGACCTCGGCGCGGTCGAGGCGGCGCTCGGTGCGCAGCAGGTCGAGCAGGTCGGCCGCGTCCTCGGCGTCGAGGATCGTGAAGCGGGGCGGCAGGCCGACGCGCGGCGCATGGCGCCGCAGGAGGTCGGCGCAGAGGCTGTGGAAGGTCCCGCCGCGGACGTGCGCGAGGCGGCCGTCGAGCAGCGCGCCGGCGCGCTGGATCATCTCGTGCGCCGCGCGGCGCGTGAACGTGACGAGCGCGATGGCCTCCGGCGGCGTGCCCGTCTCGACGAGCCACGCGAGGCGGTGGACGAGCGTGCGCGTCTTTCCGGTCCCCGCGCCGGCGACGATGAGCGTCGCGCCGGGGCCGGCGGTCGCCGCGGCGAGTTGCTGCGGGTCGAGCGCGCCGGCGTAGTCGAGCGCCAGGCGCGGCGCGGACTCGGCGGGACGGAGGGTGTAGGTGCGCACCACGGATGCTACCACCGACGGCGACGGGCCGTTCGCGGTGCCTCGCCGACCGTCCGGCCACCCGGACACGCCGGTGACGCTGTCGGGTCCGCGGCCGGCTGGCGACGTGCGTAGCCTGCCGACGAACCTGCCCCGACGCCTGTGCACGCCTTGCGCCTCTCCGTTCTCGCTCTCGTCGTGTTCACGCTCGCGCCGGCGGCCGAGGCGCAGACGACCGGCTCGTGCGCGACCGGCACCGCCGAGGCGTGGCTGGACGCCAACGATGTCCGAGCCGCGCTCTTCACCACCGGCGCGCTCTTCTACGGCAACACGACGACCAACGGTAACGGCTACTTCGTCCCGGCGGACGGCACGCGATCGCCGATCTTTTCATCCGCGCTCTGGCTGGGCGGGCAGGTCGGCGGCGAGATCCGCACGGCCAGCGGCCGGTATGCGGACTTCGACTTCTGGCCGGGTCCGCTCGACCCCGCGACCGGCCTTCCGCCCGATCCGGCGGACTGCTCGGCGCACGACCGCATCTGGACTGTCTCCCGCGCCGACGTGGCGACCTACTACCGGACGGGCATCGCGACGGCCGACCTCGCGGAGTGGCCCGCGCACCTCGGCGCGCCGGTCCTCGACGGCGACGGCATCGCGGGCAACTACGACCTCGCGGCCGGCGACCAGCCCGCCATCGCGGGCGACCAGACAGCGTGGTGGGTGATGAACGATGCCGGCAACGCGCACCGGACGTTCGCCGGGGACATCGAGAGCCACCCGCTCGGTGTCGAGGTACGCGCCGAGGCGTTCGCCTCCGACCACCCCCGCCTGCGCCACGTCACGCTCTACCGCTTCGCGATCACCAACCGGAGCGCGCACGCCATCGACAGCCTTTACGTGGGCGTCTGGGCCGACTTCGACCTCGGCAACGCCCTCGACGACTTCGTCGGGACCGACACGACCTCGCACACCGCCTACGCCTACAACGCCGACAACGAGGACGAGGGCGCCACCGGCTACGGCGTCGCGCCGCCGGCGTTGGGCGTGACCGTCCTCGCCGGCGGCGTCGGCCTGCCCAACGGCCGCGACGACGACGGGGACGGCACCGTGGACGAGCCCGGCGAGCGCCTCGGCCTCACGGCTGCGCCGCTCATTTTCAAGAATGGACCACCGGACTACAGCGAGCCCATCACCGCGCTCCACTACTACCGACGTCTGCAGGGGCGCTTCGGGGGCGGACAGGTGATGCGCGAGTTTGGCTGGGGCTCGAAAGGATCACCGGCCGAGCGCCCGACGACGTTCTTGCACGCCGGCGATCCGGTCACCGGCGCGTTCTGGAGCGAGCGAAACACGAACCGGGCCGGGAACATCAACCCACCTGGCGACCGGCGCGCGCTCGCGGCCAGCGGCCCGTTCCGCCTCTCGCCGGGCGCGACGGACACCGTCGCCGTCGCCGTCGTGACGTCGTTCGGGGCCGACCACCTCGACTCGGTCGTCCGGCTGCGCGTCGACGCCGACATGGTGCGCCGCGTCTACGCGCTCGGCGGCTTCCGGCCGGCGGCCGTCGCCGGCCGGCCAGTCCCGCCCGCGCCGGCGCCCGGCGTGGTCCGCCTCGGGATGCCGTCGCCGAACCCCGTCGCCGGCACCTCGACGGTCCGCTACGAGGTACCGCCGGGGACGCCGCTCCGCGCGGCGCTCGTGGACGTGCTCGGGCGCACGGCGGCCGTGCTCCACGACGGCCCCTCCAGCGGCGCGGGCGTGCTGACGATCCGCGCCGACGACCTCGCGCCGGGCGTGTACGTGCTGCACGTGACGGTCCCGGCCGGCGAGGCGGTGCGCCGCGTCGTCGTGGCGCGCTGACTCTGCCTACTCGATCTCCCAGGTCGCGCCCGAGGCGAGGAGCGCGTCGAGGTCGCCTGCGCCGGCCTTCGCGGTCACCTCGGCGACCTGCGCGTTGAGCTGCGCGTCGTACGTGGGCCGCTCCTCGCGGTAGAGGACGCCGAACGGACGCGGCATCTCGGCGTCCCAGAACAGCTGATCGACGAGCGCGTGGGCGAGCATCTTGTCGGTCGCGTCGTAGACGAGGCAGTCGTCCACGGACGCGTCGCCGGCCGCGAGGTCCACGGCGCGGAGGCGGAGGCCGTCGAGGCGGAGGCCCTTCGCGCCGTTCGCGTAGACGAGCGGCTGACCGTGCTCGACCATCACCGTGCGGAGCGGCTTCGAGTCGCGCTCGGTGAAGTCCGCGAAGGCGAGGTCGTTGAAGATGTTGCAGTTCTGGTAGATCTCGACGAACGACGTGCCGCGGTGGTCGTGCGCCGCGCGGAGGACGGCCTGCATGTGCTTCGGGTCGCGGTCGAGCGTGCGCGCGACGAACGACGCGTCGGCGCCGAGCGCGAGCGCGACCGGGTTGAAGGGGTGGTCCACCGACCCGTAGGGGCTCGACTTGGTGACCTTGCCCGTCTCGCTCGTCGGGCTGTACTGGCCTTTGGTGAGCCCGTAGATCTGGTTGTTGAAGAGCAGCACCTGGAGGTCCACGTTGCGGCGCATCATGTGGACCGTGTGCCCGGCGCCGATCGACAGCGCGTCGCCGTCGCCGGTGACGACCCAGACGTCGAGCTCGGGGCGCGACAGCTTCAGGCCCGTCGCGAACGCCGGCGCGCGGCCGTGGATGCTGTGCATCCCGTACGTGTTGAGGTAGTACGGGAAGCGCGACGAGCAGCCGATGCCCGAGATGAAGACGACGTTCTCGCGGCGCTCGGCGAGCTCCGGCAGCGCGCGCTGGACGGCCGCGAGCACGGCGTAGTCGCCGCAGCCGGGGCACCAGCGGACGTCCGCGCCGGTGGCGAAGTCGGCCCGCGTGAGCGTCGGCAGCGCGACGACGGCGCCGTCGCCGGCCTGCCCCGGCGCGCCGGGGTCGCCGGACTCCGTCGGGTCCACGACGCGGGCGCGCGGCGGCGGGGCCGGACGCGCCGCGCCGGGCGGACGCGCCGGCGGCAACACCGGCGAACGCGTGCCCGGCGGCGTCCCCGGAGGCATCGCCGGCCGACGGGCAGCGCCCACGCCGGGCTCGGCATGCGGGTCGGCGTCGGTCGCCGGCACGGCGGGGCGCGCGGGCGCGTCGCCGGTGGCGGGCTGGGCCGGCATCACGACGGGCTTGCGCGTGCCGGCGGGCTCGACGGCGTCGGGGTCGGCGCCCTGGACGCCGCGCGGCTGTGGCGGCGTGCCGCCCGGCTGCGTCGTCTCGCCGCGGGTCTCGTCGGCCGGCTCCATCCCCTCGGGGCGCGTCTCGTCGGTGCTCATCGGTTTTCCGTGTCAACGGTTGCTCTGCCAGTGGCCACAGGTTCGGGTTCACCCGATGGCCACTGGCCACTGGCCCCACGAACGTGGGCCACGATCTCGCGCGCCGTCATCGGCAGGCCCTGAATCTTGGACAGCCGCTCCGCGTCGACGAGGAAGCGGGCGCGGAGCAGCAGCACGAGCTGTCCGTCGTTGAGCTCAGGCACGACCACGCGCTCGAAGCGCGCGAGGATCTCGCCGAGGCCGTGCGGGAAGGGGTTGACCCAGCGGAGGTGGACGTGCCCGACGCGCATCCCGCTCGCGCGGAGCAGCTCGGCGGCCTTGCGGATGGCGCCGTAGGTCGAGCCCCAGCCGACGAGCAGCACGTCGCCGGCGTCGTCGCCCTCCACCTCGGCGGGCGCGATGCGGTCGGCGACGGCGGCCACCTTGGCGGCGCGCAGGCGCGTCATCTCGGCGTGGTTGAGCGGGTCGTAGCTCACGCCGCCGGTGTGCTGGTCCTTCTCCAGCCCGCCGACGCGGTGCTCGAGGCCGGGCGTGCCGGGGCGCGCCCACGGGCGCGCGAGCGTGCCGGCGTCGCGCTCGTAGGCGAGGAAGGCGCCGTCGGCGCTGCGCGGCGCGTCGTCGGGCGTCGCGAAGCGGGGTGCGATGGGCGGCAGCGCGTCGGGGTCCGGGATGCGCCACGGCTCGGAGCCGTTGCCGAGGTAGCCGTCGGAGAGCAGCACGACCGGCGTGCGGCTCTCGACGGCCACGCGGCACGCCTCGTAGGCCGCGTCGAAGCAGTCGGCGGGCGTGCGCGCGGCGATGACCGGCGTCGGGCTCTCGCCGTGGCGTCCGTAGAGCGCCACCATGAGGTCGCTCTGCTCGGTCTTGGTCGGCATGCCGGTGCTGGGGCCGGCGCGCTGGACGTCCACCACCACGAGCGGCAGCTCGGTCATCGTCGCGAGCCCCATCGTCTCGGCCTTGAGGACGAGGCCGGGGCCGGAGGTCGCCGTCACGCCGAGGGCGCCGCCGAAGCTCGCGCCGACGGCCGCGCCGACGGCCGCGATCTCGTCCTCGGCCTGGAACGTGCGCACGCCGAACGCCTTGTGGCGCGCGAGCGCGTGCAGCAGGTCGCTCGCCGGCGTGATCGGGTAGCTGCCGTAGACGAGCGGCAGGCCGCTGCGGACGCTCGCCGCGACGAGCCCGAGCGCGAGCGCGTCGTTGCCCTGGATGGCGCGGTAGCGGCCCGGCGCGAGCGGCGCCGGCGGCACCTCGTAGCGCGCGACGAAGCTCTCGACCGTGTCGCCGTACGCGTAGCCTGCGTCGAGCGCCGTGCGGTTGGCCGCCGCGAGGTGCGGCGTGCGCGCGAAGCGCTCGGCGATCCAGTCGCGCGCCGGCTCCAGCGGACGCGTGTAGAGCCACAGCGCGAGGCCCAGCGCGAACATGTTCTTGGCGCGCTCGGTCTCCTGCTTGCTGAGGCCCGAGCCGGCGAGCGCGGCCGTCGTGAGCGTCGTCAGCGCGACGCGGTGGACCTCGTAGCCGGCGAGCGTGTCGTCGGCCAGCGGGTCGGCAGCGTAGCCGGCGAGGTCGAGGTCGCGCTTGCCGAACGCGTCCGTGTTGACGATCACCGCGCCGCCGGTGCCAGCCTGCCCCGGCGTGCCGGGGTCGCCGGCGTCGTCCGTGCGCCGCACGCGCGGGAGGTGGACCTTCAGCGCGGCCGGGTTCATTGCTACCAGCAGGTCCACGGTGTCGCCCGGCGTGTGGACGGCCCCCGAGCCGAAGTGGAGCTGGAAGCCGCTCACGCCGTAGAGCGTGCCGGCGGGCGCCCGGATCTCGGCCGGGAAGTCGGGCAGCGTCGCGAGGTCGTTATGCGCGTGCGCGGTCGCGACCGTGAACTGGTTGCCGGTGACCTGCATGCCGTCGCCCGAGTCGCCGGCGAAGAGCACGACGACGTCGTCGAGGGCGACGGTGGGGCGGGCGGGAGCGTCGGGCATCGGGGCAGGGCGGCGGGACCGGCCGGGGCGGCGGCGACACCCCGCAGGGACGGCGACGCCACCCCCGCAGGGGACGGCAAGGCCAACGCGAGGCGGCGCGCGCGGATTCGCGCCGAGGCGCAAGGTATGCGGGCGAAACGCGGGCGTCGGGCGCCTCTGCGCCCTTTTCACCGGTCCGGCGACTGCGCGCGGCGATCCGCCGGCCGGCACGATTCACGGAACAGCGCCGCGCACATCGGTCGTACAACCCGGCGTTTCCCGACCCACCAACCCGGACGCTCCCGATGCCTACGCGCGTCCATCGCCTGTTCCCGCGCCCGAAGCCGGTCATCGGCGTGGTCCATACCGGTCCGAGCCCCGGCGTGCCGGGCGCCACCGACGTGCGCTGCCTCGCCGACCGCGCCGCCGCCGAGGCGCGGATGCTCGTCGAGGCCGGCGTCGACGGCCTGCTCGTCGAGAACGCGCACGACGTGCCGGGCATGCCGGAGGGCGAGATCGGCCCCGAGGTGGTGGCCTTCCTGACGCGCATCGCGACGGTCGTCAAGCGCCACGCCGGGCGGCTGCCGGTGGGCGTCCGCGTCTTCGAGGCGGCCAACCGCGCCGCGCTGGCCGTCGCCGTCGGCGCCTCGTGCGACTTCGTGCGGGTCCAGGGCTGGACCGCCGCGCCGGCCGACGCCGCCCGCTTCCACCGCTATCGCCGCGCCCTCGGCGCCGAGCGCCTGACGGTGCTGGCCGACATCGCGCCGGCCGACGCCGACGAGGCGCGCGACCTCGCGGCCGTCGCCTGCGGCCTCTACCCGGACGGCATCGTCGTCGTCGGGCCGAAGAACCAGCACGCGCTCGACGTGGAGATCGTCGAGGCCGTGTGCGAGACGGCGACCCTGCCGGTCCTCTGCGCGGGCGGCCTCGACGCCGACAACCTCGGCGGCTACCTCCACGCGGCCGACGGCTTCTTCGTCGGCGGCGGGCTGAAGGAGGACGGCCGGTGGCAGGCGCCGGTCTCGGAGCCGCGCGTGCGCGCGCTCGTCGGCGCCGTCGAGTACGCGCGCGGACAGGAGGTCCGCCAGTAGGCGCGCGTCAGCGCGCGACGACCCAGCGGACCGTGGACACCGCCTCGCCGGACTCCACGCGCACGGCGTAGACCCCCGCCGCGAGCCCCGCCGGCAGGTCCACCGCGCGCGCCTCGCCGGCGAGCACGCCGTCGAATGCCGTCGCGACGGTCCGCCCCAGCGCGTCGAGCACCGTCACGCGGACCCGCCCGGCGGCGCGCACCGTCACGCGCGCCGCGCCGGCCGACGGGTTGGGCGACACGGCTGACACCGACAGCGCCGCCTCGGGCGCGTCCTCGCCGGCGACGACGCCGGCCTCGACGACGAGCGCGAACCGCTCGGTCCACTCCCCCGCCCCGGCCTCGACGGCGATCTCGCCGGCCGGGCCGAGCGCCACGTCGACGCCGGTGACGAGGTCGCGCAGGCGCGCCGTCCAGCCGACCGGCAGCGCGGTCGTCCACGCCAGCGTGAGGCTCGCAGCGTCGTCGGCGCGGAGCGCGAGCGGGACCGTCGCCGGCGCGACCGGCAGGGACAGCACGGCGTGCGGCACGCCGTTGGCCAGCGGCGCCAGTTCGGCCGACGGGCCGGCGGGCGCCGCCGGACGCGTCAGGTCGTGCGCGTCGCGCCCCGGCAGGGCGTCGGGCAGCCAGCGGACCCACGCGGCGGCGTCCGCCACCGGCGCGCCACTCAGGGTCTCGCCGGTGATTCGGAACGCGACGTACGGCGCGGGCGCCGGAGTCGGCCCGGCCGTGCGCCCGACGAACGGAGCCTCGCCGTCGGGCACGACCGACGCGGCGACGTAGGTGACCGTCGGCGTCGCGCCCGGCGCGGCGGCGGCGACCTCGACCCACGCGCCCTGCCACGGCGCGAGGAGGTCCGGCTCGCCCGTCGCCGGGTTCGTCGCGAAGCGCGGCGCGTAGCCCGCCACCGGGTCGTAGACGAGCACCGCCGACGCGAGCGTGACGGTGCCGGACGTGATCCCGTCCACGGCGAGCGGCGCGGTGAACGGGTTGCCGGCCATCAGGTACGGTCCGCCGGCGAAGGCGCGCGTGACGTCGGCGACGAGCGGCGCGCCGGCGGCGACGAGCGCGAAGTCCGACAGCTCGACGCTCGCGCTGGTGCCGCCGCCCGAGGCCGACGGCGACGGCGTGAGGTCCTCGTCGCGCAGGTGCCAGAAGAAGCCGCGCCCCGGCTCCAGAGCGGCGTCGGTGGCGGCGGGCGCGACGAACGCGCCGCCGGCGTGCCCGACGAGCAGGTTGGGCGCGGCGAGCGGGTACTGCGCCGGCGTCGCCGCGCCGGCCGGGACGCCCTGCACGAGGTTGATCGCCGCGAGGTCGTCCACGCGGAGGCCGGCGACGGGCGCCGAGAGGAGGCGCCAGCCGGCGACGTCGGCCACCGGCTGCGCAACCGTGCGGCGGACCGTCTGACCGGCGTTCAGGAGCCCCGGGCTGCCGGCGAGCGGGCCGGTCCACGCGAAGTCGGCCGCCGTCTCGCCGGCGCCGGTGAGCTGGAGGCTGTGGCCGAGCGGCGTCGTGCTCGGCTCCTCGACGCCGATGTCGGCGGACGCGAGGCCATTCGCCGGCCCGCCGGACGCCGTGAACGTGCCCTCGTAGCTGAGGAACTGCGCGACCGAGTTGTCGGGGCGGACGAGCGCGAGGCCGTCGGGCGAGCCGTTCTGAAGGCCCGGCGCGGCGAACCAGCGGGCGCCGAGGCCGGCGCCCTCGTCGGGCAGCGTGCCCGAGAGCGGGACGGTCGCGTAGCTCGCGCCGCCGGAGCCGTTGTAGAGGACGAGGCTCCAGCCGGCGAGCGACGCGCCGGCGGGGCCGGCCACCTCGACGCCCTCGCCGGCGTCGGTGCCGTCGTTGTCGTAGTGGAGTTCGTTGACCCAGACCTCGGCGCCGGACGGCGGCGGGGGCGGCGGGCCGCCGCCGGTCCCGAACGCGCGCTCGGCGAGCGTCGCGTCGGCGACGAACGGATTGCGGCGGCCCTGCTTCTGCGCGATCCAGAGGTCGCGCGCCGTCTCGGCGGCGTCCACGGGGTCGGCGGCGTGCCACGCGAGGAGCGTCGCGCGCTGCGCCTCGAAGAAGCTCGCGCCGATGGCCGACGGGTAGATGGTCGCGAAGTAGAGGACGGCGCGGGCGGCGTTGCCCTTGTGGTCCTCGCGCGGCTCGAAGGCCGCCGCGTCGCGCTCGCTCCACTCGTCGAGGAAGGTCGTCGGAATGCTCGTCTGGACGGCCGTGAGGCGGTACCACGCGTCGGTCTGCGCGTCCGGGATGTCGGCGAACGGGAGCGAGCCGCGCGCCGAGTTGGCGACCTCGCGCGTCGGGAACAGGTGGTGCAGGTTGCTGCGCGCCGGCTCGCTGCTCGCGCCCTGCGACTGCGGGACCGTGTGCTCGGTGTTGATGCCCTGCGCGTAGGCGGCGTCCGACGGGTCGCCGCCACCGGCGACGCTCACCGTGAAGCCGGTGTAGACGCAGCGGACGCCGCCCGACGTGCGCTGGTGCCACGCGAAGAGGCTGTCGCGCGCCGGCCCGTAGCCGAGCGTCTGGACCGGCGTGTAGTCGGCGCGGAGGGCCGCGCGGAGCGCCTCGCCGGAGAGGCCGGGGTGGATCTGGGCGAGCGCCGACGGCGCGACGAGCACGACAGCCAGCAGGACGAGGCGGCGCATGGGGGAGCGGCGGGACGCGCGATGCTACGACGCCGCGCGTGCAGGCGCGGGGAAGACCTCGCCCCTCTCCCGCCCCGGCTCAGCCGTAGACGACCCGGACGCCGGTCACGGCCGGGCGCGCCTCGCTCTCGCTCCGGCGCGGCGCCCACCGCTGGCGCCACCGCAGCGCCGGCACCTCGACGGCGACGTAGAACGCGCCGGCGACCACGACGGCCGCCGCCAGCGACACCGCGAGCAGCGCCGGACCCGGCAGGCTCGCGGCGGGCGTCCGCACCACGAGGTTGAACACCAGCAGGTGCGTCATGTAGAGGCTGTACGACGTCTCGGCGAGCACGCGCACCGCGCGGCTCGTCGCGAACGGCAGCGCCGGCCGGCGCACGACGACGACGAGCAGCGCGCAGAACGCCACGTCGGCGAGCGTGTAGGCGACGCGGTTGAGCACGTCCGTCGGCAGCCACGGCACGCAGCCGACGACCAGCAGGCCCGGGAGCAGCAGCCACCGCGCCGCGCGCTGGAGCGCCGGCCACGCCTCCGGACGCATCACGGCGACGTACGACGCCGCGACGCCGAACGCGAGCCCCTCCAGGCGCATGTGCGTCGCCGTGTAGTGGAGGCCCCACTGGCTCGCGCCGTCGGGGACCGTCCACAGCCGCGCGAGCAGCGAGCCGACCGCGAGCGCCGCGAGGACCGTCGGCACGCCGCCCCGGTAGCGGAGCGCGACGCCCATCAGCAGCGGGAGCGCGAGGTAGAAGTGCTCCTCGACGGCCAGCGACCAGCTCACGCCCCAGAAGGGCATCGGCTCGAGGTAGTTCTGCGTGAACGCGAGGAAGTGCCCCCAGCCGGCGGTCTCGTGGCCCATCGCGCCGTACGCGACGACGACGCACGCGAAGACCACGAGGTAGGGCGGGACGGTCCGCAGCCAGCGACGCGCCCAGAAGCGGCCGAGCTCGACCGACCCGTAGCGCCGGTGCTCGCGCCAGTAGAGGCTGCCGACGAGCCACCCCGAGAGGACGAAGAAGAGGTCGACGCCGAGCCAGCCGGCGTGGAGGATGCGGTCGCCGAGCGGCCCGACATCCACGAGGTGCTCGCCGGCGGCGTTGACGACCACGACGAGCGAGATCGCCAGCGCGCGGAGCCCATCGAGGTTGGCGTTGCGGTCGGCCGGACCGAGCGCAGCCTGCCCCGGCCGGCCGGGGTCGGCGCCCGGCGCGACGGTGACCGACCGCTTCCGCGCCGCCCGCCGGACCCGCGATCCTCGCGCCGGGGCAGCAACAGAGCGGCGAATCGGGATCATCGGTGGACAGTTCCGGGGGGAGAACGGGGGCGCGTCGGGTTTCCATGAACCGGCCCGAGCCGGCGTGCGCGCCGAACACCGGCGCGAACAGGAACGACGCCGTGACGTCCGTGCGGGATGAACGCCCGCGCGGCGTCTGCACAAGTCCATGACTCGGCCGGTCTTGGCACGAGTCCCACACCGACCGGCGGGAGTCGTGGCCGACGACGACGGCCGGGCTATGCGGGGGGGCGAAGCGGAAAGACCGCCAGCAGGCGGACCGTCGCGCGGAGCCCGCCGTCGGCGCCGTCGGCGAGGTCGAGCGTGCCGCCGTGGCGCTCGGCGATGCGATGCGCGAGCGCGAGGCCGAGCCCGCTCCCCGGCAGGTGCTGGGTGCCCGGCGCCCGCCAGAACCGGTCGGCCGCGCGTGCCCGGTGCTCGGGCGCAAGGCCGGGTCCGCTGTCCTCGACGGCGAGCCACGCCTCGCCGCCGTCGACGCCGGTGGCGACGACCACGCGCCCGGCGGGCGTGTACTTCACGGCGTTGTCGAGCAGCGCACGCATCACCTCGCGCAGCAGGTCGGAGTGACCGACGACGGGCGCCGGCATGGCGCGGAGGTCGAGCGCGAGCCCCCGCGCCTCGGCCGCCGGACGTGCCGCCTCGACCTCCGCGCGCGCGAGGTCGGCGAGGTCGACGGGCTCGCGGCCGGGTGCGGCGCCGGCGTCGAGGCGGGCGAGGGCCAGCAGGCCGCGCACGGTGGCCGTCATGGCGTCCACCTGCGCGGCGAGGACGCCGAGCGTCTCGCGGTGCACGTCGGGCGACCGCTCGCGCCGCATCGTCACGTCGATGTGTCCGCGCAGGACCGTCAGCGGGGTCTGGAGCTCGTGCGCGGCGTCGGCCGTGAAGCGCTGCATCTGGTCGAACGCCACGTCGAGGCGGCCGAGCGCGTCGTTGAGCGTGGCCGCGAGGACGGCCGTCTCGCGGTCGGCGTCGGGCGGGACCGGCACGCGCTCGCCGAGCGTCGCCGGCGAGAGGGCCGCCGCGTGCGCCGTGATGCGCGCGAGCGGGCCGACGACGCGTCCGCCGATGGCCGCCACGAGCGCGAGCAGCGCCGCGAGCAGCGCGCCGAGGCCGAGCGCGAGCGTGCCTGCGACCGCCGGAAGGCGCTCGACGGCCGGCGGCACGTAGCGCGCGACCTGGACGACGGCGATCGGGCGTCCGTCGGGCGCGTGGGCCGTCTCGGTGGCGCGGTAGAACCGGCGGTCGGGCAGCCGCGCGAGCGGCTCCAGCGGACGGTCGGCGTCCGTCAGCGGCATCATCGCCGGCGGGAGCGGCCCGCCGGCCGTGTTGTCCGACGCCAGGATCAGCGTCCCGCGCGGATCGAACAGTTGCACGAAGTACGGGTCGATGCGGCGCGACGCGAAGCGGTGGTGCGGCTCGTCCCAGTCGTAGCGCTCGGGATGCAGCGCGCCGTCGCGGCCGACGACGGCGTGCTCGACGGCGTGGATCTCGGCGCGGAGCGCGGCGCGCGCGTCGTGCGTGGCCCACGCCGCGACGGCGCCCCACGCCGCGACGCCGACGAGCGCCAGCGCCGCAGCCAGCGCCACGCCGAGGCGCCCGACGAGGCGCCGGCGGAACGTCGGGCGGTCACGCATCGGCGGGCACGTAGCGGTAGCCGACGCCGCGCACCGCCTCGATGGACGCGCCGTGGGCGGCGTCGGCGAGCTTGCGGCGCAGGTAGCCCACGTAGACGTCGATCAGGTTGGTGCCTCGGTCGAAGTCGAGCCCCCACACGTCGCGGTGGATGTCGTCGCGGCTGAGCGCCTGTCCGCGCCGCGCGAGGAAGTAGGCCAGCAGGTCGAACTCGGTGACCGTCAGCGGGAGCGGCGCGCCGGCGACGGCGGCGGCGCGCGCGGCGGGGTCGAGCACGAGCGCGCCGTCGGCGAGGGAGCGGTCGGGCGGCCCGACCGCCGCGCGGCGGAGCAGCGCCTCGACGCGCGCGAGCAGCTCGTCGAACGCGAACGGCTTGGGGAGGTAGTCGTCGGCGCCGGCGCGGAGGCCGGCGACGCGGTCCGGCACGGCGTCGAGGGCCGTCAGCATCAGGATCGGGCGCGCGGGGTCGTGGCGGCGGATGGCGCGGCAGACGTCGAGCCCCGAGCGGTCGGGCAGGCGCACGTCGAGCAGGACGGCGTCGAACGCCTCGGCGCGGGCGCGAGCCTCGCCGTCGGCGCCGGTGGCGACCCACGTCACGTCGTAGCCCTCCTCCGAGAGGCCCTGGCGGACGAAGGCCGCCACCGCGGGGTCGTCCTCGACGAGCAGCAGGCGGCGCACTAGCCTTCGAGGTCGCGGAGGATCTTGGCCGTCTCCTCCTTGTGGCGCGTCTCGTCGGACAGGATCGTGTCCAGCTCGGCCGCGAGGCCGTAGTCCTCGACGGCCTCGGCCTGCCGGCGGCGCGCGACGTAGCGCGCGATGGTCTCGGTTTCGGCGTCGAGCACCTGCCGGAGCATCCCGACGGGCGTCGTGGCGAGCGTCAGCGGCGCGGGCGCCGTGGCGGGCGTCCCGCCGAGCGCAGCGATCTTGTTGGCGAGGAACTGGGCGTGGACCAGTTCCTCGGGCAGTTCGGTCTCGAAGAAGCCCTTGAGCATCGGGCGATGGATGCCGGTGACCATCGCGGCGAACGAGTTGTACATCAGGATGGCCTGGTACTCGTGCGCGAGGTCGTCGTTGAGGCCGTCGATGAGGGTCTGGAGGTCGGAAGACATGGCGGCGGGCGCGGGGCGGGAAGGTGATGACGGGAGCAACGCCGGGCACCCGGCGCCGATCCACTCTCACGGCCTTCTCACCGGGCGCACGCCCGCACCTCTCACGGTTCTCACAGGAAGGCCGGCGGCGCGATGCCGAGCCTGTCGGCTCCATCCCCCCGCCCCGCCGATGACCCGCGTGCTGCTGGTCGCCGCTCTCCTCGCCGCCGGCGCGTCGGCGCAGGACGCGCCCGACGCCCGGCCCTCGCTTCCGCTCGTCGCCCTGGCCGCCGGCCTCGACGCGCCGGCGTCACCGGCCGACGACGCGCCGGAAACGGCCGCCGTCGCCCCGCTCGTCCCCCCGGACCTCCCCTTCGCCGCCGACTCCGCGGACGTGCTCCCATCTCCGACGGTGCTCCCGGCGGTGCTCGCGTCGCCGGCGCTCCCGGCGGACCTCGACGTGCTCTCCGACACCACGCGCTCGCCGCTCGACACGCTCGCGATGTCGCCGTGGGAGCGCGTCTGGTGGGGCCGGCGCGGCGTGATGCGTCGGACCGGCCTCTTCCCGACGCACCCCGACGCGCCGCTCGACGACCTGCGGCAGGTCGCGCAGGTCCGCCGCCGGATGCTGCGGTGGCACCAGACGCTCGGCCTGGCGACCGTCGCCTCGATGGGCGTGACCGTCGCCGGCGGCGTGGCGGCGGCGCTCGACGCCGGCGAGGGCCTCCACGAGGCGTCGCTGCCCGTCACGATCGGGCTCTACGCCACCACGGCGACGCTCTCGCTGCTCGCGCCGCCGCCGCCGGTGCGCCTCGACGGCCGGCGCGGCGTGGACTCGATCACCCTCCACCGCTGGCTCGCGGTGGGGCACGTCGCCGGGATGCTGCTCACGCCGCTGCTCTCGGAGGACGGGCGCGCAGCTCACCAGGCGCTCGGCGTCGCCACGTTCGCGACGTTCTCGGCCGCGATGCTCACCGTCACGCTCCTGAACCGATGACCCGCCTCCGACTCGTGCTTTCCCTCGCGGCGCTGCTCGTCGCGACGGCCCCCGCCGCGCAGACCTACCGGATCGACCCGGCGCGGAGCACCCTCGTCTACGCGATGTCGCACCCGGCCCACGACTGGACCGGCACCAGCCGGCGCGTTTCGGGCACGCTCACCGTGGCCGACGGGCGCCTCACCGGCGGGCGCGTCGCGGCGCCGGTGACGTCGTTCGACAGCGGCAACCGCAGCCGCGACAGCAACATGGCGACCGACACCGATGCCTACCTCTACCCCACCGTGACGTTCGAGGCGCGCAGCGTGACGCCCGGCGACGGCGGGCGCGCCACCGTGCGCGGCACGCTCACGTTCCACGGCGTCGCGCGGCCCGTCGAGATGCCGGCGACGGTCGATGTCACCGGCGACGCCGTGCGCGTGCGCGGCACGTTCGACGTGACGCTGAGCGCGTTCGGGCTCTCGCGCCCGTCGCTGCTCGGCGTGCGCACGCGCGACTGGATCGGGCTCACCGTGGACCTCGTCGCCACCCCGTCCACCCGCTGATCATCCCTCCCATGGACGCCACCCACTTCCACCTCGTCGTCAACCACGTCCCCATCCTCGGGACCGTCTTCGCGCTCGTGCTCGGCCTCGCCGGGGCTGCGCTCCGCAAGCCCGACCTCCTGCGCGCCGCGCTCATCGGTTTCGTCGTCGTCGGCGCGGCGTCGCTGGCCGCGACGAAGTCGGGCGAGGAGGCCGAGGACACCGTCGAGGGCCTGCCGGGCGTCACCGAGCAGGTGATCCACGCCCACGAGGAGGCCGCCGAGGTCGCCAACTACGGCGCCATCGCGCTGGCGGTCGTCGCGCTCGTCGCGCTCGCGTTCGCGTGGTCGAGCCCGCTGCCCGTGTGGGCGACGGCCGCCGTGCTGCTCGTCGCGCTCGGCGTCTCGGGCCTGATGGTGCGCGCGGGCAACCTCGGCGGCGAGATCCGCCACACCGAGATCCGCGCCGGCGGCGCGGCGGCGGCCGGCACCGGTGCGGCCGGCGAGACGGGCGGACGCCCCGCAGGTGGCGAGCGCGACGACGACGACTGATCTTCCGGTCTCGCCCCCGCTCCGATGCGCACCCTCGCCCTACTCTTCCTGCTCGCGCCCGCCGTCGCCGCCCAGCCCCACGGCGCCGGCGACGCCCACCACGACGTGATCCAGACGCTCGTGGACCGCCACGACGCCGTCACGCGGCGCGTCGTGGACCGCCCCGACGGCATCGAGTCGTGGACCGAGTCCGACGACCCCGAGGTCGCCGCGCTGATCCGCACGCACGTCCGCCAGATGGCCGCGCGCCTCGCCGAGGGGCGCCCGATGCGCCGGTGGGACCCGCTCTTCGAGGCCCTCTTCGAGCACGCCGACGCCATCGAGATGACGATGACCGACACCGAGCGCGGCATCCACGTCGTCGAGACGTCGGCCGACCCGGCGGTGGTGGCGCTCATCCGCCAGCACGCGCACCGCGCCGTGAGCGAGTTCGTCGCCGAGGGGCGCGCGCGCTATGAGCGTCCGACCCCGCTGCCCGGCGAGGCCGACGCCGGCGACGCGGCCCACCCGGCCGGCGGCCACGGAGAGAGGCACGGCGAGAGGCACGGACCCGGGCATGGAGCGATGCACTCCACCGGCGGACACGCCGCCCCCTCCGACGACACCGCGATGCTCCCCGACCCGATGCCGACGCTGCCCGACTTCGCCGACGACCGCTTCGCCACCGCCCCGCTCTTCTCGTCGGACGCCGTGCGCGTCGTCGGCTTCGCGTTCCGCGCCGGGCAGGCGATCGGCGCGCACGCCACCGGCGCCGACGCCTTCCTGCTCGCCACCGAGGGGCGGCTGCGCGTCGTCATCGGCGACGCGCCGCACGAGATCGCCGCCGGGACCGGGATCGCGCTGCCCGGCGGCGTCCCGCACGCCGTCGAGGCGCTGACCGACGCCCGCGCGGTGCTCGTGCGGACCCGATGAGCGGTCCGCTCCGTAGGGGCGGGAGATGACCGAGTCCCCCGCCTCCCTCGACACCGCCGACGCCCGCGACGCCGCGATGACGTCGGGCGGCGGCCACTCGCACGACGCGGTCGGCCACGGGTCGGTCCGCCGCGAGGCCGTCTTCGTGGCCGTCGCCGGCGCCGCGCTCGCGGGCGGGCTCGCCGCCGAGACGCTCGGCGCGCCGACGGCGAGCGCGCTGCTCTACGCCGTCGCCTACGGCTTCGGCGGGTGGTACGGCGCGTGCGCCGGGCTCGACGCGCTCCGCCACCGGACGGTCGACATCGACCTGCTGATGGTCCTCGCGGCCGTCGGCGCGCTCGTCATCGGCGCGCCCTTCGAGGGGGCGATGCTGCTGTTCCTGTTCTCGCTCTCGAACGTGCTCCAGCACGTCGCCATCGGGCGCTCGCGCCGCGCGATCGAGGCGCTGATGCGGCTGCGCCCGGAGAGCGCGCGCGTCCGACGCGGCGACGCGTGGGTGGACGTGCCGGTCGCCGAGGTCGCCGTCGGCGACACGTTCCTCGTCACGCCCGGCGACCGCCTGCCGCTCGACGGCGTCGTCGCCGTCGGCGAGAGCGACGTGGACCAGGCGTCACTCACCGGCGAGAGCGTCCCGGTGACCCGGGCGCCCGGCGACGAGGTCTTCGGCGGCACCATCAACGGCGGCGGCGCGCTGGAGGTGCGCGTCACGCGGCCGGCCGGCGAGAGCGCGCTCGCGCGCATGATCGCGATGGTGGAGGACGCGCAGAGCCGCAAGGCCGAGACGCAGCGGCTGATCGACCGGCTGGAGCAACCCTACGCGCTCGGCGTGATCGCGCTGACGGTCGTCGCGCTCGTCGCGCCGATGGCGCTGTTCGGCGAGGCCTTCCGCCCGGCCTTCTACCGCGCGATGACGCTCATGGTGGCTGCGAGCCCGTGCGCGCTCGTCATCAGCACGCCGGCGGCGGTCCTGAGCGCGATCGCGGCGGCCGCGCGCAGCGGCGTGCTCTTCAAGGGCGGCGCGACGGTCGAGGAGGCCGCGCGCATCCGCGCCGTGGCGTTCGACAAGACCGGCACGCTGACGGCCGGCCAGACGCGCCTGACCGACGCCGTGCCGCTCGACGGGCGGACGGCCGGCGACCTTGTCGCGCTCGCCGCCGCCGTGCAGGCGCGCAGCGAGCACCACCTCGCGAAGGCGACCGTGCGCGACGCCGCCGCGCGCGGCCTCGACGTGCCCGAGGCCACCGACTTCGCGGCTGTCGCCGGACGCGGCGTCGAGGCCGTCGTCGGCGGCCGGGCGGTGCGCGTGGGCAACCCGGCGCACTTCGCGGGGCGCGACGTGCGCGGCCTGGCCAACGCGCTGGCGGCCGTCGAGCGGCTGCGCGCCGAGGCGCGCACGGCGGTCGTCGTGACAGAAACCGGCGCCGATGACGGCGAGCGCGCCGTCGGCGTGCTCGCGTTCGCCGACGTGCTGCGGGCGGACGCGGCCGCGGTCGTCGCCCGGCTGAAGGCGCAGGGCGTCCACGTCGCGATGCTCACCGGCGATACGGCCGCCGTCGCGCACGCCGTCGCCGCCGGCGCGGGCGTGGACCGCGTGCACGCCGACCTGCTGCCCGAGGACAAGGTGCGCGTGCTGCGCGAGATCGAGGCCGCGCACGGTCCGGTCGCGATGGTCGGCGACGGCGTCAACGACGCGCCCGCGCTCGCCACGGCCACGCTCGGCATCGCGATGGGCGGCGGCGGGACCGACGTCGCGCTGGAGACCGCCGACGTGGTGCTGATGGCCGACGAGCTCGGGCGCATCCCCTACCTGCTGGGGCTGGCGCGGCGCACGCGCCGGACGCTCGCCGCCAACATCGCGATCTCGCTGGGCGCCATCGCGGCGATGGTCGTCGCGATCCTCGGCGTGGGGCTCGCGCTGCCGCTGGCCGTCGTCGGCCACGAGGGCAGCACGGTGCTCGTCAGCCTCAACGGCCTGCGGCTGCTGGCCGCCCGCGACCGGACGTAAGCCGTTGGACGGGCAGCACCTCCACGGTATGTTCACACGTCCGTGTGATCCACCGTGACGGTGCTCCGATGACGCCCGGCTCGCCCGAGGAACGCGCCCGCTTCGACGCCCTCCAGGCGTCGTTCGCCGAGCAGTACGCGCGCGTCTTCCCGGACCCGATGGCGCCGCGCACGGTCGTCGTCGTGCCCAGCCTGACGTTGCCGCCGGACGAGCTGCGCAAGATCGCCGGCGCGCACCACTACGAGGAGCGGATGCTCTTCACGCTGATGCTGCTGCGGATGCCGCGCACGCGCCTCGTGTTCGTCACCAGCCGGCCCGTCGCGCCGGGCATCATCGACTACTACCTGCACCTGCTGCCGGGCATCCCGGCGGTCCACGCGCGCGACCGCCTCGTGCTGTGGGCCTGCCACGACGGCAGCGACGTGCCGCTGACGCAGAAGGTGCTCGACCGGCCGCGGCTCGTCCAGCGCCTGCGCGACGCGATCCCCGACCCGTCGTCGGCGCACCTGACGTGCTTCAACGCGACGCCGCTGGAGCGCACGCTGGCGGTCCGCCTCGGCATCCCGCTCTACGCGTGCGACCCCGCGCTCGCGCCGCTGGGCACGAAGAGCGGCAGCCGCCGCCTCTTCCGCGAAGCCGGCGTGCCGCTGCCCGACGGCGCCGAGGACCTGCGCGACGTGCAGGACGCCGCCGACGCGCTCGTCGGCCTCAAACAGCGCGCACCGTCACTGCGGCGCGCGGTCGTCAAGCTCAACGACGGCTTCTCGGGTGAGGGCAACGCGGTCTTCTCATTCGACGGCGCGCCCGACCCCGCGTCCGGTGGCGAGGCGCTCGCGCCGTGGGTGCGCAGCGAGCTGCCGCACCGCCTCCGCTTCGAGGCCGCGTCGGAGACGTGGGACCACTACGCCGCGTCGTTCGCCGCGATGGGCGGCGTCGTCGAGGCGTGGGTGGACGGCGCGACGAAGGCGTCGCCGTCGGTCCAGTGCCGCGTCACGCCGGACGGGCGCGCGGCGGTCGTCTCGACGCACGACCAGCTCCTCGGCGGGCCGAGCGGGCAGGTCTTCCTCGGCTGCACGTTCCCCGCCGACGACGCCTATCGCGCCGGCCTCCACGACGCCGGCCAGCGCGTCGCCGACGTGCTCGCCGCCAAGGGCGTGCTCGGGCGCTTCGGCGTGGACGTCGTCTCGGTGCGCGACGACGCCACCGGCGCGTGGCAGCACCACGCCATCGAGATCAACCTCCGCAAGGGCGGCACCACGCATCCGTACGACATGCTGGAGTTCCTGACCGACGGCGCGTACGACGCCGCGACGGGCCTCTACCGCACGCCGTCCGGCCAGCCGCTCTACTACCTCGCCTCGGACAACCTCGTCTCGGAGCGCTACCGCGGGCTCATTCCGCGCGACCTCGTGGACATCGTCGTCGAACACGGGCTGCACTTCCACGGCGGGCTGCAGGAGGGCGTCGTGTTCCACCTCATCGGCGCGCTCTCCGAGTTCGGCAAGCTCGGCGTGCTCTGCATCGGCCGTTCGCCGGCGCGCGCGCGCGAGCTGTATCAGGAGACGGTCCACGTGCTCGACGCCGCCGTCGCCGGCCCCTTCGGCCGGTGACGCGCCGGTGACGCGCGCTACAGGTAGACGAGCGTCGCGATGACGAAGTAGACCGTCAGGCCGACGATGTCGTTGAGCGTCGTCACGAACGGACCCATCGCGCTGGCCGGGTCCACGCCCGCGCGCTTGAGCAGGAACGGCACGAGCGCGCCGTTGGTCGTCGCGAGGACGATCACGGTCCCGAGCGTGAGGCCGACGGTCGCCGCGAGGCGCACCGGGTCGCCGAGGCCGAGCGCGACGATGGCGAGGCCGATCCCGAGCGCGAGCACGAGGCCGTTGACGAGCGCGACGCCCATCTCCTTGCCGAGGCGGCGGACGCCGTCGGCGAGCCAGAGGTCGCCCGACGTGAGGCCCTGCACGGCGATGGCCGCGCTCTGGATGGCCGCGTTGCCGCCGGTGGCCGTGACGACCGGGATGAACGTCGCCAGCACGATGGCCTGCTCCAGCGCGCCCTCGAAGCCGCGGATGACGAGCCCCGAGAAGAACGCGCCGGCCATCCCGACGGCCAGCCACGGCAGGCGCCCCCGGCTGACGGCGAAAACCGACGACGACAGTTCCTCGTCGCCCGTGATGCCGACCGCGCGCTGGAGGTCCTCCTCGGCCTCCTCGCGGATGACGTCCACGACGTCGTCGATGGTGATGCGCCCGAGGAGGCGCCCGGAGTCCGACACGACGGGCAGCGCGACGAGGTCGTAGCGCTCCATCACGCGGGCGACCTCCTCCTGGTCGAGGTCCGGCTGCACCGAGACGATGTCGGTCTCGGCGATGTCGGCGAGGCGCGCGTCGGCGCGCGAGAGGAGCAGCCGCTTGAGCGGCACGACGCCGGTGAGGCGCCCGCCGGCGTCGACGGCGTAGACGACGTGGACGGGGTCCACGGCCTCGGCGCTCGCGCGCACGGCCTCGGTGGCCTCGGCGACCGTCGCGCCCTCGGGGACCGACACGAACTCGGTGCCCATCAGGCCGCCGGCGGTGTCCTCGCCGTAGCTCAGCAGCGCCTCGACGTCCTGCGCGTCGGCCAGCTGGACGAGCACCTCGTCGGTACGTGCGTCGTCGACGTCGGCCAGCACGTCGGCGGCGTCGTCGGTGTCCAGCCGGTCGAGCAGGTCGACGATCTCGCCCGTCGAGAGCTCTTCGAGGATCGGCGCGCGCTCGGCCGACTCCATCTCGGCGAGGACCTCGGCCGAGAGGTCGGGCGGGAGCCACGCGAAGAGGCGGTCCGCGTCCTCGTCCGGCAGGCGCCGCAGCAGGAGCGCGACGTCGGCCGGGTGGAGGTCGGCCACGACGTTGAGGACCATGCCACGCTGGTCACCGGCGACGAGCGCGGCGACGTTGTCCAGCAACTCGTCGTCGAGGCCGGGCGGCGGGGCGAGGGGGTCCGGGTCGGGCACGGGGCGGGGCGTCGCCGGCCCCGCGACGTCGGAGCCGGCGCGTCCAAGATCGCCCGCGCGGCGGACGCTCACCCCGAGGCTTCGCCGAAGAAATGGCGCGCGAGCGCGTCGAACTCGTCGGGCGCGACGGCCTCCGGACGCCGCGTCGCGGCCCATGCGGGGAGCGGGCGCCCGGTCTCGGCGGCGAGCGCGCCGAGGCTGTTGCGGAGCATCTTGCGCCGCTGCCCGAACGCCGCGCGCACGACGCGCTGGACGTCGGCGAACGGCGCCACCGGCGCGCGCCCGTCGAAGTCCACCACCACGACGGCGCTCTCGACGGCCGGCGGCGGACGGAACGCGTGGCGCGGGACGTCCACCAGGAGCGTCGCGCGGCTCGTGAGCGCGAGATAGACCGAGAGCGTGCCGTAGGTCTTGCTGCCCGGCGGCGCGACGAGGCGGTCCGCCACCTCCTTCTGGACCATCACGACCGCCCGCGCGACATGCGCGCGCGCCTCGATCAGCCCCAGCAGGATCGGCGACGTGATGTAGTACGGCAGGTTGCCGACGACGGTGAGAAGCGGGGATGAGGGATGAGGGATAGGGGATGCGGAACCCTCCTCATCCCCCATATCCCATCCCCTATCCCCCGCGCGAAGCGCGGACCAATCCGCCTCCAGCACGTCGGCTTCGCGGACGTCCAGCGCGGGGAAGCGGCGGCGCAGGTGGGCGACGGCCTCGGGGTCCACCTCCAGCGCGACCATCGCGGGGTGGCGCGCGAGCAGCGCGCCGGTGAGCGCGCCCTCGCCGGGGCCGATCTCGACGAGCCCGCCCGTCGCGCTGGCGTCGCCGGCGGCGTCCACGATGGCGCGGACGACCACCTCGTCGGTGAGGAAGTGCTGGCCGAGGCGCTTCTTGGGTCGGACGCTCATCGCGCCGCGGCCTCGCCGTCGACCCGGCGGCGGGCCTCGGCCAGCTCGGCGTCGAACGCGGCGGCGAGGGCCGGGCTGGCGCTGCGGCAGCCGTCGACGACGGCCTCGGCCCAGTCGAGGTAGGCGACGAGGCGCTCGTGCGGCCAGCCGTCGGGCGGGTGGGCGCCCACGTCGCGCACGTTCGACGCCTTGTCGGCCATCTTGAGGCGCCGCGCGGCGTCGCTCATCGTCGGCGCGTGCGCCACCTGGAGGCGCTTGCGCTCGTCCTTCGGGAGCGACTTGTCGTCGGTCACCTCGCCGACGAGCGCCGCCACGTCGGCGCCGTACATGGCGGCGATCTCGTCGGGCGTCGCGCCGGTGTCCTCGACGGTGTCGTGGAGGACCGCCGCGAGGAGCGTCGCGCGGTCGGTGACGCCGGCCTGTGCGAGGCGGTGCGCGACGTCGATGACGTGGTTGACGTAGGGCGCCTCGTCGGCGCCCTTGCGGCGCTGTCCGGTGTGCTGGCGGGCCGCGAAGGCGAGCGCAGCGAGCAGGTCGACGGTCATGTCGGTCGGGTGGCGTGTAGAGGGTGCAAGGTCGCGTCCCGGCCGCGCCTTCGCCGTCGCGCCGGCGGCGGTAGGTTTCGCCGCCCCCCACCCTGCGACGCCGTGCTCGCCGCCGTCCTCGCCGCCGCCCTCCTCGCCTCCCCCGTGACGGTCCGCGACTCGCTGACGCACTACGTCGTCCAGCAGGACGCCGAGGGCGCGGCGCGCCTCTGCCGGAGCGCGCGCACGACCGACGAGCGGCTGCTGTGCCGCTACCGCCTCTACCCGATGACGCAGGACGCGGCGCTGCTGCGCGACCTGCCGGCCGACGACGCCGTGACGAGCGCGCGCGGGCTGGCGCTGCTCGGCGGCCTCTGGGGGATGCGCGCGGCGACGGCCCCGATCCACCGCGTCCCGACCTATGGACGGCGCTCCGAGCGGCTCGTCGCCGCCGCGCTCGCGCGCGACGCGTCCGAGCCCTACGCGCTGCTCGTGCGCGGCCAGAGTCTCTACTACAAGCCGCGCGCCTTCGGGGGCGATGTCGTCGAGGCGCGGCGGACGTTCGAGCGGCTGCGCGGCGTCCTCGGCCGGACGCCCGTGCCGGGGCTGCACCCCTTCGAGCCGGAGGTCTGGGTCTGGATGTGCGTCCGCCGCACGAACGCCGCCGAGGGCGCGCGGATGCAGCGCGCGCTGCTCGCGCGGCGCCCGCCGCCGCTCTACCGGCAGTTCCTCACGGACCCGCCGTGACGCTGCCCCTCGCGCTCGTCGGCGTGCTGCTCGTCCTGCACGCGGGCGTGCTGACGATCGTCGCGGTCAACCGCGTGTTCCTCGCGCGGAGCCGCCGGCCGCCGCCGGCGCCGCGCACCGGCACACGCGCCGTCGTGATGATCCCCGCGCGCAACGAGGAGGCCAACCTCGCGCGCCTGCTGCCGTCGCTGCTCGCGCAGACGGGCGTCGAGTGGCAGGCCGTGGTGGTGGACGACGCGAGCGACGACGCCACGTGGGACGTGATCGAGGCGCACCGCGCGCGGCCCGGCGGCGAGCGGATCGCCGGCGTGCGCGGGAGCGGTCCGCCGCCCGGCTGGGTCGGCAAGGTCTACGCCCTCCACACGGCCGCCGCGCGCGCGTTCGAGCTCCTCGGCGACGTGCGCCCCGACGACGTCTTCGTCTTCCTCGACGCCGACGCCGAGCTGGCGAGCGCCGACGGCTGGCAGCCCGACGACCGCGCGCTCGCCCGGCTCGTCGGACGCCGGCAGGCCGCCGGCGGCGGCGCGCTCACCGGGATGCCCCGCCTGCGCGACCGCGGCGGCGCCGCGCTTCTGACGAGTCTCGTCCCGTTCGCCGTCGTGGCCGCGCTGCCGCTGCCGCTCGTCCCACGCACGCGAAACCCCGCGCTGAGCGCGCTCAACGGACAGGCGTGGCTCCTCGGCGCCGACGACTACCGGCGCCTCGCGCCGCACGCAGCCGTCGCCGGCGAGGTGCTGGAGGACGTCGAGATCGGGCGCTACCTCAAGCGCAGCGGCGTCACGCTCCGCCTCGTGGACCTCGCCGACGAGGTGTCGGTCGAGATGTACCGCTCGTTCGGCGAGGCGTGGCGCGGCTTCCGCAAGAACGCCTACCTGCTCGCCGGCGGGCGCCCGGCGGCGTTCGCGGCCTTCTTCGCCCTCTACACGGCGTGCTGGGTGCTGCCGTCGGTGCTGTGGACCGTCGCCGGCGCGGCGGGCCTCGCGCCGCTGGCCTCGCTCTGGCTCGTCAAGGCGCTCATCGACCGGTGGTCGCGCGCGCCGTGGGCGGTGACGCTCGCGGCGCCGCTCGTGCTCGCCCTCGGCGCCGCGCTCCAGCTGGACTCCGCCGTCGCGCACGCGCGCGGTCGCGTCTCGTGGAAGGGCCGCACCGTCGGCCACGGAGCCGGCCGGTGAGCCAGACGCGCGTCCGGGCGTACACTTACGGAGCCCTCCCCCTCCGACCGATGCGCCTGACGCTCTTCGCCCTCTTCCTCATCGCGCTCGTGGCGGTGCTCCTGCTGACGCAGCCCGCCAACGTGGACAACCAGGTGCGGCTCGCGCTACCGTTCACGACGACGACCTGGACCGGCTCGGTGCTCGCGATGGTCGGCGGCTTCTTCGGCGCCGGTGTCGCGCTCGGCTACCTGCTCGGGCTGCCGGCACGGATCGGCGCGGCCGGGCGCGCGCGCCGCGCCGAGAAGGAGCTCGCCAAGGCGCAGGCCGCCGGCACCGAGGCGCGCGTCGCCGCCGTCGAGGCGCGCGCGAGCGCGCGCACCGCCGGCACCGAGGCCGACGAGATGCAGCGCCTCGCCGACGAGGTCGCCCGCCGCACCACCGGCGTCGTCGGCGATGGCCCGCCGCGGCCGTAACCGCTCCGCCCGGCTCGTCGCGCCGCGCACCGAGCGCGCCGGCGGCGTTCCCGGCGCGCTGCCGCCCGCGCCCTCCGGCGCCCACGCGCGGATCGACGCCTTCGTCTTCGCCGAGGACCACGTCGCCGAGCACCGCGACGTGGACGTGCGCGAGGCGCGCGCGCTCCCCGAGGCCGGCTGCGTAACGTGGCTCAACGTCGCCGGCGTGACCGACACGGCAACCGTCCAGACCCTCGGTGAGGCGTTCGGGTTGCACCCGCTCGCCGTCGAGGACATCGTCCACCCGCACCAGCGGCCCAAGGTCGAGGTCTTCGGCGAGCACGTCTTCGTGGTCGTCCAGATGGTGACGCCCCTGCCCGACGGTGCGTGGGAGACCGAGCAGGTGTCGTTCGTCCTCGGCCCACACCTGCTGCTGTCGTTCCAGCCGGACGCGACCGACGTCTTCGACCCGGTCCGCGAGCGCCTCCGGGTGAGCAGCGGGCGGGTCCGCACCCGCGGCGCCGACTACCTGCTCTACGCGCTGCTGGACCTCGTCGTGGACAGCCTGTTCACCGTTCTGGAAGCCGTCGGCGACCGCATCGAAGACCTGGAGGACGACGCCGTCGGGCGGCCGGCGTCGAACGTGCAGGTGCGCATCGCGGTGCTGCGGCGCGAGATGTCGGTCTTGCGGCGGTCCGTGTGGCCGCTGCGCGAGGTGCTCGCCGTGCTCCAGCGCGAGGACACGCCGCACGTCGACGCCGCCACGCGGCCCTACCTGCGCGACGCCTACGACCACATCGTGCAGGTGGTGGACGTCATCGAGTCGCTGCGCGACGTGCTCGCGTCCACGCTCGACCTCTACCTGTCGGTCCTCTCGACGCGCCAGAACGAGGTGATGAAGGTGCTCACGGTCCTCGGCACGGTCTTCCTCCCGCTGACCTTCCTGACGGGGCTCTACGGGATGAACTTCGACCACATGCCCGAGCTGCACTGGCGCTACGGCTACCCGGCCCTGCTCGCCGTGATGGCCGTCGTGGTCGTCGGCGCGCTGGCCTACTTCCGCCGGCGGCGGTGGCTGTAAGCGCAGAATGGACAGGTGTAAGAAGTGGACAGAAATGATTAAGGGGTAACAACGACAAAACGAGCAGTAGTCATCCGTAATTCATTGTATACAATTCGTACTATGTAGACTCCGGGGGCCCAGCCGGTGGCAGAAAAATCGATCGACCGCTCGGCCTCAAGCGGGCCATCGTGCAGGCGCGCGATCTCTCGTCCCCTGGAGTCGTACACGTCGATGACCGCTGAAGTGACAGGGGTGGCCGGTGTCACCCGAAGAACCGCTGAGTCGCCTGCCGGATTGGGGTGAATTGCAAGGAGGAAGCCCAGGTCTTGTGCTGGCCCACTCTCACCCGAGACAGGAAATGCTGTCTCGGCAGGCTGCGTGCTACGGTACATGAAGTCGCCGACGGCCCCGTTACGCGAAGTAGCAACCCATAGGTGACCGTCAGGCCCAATCTGCACATAGCGTACCCGGTGACTGAGTCCGCCAAGGACGACCGGCAATCGACCGATGACCTGCCATGTGCTGGCCCCATCCATCGTACGGTAGATCACGCCGCGCCCCCCAACCATTAGTGCTCGACCCAAGGCATCCGATCCTGGCTCAAGAGCGACGATTCCTGCTGTGGCCCCGGCACCTACGCCGTCTTCTGGCTCGGGTAACGGGACAGGTTCCGACCAGGTGCGGCCACCATCGTTCGTCCGCCATGCACGAACGTGCGGTGCCGTCGCATCGATGCCGATCACAACGGCTCCATCACAGAGCATGGGGTCTGACTGCCCGCAGTCCGGAGCACCGCTTTGCACGCTGCCGGGAGTCGCGAGTGATGTGATGGAATACGTCTCGAAGAGGTAGTCTCCCCAAAGCGACGTGACCGTATAGCTTTCGCCTCCGTCGTCCGACGCGGCGACGCCCCATGAGCCTCTCATAAGCACTCGGCCCGAGGGGAGTGCGGTGAAGGCATGCGCCCACCCTTGTTCACCGGGAAACGTGCGACTGGCTTCAGTCCAGGACCGCCCACGGTCGTCGGAGTAGAGAATCCGTCCTCCGGCGAGCAAACGGTTGGCATTCACGTGTTCAGAAGGTAGGGCATAGAAGCCTTCTGGCTTGTCCGGACCATCTCTGTGAACGGAGGCCCAAGTCAAGCCCCCATTAACGCTCCGGAACAATCCCCCGAACCATCCAGCAAGAAGCGTATCCGAAGTGAACCCCACGGTCGCTATAGCTGAGAAAAGCGATCTGCGGCTAGATAATGCGGTCCAGTATCCGGCGGGAAGGCCGCTTGGAGCCGTCTCGAAGCGATAGAGCGAGTCGGCACTCGCGAAGAGCGTGCCGTCATGAGAGAAGACGAAGGAAGGAATCTGTAGCCGCCGGTCATTGCCTACGCGCTCGAACGTTAAGAGACCAGTGCCAGGCTCCGGAAAAACCTGCGACATCACGGGACTGTCCGTAGCGAGGACGAGCACCGCGAGAATGAGCAAGAAGCGTTGCATCCAAGCGGAGAGGTAGAGGATGCAGGATAGGCGAGAGCCAAGATAATGGCCAAGCGCCGAGACCCGGCCGCCCTCCGGAGCGGGGCCTCGGAACTCAACGTACACGTCAGCGAGCGACCGTAACGCGGCGGGTCTGACGCCACGGGGCGACTTCGGCCGGCGTGGGACGCACCCGCACGATGCACAACCCCGACGGGAGCAGTCCCGCATCAGGGCTAGCGGGTGCGTCCCAAGGCTACGCTGAACGATTTCGGCGTCTTCATGCCCACCAAGTCCACCAACCTACTCACCCCACAGCATCCGCACGACGACGGCGCCGACCTGACCGAGACTCTCGGCCGAGACGTTCGCGGGCGTGTCGGCCGTCGTGTGCCACGTCGCCGGGAAGGGCGCGTGGATGAGGTCCACGACCGGCAGGCCGACCTGCAGGAAGGCGATGTGGTCGTCCTCGATCGGCGGGCCGGGCTCGTCCACGAACGCCGTCGCGCCGACGGCGCGGGCGGCGGCGAAGACGCGGTCCAGCACCGGACCCGCGTAGCGCTGGGAGTAGCCCTCGCGCGGGATGCGGAGGTTGCGGTCGCCGACCATGTCCAGCAGCACGCCGTAGCGCGGGCGGTACGCCGGGTTGGCCTCCACGAAGGCGCGGCTGCCGATGGCGAACGGCACGCGCGGCTCGGCGGCGTAGCCGCCCTGCGCCAGCCGCGCGGCCTCGGCGTCGGACATCTGCTCGCCGGCGTCCTCGACGTCGAAGAAGACGAGGTCCACGCCCGCATCGCCGGGCAGCGGGTGGTCGCGCAGCAGCCGCGCCAGCTCCACGAGCACAGCGACGCCGCTGCCGCCGTCGTTGGCGCCCGGGACCGGCAGCGCGCGCTTCGCGGGGTCCGGGTCCGCATCGCCCACGGCGCGCGTGTCGTAGTGCGCCGCGAGCATGATCCGCGGCGTGCGCTCGGTGTGGAACTGCGCGATCACGTTGACGCCGTCGTAGCGGATCGTCGGGTCGTGCGGCGCGACGTAGCGGAACGTCTGCTCGTTGACGCGCGCGCCGAGCGCGGTGAGCGTGTCGCGCAGCCACGCCCGCATCGCGCGGTGGCCCTCCGAGCCGGGGATGCGCGGCCCGAACGCGACCTGCGTCTCGACGTGCGCGAGCGCGTTCTCGCCGGAGAACCGGGGCAGGTCGTCGGCCGGGACGGGGCGCGGCGGCACGGGATCGGGGTCGGGCGCTGCCCGCCACCATACGGCGAGCGCGACGACGGCGAGCAGCGCGAGGCCGCCGGCGACGAACGCGGAGCGGCGCGTCACGCGGTGGCGAGGGCGAAGAACTGGAGGTCGGCGAGCGACGCATCGAGGCGGGCGCTCGTGTCGGGCGACGGCAGCGCGCTCGCGAGGTCGCGCGCGGCGGCGAGAGCGTCGGCGTAGGCGGCGCGGCGCGCGTCGCCGGCGAGGTCCGGCGTCACTGGCGCGGGCGCGAGAGCAGCGGCGAGACCGAACGCCGGCGACGCGGCCGGCGAGGCGGTCGCGTGCGTCCACGCGCCCGAATCCACGTCGAAGCGGTAGAGCGGCAGGAAGCGGTCGCCGTGCGCGGCGAGGAAGGCGACGGCCTCGATCACGTAGTCGGCCTCGGCGTCGTCCATCGCGAAGTGGAAGCCGACGCGGCACCAGCCCGGACGGATGCCGAAGTGCCCGTTGTGAACGGCCGAGCGGAGGCTCGCCGCGCGCACGTGGTCGATGCCGAGGAGGCGGTGGCCGTAGGGTCCGGCGCACGAACAGCCGGCGCGGCTCTGGATGCCGAACAGGTCGTTGAGCAGCACCGTCGCGAAGCGCGGGTGGAGCACGCGCCCGGCCGGCCCCGGCTCGTCGGGGTCGGCGCAGCGCAGATTGAACGAGACGATCCCCAGCCGGCGGGACGGGTCGGCGGGGCCGAGGATCTCGACGCGTCCCGTCTCGGCCCACCGCGCGAAGGCGCGCTCGACGAGCGCGTGCTCGCGCGCGGCGATGGCGTCGGGGCCGACGGCGTCCTTGACCTGGAGCGCGAGCGCGGCGCGGAGCGTCTGGAAGAAGCCCGGCGTGCCGGCCGTCTCACGCGCCTCGACGTCGTCCACGAAGTCGTGGAACGTGGGTCCGACGTAGGCCACCGTCCCGCCGCCGCCGACGCTCGGCGGCAGGTCCTTCGGGTAGAGCCGCTCGTGGAAGACGAGCAGGCCGGCGGCGCCCGGACCGCCGAGGCACTTGTGCGGCGACAGGAAGACGGCGTCGAGGTGCGCGTCGGGGTCGTCGGCGGGGCACATGTCGATCTCGACGTACGGCCCGGCGGCGGCGTAGTCGAAGAGGGCGAGCGCGCCGGCGCGGTGGAGCGCGCGTGCGATCTCGCGGACCGGCGCGAGGACACCGGTGACGTTGCTCGCGGCCGAGAACGAGCCGATGAGGGGGCGCCCGGCCCAGCGCGGGTCGGCGAGCTGCCGGCGGAGGTCGGCGAGGCAGACGTTGCCGTCGGCGTCGAGGTCCACCTCCACGACCGTGCAGAGGCTCTCGCGCCACGTGACCTCGTTGGAGTGGTGCTCGTACGGCCCGACGAAGACGACCGGCTGGCTCGCCTCGACGGCACGCGCGAGCGCGTCGCCCCCCGCCTCGCGGAGCGCGTGCCACGTCGCCGGCGGGACCGCCACGCCGAGGATCTCCTGCAGCTTGTGGATGGCGGCCGTCGAGCCGTTGCCGCAGGCGACGACCTTGCCGCCCGGCCCCGCGCCGACGCTCGCCTTGATGGCCCGCTCGGCGGCGTGCAGCAGGTGCGTCGCCGTGCGCCCGGTGAGGCTGTCCTCGGTGTGGGCGTTGGCGTAGCGCGGCGCGAGCGCGCGCAGGTAGTCCTCGACGAAGGCGAGCTGGCGGCCGGAGGCCGTGTAGTCCGCGTAGACGAGCGGGCGGACGCCGAACGGCGTCTCGACGGCGGCGTCGGCGCCGAGGGTCGCGGCGCGGAGGTCGGCGGGGGTCAGGCGGGGGAGGTCCATCGGCGTCGGCGGCGGGCGCGCCGCCAAGCTACGGAGCCGGCGCGGCGGTCCGGAGGTCCCGTCGCCGCCGTCGTCTGAACGGCAGGCCGGTGGCGAACCACGCCGAACCCGCGGCGAGCACGATCAGGAGTCCCCCGACCAGGGCGGCGACAGGCCGCACCGGTGACGGCATCCCGTCCCGTGGAGGTGCAGCCTCGGTCAGGCGGGACCAGACCAGAAATGCGTCACCCACCGGAACCAGTCCCAACCCGTAACGCCTCCTTCCCGTCCACGTCACCGGCAACCCGGCGGCCTCGGCGGTCCGGTCCAGCGCGTCCGCGAGCGCGGCGTCGCCGTTGGCGCGAGCCGCTCCGATTCCGACCACGGTCGCGGGCAACCCGACGCCGAGCGGGACCGGCCCCGAGTCCACGTCGGGCACCGCACGGCTCCCTCTCGGCGTGGCGAGGACCACCGGCAGCCCGAGTCGGGTGTCCACGAAGCGCCGTCGGAACCCGGCGTACTGCTCGGCGGCGAGCGACGAGTCGATCTCCGGCAGGAAGCGGAGCATCAGCGCGAGCGATTCGCCGCGGACGCCGCCGCGCGGAGCACCAGTATCGGCATCGGCGGCGTGCGCGAGCAGACCCTCGGCGTCATCGAGGCGCGCTCGGACGTCGGCCACCCAGCGGCCGACGACGTCATTGTAGCGCTCGCCGAGCAGTCTGTCGTGAAGTCGAAGCGCGGCCACGGCCACAGTAGCATCGGCGGGCCACGCGAGTCCAGGGTACGAGGTCGGGAACGGTGTGGCGGGAGCGTCGACGGCCGCTGCGATCGAGTCGCACCGCGCCCGGAAGGCCCGGACCTCGGTGGCTCGCCAGCCCGAAGGCGGCGTCGCCAGGAGGATCTGTCCATCGAGGTACGCCGACCATCCGGCGTGGAAAACGCCGTGTGGGGGACGCTGCTGTTCGGGGAACGTCCCGACGCCAGTCTCCGACGCCAGCGCGTCGGCCGACTGCCGGGCCCTCGTCCGCGCCGTCGCCGCGAGGTCGGGCGCCACGTCGAGTTGGGCCACGCGCGCCCACGACAGGCCGACGAGCGCGTGCGTGAACACGAAGCCCTCAGGGAACCACTGCTGCATGTCGTCGGCCGCACCCGACGCGACGGCGGCATCGAGATGACGCAGCGACGCAATCAACCGGGGGTCGGGCGCGGTGTCCGCGCGTCCGCCCGCCGGCGGATCGAGGCACCAGCGAATCGGGATCGCCAGCACGACCCCGGCGAGAACGGCCAGCGCGAGTCCGCGGAGGACGCGGAGCATCACCGGCCGACGAGCTTGAGGCCGACGACGCCGGCGAGGATCAGCCCGATGCACGCGACGCGGGCGACCGTCCGCGGCTCGCCGAGGACCAGCATCCCGACGACGACCGCGCCGACGGTCCCGATGCCGGTCCAGACGGCGTAGGCCGTGCCCACCGGCAGCACGCGCACCGCCAGCGCGAGGCCGTAGATGCTGACCGCCATCGCGGCGAGGACGGCCGCGCTCGGGCCGAGCCTCGTGAAGCCCTCCGTGCGCGGCAGACCGACGGCCCAGACCGTCTCGAAGAGCCCGCTCGCGACGAGCACGGTCCACGCGCCGGCCGGCGACGCCAACCATGCGCTCACGACGCGGCCTCGACGTACTGCCCGCGGTTGACGATGCCCCACGCACGCCCGACCATCGGCGCGCCGACGAACGGCGTGTTGCGCGACTTGCTCTGGATGTGCCGCGCCTCGAAGGTCCACGCGGTCGTCGCGTCGAAGAGCGTCAGGTTGGCCTCGGCGCCCTCGGCGAGCGCCGGCACCGGCAGGCCGAGGACCTCGCGCGGCGCCACGGCGAGAGCCCGCACGGCCTGCGCGAGCGTCAGGACGCCCGGGCTCACGAGGTCGCGCCCGACGAGGCCCCAGCAGGTCTCCAGCCCGAGGATGCCGAACGGCGCCTCGATGAACTCGACCTCCTTCTCGAACGCCGCGTGCGGCGCGTGGTCGGTCGCGATGACCGCGATCGTGCCGTCGGCCAGACCGGCCTTGATGGCCGCCACGTCGTCGGCGGTCCGCAGCGGCGGGTGCATCTTGGTGTGCGTGTCGTAGCCGCTCGCCTCGACGGCCTCGTCGGTCAGCGCCCAGTGGTGCGGACACGCCTCGGCGGTCACCGACGCGCCGCGCCGCTGCGCCTCGCGCACCAGCTCCACGCCGCGCGCCGTCGAGATATGGCAGACGTGGAAGCGCGCGCCGGTGGCCTCGGCGAGCAGCACGTCGCGCGCGATCATCGCCTCCTCGGCCAGCGCCGGGATGCCGGGCAGGCCCAGCCGCGTGCTCACGGCGCCCTCGTGCATGTGACCGTGCGGGTGGTTGATCGTGAGGTCCTCCTCGTGGCCGAGGATCGGGAGGCCGAGCGTGCGCGCGTACTCGAGCGCGCGGCGCATCAGGCCGCCGTGCTGGACCGGGCTGCCGTCGTCGGAGAACGCGACGGCGCCGCCGGCGGCCATGTCGGCCATCTCGGCGAGCTGCTCGCCCTTGCGCTCGCGGCTGACGGCGCCGATGGGATGCACGTCCACGGCCAGCCCGGCGGCGCGGCTCCGGACGAACTCGACGACGTCGCGCGTGGCGATCGGCGGCGTCGTGTTGGGCATGCAGGCGACGGCCGTGAAGCCGCCGAACGCCGCCGCGCGGCAGCCCGTCTCGACGGTCTCCTTGTGCTCCTGCCCCGGCTCGCGGAGGTGGACGTGCATGTCCATCCAGCCCTGCGAGACCATGCGGCCGGTGGCGTTGACCGTGCGGATGCCGTCGGGCGCGGACACGTCGTCGCCGATCTGCGCGAGGCGTCCGTCGCGGATGAGGACATCGGCGCGGCGGGCGTCGCCGGTGGCGGCGTCGAGGAGGGTTCCGCCGGAGAGGAGGAGGTCGAGCGGCACGGGCGGCGCGGAGGGCGTGCGGAAAGCTAGACCCGCCTACCTTCGCGCGTCCCGCCCCCGCCCCGATGCGCTTCGCTCTCGCCGCCGGACTCGTCCTCGCCGCCCTCGCCGCCGGGCGCCTCGCGCCCGACTCGATCACCGTCGGCGGCTCGCCGCTCGTCGCCGCGCCGACGACGGACTCGCTCGCCGCCGTCTCGCCCGACGGCGCGCTCACGATCGCGCTGGGCGCCGACTCGACCGGCGCGCTCACGTGGCGCGTCGTCCGGTTCGGGACCGACGTGGTGCTCCCCTCCCCGCTCGGCGTCGTCCTCACCGACGGCCGCCGCCTCACCGGCGGGCGCATCGTGGCCGTCGAGCAGCGCGCGCGCGACACGACGTGGACGACCGTCTGGGGCGAACGCGAGCGCGTCCGCGACGCCCACCGCGAGGTCGCCGTCACCGTCGAGACCGCCGACAGCGTGCGATTCGTGGTCCGCGCGCGCGCCTTCGACGACGGCGTCGCGTTCCGCTACGAGTGGCCCCGGCAGACGGCGCTGGACTCCTTCGCCGTCGCCGACGAGGTCACCGGCTTCCGCTTCGCGCAGGCGCCGATGGCGTGGTGGATCCCGGCCTACGAGCGCGAGCGCTACGAATACCTCCACCGCCACTCGCGCCTGCCGGCGGCCGACACGGTCCACACGCCGCTGACGCTGGAGACGCCCGACGGCCTCGCGTTGGCCGTCCACGAGGCGGCGCTCGTGGACTACGCCTCGATGACGCTCGCCGTGCAGGACTCGGCGTCGCTCAAGGCCGACCTCGTGCCGTGGTCGACGGGCGTCAAGGTCTACGCGAACGCGCCGGCCATCAGCCCGTGGCGCGTGCTGCTGGTGGCCGACGACGCGGCCGGCCTCGCGGAGTCCGACCTCGTGCTCAACCTCAACGAGCCGTCCCAGCTTGAAGCCACCGACTGGATCGCGCCGATGCGCTACGTCGGCATCTGGTGGGACATGCACCTCGACACGCGCACGTGGGCCTCGGGCGAGCGCCACGGCGCGACGACGGCCTACGCGCGCCGCATGATCGACTTCGCCGCCGCGAACGGCTTCGGCGGCGTCCTCGTCGAGGGCTGGAACACGGGCTGGGACGGCAACTGGATCGGTCCGCAGGCCGACTTCTCGTTCACCGAGCCCTACCCCGACTTCGCGCTCGACAGCGTGGCGGCGTATGCGCGCGAGCGCGGCGTCGCGCTCATCGGCCACCACGAGACCGGCTCCGACGTGCCCGCCTACGAGGCGCAGATGGACTCCGCGTTCGCGCTCTACGAGCGCCTCGGCGTGCCGGCGGTCAAGACGGGCTACGTCGGCTGGAGCCAGGGCGTGCTGCGCACGGCCGGACCCGGCCTCGCGCCCGGCGACTCGGCGTTCGAGTGGCACCACGGCCAGTACATGGTGCGCCACCACCAGCGCGTCGTCGAGACGGCCGCGCGCCACCGCGTGATGGTCAACATCCACGAGCCGATCAAGGACACCGGCCTCCGCCGCACGTGGCCCAACCTGATGACGCGCGAGGGCGCGCGCGGGCAGGAGTGGAACGCGTGGGACCCCGACGGCGGCAACCCGCCCGAGCACGACGTCGTGCTGCCGTTCACGCGCCTGCTCGCCGGCCCGCTGGACTTCACGCCGGGCGTGCTCGACGTGATGCTCGCGCGCGGCAACCGCCCGAGCAACCGCATCAACACAACTGTCGCCAAGCAGCTCGCGCTGACCGTCGTGCTCTACAGCCCGCTCCAGATGTCGGCCGACCTGCCGGAGAGCTACGAGGCCGCGCCGGTGCCCTTCCAGTTCCTGCGCGACGTGCCGGCCGACTGGTCGGACTCGCGCTGGCTCCACGCGCGCATCGGCGACGTGGCGACGGTCGCGCGCCGCGCGCGCGGCACCGACGACTGGTTCCTCGGCGCGATCACCGACGAGACCGGCCGGCGGCTGCGCGTCCCGCTCGCCTTCCTCGACGCCGGGCGCACGTACGTCGCCGAGGTCTACCGCGACGCCGACGGCGCCGACTGGCGCACCCACCCGACGGCGCTCACCGTCGAGCGCGGGACCGTGACGGCGCAGGACGTGCTGCGCCTGCGGCTGGCCCCCGGCGGCGGCGCGGCGGTCCGCTTCCGCCCGGCGTCGCTGCTGGAGCGCGTGACGATGGAGGAGCTCGCTACGCTCGCGGGCAGTGGCCAGTAGGCAGTGGCCAGTGGCAGACTCCTGTCACCAGCGTTCTGCCACTGGCCGCCGCCGACCGGCGGCGTACTGGCCACTGGCTCCGCGAAGCGGATACTGGCACGAGCGCAGCGCGCCCTACCGCTCCCGAAGCCGCACGTCGTCGGACAGCTCGTCGGTGTCGTCGTCACGGCGGATCACGTCGCGGCGCTGGAGGAGTTCGCCGCATCGGTCGACGGCCGCGACGAGTCCGCCGGCGAGGTCGCCGCGCAGGATGCCGGCGCGGAGCAGGTCCACGACCTCGACCCACTCCTCGGGACGCACCCTGTCGTTGATGCCTCGGTCGCCGACGACCTCGATGCGGTGCTCGAAGAGCGAGACGAAGAGCAGGATGCCTGTGCGGTCGCGCGTGGCGAAGACCTCCTCGTCGGCGAAGGCCTGCGCGGCGCGACGGTGGACGGTCTCCTCGACGAGCGCGCCGCCGGCGAGGAAGCGCCGCAGCGGGTCGGCGAGCCAGACGGCGAGCGCGCCGGCGGTCCCGCCGCCGAGCATCGCGCCCTCGGTGGCCCACGCCGAGTAGAGCCACGAGAGGCCCCAGCCGTCGTAGAGGGCGCCGACGGCGAGCAGCGCGGCGCCGGCGAGCGCCGCGCCGAGGGCCGCGCCGCGCCAGATGGCGACGTCATAGCGGCCGGAGGCGCGGACGACGTACGGCACGATCTCGCCGGACGTGCGGCGCTCGGCCGCCGCGACGGCCTCGCGCACCCGCCCGAGGTCGGCGTCAGTGAGGAGTGGACGGGACATGGCCGATACGGTAGTCTCCCGCCCTGACGCGCGAACCCGCCCGGCGGTTCGCCGTTGTTTTCGGATGCCTTTGCTCCTCGCCCTGCTCGCCCTGCTCGCGCTCGCCGGCTGCACGCCGCGCGAGCCTGCGGCGGTGTCCGCCGACGAGCCGGTGCCGACGGCCGGCGCCGACACGCTCGCGGTGCAGGGTGTGACGTCGGCGACGGCGCGCATCGCGCCCGTCGGCAGCAACGGCGCCGAGGGGACGATCCGCCTGACGCAGACCGACGGCGGCGTCCGCGTGCGGATGGAGCTCGCCGTGCTGCGCCCGCGCGCGCGCCACGCCGTCCAGATCCTCCACGCGCGCGACTGCGAGGGCGACCCGCGCCTCCACCTCGGCGCCGCCGAGGGCGAGATCCACGGGGCGCCGCCGCGCGAGCCGCCGGACCGCCACCGCGGCGACCTCGGCAACGTGCGCGCCGACGACGCCGGCCGCGCCCGCTACGACCGCATCGACCGCGCGCTGTCGCTCGACGGCACGTCGTCGGCCGTCGGGCGCGCGGTCGTGGTTCGCGACGCGCCCGACGACGGCATCTCGCAGCCCGACGGCGCCGCCGGCGCGGTCGTCGGCTGCGGCCTGCTCGAGGACGACCGATGAAGCGACCGCCGCCCCGCCCGCCGTCCACCAAGCCCCCGCGCCGCACGGCGTGGGACGATCCCGCGCTGCCCAAGCCGACGGCCGCGCGCGACCCGTTCGGGCTCGACCCGCTGGCCCCGGACGCCGCGCCGCCGAGCGCGCCCGCCCCGGCGACGCCGCCGGTCGCGCCGCCGGTGATGTCGGCGCCGCCGAGCGCTGCATCTGCCGCGTCTCCCGCCCCACCGCTGCCGGTGACACCGCCGCGCGTCGACACGTCGATGGCAGCGTCGGCGCCGGCGTCGAGCAGCGCGTCACCGGCGAGCCCGCCAGCCGCGCCGAGCGAGCCGTCGACGAGCGCGCCGCGTGCCGCGAGTCCGCCCGTCGCCCCGCCGGTGACGCAGCCGCCGGTGACGCAGCCACCGCTGACGCCGTCGCTGGTCACGCCGCCGGTGACCACGGCGCCGCCGTCGCGTCCCGCCCCGTCGCGCCCGCCGGCGTGGATGCCGGGACCGCCGGCGTCGTCGGCGGCGCCCGCGTTCCCGTCCCCGCCCGCACCGGCGACCGCGCCGGCCAACGCGATCTGGATGGGCCTCGCGCTGCTCGTGATCGGCGCGGCGGCCGGTTGGCTCCTGCGGCCGGTCCTCTTCCCGCCGCCGCCGCCGGCGCCGCCGCTGCCGTCGGTCGCGCTCGACTCGCTGGCGTGGCGCGGCGCGCGCCTGCGCGCGCGCCTGGAGCGCCTCGACCCGCCGACATCGGCCGAGGAGGCGCCGATGCGCCAGCCGCGTACGGCGCCCTACCGCGACCACCTCACGCTGGGCGACTCGCTCGGCGTGCCGCCGCTGCGCGGCGAGGGCGACCTCGCGGCGCTCGCCGGCCGCGGACGTCTCGTCCCGCTCGCCACCAACGACCGCTACGTGGTGCGCGTGCTGGAGCACTCGAAGCCGTACGTCACGCCGGCGACGCTCGCGTGGCTCGACGACGCCAGCCGGCGCTTCCAGCAGCGGCTCCGCGACGCCGGCCTCCCGCCGTTCCGCCTCGTCGTGTCGTCGGCGCTCCGGACGGCCGACCTCCAGGCCGACCTGCGGCGCGTCAACCGCAACGCGGCGTCGGGGCGCAGCAGCCACGAGTACGGCGTGAGCGTGGACATCGACCACACGGACTTCCGCGCGCCGGCGTACATCCCGCCGCTGCGCCTGCCGGTGTCCGACGCGCAGGCCGACCTCGCCAACTACGTCTCGCGCCTCCACACCGACGACCTCGCGCGCGCCTACTGGCCGAGCCTCTTCGGCGTGCTGACGCGCGTCATGGCCGAGGAGCAGGCCGAGGAGCGCGCGCTGGTGCTGCTGGAGTCCGAGCAGCCGGTCTTCCACGTGACGGTGGGCCGCATCCGGCGGGCGGCGCCGCTCACCGGCGAGCCCTCGGCCGGCGACACGTCGGGCGGCTGAGGACCGCGTGACGCCGCCTCTTCCACCGGCGCCCGGGCTGCCTGAGCCGCCCGGACCGCCCGATGCCACGCGCCCTCGCCGGACACGGTGGGCGCCGCTGCTGGCGTCCCTGGCGGTCGTCGGGCTGCTCGTGTGGGGCGCGCGGGTCGTCGCCGCCACGGCGCGCGCGGTCGCCGCCGCCGAATCTGCCCAGGACGCGCGCGTCGAAGCCTACGCCGAGCGCTTCGGAGCCATCCCGCTGCTCACCGCCGACGAAGAGGCCGCGCTGCGGCGCTCGCTCAACGCCCGCCACGTCGAGCGGGCGCAGGCGCTCGGCGTCGCGCCGCCGGCGACGCGCGCGGCGCGCGACCGCGCGGCCGACTCGCTCGTCGCCATCGACACGCTTCGGGCGTTCGTCGTCCGGCGCGCGCGCTACTCGGCGGCGGCCGTCACGCCGAGCACCGCAGCATCGCTCGACAGCGTCGCGGCGGCGTTCGGCGCACGCACGCGCGCCGCCGGCGTGCCGGGCGCGCGCCCGACCGTCACGTCGGTCTTCCGCTCGGACGAGGACCAGGCCGCGCTGCGCCTCTTCAACACGAACGCGGCGCCCGGGACGAGCAGCCACGAGTACGCGACGACCTACGACCTCGCGTACCGGCGCTTCGAACCGGTGACGCCGCCGGCGCCCCCCGTGCCGTGGTCCGGGCGGACGCCCCGCTGGCTTCGCCCGCTCGTCGAGGTGATGCTCGCCGAGCGCTGGTCCGAGGCCGTCGCGGGCGTCGCCGCCGACTACCCGTCGCGCTACGACGCGCTGCTCGGACGGGCGCTCATCGCGCTGGAAGACCGCGGCGTGGTGGTGGTCGTCCGCGAGCAGAGCCAGCCGGTGTACCACGTGACGCTCGCCCGCCGGCTCGTCGGCCGGTGACGCGGGTCCACTGCGTAGGTTGACCGCGCTTCGTCGCCCGTCACCCATGCGCATCCTCCGTCTGCTGCCGCTCGTCGCCCTTCTCGCCGTCGCCGTGCCGGCGCGCGCGCAGACGGCCGCCGACAGCGCCCTCGTGCGCGAGATCGTCGAGCGAATGAACCTCGAGCATCAGTTCGAGCTGCTGGAGAGGATCAGTTCGATGCTGATCGCGGAGGCGGGCGTCCGCATCGCGCCGCTGCGCGCGACGCCGGCCGACCTCCGCAAGCTGGATGCGCGGCTCGTCCGTGTGCTCCTCGCTGACCCGCGCCCCGAGCACCTCCGCGCGATCCGCGACCACTTCGCCAGCGGCACCACGGAGCGGACGATGGCGCTCACGCGCGAGCTCACCGAGCCGAGCCGGCTGATGGCGCTCGTCACGAACCCCGACGCGGCGCGTCTGGGCGACCGCGAGCTCGCGCTCCGTCTCTACCGCGCCAACCGCTCGATCGAGACCGAGCGCCGGACGCAGGAGGCGATGGTGGAGTACCTCGAGAAGTCGTCCGCGGTGCACGCGCGGCTGGCCGCCGCCGGAGTCCCGCCCGACGCCTTCTTCACCACGCTCCGTCGCTCGATCGTCGTCGCCGGCGCCGACCCGAGCGACGCCGAGGTGCTCGGCGCTCGCGCCCTCCTCGGCCGGATGGACCCGGCCGACGTCGAGGCCTCGATCGCGTTCGGCGAGTCCGACGCCGCGCGCTACCTCAACGAGACCACCTCGGCGCCCGTCGTCGATGCGCTGTCGCAGTGGATGGGCGCCTGGATGGAACGGTTCGTCCTCGCGATGTTCGATGCCGCGGACGAGCAGCGCCGCACCGAGAGCAGAGGGCAGCCTCTCGTGGAACTCGACCTCGCCGCCCCGTCGGATGCCCCGGTCGAGATCTCGTTCGACCCGTCGCCCGTGCGCGACCCGCTCCCGGACCTCCCTCCGTCGGATGCCGCCATCCCGGGCGGCGTCTTCGACGTCGTCGAGCGGGAGCCGGAGCTCATCGGCGGGCTCGACGGGCTCGCCGCCCGGCTCGTCTACCCGGAGTCGGCACGGCGCGCCAACGTCGAGGGGACGGTCTACGTCACGTTCGTCGTGGACCTCGACGGGCGCCCCCGCCACATCTCGTCGGTCGGCGTGGCCGACGACGCCCTCCGCTCGTCCGCGATGGACGTCGTGCAAGCGTCGCGTTTCATCCCCGGCCAGCAGGACGGACGGGCGGTCCGGGTCCGCTACACGCTCCCCGTGCGGTTCACCCTGCGCTGAGCCGGCCGCACTGGTCATCGGCGCGACGTGACGGGTAGGGCCGTCGAACAGGTCCGCGCGGGGCACACGCCCGCGCGACCCGCTCGGCGTCCCGCGACCGGACGCCCCGGCGCGGCCGGTGCTGACCGAGGGGCGGCACCGGCCGCGCTCTAGTTTGGCAGCCCGCGTCCCCCCGCTCCGTGACCGACGACCGCCTCTCCGCCGAGGACCACGCGCTGGTCTACGGCCACGACCCGACCGAGCGGATCGTCGCGCTGCATCCGGTAGGCCAGGACCGGATGCGCGTCTACGTCCGCCCGCCGACGGGGCCGGTGACGTGGACCGACGAGCGCGTCCACCCCTTCTTCTTCCTGACCGACGTCGCGCGGCTGCGCGGTTTCCCGCGCTCGCGCTTCCGGTTCCAGGAGCTCGACGGCCCCGGCGCGTACCGGTATCTCGTCGTGCTGCCCGACCGGGGCGCCTACTTCGACGCGATCCGCCACGTCGGGCGCGCGGCCGGGACGCAGCGCGAACCGAAGGTCGGCGCCAGCCAGCGCCCCGACGAGGTCTACACCGTCGGCGGCCCCGAGCAGCAGTACCTGACCCAGACCGGGCGGACGCTCTTCAAGGGCATGGACGCCGGCGACGTGGTCCGCCTCCAGCTCGACATCGAGGTCTACGCGCCGGGCGCGTTCCCCGACGCCGACGTGCCCGAGCACCGCGTGATCCTCGTCGCGCTGAGCGACTCGACCGGCTGGGCGCACCTCGTCGGCGCGCCGGGCGTGGCCGAGGCCGACGTGCTGCGCGAGACCGTGCGCCTCGTGCAGGAGCGCGACCCCGACGTGATCGAGGGCCACAACTGCTTCGGCTTCGACCTGCCCTACCTCGCGGCGCGCTGCCGGCGGCACGGCGTCCCGTTCGCGCTCGGGCGCGACGGGAGCGAGCCGCGCACCTTCCCGAGCGCGATCCGCTTCGCCGAGCGGAGCATCGAGTACGACGCCGCCGAGATCGCCGGGCGCCACGTCGTGGACACGATGTTCCTCGCGATGGCCTACGACGTGTTCAAGCGCGACCTGCCCAACTACACGCTCAAGGGCGTCGCGCGCCACTTCGGGTTCGCGCCCGACGACCGGACGTACGTCGCCGGCGACGAGATCGCGCACGTCTGGGACAGCGACCCCGACCGCCTGATGGCCTACGCGCTCGACGACGCGATCGAGACCGAGCGCATCGCGCGCCACCTCGGCGGGAGCCACTTCTACCTCGCGCAGATGGTCCCGATGCCCTACGGGACGGCCGCGCGCACCGGCCCGGCGGCCAAGATCGAAGCCCTCTTCGTGCGCGGCTACCTCCACGCGCGGCAGGCGCTGCCGCGCCCCGAGAGCGGCAGCCAGGTCGTCGGCGGCTACACGGACGTCTTCGTCACCGGCGTCGTCGGGCCGGTCGTCTACGCCGACGTCGAGAGCCTGTACCCGTCGATCATGCTGTCGTACGGCATCGGGCCGGCGTCGGACGCGCTGGGCCTGCACCCGCGCCTGCTGCGCGTGCTGACGCGCCTCCGGCTCGACACCAAGGCCGCCATGCGCGAGGCGCCCGATGCAACCACGCGGGGCGAGCTGGACGCGCGCCAGTCCGCCACCAAGATCATCATCAACTCGTTCTACGGGAACATGGGCTTCGGCTTCGCCCTGTTCAACGACTTCGCCGCCGCCGACCGCGTGGCCGCCACCGGCCAGGAGATCGTCCGCCGCATGGTGCGCCACGTGCGCGAGGCCGGCGGGACGGTCGTCGAGGTGGACACCGACGGCGTGCTGTTCGTCCCGCCGCCGGGCGTCGACGGCGAGGCGGCCGAGCGCGCGTTCGTCGCCGCGATGGGCGAGGCGCTGCCCGACGGCATCCGCGTCGGCTTCGACGGCCGCTTCGAGCGGATGCTGTCCTACAAGAAGAAGAACTACGCCCTGCTCGGCGCCGACGGCCAGATCCGCCTCAAGGGGTCGAGCCTCGTCAGCCGCAGCATGGAGCGCTTCGGGCGCCAGTTCGTGCGCGAGGCGATCCGCCTGCTGCTCGCCGAGGACGTCGCCGGCCTGCACGCGCTCTACCTCGACGCGCGGCGGCGTATCGCGGCGCACGACTGGGCGTCGGTCGAGAGCTTCCAGCGCGTCGAGACGCTGAAGGACTCGCTGGACCGCTACGCCGCCGACGTCGCCGAGGGCCGGCGCAACCGCTCGGCCGCCTACGAGCTGGCCGCCGCCGAGGCCGCCGCCGGCGTGGAGGTCCGTCGCGGACACCGCGTCGCGTGGTACGTCGCGGCCGGCGCAGGAGGCTCCGCGCGCGCGTTCGAGAGCGCGCGGCTGGCGCGCGCGTGGGACCCGTCGGCGCCCGACGAGGACACGGCGTTCTATCTGGACCGCCTCACCCAGTTCGCGGCCAAGTTCGAGCCGTTCTTCGAGACGCCGGCGATGCACCGGGCGGTCTTCTCGGAGGAGGACCTGTTCGGGTTCGATGCGGGGTCGGTGCGGCTGGCGGTCCGCGTGCGCGACCCGTCGGAGGCCGACGACGCGGTGCCGTTCTAGCGAGGGGCCAGAAACCCTGCACATAGGCGGCGCATTGTGCGGACTCCCTTTCCCCTTCCTGCCATGATCCGCTTTCTCTCGGCCGCCCTCGCGGTGGCCCTCTGTACCGGCTGCGCCCCGACGGCGCCCTCCTCGCCTCCGATGACCGACGGCCCGACGTCCGGCGCCATGAGCACCGACGCGCTGGGCGCCGGCGTGATGGTCGGCGGCGCGATGATGCGGCCCACGCAGACGCTCGTCCAGAACGCCTCGGGCGCCGACAACCTCACGACGCTGGTCGCCGCCGTGCAGGCCGCCGGCCTGGCGGAGACGCTGAGCGGTCCGGGACCGTTCACCGTCTTCGCCCCGCCGAATGCGGCCTTCGAGGCGCTGCCCGACGGCACCGTCGAGTCGCTGCTGATGCCCGAGAACCGCGAGCAGCTCACCGGCATCCTGACGTACCACGTCGTCCCCGGCCGCCTCTCGGCATCCGACCTGCGCGACGGGCAGATGCTGACGACCGTCAACGGCGAGACGCTCCGCGTGACGGTGCGCGGCGACATGGTGATGGTCGGCGACGCGCACGTGACGCAGGCCGACGTCTACGCCTCGAACGGGGTCGCCCACGTCATCGACAAGGTGCTGATGCCGGGGATGTAGGTCGCGTGCCTGCTCCCGTCCGTGCCGGGCGGTCTCGCATGTGCGGGACCGCCCGGTTGTTGGTTCGCCCGGGCGTCACCAGTGGTGGGTCACGAGGGCTGTCACAGGGGTGGACCGTTCATGAGGCCCCACTTCGCCGCACCGCTCCATGTCGCTCCCATCTCCCCCGCCCGGCGAGCTCATCGTCACCCGAGTCCTACCAGCAGCCGATCTGCCGAGGGGGCCGAGGTTGCCGATCATTGGTCTCGCTGCATGGGGGTCCGACGCCGAGAACTGGCTCGACCTGCACGAGATCACCGGTGCCGACTCGTCGTCGTGCTGTTTCCTCACGCCCCGGGACGAGCGCAAAGGACGGGTCGTCACCGCACCACGGTGAGTCGCTGCGTGGTGTGCGCGCCGCCGCTCGCCACCCGGACGAGGTACACGCCCGCCTCCAGCGACGAGAGTGGCACCGGGAGCTCGCTGGTGCCGGCGGCGACCGGGCCGTCGAACCACGTCGCGACCTCGCGGCCCAGCACGTCGTAGACCGTCACGCGGACCACCTGTGCCGACGGCAGCGAGAAGCGGACCCGCGCCACGCTGCGCGCCGGGTTCGGCGTGACGGACACCGACAGGGACTCCGGCGTGGGCACCGGCTGCGCAGCGTCGCCCTTCGAAGCATCGACCGTCACGATCCCGCCCTCGGCGATCCGCACCGACGGCAGCGTCGACCCGTCGCCGAGCACGACCGACCGCGCCTCGACGGGGCGCTCGGCGCCGTCCGCGTAGGCACGCAGCACCAGCGCCGTGCCCTCGCCGAACGACAGCTCACCGCCCATCGCCTCAGCGACGTCGGACGGCACCGCGAGCACCGCCTCGCCGCCCTCGACCACGCCCGACGCCAGCAGCACCGGCGTCCCATCCGCGAGCGCCGCGAACGCGCCGACCTCGGTGCCGTCCGCCAGGCCGCGCACCGCGAGGTGCGTCACCGGCGACGCCTCGCCGGCCGTCGGCGCGGCGAAGTGTCGCGCCACCGGCGCCGGCGGCGCCAGCGGGTTCGTGACGGCGAACGCGTTCGAGAAGACCACGAAGCGCGTCTCGGTCCCGCCCGGCGGCGTGTAGGTGTAAACGAGCCGCACGCGGTACGTCCCCGCCGGCGCGCCCGCCGGCACCGTGCCCGTCCACGTCCCGCCCGAGAAGGGCGTGCTCGAGACGAGCATCTGCGAGAACGCGCCGTCCTGCTGCAGGAGCGCCAGGCGCACGGCCCCGGCGGCGTTGGCATCGCCGGCGACCCACGTCACGGTCTGCGTCGAGCCGGCGCCCCACGACGCGCCCTCGGCCGGCGCCTCGACCTCGATGCGCCCGAGATTGAAGAGCGGCGACGCGCCGAAGAACGCCGGGTCGGCCTCGCTCGTGATCGAGACGTAGAACGAGCCTGCGGCGAGGCCCGGGAACGACGGGAGCGAGAGGGTCCCGTCGTCGGGCTCACCGGCGTAGCTCGCCACGACCGCGTGGTTCGCGCGGCGCAGCTCGACCGTGAGAAGGCCCGAGGGCACGGTCGGCGGGGTGCTCCACGTGACGGCGTGCGCGCGCGTGCGCGCCCAGTCCTCGCCGGCGTCGGGGTCCGAGACCACGAACTGCTCGGCCGCGTTCGAGACGAGCGCAGCGCTCGAGGCGCCGAAGACGGCGGGATCGGCCTGGCGGCGGACGACAAACGCGTAGTCGGAGCCGGAGGCCGAGCCTGCCGGGACCGTGACCTTCAGCTTGCCCGTGTTCGGTCCGGTGCCGACGAGGACCTCCGCGCCGTCGCCCTTGCGGAGGAAGACTTCGACGACGTCCGTGCGGTCGGGGACGCCGGGGCCGCTCCAGCGGACGATCGTCCTGCCGCCGGCGAGCACGACCGTGCCCGGCGCCGTCACGACGTACGTCGCCACCGGCGCGGTCGACTCGAAGGTCTGCGCGGCGTTGACGGCGCCCGGCGAGGCCGCCGACGGGGCCGTCCACGCGAAGTCGGCGTAGGCGCTCCCGGTGCCTACGAGCTGGAGCGAGTGCCCGACCGGCGTCGAGCCCGTCTCCGCCACCCCGATGTCGGTGCTGGTCAGCCCGCTCGCCGGACCGCCGACGGCCGTGAACGTGCCCTCGTAGGAGAGGAACTGCACGACCGTCGCCCCGACCGAGAGCGCGAGCCCGTCGGGGCTGCCGTTCTGGAGGCCGTCGGTGGGCAGCGCGTAGGTGTAGAGGCGGTAGCCCTCGGTCGTCGCGCCGGGCGTGAACGACGAGAGCGGGAAGGTGCCGTACGGCGCGCCGCCGCTCCCGTTGTAGAGCGTCAGCACGACCGTCGCCGGGTCGATGCCGGGTGCGAGGGCCACCTCGACGAACTCGCCGGTGTCGGTCCCGGCGTTGTCGTAGTGGATCTCGTTGACGAAGACGTCGGTCCCGCCGGTCGGCGGGGGCGGGTCGCCGGGGCCGGACGGCGTGCCGAAGGCGCGGCGGGCGAGCGTCGAGTCGAGCACGAACGGGTTGAGCGTGCCCTGCTGCGAGGCGATCCACGCCGCGCGGTCCATCTCGTGCGCGTCCACGGGGTCGGCGGCGCCCCACGCGAGCAGCGTGGCCTGCTGGCCGGCGAAGAAGGCCCCGCCGGCGGCCGTGGCCGCCATCTCGGGGTAGACCGCCCGCATGTAGAAGATCGCCCGCGCGACGTTGCCCTTGTGGTCCTCGCGCGGCTCGAAGCGGCTGCTGCCCTGCCGCTCGCTCCACTCATCGAGCGCCGTCGCCGGGACCGTGGTCTGCGTCGACGCCAGGCGGTACCACATCGACGCGAGGGCGTCCGGGACCTCGCCGAACGGCAGGTTGCCGCGCGCCGAGTTGACGGCGCTGCGCGTCGGGAAGAGGTGGTGCATGTCGCTGCGCGGTAGGCTGGCGTCGGCGCCGAGCGACTGGGGCCACGTGTGCTCGGTGTCGATGCCCTTGCTGTAGGCGTCGGCCGACGGATCGGCGCCGGGCGTCAGCGAGACGGCGAAGCCGGTGTAGACGCACGTGAGGGCGCCGCCGTAGGTCTGCTCCCAGGCGAAGAGCACGTCGCGGGCGGCGTCGTAGCCGAGCGTCGCCGCCGGACGGTAGGTCGCCTCGACGGCGTCGAGAAGCGGCTGTCCGGTGACCCCCGGGAAGAGGACCGTCTGGACCGGCTGGGCGTGGGCCGTGGTGAGGGCGACGAGCACGGCCGCCAGCGCGGCCGGACGCGCCGCGCGGGGCAGACGAGGGAGCATGAGACGTGCGGGGGGACGGCGCGAAGCTAGAGGCCACGCATCGGCAGGTCGTGGCTTCGGTGGGAATCCCCGGCCGATGTGTCGGTCTGGTGATGCAGAACGTGCCCCCGACAGACGGCTGTGGCAGTCCAACGACGATCACACGGAGTGTCCGCCCTCGGGGCTCTCCCGCACTTCGTGTGGTCATGCCGCGCAGAGCACCCGCCGCCGTCGTTTGATCGGGCCACTTGCCTGCTCCTGCGATGGCCGTTCCCGCCGTCCCGTTCGTGATCCCAGGCTGCCGCTTCGACGCCGTCGCGTTCGAGGAGGCTCGTCTGCTCGTCAGCGCCCACTCGGCGGCCCGTCGAGCCGCCTGCCCTGAGTGCGGACGGCGATCCCGCCGCATCCACGGCTACTACAGCCGGGCCCCGGCCGACCTCCCGGTCAGCGACCAGGCCGCCCGGCTCCGCCTCCGGGTGCGCCGCTTCTGCTGTGATTACGGCCCCTGCCCTCGCAAGACGTTCGCAGACCCGCTGTCAGGCCTCCTACTCCCGTATGCGCGCCGGACGGACCGGCTCGCAGCTACCCAGGTCCGCGTCGGACTCGTTACCGGTGCCGAGCCTGGTGCTCGCCTGCTCGCGTGGCTTCGGATGCCGACGAGCCCGGACACGGTGCTCCGGCTCCTCCACCGCCACCCGGTACCCGAAGCCGCCGTGCCCCGCGTGCTCGGCGTGGACGATTGGGCCTGGAGGCGGGGCAAGGCATGGGGGACGATCCTCGTCGACCTCGAGCGGCGCCGGCCGGTCGACCTCCTCCCAGACCGAACGTCAGACTCGCTCGCCACGTGGCTCCGCGCTCACCCCGGTATCGAGGTCGTCGCCCGCGACCGCTCGACGGAGTACGCCCGAGGGATCGCCGAGGGCGCACCGGCGGCGCTCCAGGTAGCTGACCGGTGGCACCTCCTTCACAACCTAGGCGAGGTCCTCGACCGGTACCTCACAAGCGTGCGCGGGCGATTACGCAAGCTTCCAGGCGTGACTGACCTTCCGGGCTTGACGTCCCCTCTGCCCCCGAACCAGAGGCGGACCCGAGCCGAGGAGGCCGCCTCCGCTGCGGCTCGGCAGCGCCGCGTCGAACGGTACACTGAGGCCCGGCGGCTCCACGCTGAGGAGGGACTCAACGTGCTTCAGATCCGGCGGACGCTCGGCATGAGCCGGTCGACCGTGCGGAAGTACCTCGCCGCCGATGCCTTCCCCGAGTGGGGTCGCCGCCCCTCACCCGCCCGCATCCTCACGCCATGGGAGGGGCACCTCCGGGCGCGCTGGAACGTCGGCGTCCGCGAGGGGCTTGCCCTCTGGCGCGAGATCCGGGCGCTCGGCTTCACCGGCACGTCGCGGCAGGTGTCGAGGTGGGCGCACCAGCAGCGGACGGAGCCGCACCCCCACACCCGAGCCGACTACCGGGCGACGTGCGTGCTCCCGGCGCCCGACCATCGGGGCCGGCTCCCCTCAACCCGACAGCTTGCCTGGATCCTCTCGAAGGAAGCGGCGGCGCTGTCGCCGACCGATGCTGCTGTCCTCGCCTGCATCCGGGCCGACCCCGAGGTCGCCACCGTTCACGCGCTCGCGTGGCGGTACACCCAGATGGTACGGGAGAAGCGGGCGGGGGACCTGGTGGGATGGCTGGATGCGTGCACACAGAGCGGGGTCGGCCCGCTCGTGAGCTTCGGCCGCGGTCTCCAGCGGGACTACGCGGCGGTCCGAGCGGCGTTGGAAGAGCCGTGGAGCAGCGGTCAGGCGGAGGGGCAGATCAACCGGCTGAAGACGCTGAAGCGGCAGATGTACGGCCGTGCCGGCTTTGATCTCCTCCGGCGGCGGGTGCTCTGCGCGGCATGACCACACGAAGTGCGGGAGAGCCGCTAAGATGGACACCCCGACGGGGAGGACGGCCACGCCTCGACGTCGGCTGGGCCGGGAGAGCCGAGCGTTGAGGCGGGCGGTTGTCTACCAGCCATCGGTCTGGCGGGACCTCTGTGCGCTCCTCCACCAACGAGCAGAGGGCCCTCAGGAGCGATCCTGAGGGCCCTCTGTCGCCGACGTGCGTCGGCTCTGGTGCCCGGGACTGAAACACAACCTGCGTTCGGCGGTGGTGTGGCTGATATCGAAAATACCGTTTGACAGGTCGTAGGGGCAGATTCGATATTGGCCGAGCGGGGCCTGAGACGCATTGAGTCCATAGAAACCCTTTCCCCTGCCCTTTCCCTCGGCGCCTAGAATCGTGGCCAAGGTCACCCCGGTCCTCTGGACTCACAAGCTGAACCGTGACGGGCATGCCCCGATCCGGCTCCGCTTCTCCGACACTCGCCGCGACCTCTACGCGTCGATCGGTGTCGCCGTCCACCCCCGGCATTGGAACGCTGCTGCGCTGCGGGTCCGCAGGTCACACCCGGACTACGAGGAGATCAACGCACTGATCGTCGGGCGCCTCGCGGTAGCTGAGAAGGCAAGGCTGGCGCTCCTGAATGGGGGACAGACGGTGACGGCAGAGGCTTTGAAGTCTGCCGTAGCGCCTACGGGGACGCGAGGACGCCCGTCCTGCTTCCTCCTTTACGTCGAGACGTTCTTGGACGACTTGGAAGCCGCTGGCAAGATTGCCCGCGTGCGTCGTGAGCGCGTCGTCGTTGGGAAGCTCCGGGCGTACGCGACACCGCGCGGCGGCAAACTCCCGTTCGATGCGCTGACCCCAGCATTCCTCCGAGGCTTCGAGGGGTACCTCGTCGCGAAGAAAGGGAACAAGGCGAGCACGGTTCATGCGAACCTCGGCACGGTCAAGAACCACTACCGACGCGCGATCCGCGAAGGGCTCGTCTCACGCGAGAGCGACCCGTTCCACGCCTACACGCTGCCGCAGGTCGAGCGGCCGGAGCGGGCGAAACTATCGGACGCCGAGTTGGCCGCCATCGAGTCCCTCGACCTTGGAGAGCGCGGGCCCAACGGGACCCTTCTCGCACGTGTCCGCGACACCTTCCTGTTTGCACTCTATGCATCCGGGACACGCTTCGGGGACGTGGCCCGCTTGCGGCGGAGAGACATCACAGAGGAGGACGGCGGTCTACGACTCGGGTTCACCGCAGGTAAGACGGGCAAGCGCTCCGGCGTGCTGCTGCCGGAACCGGCCGTCGCCGTGCTCGCGCCGTACCTCGTCCACGCCGATGGGACGCCGAAGGCGCCCGACGACTTCCTGTTTCCGATTCTGAGCACCGGCCCTGCTGGCAAGCCCTATGACCTTGCCACACC
>Ga0209053_1000090_pt1 | contig 117706 bp, 117 predicted proteins | sample EBPBio152010_DNA_FD_185864 | JGI IMG/M metagenome (GOLD analysis project Ga0209053, IMG submission 185864) | Wastewater treatment Type I Accumulibacter community from EBPR Bioreactor in Madison, WI, USA - Reactor 1_7/15/2010_ DNA (SPAdes)... | ecosystem: Engineered > Bioreactor > EBPR >... | reverse complement strand
ATCCGAACAGGATGATTATCGGGAATCAACTCCTCAAAACTATACGGAAACAACACCGTCTGATTTTGGTTGTAATACTTGAAATTCATAGACAAATATCTGATTATCAGATATAAATATACAAAAATCCTATATAATTACCAAAAAAAATCCGCCTCAGTTGTGAGACGGTTTCTGCTGTTCTATGTTTTTCTATCATTAAAATACGGCATCCTCAATGTTCCCGCAATTCACAATTTTTAAAGTTTTCAGATTTTTTAGTTTATGAACTTCTTCGACTGATTCCAGAGACTTGCATTCGTCTATTTCTAAATCAGCCAAGTTCGTTAGGTTTTCCAACCCCTTTAGCGAAGTGAGCTTCTTATTCTTGAATAAACTGAGGCGTTTCAGGTTGACCAGACTTTCTATCCCTTCCAAATTTTCTATTGAGGATTGCCAGACAAAAAGAGTTTCAAGGTTGCTAAAATTTGAAAATTCTTTTAAATCCTTCTTTTTGTACTTGGAGATTATTAAGCTTTTTAGATTGGTGCATTTCTCTAAATTAATTGTTTTTTTTCTCCAATTAAAATTTAAATCTTCTAAGTTTTGAAAATTATTGAAGTCTATCTCCTGATTATCCACTGCAAGAACATCGATGCTCAGTTTCTTAAGGGATTTTAAAGAATGTATTGCAGAATAATCTATATTCAAATAAGTTGAAATCGTTAAATCTTGGATTTCCGGATAGGCTTCAACAAAATTTATGTTATCTAATTTGTAATTACCTATCCTAGATGATATGACTATTTTTTTGATATTGTTAGCTATTGCATACTTCATATCATCAGCAATATTATCGGAATTAATTAATATTGCTTTTGTGTTATTTATCTCTATTAACTGAACCATAATTTTAATGTCCAAAAGTTTTACCTGTTGTTATTGTTCTTCCCATTTCTCCTGCTCTTGCTGATCCGACAGCATTTATTTTATTTAAAACAGATCCATTTTTATATGCTTCCGACACTTTCTGACCTTGTAATATGTTATCCAACGTTTTCTGTTCGTGGACTGCAACATCTATTGAGGTTCCCAAAACTTCTGTTACTTTTACATCCACAATTTCCTCACCTTTAAAAATAGATTTGGAACCGTTTTTATGTTGTTTTAGGCGTTTCGCAACTTCCTTAGATTTTCCGACATATTTTTTGCCAGATTTTGTGGTAATCTCATAGACACCCTGTACTCCTTTTGTGGCATCTATAACTTCATCTACTTTGCTTAACGCTTTTGCCCCGTATTTGTAGCCCTTACCTAAATCCCCGACAAATGGTATGATTCCCAAAGCGCTGATACCCGCATTTTTATAGTCACCGTTGTAGAGATAAATCCCTGCATTTATTCCATCAGCAATTCCAAAAGGGTCCCAAATCCCAATGACGTCCAGCGTGGTTTGGACTGCATTCAGTGCTGCGTTTTGCTTTTTCTTTCCTACAACAACAACCTCCTGTATCTGGGTCTCCTTTTCACCATTTGGAAGTTTGATAATATCTTTAACTCCTTCAGGACAGTTCCCGTTTGGACATTCACCGAACATTCCTGTTGGGTCATTGTACATCAGCGGATTGTTGTAAACATAATGATAAGGCGACCAGTCTGAAAATTCCTCACTCATCGGGTCTGGACTCATCCAGCGACCGATATCCGGCATATAGAACCGTGCGCCGTAGTCGTACATCCCCGTCTCCTGTAATTCCTTTCCGTTGTACTTGTATTATTGAAGATTTATGATTATCAGCTGCTCAAAGTTATACAAAGTGCGGTAATTGGAAAAAGTTTTTCCTTACATTTAACTAAAATTAAGAAAGTAGAAGATTATGAAAATTACCTCTCAAATTATAATTTTAAGTACCGATTCCTTATTTTTACCAAATGCAAACCGAAAAAATTATTTTGGGAATCGATCCGGGAACCACGATTATGGGTTTCGGAATCATTTCTGTGAAGGGAAGTAAAATGGAAATGATTTCCATTCATGAATTAATTCTAAAGAAATATCCCAATCACGAAACGAAACTGAAATATATTTTCGAAAAAACTTTAGCATTAATCGACGAATTTTATCCCGATGAGGTTGCTTTAGAAGCACCTTTCTTTGGAAAAAACGTACAATCGATGTTGAAGTTGGGGAGAGCGCAAGGAGTTGCCATGGCTGCATCGCTTCACAGAAATATTCCGATTACCGAATATTCCCCAAAAAAAGTGAAAATGGCCATCACCGGAAACGGAAATGCAAGCAAAGAACAGGTTGCCGGAATGCTGCAAAATCTTTTAAGTCTAAAGGAATTTCCCACAAAATATCTCGATGCTTCCGATGGTTTAGCCGTTGCGGTTTGTCATCATTTCAATTCGGGAAACGTAAGTCCTGATAAAAATTACACGGGTTGGGCGAGTTTTCTGAAACAGAATCCCGAAAGGTTAAAATAAAGGCAATCCATTTGTTTTCAGTGCTTTAAATTGTAATTGAATTTTACAAAAATTTTACAATCAATTTACTTGGCATTGCCCAATACTATCTGTAACATTGTTGCGTTTTAATGTACCAATTAAATGATTTGAGATTTGAGGTTTCAACAAATAAACTTTTTAAAAAAATGAAAGCACAAAAAATAAATCCAACCATTGTGAACCACAGGATGAATTGGTTTCAAAAATTCCTCCTAGTTTGTTCAGGTGGCAACATCCATATTTTAAGAAAAACACCAAGCGAATGGAACAAGTTCGCCGGAATTGGCGGAATCATTTTGTTCACTGCGGTTTTTGCGACGCTCTCTGCTGGTTATGCGATGTTCACCGTTTTCGATGATATTTGGATTTCGGTGGGATTTTCAATTCTTTGGGGTTTGATGATTTTTAATCTTGACCGATATATTGTTTCTTCCATTAAGAAAACGGGAACGTGGTGGAATCAAGTTTTAATGGCACTTCCACGATTGATTTTGGCTGCGTTTTTAGGAATAATCATTTCCAAACCCTTGGAGCTGAAAATTTTTGAGAAAGAAGTCAACAAGCAATTGAACACCATTATCCAGAGAAATAAAACCCAACTTCAAGCTGAAATGAACGGAAGAATCCTGCAACAGTCAGGACCTTTTGAAACCGAGAAAAAACAGATTCAGGCTAAAGTTGCAGAGTATCAAAAAGCTTACGATTCTGCTTCGGTTGAGTTAGAGAAAGAAATTCTGGGGAAACAGTCTGGTTTAACTTCCGGGAAAGTAGGTTTCGGTTCCAACGCGAAAAGAAAATCCGAACTGAAGGAACAACGCCGACAAGATTTAGAAAATTATCAAAAACAAATTGCTCCTCGTTTAGAATATTTAGACAAAGAAATCTCAAAAGTTTACACCAATATCGAAACGGAAAGAAACAAAACAGAAACTTTTGAAGACAAATTCAACGGATTTGCGGCAAGACTTCAAGCCTTGGACGAACTTGAAAAAAACTCAGCAATCATCGGAATTGCGGCAACATTTATCATGGGGCTTTTTATTTGTCTTGAAATTTCACCAGTCTTGGTAAAACTAATTTCATCGGTGGGTCCTTACGATTATCTTTTAGACAAAACCGAAAACGATTTCCGACTTTACGCCAAAGAAAAAATCGAGAAAGGAAATGTTGGAACAGATTGGCGAATCGAACATTTTAAGGAAAATCTTAAAAAGGAATAACGGGTAACAAAAGGGTTACCTGATTTTCACCAAAACCTTTCCTTTGGCTCGTCCGCTTTCCAAATAATTCATCGCTTCATTGGTTTCATTGAAAGGAAAAACTTTGTCGATGACCGGTTTAATTTTACCTTCTTCGATGATGCTTGTGATTTCTTCCAACTGTTTTCTGCTTGAATGCATTAATAAAAAAGAATAATCAACTTGGCGTTTCCTGGCTTCCTTGATCACTTTTGCGCTCCTCATTTTGATGACAAATTTCACCAACCAATTCACTCCAGAATCTATGGCAAATTGTTCATCTGGAACCACAGAAATTGAAATAATTTTTCCGCCGGGTTTTAGAATTTTCATCGATTTTAAAAGTGTTTCCTCGTCTTGAGTATTCAAAACCAAATCGTAATTTTTTAGTAGGTCTTCGAAATTTTGGGTTTTGTAGTCAATCAAAATATCGGCTCCGAGATGCTGAAGCATTTCAAAACTTTTTGGACTTGCGGTTGTTGCGACTTCCGCTCCCAAATATTTCGCCAACTGAATTGCAAATGTTCCCACTCCACCGGAACCTGCCTGAATGAAAACTTTCTGTCCTTTTTTCAAGCCCGCTCTTTCATAAATTTGCCAAACCGTTAAACCAACCAAAGGAATCGAGGCGGCTTCTTCCAATGACAAATTTTTCGGTTTTAAAGCCAATTCGTCTTCGCCAACTGCAATGAATTCAGCTAAAGTTCCAATTCCTGAGTTTTTATCTGGTCGAAGATAAACCTCATCTCCAACTTTAAAATGTTTCACGTTATTACCAATTTTCGAAACGATCCCGGAACCGTCATTCCCCAAAATTAAAGGAAACTTCATTGGTAAAACCATTTTCAGGTCGCCGTGTTTAATTTTAAAATCGATGGGATTGAGACTTGCGTAATGCATTTCCACCAAAACCTGGTCAGCGGAAATGTCGGGAATCGGCAAATCGCCGAATTTTAAGGGTGAGGTTTTGTCGTATTTGGTGATGTAGAATGATTTCAAATTGACTTTATTGCTATTTAAATGTAGTGAATTTTTTGTTAAATAAATTTTAAAACCATTTATAAAGACGAAAAAACGATATTATAACTTTAAATTTGTAGTAATTAAATTCAAAAAAAATATGAACACGCATAACGTAAAAGCCTTCGGTACGGAAGCAATAGAGGCAGATTTAAAAGAAATGACCATCGCAAGACGCGAAGTTCAGCCGAAAGATGTAGAAATAGATATTCTGTATTGCGGAGTTTGTCACAGCGATTTACACACCGCAAGAAACGATTGGGGCGGAACAAAATATCCCGCAGTTCCCGGTCACGAAATCATCGGAAGAATTACGAAAGTTGGTTCGGAAGTGACGAAATTTAAAGTCGGAGATTTAGCTGGAGTCGGTTGTTTGGTGGATTCTTGCAGAACTTGCGACAGTTGCAAACAGGATTTGGAGCAATATTGCCTGAACGGCTCAACCGGAACTTACAACAGCAAAGACAAATATCTGGAACAGCAGACTTATGGCGGTTATTCCGAAAAAGTAGTGGTCGACCAAGATTTTGTTTTAAGGGTTCCGGAAAATTTAGATTTAAAGGCAGTTGCGCCACTTCTTTGCGCAGGAATCACGACGTATTCTCCTTTAAAACATTGGAAAGTTGGTCCAAATTCCAAAGTTGCAGTTGTTGGTTTGGGCGGACTTGGTCACATGGCGATTAAATTGGCGAAAGGAATGGGAGCGCATGTTTCTCTGTTCTCGAGAACTCCCTCAAAAGAGCAGGAAGCAAAAGACATGGGCGCAGATGAAGTCATTATTTCCACCGATGAAGAGCAAATGAATTCGGTGAAAGGAAAATTCGATGTAATTATCGATACCGTACCTTATGATCACGACATCAATCCTTATATTTTAACTTTAAATATATCGGGAACATTGGTTTTGGTGGGATATATCGGTTCCATGGAGGATATGCTGAAAACCCCTCCAATGATTTTGGGAAGACGTTCCGTTGCGGGTTCGGTGATTGGTGGAATTGCCGAAACTCAGGAAATGCTCGATTTTTGTGGCGAGAAAAATATCCTTCCCGAAGTTGAGATGATTAACATGCAGGACATCAACGATGCTTACGAAAGAATGCTGAAAAGCGATGTGAGATATCGCTTTGTGATCGATATGCAGAGTTTGAAATCATGAGCAATAAGCAATAAGTAATAAGTAATAAGTAATAAAATTGCCACGAATTCACTGATTTAATTGCTGTGAATTTGTGGCAATATTTTTTTTATTTGCTTAAAAACGATACTTCACATTTAAACCGCCAAAGAAATAAGCACTTTTTGGACCTGGAGTAATATCCGTTGCAACATTTTGGGGATATTGGGAGTCCGGGTCGTTGTCTCCTACGCTGTTTCCAAGAAAGACAAACGTGTAGTTAATTCGATTGGTCAAATTATTTCCCATGACATAAGCGTCCATCTCAAATTGACCAAACGATTTTTTATAACCCAATTTTATATTTAACTGATGATATGCTTTCACTTTAGTAGTATTAGCAAAATCGGTATAAATTCTGTCCAAATAATTAAACGTGTTATAGAGATAAAACCCAGAATGTGTAGTGAAATCCAAACCAAGAGATGCTTTGTGTTTAGGAACACCCACTACTTCTTTTCCAGAATAATTTTTTCCGTTGGTTACGAAATTATCATATTTAAAATCATAAAGCGAATAATTAAAGTAAGGTTCAATCTTCTTAAAAAATCCAGAATCGAAATTTTCTACATAACCCAAACTCAACTCTAACCCTTTATTTTTTTGGCTTCCTGTATTTGCCCAATACGTGTAATTTCCACCAGAAAGCTGGGTTAATTTATTGGAAATATTCATGGAAAAGAGTGAAACCTGATAATCGAATTTGGTATCTGCAAAAAGTCCGTGTGCGGATAAATCCCACATTTTTGCGTGCTCCGTTTTCAAATCATCATTCGCTTTTCCAGTTCCAGAAACAAAGGCAGTGGCCGCAGTTGGAGCGTTGAATCCTTCACTGTAGCTTAAATTCAAGAGGTGAGAACCAAATGATTTCTGCAAAGCAAAATGCGGCGCATAAGTCGGTTTAAAATCTTTCTGAAATGATTGATCCTTATATGAACTCGCCACTGCACCGGGAACCGCAAGCAAATCATTTCGGTTATAACCCAATGTGTTGTAACTAATTCCTGCAAGAAAAGTCAGATCCCAAGGTTCGTAAGTAATTCTGTCCACCGCAAAAATGGAGGTTGCAAAATTGTTGTACTTGAAGTAAGAATTTTTATCCATCGGTCGAACCTCATCGGGAACATTTGGATTGGTTCCAGTGTAACGATAGTTTGAAGTGAGTGCTTTTGTAATCAAATGTTCCGCTCCAACCCCTAGATTATTTCTAAAGTTTTCACCGAGTTTCTTCTCAAAAACAAACGCTGTTCTGAAACCATAAGTTGGTGAAATCGTATTCTCATAAGCTCCTGCAGCTTTTCTGTCCGTTTCAAGGCTTCCGTAAAAAATACTGGTTTTATTCTCCAATTCTGGAAGAATTTTCCACTGATGGGTCACAGAAAAACGGCTGGAAACGAAAATATTTCTCGCATTTCTTCTCGCATAAGCTAAATTCCCATCATCGATTCCGGCGTAATAATCTGCGTAGGAAATCTGTCCGGGAATCCCTTCTCTTGTATTATTGTGAGCGGCATAAACTTCCAAATTTTGCTTCGAATTGAGTTTGAAGTTGCCCAAAAACGTGTAGTTATTTCTGTTACTCGTTCCTCTCGGTCTGTAACCATCACTTTCGAAATGATTGTAATTGAGCATTACGGAAGAATTTTCAGAAACTGCATCCACTCTCGTCGCCGACTGAAAAGTCTTGAACGATCCACCCATAAAACTTTGGGAAAGCGAGGTTCCTTTTACCGCTTCAGGTTGAATGTAAAATCGTAACGTTCCACCAACTCCACCTCCATAAAGCGTGGATGCAGGACCTTTAATGACATCGATATGATTAATCAAAGTAAAGTCAACGTCTTCCAAATTGGTAACACCGTCTGCATTGGTCAATGGAAAATTATTAAGATACATTTTCACGCCCCAGTTGTTAAATTTCTGATCGTTTCCGTAACCTCGAACCACGACTCTTTGTCCACCAACTGTAGTTCTTTTATCCACTTGAACTCCTGAAAGCGTTCCCAAAGATTGCTCAATGAAATTATTGGTATTTCTGTTCAGTTCGTAACTTGAAAGAATCTCGGTGCTTTGTGCGTGTTTTTTGAATTCGGAACGTTCTTTCTTCACTTTGGTGCGTCCCTGAATTTGCACGGTATCAATAGCCTGTGCTTGATTTTGTGCATAGAAAAATGTTGTTGCCAAAACTGCAACAATGGTTAATGTTTTGTTCATTGAATGAAAAATATTACTGTTAAAATTAAATAATGAATCAACAGTAATTTTCGGGCGGAATATTGAATTTTTGACAATAACAGTAAGCAAATCTGCGATCAGTTACCGCAATTTTAGACGGCGAAATCTTGAAAATTTTGAGGATAGCATTTTGCGCTTCAACTATTTCGCAGCATTGGTTTTGTGGCGCATGTAAAATCACTTTCGGAACTCCCATCTCTGGAATTTCAACCGATTTAAAGTTGAGGGTTTCGGAAACAAATTTTTGCACTTTTCTCACCTTGTTTTCATGGGTGTCATTAAAGCAATGATAATAAGTCTTCCCGTTGATTTCCTCTTTTTTGATGACGTCGAACATTTCCTCATTCAGAATAAACTCGTGTTCTTCAAGCCATTTCGCATCAGTTATTTGGGAGCTTTCAAAAACAATCAAGTCTTTATTTTTAAAGTTTTTGTTGATGATATCAACACGGATTTTGTATTTAACATGCGCTCTGAAAGTACTGAGAATAGGCAAGTTAAATATAGAAACCGCAATTAAAACGGTGATTAATAGAAAATAAAGATTCTTGAGTTTCATTAAAAGTAAAAAGCGGATAACCAATGATCCGCTTTAAATAAAATTTATTGTACCGGTTCGTCACCGTTTTTCAGCACATTTTCTACGGGGGTGAATTTGCTGATCACCAATTTTTTCACAGTCTTGGAAGTTCCTTCGGTATAAGACAGAACCCCACTTTTTGCTGGTGAAATTTCAGTACTTCCAAGAGCTGAACCTGCATCCGGTTGTGGATTTGGATTGGTTGTTCTGGCTGTAACGGTATAAATATTGTTTTTAAGCAATGCGGTCACGGGAATTTTTTCGCCATTCATTTCCAAAGCTGAAAAAGTAGCTTTCTGTTTCAACGTTGATTTGATTCTGATGGTATAAATTTTTCCGCGAACGCCTTGAACACCTCCAATCCAATCGGTTTCAGTTGCAGACAATACCGACAGCTTTTGTACAACAGCGGTTTTTTGATTAACCACCGCTGACTCATTCGCTACAGGACTGCAGGAAAGAAACATTGTAGCTGTTGTTATTAAAGCTTTTAAAAACATTATCTTATAATTACCGGAGTGGTGTAAACAGTTTCTGTGCCGATTTCAGCTTTAAGGATGTAAAAACCTTTCGGAAGGGTAGTAATCATTTCCTCATCGGAACCAACATTATTTCTTGCGAACACTTTTTTTCCGGAGGCATCAAATAAGGAAATATTTAGCTTTCTGAATTTGGATTCCTCATATTTAATGTATAGCGAACCTCTTGAGGGATTTGGATAAATCTTGAAATTCTCCTTGCTGGAAGCGGTGTTATTAACAGCCAAATCATTGGTGTTGGTTGAAGTCCAGGCTCCTCTTCCGTAAGTTGCTGCCAATAAAGTTTTGGTTGAAGGTCTGTAGTCAATTTTGGTTACTCTGGTGTTTCCAATACCATCGGAGTACTGTGCCCAAGTTGGTGATGCGGCTGCGAAATTTGCCGTTCCCCAAATTCCCATTTCGGTCCCGATGATAACTTCAGAAGGTTTTGTCGGATTCATGAAAATTGCTCTTACCGGCATGTCTGGGAGATTTCCTTCCTTATTTTGCCAAGTTGCTCCACCGTCATTTGTAAAGTAAACGTTTTTCATGGTCTCACCGTAATTGGAAAGCGTTACCAAAATTTCGTTCTCGCTTGCTCCAAATTTGATATCAGAAACGTTGCCAACAAAAGGAGTTGCGATCACCGTGCTAACCGGCGTTGTGTCAGCATTGATCATCTTAATAATTTTTCCGGAATTGGTTCCTAAAAACAAGGTCGAAGAAGTGGTGGTGTAAGGAGAAACGGATATTTTTGAAATTCTGTCTCCTGAAGCAGTTCCTGCACTTATGGTAGATTTCACGTAAGCATTGTTGGTCTTCAGACCAGTTGCACGGTTCATGGTGTATCCGGATATTGTGGAATAAAATACATCCATATTTCTGTCCACTGCTAAAATATTTACAAATAAACCATTGTTTACGGCAAATAAGGAATAGTTGCTTCCGTTTGGTGCAGTAATGAAGTGGTTGTTATAAACATAACTATATACTTTGTAAAGTCCTTGATCGTCAAATTCTGTATGGCATCCGTCACCGCCATAATAAGAAGAGACGTTGTAGAAATTATTCGCAAGTGGTCCACCTGCAAACCGCGAAGTTCCATTGTCTTGAGCTCCTGCTAAAAACTCTTCATCATTCGGAGTTTTAACAGGGTTAAGTGTTGCACCATAAAACTGGGTAACGTTATAACGTGTATTTCTGGCTAAGATCGCTACGCTGGAATTGAAGTTGGTATTGTTTGCAGCGTAAAAAATTCCACCATCATTTCCGAAAAGCATTTGCTGCGGATTTTTAGGATTGAAAACAATCGCATGCTGATCTGCATGAACCAAGGAAGCTGTTAAACTAGCTAAATTATTATTGTTCGACCATTTTGAAATTTGTTTCCAACTGGCTGCACCGTCAGTAGATTTAAAGAGGTCGATTCCACCTGTATATACTATTTCATCATTAACAGGATCGGGAGTAATTACCAAATCATAAAAAGCCTGTCCTCTGGTGAAATCATTATTAGGAATCCCCGTGTCTGCATCTTGTGGTAAGGTAATGGTAGGTGAAGCGTCATTTGTAGCGACCCAGGTTGCGCCTCCATTAACAGTTTTTAAAATGCGTACTGGCTCTGAAGCACTCATTAGGACGTAAGCCTTCAAAGGATTAGTTTTAGAGAGTCCCATTTTTACTCTTGCACCAGAAATATTCGCGTCATAAATTTTTGTAAATGTAGTTCCGTCGGTTGATCTGTAGATTTTTCCACCTGAACTGGCTCCTGACGAATATCTGGAAGTACGCGTTGAAACCCAAACCGCATTGTCTGCCCCAATCTCAATCTGTTGAACAGAAAGCCCAAGATTGGGATTCTCGGGAACAGAAAGTGAAGAAATTTTGTTAAAAGTAGCGCCACCGTCGGTAGATTTATATAAACCTGCCTGCATTAATCCTGAAAATCCGTCATTAAAATTGATGGAAATATTTCCTCCACTTACGCCGGCATAAATTTCAGAAACACCATTGTTGTTGCGAACTTTTACGTCATTGATGTAGAAATTTCCGTTACGGGTTGTTCCGTTGTAGTAGGGTGGGAGTACAAAAATGTTGGTCCAGGTTGCACCGCCGTCGGTTGTTTTCCAAATTCCTGAACCAATGGCGTCGCCGGTTTCACATTCGCCTGTTCCCACATAAAATGTCATTGGATTATTGGGATCATAAGAAATGGAGGAGATGGACGTATTGGACCAAAATGTACTTATTGGCTGCCATTCTGAAACGCTACTGGTAATGTCATCATTTCTCCATAAACCTCCTGAAACACCTCCTGCAAAAACTCTTTTACCAGTTTGGTCATTGGGATCAAACATTATTGCGCGTGTTCTTCCGCCTACTCTGTACGGACCTCTTTCAGTCCAAGGTTGATTGATCACGCTTTTGTCGCTTCCGTTGTTGCCGCCGATATTTGTGAGGAGTGAAAGCGGTTCCTTTGGTTTGAATTTCCCCGCATCTAAATCAGCCTTTAAATCAAGTAATTTGTAAAATTCTGGTGCACCTGTTTTCGGATTCATGGTTTCCTGAAAATCCTGCTCGTTATAATCATTTGGCGGAATTGCGTTACCTTTTTGCGCATGGATGGACTTCATGCTTTTTTCAAGTTTCGCGTACTGTTTCACCAGTTCTTTGCGTTCTTTTTTTATTGCTCGATCTTGCGATTTAGGCGATAAATACTGTGAATATCCTAAAATGGATAAACATATTGTAATGGAAGTAAAAATATGTTTTTTCATGGGGTTTGTTTTAAAAGTTTATGATGCGTAAATGTAAGAAATTTCGATAGTTTTTAGGTCGGTTCTGGAGTTAAATTTTGAATATTTCATTTTAACCTTAATGAACGTACATCTCGTTTATGTTTTTTGAGTTTTTCAACATTTCAACCTCGGAGTAAACGAATTCAATGAAGCGTGTTCATCTGTTTTTATCTGTTATTTAATTTTTTTGAAATTTCAACCTCGCAACAGAATGTTAATATTCTTTAAAATATACTAATAAAATATTACATTTGTGAATAATTTCGTTTTCAGCCATGAAAAAACTTCTATTCCTCTTATTTTCTTTTATTTCGTTTTTCTCTTTTGCACAGCTTGACCGTGAACACTGGTTTGCACCAATGTTTGATGGACAATCTAATGGTGGAGACGAACAATTTCTACAGGTCTCAACCAATGAGACGACACCTTTCAAAGTGTATGTCTACAACAATAATTTGGTGGTAACAACCCTCACAATAAGCAAGGGAAATCCTGGCGTTTATAACGTTCCTAGGAGTTATATAATCACCACCAGTACTTTTGATCTGTTTAAAGTTCGAACGCTTGGTTTATATATAAAAGCCGATAAGCCTTGCTTTGCTAATTTGCGCTTTGGGGTAACCAATCATACTGAAATTATAACTTCAAAAGGAACGGCGGGAATCGGCACAAAATTCTATACCGTAGTTGCTCCAAACACGTACTACAGTACCAATACGGGTTTTGCAGCAAGTTTTCTTGCCACAGAAGACAATACTACGGTTACTGTAAATAATTTCAAGAAACTTTTAACATTTAATGGAGCAGGTTCTTCCACAAGTTTCACCTTTACATTAAATAAAGGACAATCTTATATTATTGACGGAAGGTCAGATGCTACTAACAATTATGATGGATTCATCGGGGCAACAGTTACCGCGGATAAGCCCATTTCGATGAGCAACGGTAATTTTAACGGGCAGTATGCAACCACCAACAGCGGTGCCGGGACCGATATTTTGATGGATCAATCGGTGCCCGTGGATAAACTGGGAGATGAATTCGTAATTGTAAAAGGTTACGGACAAATCGGTAATAATATGGAGGGTGCTATTGTGGTGGCTACCGAAAAAAAACACGCAGGTTTTTGTAAATGATTCGCCTACACCGATCGCAACTTTAGCCAATGAAGGCGATTATTACTTTATCAAAGAAAATAATTATATTCTTCGGGGAGGCACGCATTTTAATATGCATATTAAATCGGACAAGAACATATACGTTTATCAGGTTTTAGGAGGTGTAGAAAGCGGCTCATCACCTTTGGCTACAGGTGGAATGAATTATATACCGCCACTAAACTGTTATCTTCCAAAAAGAATTGATGAGATCAGTTACATTAATTATCTATCAAACGTTCCACACAGTCCGCCTTTTCAAACAAAACTGAATATTATTACGGAAAAAGGAGCGGCAGTTACAGTAAATGGCACCACTCCAAATCCATTGTATGGACCTTACGATATTTCTTCGGTTGCAGCCAATCAAAAGTGGGTTTCTTATTCTATTCCTAATGTAACGGGGAATATTACTGTAGTTTCCACAAAAGCAGTAACAGCGGGAATTGCAAGTGGAAACGGTGCGTTTGGTTATGGTGGTTATTTTGCAGGGTTTTCTGCAATTCCTTTAATATTAAAGGTTGATGGTAACTGTCTACCGGGAGTAACACTTGCTGTTACAGCAGGTTACGATTCCTACGAATGGCTTCTTAAAAATCCTGACGGATCTTACAGTCCTGCTCCGGGGATCAATAACACTTTTTCATACGATCCTCCACAAGCAGGGATTTACGCAGTAAAAGTAAAGCAGGGATCCTGTCCAGAAATTCAGACTAAGGATTATAAATTCTACAATTGTACAACTTATACCAACCAGAATATTCCTTCCTGTGGTAGTGAAACCTTAACGCCTTCGTTTGCCTTGAGTTCGCAAACGGTAAATCCGGCAACGATAACTTTGACAACACCTCCTACAAAAGGAACTGTTACCATAACTCCAACAGGACAGGTGATCTACACCGCAAACCCCAATGTAAGTGGTACAGATACGTTCAAAATTTCTTTCTGCGGCATCGGTGTGATTCCAGATTGTGAAACGATTCAGTACTCGATACAAATGATCGAAAAAAATGATAATCAGGTTTTACAAGAATGTTCGACCAATGGAATTGCAACTTATAACTTAACCACAGCGAACGTAACTCCGGATACCACTCTAACAAAAAGTTATTTCAAAACATTTTCTGGCGCGCAAAATAATATTGCAGCAGATCAAATCTTGAATTTCACCAACTACAGTTCAGCAGACGGCTTCATCTATGTTCGTCTGGTAAACGGTGCAGGTTGTGTTTCGGTCGCGAAAGTGGAACTAAAATCAAAGCTCGCGCCTGAAGTTAAAGAAAACCTCTACACAAAACTCCATTGCGACGAGGATTTGGATGGAGTGATGGATGGCATATATAAAGTTAATGTAAGCACCATTACACCAATTGTTTTGGTTCAAGCGTCTAATTTTGTTGTGCGTTACTACGCGGACGCAGCCAGTGCCAATGTGGGCGGTGCAAATAATATTACTGGGACATACAGTTTTTCTGCTGGTGGGAGTATATGGATTAGAGTAGATGCTCCAAATGGTTGCCCTTCTGTCATTAAAGAAATTATCTTGCAAACCGGAAGCGCTTTCACCATAACCGATCCGGTAACAGAATATAAATGCGATAATGATCAGAACAACTCAGAAAACATTCTTCTTTCGGATTACACTTCAAAGTTTACAACCGACCCGGGTGCAACAGTCCAGTTTTTTAACACATTAGCAAATGCTAAAAATAACACACCAACAACTACCGACGCACAAACTATTGCAGGTCCAAGAAGTTTCTTCTATCGTTTTAAAAAGGCTGGCTTCTGCGATGTAATCGGTACATTGAATATTTCACTGAAACCTTCTACTCCAACCGCTTTGTTAAATTCTTATACCGTTTGCCAGGGAGAAACTATTACCCTTACAGCTGAAGATTCGCCAACTTATGTTGCATGGCTTTGGATGCAGGGAGCAACAACGATTTCAAATACTAAAACGGCCACATTAAGCTCCGGAACTTATACTGTTTCATTTACGGATGCTTCGGGATGTATTTTTACCAAGAATATCACGGTTGTTGATTCCCCAAAACCAATTCTTAATATTGCCGCATATAACGCTACACTGTGTGACAGCAATTTTGATGGAATCAGTGATCCCGTGAATTTCAACACGGTAACTCCGATTATCGTGACCAATTACGCTGCAAATTCCACATTGTTCAATGTGAGATATTATTTGAATAAAAATGACAGGGACGCGGGAAACAGCAACACGATTCCAAACCTGACCAACTGGACGTTTACAGCACCGACCATTGTATATGTGAGAGCAGAATCACAGTACTGCGCCTATATTCCGGAGGAAATTCACTTCGGCTTTGGAGTAAGTGTTCCTCTTATTAAAACTTCGGATACAAGAACAGTTTGCGACGATAACACGATGAACGGATCTGAAGTTGTGAATTTGGCAAACTACCGAACCATATTTACCGCCGATGGAACAGCTTCGGTAAAATATTTTGATGATATGGTTAAGGCTCAAAACAACTTACCTGGACAGAATATTGCCGCTTCACAAACAATTTCCGGTGATAAAACCTTTTATTACAGATTTAGCAAAGCAGGTTTCTGCGATGTTATAGGGACTTTAAATCTATTGTTTAAATCTCCGACACCTACTGCGTTATTAAATTCATACACCATTTGTGCGGGAAGCACTATTTTGCTCACGGCAGAACCTTCGCCAACTTACACGGCGTGGTTGTGGAAGAAGGGAAGCGTTACGGTTTCCACGACGAACACGGCGACTTTGGGAGCGGGGGTTTACACCGTAACCTTTACCAACGCTTCGGGATGCGATTTCACGAAAACCATCACGGTTGTTGATTCCCCAAAACCAATTCTTAATATTGCCGCATATAACGCGACACTGTGTGACAGTAATTTTGATGGAATCAGTGATCCAGTGAATTTCAACACGGTAACTCCGATTATCGTGACCAATTACGCTGCAAATTCCACCTTGTTCAATGTGAGATATTATTTGAATAAAAATGACAGGGACGCGGGAAACAGCAACACGATTCCGAACCTGACCAACTGGACGTTTACAGCACCGACCATCGTATACGTGAGAGCAGAATCACAGTACTGCGCCTATATTCCGGAGGAAATTCACTTCGGCTTTGGAGTAAGTGTTCCTCTTATTAAAACTTCGGATACAAGAACAGTTTGCGACGATAACACGATGAACGGATCTGAAGTTGTGAATTTGGCAAACTACCGAACCATATTTACCGCCGATGGAACAGCTTCGGTAAAATATTTTGATGATATGGTTAAGGCTCAAAACAACTTACCTGGACAGAATATTGCCGCTTCACAAACAATTTCCGGTGATAAAACCTTTTATTACAGATTTAGCAAAGCAGGTTTCTGCGATGTTATAGGGACTTTAAATCTATTGTTTAAATCTCCGACACCTACTGCGTTATTAAATTCATACACCATTTGTGCGGGAAGCACTATTTTGCTCACGGCAGAACCTTCGCCAACTTACACGGCGTGGTTGTGGAAGAAGGGAAGCGTTACGGTTTCCACGACGAACACGGCGACTTTGGGAGCGGGGGTTTACACCGTAACCTTTACCAACGCTTCTGGATGCGATTTCACGAAAACCATCACGGTTGTTGATTCCCCAAAACCAATTCTTAATATTGCCGCATATAACGCTACACTGTGTGACAGTAATTTTGATGGAATCAGTGATCCAGTGAATTTCAACACGGTAACCCCGATTATCGTGACCAACTACGCTGCAAATTCCACCTTGTTCAATGTGAGATATTATTTGAAGAAAAATGACAGGGACGCGGGAAACAGCAACACGATTCCGAACCTGACCAACTGGACGTTTACAGCACCAACCATCGTATACGTGAGAGCAGAATCACAGTACTGCGCCTATATTCCGGAGGAAATTCACTTCGGCTTCGGAGTAAGTGTTCCTCTTATTAAAACTTCGGATACAAGAACAGTTTGCGACGATAGCACGATGAACGGATCAGAAGTTGTGAATTTGGCAAACTACCGAACCATATTTACCGCCGATGGAACAGCTTCGGTAAAATATTTTGATGATTTGGTTAAGGCTCAAAACAACTTACCTGGACAGAATATTGCCGCTTCACAAACAATTTCCGGTGATAAAACATTTTATTACAGATTTAGCAAAGCAGGTTTCTGCGATGTTATAGGGACTTTAAATCTATTGTTTAAATCTCCGACACCTACTGCGTTATTAAATTCATACACCATTTGTGCGGGAAGCACTATTTTGCTCACGGCAGAACCTTCGCCTACGTACAGCACTTGGTTATGGAAAAAAGGAACTGCAACTGTTTCAACCACAAACACCGCAACTTTAGGAGCAGGAACTTACACTATTACTTTTACCAATGCTTCAGGATGTCCTTTCACAAAAACAATCACGATTCTTGAATCTCCGAAACCAGTTTGGAAGCTTAATCTTTTCAGCGGAGTAAAATGCGATGAAAATTTTGATGGACAAATCGATGTTAATTTAAATGATATAACACCGGTAATTATTGGCAACAGCAGTTTGTTTACGGTACATTATTATCTAAACCAAAACGACGCAAATGTTGGAAACAACAATTACATCCAAAATCCAGCAACTTGGTCTTACACAACAAATACTACTATTTGGGTGCGTGCTTTCTCACAATATTGCCCAGGAGAAGTGAAGCAGCTTGATTTCAAAAAAGGGAATGATATACCTGTTAGTAAAACCGAAGATTCTGTTACGGAATGTGATAACGCCGACAATAACGAAGATGGAATTAAAACCGTGAACCTGGGTTCATATATCTCAAATTTCACAGCTCTTTCGGGTGTCACTGCAACATACTATGACAACTTAAATGCTGCACAAAATAGCGGAACGGTTATTCCAAATCCAGTTTCCGTGAATCAGTCGGGCGTTTATTATTTGAGATTACATAAAGCTAATTATTGTGACGTCATCGTTAAATTAAATGTAACAATTCAAATTCCTAAAAAATCTACTGTCTTGAAAGACAAAGCAATTTGTCCGGGAACGATTACGCAACTTGATGCAGGGCCAGGTTTTGACAGCTATCTATGGAGTACCGGGGAAACAACTCAAACGATAGATGTACCTGTTGGGAATTATTGGGTTGATCTAACCTTCAATGGCTGTACTTTCCGCCAACATGTTACTGTAAGCTCTGTCCCTATGCCAACAATCACTGGGGTTGAAATTATGGGAACTACTGTTACTGTTAACGTTTCTGGAGGAAATCCACCTTATCAGTATGCGATTGACAATGGAAATTATCAGTCGTCAAATGTATTCCACAATGTCCGCGGCGGTGATCATACCATTTATGTAATTTCCAGCGACAACTGTGCTCCGGTTTCTTATGAAATTACAGTTGTAGAGCCTTATAACGTAATTACTCCGAATGCAGATGGCATTAACGATGTGCTCAATTATTCCGCATTGCTGAAAAAGGATGCTCCGTTCATGCAGATTTTTGACCGTTACGGAAAAATAGTCTTTGTTGGAGACAAGAACAACCGTTATACGTGGGATGGAAGAGCATTCGGAAAAGCAGTACCAACAGGAAGTTATTGGTTGGTAATGCACTGGACTGAACCAGGTGTGGCAACGCCTTCTCAATACAGTGGTTGGGTTTTAGTGAAAAACAGAGATTAATAGGACAAAAAAAGCCTGAATTCAATTTGAATTCAGGCTTTTTTTAACTCAAAAATAATTACTCATTCAGCTTTTCGATTTGGCGAATAACATTCTCGGTTTCAGCTTGCAATTCGTCCATTCCATCATTATTGAAAATCACAAAGTCCGCTATCTTGATCTTGTCTTTTTCTGGCATTTGTTTATTCATCACGTTTTCAACTTCTCGGTAGGTTTTTCTGTCGCGATCCATCACTCTTTTCAACCGTAAATTATCGTCGGCTGTAACTAAAACTGATTTAAAGCAGCTTTCGTTCAATTTAAGTTCAAAAAGAAGCGCAGTTTCCTTGAAAACAAATTCTGTTGTTTGATTTCCCACCCATTTTTCGAAATCATATTTCACGGCGGGGTGAATCATTCCGTTTAATTTCTGTAAAAGCTCTTCATCATTAAAAACAATTTCGGCGACATATTTCCTATCGTACAAACCATTTTCATCATACGCTTTTTCACCCAAAAGTTCGATGATTCCTTTCTTTAAGAGTTCATCATCATTCACGATTTCTTTGGCTCGAACATCAGAATAGTAAACAGGAAATCCCATTTCTTCAATGAATTTCGCCACCGTAGATTTTCCCGAGCCAATTCCTCCAGTTAAGCCAATTATTTTAGGCAGATTATTTAAACTTTCAGCATCCATCTTCCAGCATACATCTTATTAATATCCAAAAATATCATTCATCGTAAAAATTTCATCCAAACGAACTCCTTTTTCTGTCATTTTTAAAGAAGCCAATTCGTTGTGAGCATCGTGTTCGAAAAATAAAAGATATTCATTATCGACGCATTGTTTCAAAAATTTCGTTTTTTCCTCCATGGTCAAAAGTGGACGAGTGTCATAACCCATCACATAAACTTGCGGTATGTGACCCACTGTCGGAATTAAATCCGCCGCAAAAACCACCGTTTTATCCTGATATTGAATCACAGGGAGCATTTGCTTTTCGGTATGTCCATCCACAAAAATCACATCCATCTTCAAATCCGGTGCAAAACCGTAGTTCCCGTTTTGAGGAATTGGCAAGAAATTGAGTTGTCCGCTTTCCTGCATTGGCAAAATATTTTCCTTCAAGAAACTTGCTTTTTCACGTGCATTTGGTTCTGTCGCCCATTTCCAATGGTTTTCATTTGTCCAGAAATTGGCATTTTTGAAAGCAGGTCTGTAACCCGTTTTGTCATCATTCCACTCAATCGCACCGCCGCAATGATCGAAGTGAAGGTGTGTTAAAAAAACATCGGTAATATCGTCTCGAACGAAACCATATTTTTTTAAATTTTTATCCAGAGAATCATCGCCCCAAAGTGAATAGTGTCCGAAAAATTTGTCATCCTGCTTGTTTCCTAATCCGCAGTCGATGAGAATCAGTTTCTTTCCGTCTTCCACTAAGAGTGAGCGGGTTCCAAGTTCAATTAAATTTTTTTCATCTGCGGGATTTGTCTTTTGCCACAAAGATTTTGGAACGACGCCGAACATTGCGCCACCGTCTAGTTTAAATTTTCCGCATTGTATAGGATAGAGTTTCATAGAATTTAATTAATAATTGACCATTAAAAATGAATAATTTCTTTCTGCGTTATTTCCAAAATTTTTAAAAAAGTTCCCCTAAATTTTTCGGTCTGGAAATTCCTAAATGTTTGTAAGCTTTCTCCGTCGCTTCCCTTCCTCTCGGTGTTCTGATGATGAAACCTTCCTGAATTAAAAACGGCTCATAAACTTCCTCTAAAGTTTCGGGATTTTCTGCGATAGAAGTTGCCAATGCGGAAATTCCCACAGGTTTTCCACGGAAGTTTTCAATCATGACGCGCATAATCTTATTGTCCATATCATCCAAACCAAATTCATCTACATTTAATGAGTTTAAGGCAAATTTGGTGATGTTGATTTCAATTTCACCGTTTCCTTTTATTTCAGCAAAATCACGGACTCTTCTTAAAAGCGCGTTTGCAATTCTCGGTGTTCCCCGACTTCTTCGGGCGATTTCCAAAGCGGCATCTTCATAGATTTTCACGCCCAAAACTCTTGCGCTTCTTTCGATAATCATTCCCAAAAGTTCCACGGTGTAATATTCCAACCTGCTTTGAATTCCGAATCTTGCGAGCATTGGTTTGGTCAACATTCCGCTTCTTGTGGTTGCTCCAACTAAAGTAAAAGGATTTAAACCAATCTGCACACTTCTCGCATTCGGACCGGTTTCGAGCATGATGTCGATTTTATAATCTTCCATCGCCGAATACAGATATTCTTCAACAATTGGGGAAAGCCGGTGAATTTCATCGATGAAAAGAACATCGTTTTCTTCAAGATTTGTGAGCAATCCCGCTAAACTTCCGGGTTTATCCAAAACAGGACCGGAAGTTATTTTGCAATTTACTCCCAATTCATTTGCTATAATGTGCGCCAAAGTCGTTTTTCCCAACCCGGGAGGACCGTGAAGAAGAACGTGGTCCAAAGCACCGCCACGATTTTTCGCCGCTGCAACGAAAACTTCCAAATTGTCCAAAGTTTTTCTTTGTCCTGCAAAATCTGCAAAACTTTGCGGACGGATTTTCTCTTCCTGCATCAGTTCCTCATCGGAAAAATTCTCTTTGTCTGCGTGTAAAAAGTCGGGCATTAAATTTTGGTTTGAATATTTTCAAAGGTAATAAAAATTTCCAGGTTAAGATTAAGGTTGAGGTTGAGGAAACGTGATTGGTAAATTTTGATTATTTTTGGAAATAACTTAAAACTAATTGAAATGATTAGTGATTTTACAGAAATGCCGGTTTGGCAAAAAGCAATGGATATTGCTGAGAAGTGCTTTGAAATCACCGAAGACTTACCAAGAAAAGAAGATTATGCTCTCACTTCACAATTGAGACGTTCTGCAGAAAGTATATCGGCAAATATTGCAGAAGGATTTGGAAGAAGAACTTCAAAAGACAAAACGCATTTTTATGATATTTCGAGGGGTTCTGCATTTGAAACCAAAAGTCATTTAATTTATGGTGTCCGTGTAAAATATTTCACAGAAAAAGAATATGTAAAAATTAAATTCTTAATAGAGGAAGTTGTACATGAACTCAACAAAATCACCAACCATCTTCTTAGAAACTAACGCTCTCAACCTCAACCTTTACCTCAACCTCAACCTGTGAAACTAATCGGTCCTTTCAAACAAATCGTAACTCTGGCAAACCTTCCGTTACGTGGGAAACTTTCAGATGAACAACTCGAAATCATCGAAAACGGTGGAATTTTAATCAATTCAGATCATAAAATCGAAGCCGTAGATAATTTTGAAAAACTGAAATCTGAAAATCCTGAACTCATCAACGCACCAACTCACAAACTCACCAACTCCGTAGTTCTTCCGGCATTCATAGATTCCCACACCCACATCTGTTTCGCTGGAAATCGTGCCAATGATTTCGCCATGAGAAATGCCGGGAAAACCTACTTAGAAATCGCAGAAAGCGGTGGCGGAATCTGGAGTTCGGTTCAACACACGAGAAATGCGTCCGAAGAGGATCTGTTGAAAACCATTTTAGAAAGAATTAACTTTTTGATTTCTTTAGGAATTACCACGATTGAAGTAAAATCCGGCTATGGTTTGGATTTGGAAAACGAGTTGAAAATGCTTCGTGTCATCAGAAAAGCACAATCTTTAAGTAAAGCTACTTTGGTACCGACCTGTCTTTCCGCACATTTGAAACCGAGAGATTTTGACGGAACTTCGCGAGACTATCTTCAATATATTTTAGAACACATTTTACCTAAAGTCAAAGAAGAAAATCTCGCAAAACGTGTCGATATTTTCATTGAAAAATCTGCCTTTCAGCCGTATGAAAGCAAGGAATTTTTGTTGAAGGCCAAAGATTTAGGTTTTGAAATCACGGTTCATGCAGATCAATTCACGCCTGGAAGTTCTAGAATTGCGGTGGAAGTTGGTGCAAAATCTGCTGATCATTTGGAAGCGACCATTGATGAAGACATCGAATACTTGGCAAAATCCGAAACCGTTGCTGTTGCTCTTCCTGGAGCAAGTTTGGGATTGGGTGAAAAATTTACTCCCGCAAGAAAAATTCTAGACAAAAACGGGATTTTAGCCATCGCTTCTGATTGGAATCCTGGTTCTGCTCCGATGGGAAATTTGATTACTCAAGCCTCTATTTTGGCGACTTTTGAAAAACTTTCCACCGCGGAAGTTTTGGCGGGAATCACTTTTCGTTCCGCTTTTGCTTTAGGTTTAGAAGATCGCGGAAAATTGGAAAAAGGAATGAAGGCGGATTTTGTGACTTTTAATACTGATAATTTCCAAAACGTTCTTTATCAACAGGGAAGCCTGAAAGCGGAAAGCGTTTATATCGATGGTGAAAAAATTTAAAAATATCCTTATCTTTAAGCATTAAAATTTTCATTGATGAGCAATTTAGATATGTGGGAAGTTTTCATCCAAACAAAACCTGGACTTTCCCACAAACACGCAGGAACCGTACAAGCCGCAACCGCTGAAATGGCGCTGCAAAACGCAAGAGACGTTTATACGAGAAGGATGGAAGGAACCTCGATTTGGGTGGTTCCGAGTAAATATTTAGTGACTTCGGAAGGTGTTGACAAAGAAGCGTTTTACGATCCTGCAGATGATAAATTGTATCGTCACCCGACTTTTTACGAAATCCCAAATGATGTGAAGAACATGTAAAACATGCAATCAGCTTTCAGCTCTCGGCAATCAGCAATTTTGCACCGCCGAAAGCAGACAGCCGATCGCCGAAAGCAACTAAAATGAATCCACTATACCACTACCTTTTAAAACTTGCAGACGACACTTTGATTTTTGGTCAAAGATTGGGGGAACTTTGCGGAAAAGGTCCTTATTTGGAAGAAGATATCGCATTGACCAACATCGCTCTCGATTATTTGGGACAAAGCAACAATCTTTTTAAATACGCCGCCCAAGTTCAAAATGAAAACAAAACCGAAGACGATTTGGCGTTTCTGCGTTTGGAGAAAGAATATTTGAATTGCCAACTCTCCGAACTTCCAAACGGTGATTATGCACAAACAATTTTAAAGGTTTATTTCTTTTCCGTTTATCAGAAATTACTTTACGAAGTATTGATGAAAAGCTCCGACTCAACACTTGCCGGAATCGCTGAAAAATCTCTGAAAGAAGTAAAATACCATTACACTCATGCTTCAACTTGGGTGAAAATGTTTGCAGGGGGAACCGAAGAAAGCAAAACCCGACTTCAAAATGCGGTTCATCATTTATGGGAATACACCGGTGGAATTTTTGCTGAAACTCCTGGTGAAAAAGATTTGGTAAAACTCGACATCGTTCCTGATTCCAAAAAATTGCATGAAGATTGGAAAGCTGAAATTTCAAAGGATTTCCAAAATTTCGGCATCGAAATTCCTGAAAGCGAGTTTATGCAGAAAGGTTCCAGAACAGGTTATCACACGGAATATTTTGGTTACATTCTGTGCGAGCTTCAGTATATGCAGCGAACGTATCCGGATTGTGTTTGGTAAAAAAGCGGGGTGATGGAAGATGGATGCTGGAAGATTGCTTTGGATGTAATTTAGACTGGATCGCTGCTACATATAGTATCCAATCTTGCCGAAAGCTGAACGCCGATTGCCGAAAGCTCCAAATTGTTACATGATAAATTGCTACCTTGTTAAATTTATTAGAAATATTAAAAACCATTCCCGATCCCGAAATTCCCGTGATCAACATTGTAGAACTCGGCATTGTACGTGAAGCCAAAATCATTTCCGAAAATGAAGCTGAAATCGTGATTACACCGACGTATTCGGCTTGTCCTGCGATGTTCAATATTGAGGAAGACATCATTAAACTTTTTAAAGAAAAAGGAATTTCCGCAAAAGTCACCACCAAAATTTCTCCGGTTTGGACCACCGATTGGATTACAGACGAAGCCCGGGAAAAACTTCGCGCTTATGGAATTACACCACCCGAAAAAGGAGCGCATGAAGACCATTTGAATGTTCCAAAAAAATGTCCAAGATGCGGTTCGGAAAACACCAATCAAATCAGCCGTTTCGGTTCAACGCTTTGCAAAGCGAGCTATCAATGCAATGATTGTTTGGAACCTTTTGATTATTTCAAATGTCATTGAGTGAGTTTGAAAATGATTCAATTTGAAAATTTGAAAATTTCGCCCAATAATTCTGTGCTAAACATTTTAAATCCATCCATTTTCAAATCATAAACTTCTATATTTGTAGATAACAAGATTTTCAAATTAACCCATTCTAAAATTTTCAAATTAAATATGTACACACAACTCCAAATAGAATCCCATTTTGACGGGAAACTTCAAATTGCTTATCTCAACCAACCCGAAACTTACAACAGTTTAAACAAAGTTTTATTGAGAGAACTCCAACAATTTGTTCACGATTGCAGCCATAGCGAAAGTGTGCGTTGCGTCGCTATTTCTGGACGTGGAAAAGCATTTTGTTCCGGACAGAATTTAAAGGACGCCATGTCGATGAACGATCCAGAAGAAGAGCGTATCATTCAAAGAATGGTGATCGATTATTACAATCCGTTGGTGAAAGAAATCGCCAATTGCAGAAAACCTGTGATTTCTCTGGTAAACGGTCCTGCTGTTGGAGCCGGCGCAATGTTGGCTTTGATTTGCGATATTTCTTTGGCAACACAATCTTCCTATTTTTCTCAGGCGTTTGTGAATATTGGATTAATTCCTGATACAGGCGGAACATATTGGTTACCAAAGCTTTTGGGTCGTCAACAAGCGAATTATTTAGCTTTTACGGGAAAAAAATTATCCGCAACTGAAGCAAAACAAATTGGATTAATCGCTGATGTTTTTGAGGACGAAAATTTCGCAGTGAATGCGATGGGAGTTTTGGAACAGATTTCAAATTTGCCGACTAAAGCAATTGCATTAACCAAAAAAGCATTTAACGAATCTTATGACAATTCTTTAAGCAAACAATTGGATGTTGAAGGAATTTTACAGCAAGAAGCGGCAGAAACAGAAGATTTCCGTGAAGGAGTTACCGCTTTTTTGGAGAAGAGAAAACCGAATTATCGTGGCCGATAATTCATTTGAAATTTGAAGTTTGAAATTTCAAACCTCATCCAATTTAAAACAGTATTTTATGATTTCTGAAAACTCGAATTCTGAATCTCGAATCTCGAATCTCGAATCTCGAATCTCAAAAGTTGGCATCATCGGTTCCGGAACAATGGGAATTGGGATTGCACAAGTGGCCTCCACTGCAGGTTGTGAAGTTTTTCTTTACGACGCCAATTCCTGGCAAACGGAAAAATCTTTGCTAAATTTAAAATCGACCTTAAATAAACTCGTTGAAAAACAGAAAATTTCGGCTGAAAAAAGCAATGATATTTTTAATAAAATAAAATTCTGCGCCGATTTGGCTGAACTAAAGGATTGCGATTTAGTGATTGAAGCCATCATTGAAAACAAGGAAATTAAAACCGACGTTTTCAAAAAATTGGAAGAAATCGTTTCTGAAAAATGTGTGATTGGCAGCAACACTTCTTCCATTTCTATTACTTCACTTTCGGCAGAATTAAAGAAACCTGAAAGATTTATTGGAATTCATTTCTTTAATCCAGCTCCGTTAATGCCTTTGGTGGAAGTAATTCCCGGACTTTTAACCGAGAAAAATTTAGCGCCAAAAATTTATGCTTTAATGGAAAGTTGGGGCAAAACTCCCGTAATCGCTAAAGATGTTCCCGGATTTATCGTGAACCGAATTGCACGACCTTTTTACGGTGAAGCGTTGCGAATTGCCGAAGAAAATATCGCCACTCCCGAACAAATCGACGATGCGATGCGGACTTTAGGAAATTTCAGAATGGGACCTTTTGAATTAATGGATTTAATTGGAATTGATATCAATTTTTCTGTAACAAAAACCGTTTACGCCGATTATTTCTACGATCCCAAATACAAACCTTCACTACTTCAACAAAGAATGGCGGAAGCAAAATTGTTGGGAAGAAAAACCGGAAAAGGATTTTATGAATACTGGGAAGGTTCAGAAAAGCCTTTTCCTGAAAAGGATGACGAACTTTATCAAACCATTTTCAGCCGAATTATTTCAATGTTGATTAATGAAGCGGTGGAAGCAAAACGTTTGGAAATCGCGAATGATGAAGATTTGGAACTCGCCATGCAAAAAGGCGTGAATTATCCGAAAGGTTTGTTGCAATGGGGATTTGATATTGGTTACCAAAAAATTTCTGATACACTTCAAAAACTATACGAGGAATATCAAGAGGAAAGATATAGACAAAGTCCGTTGCTTAGGAGAATGTAACAATTTATCAATGTAACAATGACGCAATTAGGATTCAATCACTCCTCAACTCACCCATGCACCCACTCACTAACACACTCACAAAATTATGACGCCACTCGAAACCGCCCAATACATGCTTGATCAGGATGAATTCTCCAAATGGATGGGAATTAAACTCATCGAGGTTCGTGAGAAATACTGCCTGATTGAAATGCCCGTAAAACAGGAAATGATTAACGGACTGAAAACCGTACACGGTGGAATCACGTTTTCTTTAGCCGATTCTGCACTTGCTTTTTCGAGCAACAACACGAATGACGCTTCGGTTGCGTTGAACTGTATGATTAATTTTACCAAAGCCGTGAAATTGGGCGACACTTTAATTGCAGAAAGCGTTCTAATTTCCGATACCCGAAAAACGGGGGTTTACGATATTTCGATTACCAATCAGCACAAAGTTTTGGTGGCGACTTTTCGGGGAACGGTTTATAAGATTGAGAGGAAGGTGACGGAGTTGTAATCTCCAAGAAACTGTAAAAGCCAAAAACTTCAACCCCAATTGAAGTTTTTTTTTATTCCCATGTAATAAAATTCCGAACTTAGTTGTCTTACTAATAGAAACAAAACTATGACTCACGAAACATTCAAAAACACGGTATTTTGTCTCAAGGACGAGATGTACCGATTTGCGAAAAGATTCGTGATGAGCAGTGACGAAGCGGAAGACGTTGTACAGGATTTGATGATGAAGTTTTGGCAAAAAAAAGAAGATCTCGCCAATTTCGGAAACTTGAAATCCTATGTTTTGAAATCGGTGAAAAACGAATGTTTGAACAGGTTGAAGCACCACGACGTGAAAATGGGTTTTGCAGATTTCCAAATTCATAGAAGTGAGCTTTACCAAATTGAAACCAATAACCTGAAGGAACAAATTCTGGGCTTTATCAACGGATTACCCGAAAAACAAAAAGCCGTGATTCACCTGAAAGATGTAGAAGAATACGACGTTCCCGAAATTTCTGAAATCCTTGAAATGGAGGAAAATGCAGTAAGGGTAAATTTGATGAGGGCGAGAACGAAAATCAAGGAACAAATTCAGAAACTGATGGATTTTGAAAACAAAGTGATTGAAAACTTATAAATATTAAAAGCCACATGAACACATAGTTTTTTTTTACATCAAAATCAAATTTGATTGATATTAATTCACTTTCTATGTGCCTATGTGGCGAAAAAACGAATATGAAAAACGATAATTCCCAAAGCAAATACAACGAAATTTTCCACGATTTAAAATCCGAGAAGATGAATTGGGATTTTGATGAATTCTTAAAAGAAGCCGAAAAATCCGAACAACCAACCACAATCATTTCAGAGAAGAAAGGCGCGTCTTTCCCGAAATTCTTTTGGATGGCTGCAAGTTTAATCCTGCTCTTTTCGCTCGGAATTTTCTTTAAAGTTTTCAATAAAAACCAAATTGAGGAACAGGATCTATTATCGAAAAACGAAATCCTTAAACAGAAAAATGATTTCGGTAAAGGGAATGAAATTGTGGCGGTTCATGCCGAAGATTCTTTGAAAACGGTTCAAGACAGTTTGGTGACCGATTCCGTTTCCGTGAGCAATGACGAGGAAGTGATGGACAAAATTTTACCGAGAAGAGGCCGCTTGAAAAAACCCGTTCGCCAATTTTACGTTCAAAATTCAGAAGAAAAAAAATCTGCCCCTGAAAAATCTGCAACTCCTGAATACCAATCCAACTATGTGATCATCAACGGACAAAGAATTGAAAACGAACAGGAAGCCATCGACTTAACCAAATATTCCTTCCGAATTCTGTCTGAAAATGTTTCTAAAACCGTGGCTCAAACTGAAGCCATCCCCACTTTAATTAACGAATAACCTTTTAAAGCAATGAAAAAATTTCTCCTCATATTCGCAATTTTCTTCTCGCATTTCTTCAACGTGAATGCGCAGAAAGACAAACTCGACCAACTGTTTGAAAAATATCAGGAATCGGATGGCGTTACTTCCATCAAAATCGCAAAACCGATGTTCAAGATGCTCAACAACCTGAACATTGGCGACTCCGAACTCGACCAGATTAAACCGCTTTTAAGTAAAATCAACGGACTGAAAATTCTCATCGTAGAAAAACCAGAAGTAAAATCCGACGCCAAAGACGGCGCATTAAAACAGAACCTTTTCCAAAATCTGCAAAACGATATTTCAGCTTCCATCAAAAACATGAAATATGAAGAACTGATGACGGTTCACAGCAAAAACAATAAAATTAAATTTCTTTCTTCCGACGCTGCAAACGGAGTTTTAGAAAATCTTTTGTTGAGCATCAACTCCGAAGGAAATACCGTTCTGATGATGTTGGATGGGAAAATTTCCATGGATGATGTGAACAAACTTGTTCAGGAAGCTGAAAATTCAGCACCGAAAACGACGGTGGTTACGGAAAATATCACTTCGAGTGGTGTTTCGCAAGTGAGAAGTGTAGGAAGTTTCAGCGGAATTGAGGTTTCATCGGCAATCAAAGTCAATTTCACGCAGGACAAAAAACAATCTGTGGTGGTGGAAACCGATCCAGGAATGGAACAGTATGTTTCAACCGTTGTAGAAAACGGAATTTTGAAAATTTCCATTAAAAATCAGGGCAAAACCAACCTGCGTTTCAAAAAACTTTTTGTAGATGTGAAAGGTCCGAATTTAACCAGTATAAAAACCACTTCCGGAGCATCTTTGTCGACATTAAATGAAGTTATAGGAGACGGTTTCAGCATTACCGCAGAATCGGGAAGCAACATCAACGCTGAACTAAACGGAAAAGCAATCGAAACCAGTGTAGAATCTGGAGCTGCCCTGAAAATGAACGTTCAAGTGGAAGCAATTTCATTCACCGGAACAAGCGGTTCTTCCACGGTAATCACAGGAAATGCCAATGTTGCCACATTTCAGGTTACAAGTGCGGCAAGTTGTAACGCCCAGAATTTGGTAGCTAAAACAGTTGCCGCAAGCGCATCTTCGGCAGGAAACCTTAAAGTTCACGCTACCGACAATTTAAGTTCGGTAACTTCTTCAAGTGGAACAGTACGCTACAACGGTAAACCGTCAAAATTTGGTGCAAATAATTCTAGCGGCGGCTCTACTAAACCCATTAATTAAATTATCAATAGTAACTGGCTTTAGCCCGTTCTTTTAAAGAACATTTCCAATGGGTTTTAGCCAAAATTTAGAATAATTCCCAAATCAAAATATCATGAAAAAATTTGTACTATACTCGTTACTATTTGCTTTTACTTTCAGTTTGCAATCCTGCATCGTTTCCCGGCATCCAAATATGGGATTCTTTGACAATCCTTATTATAACTATAATGACGCGCAATTTATGAGTATCAACGTTCCTATGTTTTTGGCTAAACCTTTCATCAAAAAAGCTTTAAAGGAGGACGGAGAAAGTGAAGAGCTCATTAACTTGGTAAAAAAAATAGGTGATGTGAAGTTGATGATGGTTTCAAACGGAAATGAGAAAATGGTGTCCGACTTTTCGAAATATTTAATTAAAAGTAATTTCGAGGAATGGATGACGATCAAAAAAGAAAACGAAGTCATTAAAATTCAGGCGAAACAAAAAGGCAATCAAATTCGCAATATATTGATAACAATTGCTTCTGGAAAAAACTTGATTTATGTGGACGTGACAGGTAAATTCATGGCGGAAGATATTTCCCGAATTGCAAATTTTTCGGAGAAAAATGATTTAAGGAAATTGGCAATCAAATAGCTACGAATAACGTGTCTTCAATCAATTGTTTCCTAGTTTTAGAATCAACGGATCGAACAATGTTTTCTGTGAATAGTAATTTGCCCCGCAAATGTTTGATTTCAGGGTGTAGCTTCCCTTTAAGATCTTAAACTGATTTTTGCTGTTTCTTTGAACGGGTAAGTTATAGATCTGATCACCTTTTATGGCAACCAATCGTACAATAATATCGCATCGCGAATCATTTGTTATGACAGCGGCAGTAAATCGATCTTTCGGATCGGTGTCGTTCAATAAATATGTTAAAACTTCTGCCGTTTCCTTTTTTTTATTGAGTTGATCTTTCTGCCACAATTCTGCAAATTCCCGACTTTCATTTACGGTATTTCCCGACGAAGATGGAGTAGAGCCGTAAACAGTGTAGTTTACAGGCAAGATGTCGCAACTTAAGAATAGAAAAAAAGTGGCGGTTAGGGAAAATGCTTTCAATCTAAGATCAATTTTAAAAGTAAATTTAAAGATTATTTCTGAACTAAAATAAAAAATTCCAACTCGATAATTTTGAAGTTGGAATTTTAAATTTTAAAGGTTTGAACCTTGAATTTCTATAGCGAATAATTCGGTGCTTCCTGCGTAATAATCACATCATGTGGATGCGATTCTTTCAGACCGCTTCCAGTGATCATCACCATTTTGCCGTCTTTCTGTAAAGTTTCAATATTTTTTGTACCGCAATAACCCATTCCTGCACGAATTCCACCGGTTAACTGAAATACCACATCTTCCAATTTTCCTTTGTGAGGAACTCTTCCTTCAATTCCCTCCGGAACAAATTTTTTAGCCTCACTTTGGAAATAACGTTCTTTTCCGCCACGTCTCATTGCGGATAAACTTCCCATTCCTTGGTAAGATTTGAATTTTCTTCCCTGAAAAATAATTTCCTCACCGGGAGCTTCGTCCGTTCCTGCTAAAAGTGAACCCAACATCACCGCATTTGCTCCGGAAGCAATTGCTTTCACAATATCTCCGGAAAGTTTAATTCCACCATCTGCGATGACGGCAACGTTCTTGGTTTTAGCATACTCGAAAACATTGGCAATTGCGGAAAGTTGCGGAACTCCAACTCCGGCAATAACTCTAGTTGTACAAATGGAACCCGGACCAACTCCTACTTTCAAAACATTTGCGCCGGCTTCAATTAAATCTTTTGCGGCATCGGCTGTTACAATATTTCCACCCACAATATCCAGTGCCGGGAAATTTTTTCTGATTTCTGAAATTTTATCCAAAACGCCTCTCGAATGTCCATGCGCGGAATCTACTGCGATAATATCAACTCCAGCTTTCACCAATGCAGAAACCCGATCAATGGTATCATCACCAACACCAACTCCGGCTCCTACGATTAAACGCCCGTTTTTATCCTTGTTTGCATTTGGATATTCCAACTGATTGTCGATATCCTTAATCGTGATTAAACCAACCAATTTGAAGTTTTCATCCACGATGGGAAGTTTTTCCACTCGGTTTTTCAGGAGTATTTCCTTTGCCTGTTCCAGGTTTGTATTTTTATCGGAGGTGATCAGTTGGTCTTTAGTCATCAGTTCTTCCACTTTTGCATCAAGGTTTTCCTGATATTTAACGTCACGGTTGGTAATGATTCCGATCAGTTTGTTATCCTCGTCTACAACGGGGAGTCCGGAAATTTTGAAGTTCGCCATCAATTCCTGGGCTTCGCGCAACGTGTGGTCTTTCGACAGCGTCACCGGATCGGAAATCATCCCGTTTTCTGAACGTTTCACGCGATAAACTTGTGCGGCCTGTTCATCGATGGGCATATTTTTGTGTATGAAACCAATTCCACCTACTCTGGCTAAAGCAATGGCCATTTCAGCTTCCGTTACGGTATCCATTGCTGCGGAAACAATGGGCACATTAAGCGTAATTTTATCGGAAAGTCTTGATTTTAGGGAAACCTGATTGGGTAAAACCTCTGAGTAAGAGGGGATTAAGAGTACGTCATCGAAAGTGATGGCAGTTTCTACGATTTTGTTGTGGATAGACATCTTTACTTTCTGTGCGAAATTACGGTATTTCTGTGAAATGTAAAAGCGTCATTGTTTTTTTAACAATTTCTTAATGGTGATATTTCAACGAATGATTAAAATTTCTATTCTTGAATGTTTTGTAAAACTTTTTCAGACGCCAATCTTTCCCCACCCCTAATTGAACTTTCCAACATGAAATATCTCGATGCAAAAATGAAAAAAACCCAAAAGCCTGTTCTGCTTTGGATTTATAACGGGGATGAACTATAAATGATTTTGGTTCATCATCCTCATTCACTCCTTACTCAATTACTTGATAAATTTAAATTATTCAGGAATCCAAACGCTTACATTTCCTGCGGGACAAGCAAAAATTCCCCAACCGTTTTCGTCGATGGTCACTTTATGCTCGAATCTTCCCAATAAGTCGTAAAAGTTTTGTCCCGCATATGAAATTCCCATTTCCATAGGTTTTTCGTATTGGTCTTTGTTGCTCAGAATTACGGCACAACCTTTATGTTCTCCGTCGCCTTCCCTTGTCCAACCAAGACAGTGTGCGTCTTCAAAATAATCTCTTTGCAAACCGTAAGCATTTTCTTTCCTTGCTTTTAAAAGTTGCTCGATTCCATCTACTTTATTTAAAAATATTTCCTGATCGTTGCCTTCTTTGTCTTTATCAACGTAATGTGCACCGAACAAATCGGGATAAAAAACGCAAGGATAACCATTTTCTCTCAACAAAATCAAAGCATAAGCGATTGGCTTAAACCATTCTTCAACAGGTGCTTCCAATTGTTGCAAAGGTTGTGTATCGTGATTATCCACCACGGTTACAGAATGTGCGGGATCGGCTAAAGTTAAAGTTTCAGCGAAGATATTCCTTAAATCGTAATTTCCGCCTTCTTTAGAAGCGACATGAAAGTTTTGTTGAAGGGAAGAATCGAAAAGCGACATCGAACCATCGGTTGCATCAATATATTTCTGTAAAAGATTTAATTGTCCCGGAGCCCAATATTCACCCACCGCAAAAATATCTTTGCCCGAATTGGAGCGTAAAAGTTGAAGCCATTCCTTATAAAATTCGGGTGATTGATGTTTGACTGCATCCAAACGAACGCCGTCAAAATCAATTTGTTCGAAATACCATTTTCCCCAATAATTCAGTTCTTCGCGCACGAAAGGATTTCGGTGTTCAATGTCGTTGTACATCAAATAATCGTAATTTCCTTTTTCGGATCCAATCATTTCTTCCCAACCGGCGCCGTGATCATGGATGATTTGGTAAATTCCACCATCTTGTCCTTCCGCAAAATCGACTCCCGAAAAACAGGTGAAATCCCATTTAAAATCCGAATATTTGTCGCCTCTTCCGGGAAAGGTGAATTTTGTAAAACTTTCGATTTCGAACGCATCTGAAATGTTTTTCTGCCGGTTGTTTTCATCTACTTTTATAGCGTTGAAACGTTCTTTTTCATCGCCTCCTGCTTTGTGATTGAGGACGATATCTGCAACAACACGGATTCCTTTTTCTTTCAAAGTTTTTGTCGCGTCAAGATATTGCTCCTTTGTTCCATATTTTGTGGGAACCGTTCCTTTCTGATCAAACTCACCCAAATCAAACAAATCGTAAGGATCGTAACCGACCGAATAACCACCACCTGCACCTTTATAAGCGGGCGGAAACCAAACTGAAGAAATCCCCAGTTCATTTAAATAATCCGCCGAGTTTTTGATCTGATCATATAACTGTCCATTTCCGTCTGAATACCAATGGAAAAATTGAATCATTGTGCCGTTCATAATTTTTGTTTTTTGATTTGCGATTGTTTAGCAAAAATTTGTCCAAAGTTTTTTTAAAGGACGCAGTTTGGCGGAGAGTGTTGTGATATTTGCATCATAAAATAAATGATTAAATATGGCAGCAAACTTCACAATCAGCAAAATTTTTCGAGATGGAATAATAATTTTTCCAAATAAAGTTTATGTTTTAGCATCAGAAAAACAGGAGAAAATGATTAAGAAAGTATTGAACAAGAAGCCTTTAGGAAAATTTTCTTTCCAAATATGGAGAGATGATTTTAAAGTTGAAAAAGGTGGCGAAAGAATTCTTTTCCTCTTAATTTTTACTTCGGCAATTTTGCATATACAATATGAAAAAGAAAATTTTGGTAAACAGGAAAAGAAACTGTTTCGTGATTTTTTTAAAGATGAAACGAAATATTCTGTGGTTTTAAATGACAACATTGACCAATTTTACAAAGATTTTATCATTGATAAACTTCCGAATATTTATCCTAAAAATGATTATCAAAGGGAAATCGAAGAAACTTACAAAAGATGTTATGAATTTTGTAAGAAAAACGACAATTATTTAAAGGGTTTAAATTGGATTAATTATATTTGGTTCAATTATTTTGTGAATAGTATCTAATCAAAAATTTCTTAAAGCATTAATTTGACGAAAATATTATAACAGTGGAAAATTTTAAAACCGAAAACGAATAAATTATTAGCGCATATAAAAATTTTAAAATGGAAAATTTAAACCAATGGAAATCAGAAGTAGAAAATTATCTTTCTGAATTAAAAACTCAAATCGAATCAAACGAAGAACTAAAAAAGTTGTGTTATGGTTTTAGCGTAATCGACGGTAAAATTCATAATAATCCTGAAATTATGTTTATCGGTATTAATTCGGGAAAAGGTAACCGAGAAAGCAACTTAGAAATCAATATCGAGACAGATGAATGTTCTTATTTAGATGATTATTATAATTATCCTTTAAGAGATCAAAATATCGATTTGCTTAAACTTATAGGTTATCCTGAGAATGAAATTAAAGAAAAATTAAAAGATAATTTTGTAAAAACGAATCTGTTTTATGTAGATACAGTGTCAGAAAATGATTTAAAAAAATTTAAAAACAAAGATTTTTTTGAAAAATCATGTTATTTCACTTTAGGACTTATAAAATTGCTTCAGCCAAAAGTTGTTCTATTTGAAGGAAAATCAGTTTACAACAATATTATTGAAGATTGTTACGAAAAGAGCGGAACTTGGGATGAAGAAAATGGTATTGCACATTTTTTTGATGAAGAATTAAATGTCGATTATTTCGGTTTTAAAAGATCTCCGATAAATAATTTATCATACAATCAAAATATACTTGCAGAGAAAATCAAAAAAGTTTTATTGTAAATATTTGTGAAAATCCTCTTCCTTTCCGACACGCATTCCCAACATCGCAAGCTGAAAAAACTGCCAAAAGCAGACATCATTATTCACAGCGGCGATATTTCCAAAATGGGAAGAGATTACCAAGTGGAGGATTTTATTCGGTGGTTTTCCGGATTAGATTATCGTTACAAAATTTTCGTTGCAGGAAACCACGATTTCTTTTTTGAAGGAGAAACGCCGAAAAGCATCCAAAGATTTCTAAATGAAAATACCTTTTACCTCTATAATTCTTCCGTAGAAATTGACGGCATAAAAATTTGGGGATCACCTTATACACCGACGTTTTTTAATTGGGCATTCAACCTTGATCGTGGAAAAGTCATTGCTAAAATTTGGAAACAGATTCCTACCGATACAGATATTTTGGTTACTCACGGTCCGCCTTTCGGAATTTTGGATAAAACTATTTCGGGCTTAAATGTAGGTTGCGAAGAACTTTTGAAAAAAGTAAATCAAATAAAACCTAAATATCACCTTTTCGGGCATATTCACGAAAATTATGGAATTCAGCGGAATGAATTCACCACATTTATGAACGGCAGTGTTTTGAATGAGCGTTATGAAATGGTGAATGAAGTGATCGTTTTTGAATTTAAGAAAAATCAAAATGGGATAAATCTTTATCTCGATGATGTGAGAGAAACTCCCGACAATTTTGTGCGAGTTTACAACTATGAAGAATTTGTGCAATTCATCAACGAAAACAGCGTTCCCGATTTCATCAGTTTCGATCATGATTTGGGCGAAGGAAAAACGGGTTTCGATTGCGCGAAATTTTTGGTGGAGTATTGTTTGGACAACGGAATTTCTAAAATCAATTTTGTAGTTCACAGCCAAAATCCTGTGGGAAAGGAGAATATTGAAAAACTGTTGGAGAATTTTAATAAATGTAGCTGATTATTCTAACTTTTGACTTAGCCTGTCAAAGTTTTGAATATCGACAAGGTTAAATCCAACTTCGCCAAAGTTCCAAACTTTGGCGAAGTTTTTATTAAACCGCCATAATTTGTCGTTTAACTTTCTTACATTTGCCAAAACAAAATCAAACTATCTCAAACAAATTCCAACCAAATCAAACCAAAAATCCCATGGCAAAAAACGAACAAATCCTCCGCTTAAAATTCATTGAAACGCTTTTGCGAAACCGCAAAGAAAAAGGCGCTTCCTACGAAGAAATTGAAGAATATCTCGAAGACCAATTCGCCAACAAAGACTTGGAACAGGAACTGAAATTTAGCAAAAAAACATTCGAGCGCGACAAAAAAGCCATCGCCGAAATCATGGGTTTCGAGATTTCCTATTCCCGAAAAAACAACGTGTACTACATCAGCGAAGAAGAATTGGAAAACAATTCCGACAGTGTTTTTGATAATTTGCTTTTAGTTCAGGCGTATCGCGAAACAAAAGATAAAACCGACATCATGTTTTTCGAGCAGAGAAAATCGAGGGGCTTGCAAAATCTTCATGGTTTGGTTCATGCAATTATCAACAAAAAATTGATTTCGTTGGACTATAGAAGTTTTTCTCAGGAAGAAGAAAACAGACTTGTTTTGGAACCTTATGCGCTGAAAGAATTCAAATACAGATGGTATCTTTTGGCAAATGTTTTCCAAAATGGCGAGTTGAAACTAAAATCTTACGGACTCGACCGAATCTCGAATTTAGAAATAAAAAACTCCACCTTTAAAAGAAAGAAAGTCGATATCGGCGCAGAATATGAAAATCTTTTTGGTATTATTTCAAAAAATGAACATGCTTTGGAAAAGGTGATATTGAGTTTCGACGCGCATCAAGGTCAGTACATCAAATCTTTGCCGCTTCACCACTCGCAGGAAACTTTGATTGATAACGGCGAAGAATTCCGAATCCAACTTCATCTTTATCCGACTTATGATTTCAAACAGGAAATCCTTTCTTATGGAAACCGTGTAAAAGTCATCTCTCCCGTAAGTTTTCGGAACGAAATTAAGAGCGAGATATCAGAAATGCTTTCGTATTATTCATAAACAAATGAGCCGATTAATTTTCGTAATCGGCTCATTATTATTTGACCAAACACATTTCATGAACTAACCATGAACTATCGATGAAGCATCCACGAATCAAGCAAGACTCATTCATCACTAATATTCAAAATCAGGAAACTTAATTTTCAGCTGCACCGAAACCAATTTCGTTTCCATCGTATTTAAATTCGACAACGACAATCCCAGCAAACGAACAGGTTTGTCAAAAGGTCTCAATTCCCACAATTTTTGTGAAGTATCAAAAAAATCCTGTGCGTTTTCGTAATACACTTCCTGCGTTTTGCTTCGGGTAAAAACGCTGAAATCTTTATATTTTATTTTCAGCGTTAAAGATTTTCCCTTGATTTCCTTTTTGTTAAGGCGACTTTCCAAATCTTCGCTGATGATTTTCAGTTGTTTAAAAACGGCTTCTTCATCTAACAAATTTTCCCAATAGGTTTCCTCAACTCCCACACTTTTTTGGATGCGGAAAGGTTTCACCTCGCTTTTGTGAATGCCGCGAACGACGTTGTAATAATAGATTCCCGATTTTCCAAACAATCCAGTCAGTTGTTCCAAAGATTTCGATTTCAAATCACTTCCTTTAAAAATATGGAGTTCGTGCATTTTATTTGCCGTCACTTTCCCGATTCCGAAAAATTTTTCGATGGGAAGTTCCTCCATGAATTCTATGATTTGGGAAGGATGGATGGTTTTTTGTCCGTTTGGTTTGTTGTAATCGGAAGCGACTTTCGCTAAAAATTTATTGATGGAAATTCCCGCAGAAGCAGTCAATCCTGTTTCGTCAAAAATTCGTTTACGGATTTCCCGAGCAATTTCGTTGGCGGATTCCATTTCTTTTTTGTTTTCAGTGACATCGAGGTAGGCTTCATCTAAAGAAAGCGGCTCCACCAAATCGGTATATTCGTAGAAAATATTTCGGATTTGTTGGGAGATTTCTTTGTATCGTTGAAATCTCGGTTTTACGACGATTAAATGCGGGCATTTTTCCATCGCCATTCTTCCCGGCATTGCAGAACGGATTCCAAATTTTCTCGCTTCATAACTTGCTGCTGCAACCACGCCATATTTTCCGCCACCTACACAAACAGGTTTCCCACGCAGTTCGGGATTGTCGTGCTGTTCCACGGAAGCGTAGAAAGCATCCATATCGACGTGTATGATTTTGCGGTGTTGCATGCAACAAAATTAGAGAATTGACTAATAAACTAAAAACTTATGTTTTTAATGATGAAGAATTTATAAGAAAATGGTTTTGGATAATAATATGTAAAGACGCTTCCCTTCGGTAAGCTCAGGATAAACTTCACCTCAACGTGACAAAATTTTGCATATTTGAAAATACTTTCAAATCTAAAAATTTTCGCAAAAAAAAGACGCGATCTTCCCTCGCGTCTTCTGGAAAAAGTTTTTGCTTTCCCAATAAAATGGGCGCTAAAACTTTAAAAATTTATGTAAAAAATTTGATTGTCAAAGAAAAACTGATGATTCTGCTGTTGAATTTTTGCAAATCCGGTTGCTGAATCATCAGTTAAAGTTTTCACTTTTTGTTTTCACATCAAGTACCGATTTTTAAAAATTTAATTTAAAAAACTTCTCCTTTCGGTTCTGCTTCTTCATTTCTGCAAATCAGTAAACACTTTTCAGTTTCAACGTAATTTCTGTTTCCTGTTTTTTCTTTTTTCAAATCTGTGATTTCCATTTTGCAACTTCCATCCTTTTTCTGAATCAGTTTAAAAACTTCTGTTTCGGTCAAAGTTCCAACTTTTAAATCGTCGCTTTGAGGTTTCGTTTATCGGTTTTACCTTGCGGTTTCCATTTCAAAACGTCTTTTCAAAGTTTTGATACTTTAAGTCTTTTGCGCTAATCTGAAACTTCATTTCACTTTCGGGATTTTTATTTCTTGGCTTCTTCCTTTCGGTTTCCAGTCAATCTTAAAATCTTTTTAAGTTCAATTTTGTATTCAGTTAACTTGAGTTTTAAATTTTTAACCTTTCGGTTTAGATTTTTTTACTCTGCAAGTTTGACTTGATTGTTGATGTAAAGATGAACAGATCGAATCAAAAATGCAAATAAAAACAATTGTTTTTATCAACTGATTTTCAAGAAGTTATTGAGAGAAAATTGTGGATAACGTTTCCTTTATTAAAAGGTAAATTGAAGTTTATCCACATTCTAACATTTTTTTGGACAAAGATATTATCAACAAAATATTCTGATTATCAGTTTTTTAATAGAAATTTTTATGCTGAATAATTCTTAACCAAGCCTTTCACGATCTTAATCACATTCGGCATCGCTTTATTTGCAGCTTCCAAAACTTCTTCATGCGAAACGGCAAATGCAATGTCCGGTCCACCAACATCGGTGATAATGGAAATTCCAAAGCAGTCCATTCCTTGGTGTTTTGCAACGATGACTTCGGGAACGGTGCTCATTCCAACCGCATCACCGCCAATTGCGCGAATCATTCCGTATTCAGCGGGAGTTTCAAAAGTAGGTCCCTGCAATGCAACATAGCAACCTTTGTGAACGGGAATGTTATTTTCTTTGGCGAAATTTTCTGCAACTTCCAACATTTTTTTGTTGTAAGGTTCACTCATATCGACAAATCTCGGACCCAATTCGTCTAAATTTTTTCCACGAAGCGGATGTTCAGGCATCATATTAATGTGGTCATCAATCAACATCACATCTGCAACTCTGAAATTGGGATTTACCCCACCGGAAGCATTAGAAACAATCAGATTTTTAATTCCAAGAAGGTGAAAAACACGGAAAGGGAAAACCACAGTGTAAATATCGTGACCTTCATAATAATGAAATCTTCCGCTCATCATCAACACTTTTTTGCCCTCTAAAATTCCATAAATTAATTTGCCGCCATGTCCAACAACGGTAGTTTGTGGAAAGTTTGGGATGTCTTGATATTCCAAAACATGAATGGGTTCAACCTCTTTTTGAAGTTTTCCCAGACCGGAACCTAAAACAATCGCAAAATCGGGAGTTTCCTTGATGATATTTTTGATGAAATGGGCGGTTTCCTTAATTTTTTCTAACATAATCTAAAATGATTTGGTTGAATTCCTCCTTTTTATCGATGTTTACGTTGATTGGCCAATAATAAACAAGGTCTCGAAGATAATCAAATGTCTTTAAACGAACGTAATCTTTTTCGGTAGTTAAAATCAACTTGTACTCCCCAAGTTTTTTGTATTCAGCCAAGATATTTTTGATGTCCTGATCGCTGAAATTGTGGTGATCCTTGAATTTCAGATGCTTCACTCGTTGAGAAAATCTTGAAAGATGGTTTAGAAGCGGTTTCGGGTTCGCAATTCCTGTAATCAAAAGAATGTCGTAATAACTTAAATTGTTATCCGGCAAAAATTTGTCGTGTGCATAAATGTTTTCGTCATAACCGATGCTTGAAAAAAACACTTTTTGGTTGTGTTGAGGTTTAATTCTCGAAATATAGTATTGCTTTTTTTCTTCCGTCAAATCATCGGGACATTTTGAAACCATCACAATTTGCGCTCTTTTTGAACCTCTTCTTCCTTCCCGTAAATCACCTGCAGGAAGTAAAAAATCTTTAAAATAAGGGTCGTTGTAATCCGTCATCAAAATATTGAATCCGGGATTGATGGCTCTGTGTTGATAGGCGTCATCCAAAATCAAGACATCCAAATCCATATCGTCGATAATCTTTTTCGCACCGGGAACTCGTTCTTCCGAAACACCGATGACGAAACGATTTTTGAAACGTTCAAACAACTGCATTGCTTCATCTCCAACTGTTTTGTAATTGCTGTCGTAATTGGTAATTCCGTAACCTTTGGTCAATCTTCCGTAACCTCTTGAAAGTACGCCCGTTCTGTAATGTTTCGACAGAAGATCCGCCAAATACATCACCATCGGTGATTTTCCGCTTCCGCCAACAGAAAGATTTCCGACGTTGATGATCGGAGTTTTAAATGGAGTCGATTTAAAAATTCCCAGGTTATAAAACAAGTTACGGATGCCCGTTACCAAATGATAAACAAGGGAAAAAGGGTAGAGGTACCATCTTTTCATGTGAAGATGTTTATTTTTTATGGACACATGAAACCTTACGATTTCATAGCCGGCAAAATTACGATTTTTTGAGGGGAAAATAAAATGGAGAAAGTTCAATTTATCCACAATTCCTATCAAATCAAATTGCTATAATGTCATAATATTTCCGCGCTGAACTCTTTATTTTTAAACAATTTGTTTAAATTTGCTTGAACTAGATAGAAAACTCATGAGCAAGAAAAATGTAGCCGTTGTAATGGGCGGTTATTCCGATGAATACAAAGTTTCCCTGAAAAGCGGTCAATTAATTTACGATTCCCTCGACCGCGATTTGTACAATGTGTATAAAGTGGTGATTCTGAAGGATGAGTGGTATTTTTTGGATGACCGCGAACAGAAAAGTCCGATCAACAAAGCAGATTTTTCGGTGAATTTAGACAGCGGTTTTACAGTGAAATTCGATGTGTGTTTTAACATCATCCACGGAAAACCGGGTGAAAATGGTGAACTTCAGGCGTATTGGGACACCATCGGACAAAAATATACCGGTTGCGATTTCTACCAAAGTGCTTTAACTTTTAATAAAAAAGACACGCTCGCTGTTCTTTCGAAATACGGAATACCTTCTGCGAAAAGTATTTACTTGAGAAGCGGACAAGAAATTAATGAAGATAAAATAGTAGCAGAACTTGGATTGCCACTTTTTGTAAAGCCCAATCAGAGCGGTTCATCATTAGGAATTTCCAAAGTGAAGGAACAATCCGAACTCAAAAAAGCATTGGATTTTGCTTTTGCAGAAGATGATGAAATTTTAATTGAAAGTTTTCTCAACGGAATTGAGGTTTCGGTCGGAGTTGTGGATTTTGCCGGAGAAACCATTGTTCTGGGAATAACTGAAATTGTTCCCCACAAAGAATTTTTCGATTACGAAGCAAAATATGAAGGCGCTTCCGAAGAAATTACGCCGGCAAGAATCGATGACGAAACCCGAATTAAAGTCGAGGAAATTGCAAAAAGAGCTTATGATTCTTTGGGAATGAGCGGTTTTTCAAGAAGTGAATACATCATCATGAACGGAACTCCCTACATGCTCGAAATGAATACGAATCCGGGATTTTCACCCGCCTCAATTCTTCCTCAACAGGCAAAACATTACGGAATTTCTATCCAAGATCTTTGCGGAAATGAGGTTGAAAAGGCTTTAGCAAAATAAATAATAATTAATTTGAGATAAGGGATAGAAAATCTCAAATCTCAAATCTCAAATCTCAAAATCTCAAATCTAATTCATGAGAATCGCAGTTTTCCCGGGTTCTTTCGACCCAATCACGCTTGGTCATTTCGATATCGTTGAAAGGGCATATCCGCTTTTTGATAAGATCATTATCGCCATTGGTCAGAATTCGCAGAAGAAATACATGTTTTCTTTGGAACAGCGAATGGATTTCATCAAAAGAACTTTCAAAGATTTTCCCAATATTGAAGTGGATCATTTTGAAGGTTTGACTATTGATTATTGCCGCAGCAAAAACGTCAACTTTATTCTTCGCGGACTACGAAATCCGGCCGATTTTGAATTTGAAAAAGCCATCGCACAAACCAACCGAGAACTTACACAGGAAAATAAAGTGGAAACCATCTTTCTATTAACTTCCGCAGGAAAATCATTTATCAGCAGCAGTATTGTTCGGGAAATTATTACGTTTAATGGAAATTATGAATTGTTGGTTCCGGAAGCGGTAAGAGTTCCTAAACAATGATCTACTGTAGGGAAAAATCGTGAACCCTAACGCAGTGGTTCGACGTAGTCAATTGTCCAAAATTCGCAGAATTTTTATTATCCAACGAAATAAAAATCCAACAAAGTCAAATCATAACAAACAAAATTTAGAAAATTTTGCAATTACACGAAAACTTCAACCTCGCCATCGAAATTTTGGGAACCATCGCTTTTGCCATGTCGGGAAGTTTTGCGGCAATGCAGAAACGTTTCGACCCATTCGGAGTTTTGATTATTGCGTTCGTAACTTCTGTTGGTGGCGGAACGGTGCGTGATTTATTGTTGGGCGTTCCGGTTTTCTGGATGCACGATTTGGTAATTTGCTCGGTGATTTTTGTGACCTGTATTATTGCAATGGTTTTTAAGTCTTTAGAGAAAAAATTTCGGGTGACACTATTTCTGTTCGACAGTTTTGGATTGGGGTTGTTCACGATTGTTGGAATTCAAAAAGGATTGAATGCAGATTTGCATCCCATAATATGTGTGACTTTGGGAACTATTACGGGCTGTTTTGGAGGGATCATCCGTGATATTTTGTTGAACAGAATTCCTTTAATTTTAAGGAAAGAAATCTACGCAACTGCTTGTATTGTAGGCGGAAGTATATTTTTGATGTTGGCAAAATTTACTACGCTGTCTTATACTTTCGTGCAAATTTCAACCATTTTATTGATTGTCCTCATTCGAACTTTAGCGGTAAAATACCATTGGCAAATGCCGAAGTTTTATGGAACGGATCAGAATTCGGAAATGTAGAAATAGATGGAAGCTGGATGATGGAAGCCGGAAGAAACAAAAAGTCCTGAAAAAATTTCAGGATTTATATATTTTGATAAAGCTTAATTCACCGACGAAGTCGAATTCACTGCGAAGCAAATTCACCATTCACTTTCTTGGTTCTTTTTACTTGGCTCTTAAAAGAATTTCCCTCTCTGTCTCATGTTCGGATTATGCGCATGTTTCTGCATTGAAGGCATTTTCAGTTGGTCTTTCAACATTTTAATTTGGTCGGTCATCATTCCTGCGGTGTCGAGTCTTTTTGCTTCTTCCAATAATTTTTGCGCTTCCTGTCTTCTCCCTTTTTGTAAAGCTCCTGCTGCGATATTCAAAGTCGCCATTGCACGGTCATGTTTCATGTTTAAACCGTAATCCAAAGCTTTTTTCATTAAAGGCTCAACTTTTTGAGGGTGGTCTTGAGCTAAAGTCAAACCTTGCAAATAATGAAAATATCCGTATTGAGATTTGTGAAGTTGCGATTGAAAATTGGTGACGTTATTTAACCAACGAGTGGCTTTCTCCATGTTTTGCTTTCTCAAAAACCAAAAAGCCAAAAGAATATTCTCGTTCTTAAAAAACAGGAAAATTGGAACGGCGGAAAGAATCACCAAAAGAATTCCGTAACCTACATTTCTGTTAAACATTAAGTAAATTCCTGCAGCAATCATAATAGCTGCGATAACGAATTTTATGTATTTGTTCATTGTTAAAATTTAGATGTGCAAAGGTAATAATTTGGGATGGAAGATGGAAGCGGGAAGTTGGAAGATTTCAACGCACCGCCGAAAGCAGCACGAATTTTAATTGGCTCTTGGCTCTTTTTACTTGGCTCTTTGAAATGTTTGAAAACAAAAGTCAAAATTATTTTTCTCGTCTTTTTCATGGCAAACTTCATCCGTTTTTGTCCAAATTTTTGGGTCGATTTTTGGGAAGAAAGTATCGGCTTCAATGTTGGTTTTAATTTCGGTGACTTCCAATTTATCGGCTATATCCATGGTTTGTTCGAAAATATTTCCACCACCGATGATGAAGATGTCTTCGTCAATTTTCTGACCGAACTTAATCGCTTCTTTAATGCTTCCTACGATGAGAATTCCCTCTTCGAACCAATCCTTTTTTCTGGAAATCACGATATTGGTGCGGTTTGGAAGCGGTTTTCCGATGCTTTCATACGTTTTTCTGCCCATGATGATCGGATGACCGGAAGTAATTTCTTTAAAATGTTTCAAATCCTTCGGAAGATGCCATGGTAACTGATTATCAACGCCAATTTCACGATTCAGTCCCATTGCGACCACTAATGTTATCATTTTTTAGAAATTTTTACAAATTTAGCACATAATTTGTATATTTGGGTATCGAATTTTAAACATTAAAAATTTAAACTATGAGAAATAGAGGTTGTATGAGCGCCGGCACGATCGGTATCGCTCTTCTCGTTATCGCAGCAATTTTATTCTTTTGGGGTAAGAACGGATATAACAGTTTCGTGTCTAAAGAACAGAATGTAAACACAAAATGGTCTAACGTGGAAACCGTTTACCAAAAACGTGCGAACCTAATTCCTAACTTGGAAAGAACCGTAAAATCTTACTCTAAATTTGAGCAGGAAACTTTAACTAAAGTAATTGAAGCAAGATCAAAAGCGACTTCAATCACTGTAGATCCTACAAACATGACGGAAGCTGATTTGGCAAAATTCCAGGCTGCACAAGGTGAATTGAGTGGAGCGTTAAGCAGATTGATGGCAGTAGTAGAACAATATCCAAATTTGAAAGCTGACCAACAATACATCAACTTCCAAAGAGAATATACCGCTATTGAAAACAGCATCCGAAGCGAAACCGTTTATTACAACGAGGCAGCACAGGATTACAACACTTCGATAAAAACCTTCCCAAATAATATTTTGGCGAATTTTACCAACTTTAAAGAAAAACCTTATTTCAAAGCGGAAGCAGGAGCGCAGAAAGCACCTGAGGTTTTCACAAATTAATGAATACTTTCCTCACAGATACTGAAATGGCTTCCCTCGTGGAAGCCATTCAAACAGCAGAAGATTGCTCCACCGGAGAAATCAGAATCCACATTGACTCCAACACAGAAGGAAACAATGCGGAAATGGCTTTCGAAGTGTTCAGAACACTTTGCAAGGACAAAACTGCTGCTCAAAATGGCGTGCTTTTTCACGTGAATTTTGAGAGAAAGTATCTCACGATTATCGGGGACGAAGGTATTCACAAAAAAGTTCATCAAAGTTTTTGGGACAGACTTCACGATAAAACCACCTCAGATTTTGCGAATGGAAAGTTTTATGAAGGTTTAAAAAATGCAGTGCTTGAAACAGGTGCCGAACTGAAAAAATACTTCCCAATCACGGGAGAAAATCCAAATGAACTGCCGAATGAGATTACATTCTCTTAAATACTTTTTTGCTTTTTTATTTCTGGGCTTAAACCTTTTTGTTTTTGCCCAAAAAATTCCTGCAAAACCGGCAATTCTTTATCCAATTTATGATCAGGCAAATCTTCTGAATCAAACGGAAGAAGATATGCTCAACAAAAAATTGATAGCTTTTGCAGATTCTACTTCTACGGAAATTTCAGTCATCATTATTCCTACAACCGGCGGTGAAGATGTTAATTATCTCGCCACGATGTACGGTGAAAAATGGGGAATTGGTGAAAAGACGCAAGACAATGGAATCGTTTTCTTAATTGCGACCGAAGATCATACCATGTCCATTCAACAGGGAAGAGGAGTTGAACAATATTTAACGGCTTCAGTTGCGGGGCAAATTCTAGATTATATTGTAACGCCAAATTTTAAACAAGGACTTTGGTACGACGGAATTAATCGTGGTACAACTGCTTTAATGGAGGCTGTTCAGGGGAAATTCAAACCTATTGTCAAAGACACTTCTTCGGATGAAGGTTTGAGTATATTTCAACTTCTGCTGATTGCCTTTTTCATCTTTTTGATTTTAAGCTTCCTATTCAGAAATCGAGGCGGAGGTGGCGGAAATTACAACGATGATGATGAAGACGTTATTCTTTCCCGACGCGGAAGAAGAACCTATCCGGGCGGATTTTTCCCATTCCCGGGAAGTTTCGGCGGTGGCGGATTTGGCGGCGGTTCCGGAGGAGGATTCGGAGGCGGTGGCTTTGGCGGATTCGGCGGCGGCGGAAGTTTTGGCGGCGGTGGTGCTTCAGGAGGATGGTAAGTTTGAGTAAGTAAACGTTTGAGTGGGTGAGTTGTAGGGACAAATCGTGAAACCTAACGAAGCGGTTCGACGCAGTCAATTGCCCTAAATCCGAAGGATTTTAATCGATTAATCTTAACAATAAAAATATGTTTAGAGCAATTCGATGAATTAAGAGAGGACTTCGTAGGACTCCAAAGTTAAAGGAGCAAAAATAAAATCAGCCAACTTTTAGGGTCAATTATGTTCTAAATAGTAATAATTGTGCTAATTTTACATTAGGCGTCTTAAATATTGTTGGAGTGAATAATAACAATTCAGGATTTCAGACTCCAAATGATGTTGCAGGATTAATTCAATCAGCTGCAACGATGACAAATGGTCTTGCTGCTCCAACTCAAAGAACATGCAATTAGTTTGTTTATGAAAATATTAAAAATAATTTCAATCACTTCTTATCTTATGATATGTGGATGTGACCAGGTTGGGCTTCCAATTTTCGTTTCTATATTATATTTCATGATGGCAGCTGCCAATACTAAATATTTTGATTTGGATTCATTTTATGGAGCACTATTTACTTTAGCTTTATTAGGAACTGTTTTTACAATACTCTTTTCTAATAAATATGTTAACCGTTTTTTAGTTGCTTTTTGCTATGCAACATTATTTGTTTCAATAATTTATTTGACAGGAGTGAATAATGCTAAAAATTGGAATAGAATTTCATCATGGTTCGTAGTCCCAACTGTTATTTTCATTGCTAGTTCTACTATAGTGATATTGAAGAGTTTTAAAGAGAGAATAAAATGATTAGTGATTTTTAATAATCATTGTGCAAATCAAATAAACAAAAAACTCAATCGCTAATGATTGAGTTTTTTTGCGATATTCTTTTAGTTTATTTTATCGAAACACTTCCACCACTACTTTCTTTCTTCGCCAAGACATTCAAATTCCCTTTCCTTAAAATTGAAATATCGCCAGAAGAACTTGCGGATGCCTTTAAGGAATTGGAAACCGCCAAACTCACATCACCGCTGCTCGAAGCGGAAATATCGGCATTTTCTGCGATTACGTTTTGAGCATCCAATGTTCCCGAAGACGATGCGGAAAGATTAGCGTTTTTAGCTTTTCCAGAAATGTTGATGTCGCCGGAAGAAGTCACATGAGATTCCAAATTGACGGCCCAAATTTTCCCGGAATAAGTCCCTGAACTTGAAACGTCGATGGACAAATCATTCGCTTCGAAATCACCTTTGATGGTCCCTGAACTGGAAACATCAATTTCCGTTTTGTCTTGGGTGAATTTGTCTTTCATAATAATGGTTGCAGAAGAACTTGCTTTAATCGCAGAAAAATCTTTGGCAAAAATTTTAGCCGAAACATTTCGGGAAGAAATATTGATTCCCGGCTTAAAATGAATGTACAATTTACCACCTAAATTTTCAACCAAGATATCTTCCAAAATATCGGATGGCGCAGAAATCACCACTTTTTCTTCGGATGCTTGCACCACTTCCGCGTCAATGGATTGCGCGACTTTGATTTCATCAAAATTCATTTTGAATTCTTTATCGGTAATCGGACCTTTTCCTTCTTTTGGTGTGGTGAAGAACGAGATTGCGCCATCTGATTTGATGTTGCAGGAAAAAATAGTCATTGCGGAAACTGCGAGTAGAGCGAGCGTTTTCATGGAATGGGATTTTATTTTGGTTTAAATTTAATACCTTTACCCTAAATAACAATTTAAAAATGAAAAATATTACATCCGTTTTATTAATTTCTTCTTTAGCGGCCATTTCCGCATGTTCTACGATGAATAATACGACCACAACTCCAACCGAAACTCCTGCAGTTGACGCATTTTTGGCTTCGAATCCGTTTATGAAAAAAAGTACGCTTCAATATCAAGCGCCAGAATTCGACAAAATTAAAGATGAACATTTCAAACCTGCTTTCGATTATGGTTTGAAAAAGCAATTAGCGGAAATCAATCAAATTGCAAACAGCAAATCTGTCGCGACATTTGAAAATACCGTTCTCGCCATTGAAAATAGTGGTGAGGTTTTGAAAAGAGCCCAACTTGTGTTCTTTAACTTAACAGGTTCGAATACAAATCCGACTTTACAGAAATTGGAGGAAGAATATGCGCCACAATTCGCGGCTCAATCAGATAAAATTTATTTGAATGAAAATCTTTATCAAAGAATAAAGGCGATCGATATTTCTAAATTGAAAGGTGAGGAAAAAAGACTTACCGAATATTATTTGCAGAATTTTGAAATCGCAGGAGCGAATCTTTCTGCTTCTGATAAGGAAAAAGTTAAAAAAATCAATGAGGAATTGGCGACACTTTCTACCCAGTTTTCCAATAAACTTTTGGATGCGAGAAAAAATGGAGCAGTTCTCATATCTGATGTAAAGGAATTGGACGGACTTTCTGCAGATGAAATCGCGGCAGCTGCTGCTGATGCTAAGAAAGCAGGTCAAGATGGAAAATATTTGTTGGCCTTATTAAATACCACTCAACAACCGCTTCTTCAAAACTTAAAAAACCGTGCGACCAGGGAAAAACTCTTTAAGGCATCTTGGTACAGAGCAGAAAAAGGAAATGCAGACGACACAAGAAACATTTTGGAAAGACAAGCGAAATTGAGAATGGAAAAAGCGCATTTGCAAGGAAAAAAATCTTTTGCTGAATGGAAACTTCAAGACCAAATGGCGAAAAATCCCGAAAACGCAATGAATCTTTTGGCACAACTCGCAAAACCTGCCGTGGAAACTGCAACCCGTGAAAAAGCGGAAATTCAACAATTAATCGACAAGCAAAAAGGTGGATTTACCGTGGAACCATGGGATTGGAATTTCTATGCAGAACAGGTTCGAAAGGAAAAATATGACTTGGACGAAAATCAAATCAAGCCGTATTTTGAAGTGACGACCGTGTTGGAAAAAGGGGTTTTCTATGCTGCGGAAAAATTTTACGGAATCACTTTTAAAGAAAGAAAAGATTTGCCGGTGTATCATCCAGATGTGGTGACTTATGAAGTTTTCGACAGAGATGGAAAATCTTTGGCAATTTATTATCTTGATTTCTACACCCGAAACAATAAAAATGGTGGCGCTTGGATGAGCAACTTTGTGGAGCAATCGCATCTTTTGGGTCAAAAACCGGTGATCGTGAATGTTTTCAATTACCAAAAACCTGCGGAAGGAAAACCGTCTTTGATTTCTTATGACGATGTTTCCACCATGTTCCACGAATTTGGACATACTTTGCACGGACTTTTTGCTGATCAAAAGTACATTTCCATTTCGGGAACGAATACGCCGAGAGATTTTGTGGAATTCCCTTCGCAAATCAACGAATTCTTTGCTTTGGAACCGGAAATCTTGAAAAACTACGCAATTCACTATCAAACCAAACAACCGATGCCACAAGCTTTGGTGGATAAAATCAAAAAGGCGGGAACTTTCAACCAAGGTTATTCCACCACGGAACTTGTTTCCGCAGCAACTTTGGATATGAATTGGCATTCGGTAACAGATGAATCTCAATTGAAACCGACTTTGGAATTCGAGAAAAACGTGTTGAATAAATATGGATTTACTTTGAATGCTGTTCCACCACGTTATCATACTCCTTATTTTGCACATATTTGGGGCGGTGGTTATTCTGCGGGTTATTACGCCTACATGTGGAGCGACATGTTAAACGCGGACGCATGGGATTGGATTTCCAACAACGGTGGAATGACTAGAGCAAACGGTGACCGTTTCCGAAAATATATTTTGTCGGTTGGAAATTCGGTGGATTTGAATCAGGCATTTAAAGATTTTACGGGCAGAACACCGAGTATTAATCCGTTGTTGAAGAATAAGGGGTTTATAAAGTAATTGTGGGTGAGTTAGAGGGTTTGAAAGTGGGAGAGTTTGAGAGTGGGTTAGTTGGTGAGTTGGTTAGTGCTTGACTAACTATTCTCAATGATTTTCTCACTGAAATCTTACCAATTCGACTCCTTCGAATAAGAATAAAATAATTTGTCAAACTTCGCCAAAGTTCCAAACTTTGGCGAAGTTTATTTTTTACCTTAAACGCAATTCCGCTCCATTTTTGAGTTGTAATTTTTTTATTCATTTAATTTTTTGTGAAGCCACGAAGTGGCGAAAGCATCAGCAAAGGGTGAAGCCCTTTGAGAATGGTACAAAAATATTAAACGGAGCCACGAAGTGGCGACATCATTTTTTGAAATTGTAAGTTTTGGTTAAAACCGGTTTAAACGGTGTTTGAACCGTTCCTATTGACATTCTGTTGCAATTTGTAAATTATTCTAATCAAGCAACTTCGAGACAATTGGGAACTTTGGCGAAGTTTTTTCCCCTTCAAAAGACAGTCCGCCTTTTTTTTCTAGCCCGGATTGAAACGTAAATCCCGCAGTATGCGTTGGACAAAGCTATGGAACGAGGAATTGCAGTGGAAAGCCGGTACGAACTTTTGGAGAAGCGAAAATCTTGTTGCTCCTAAAAATTTTGTAGTTTTGTCAGATTCAAATTTTTAAAAAAACCTCATGCCGAAAATTTCTCAACGCGCGCAAAATATGCCTGCTTCACCCGTAAGAAAATTGGTTCCTTATGCGATTCAGGCGAAACAAAAAGGGATAAAAGTGTATCATCTGAATATTGGGCAACCCGATATTGAAACGCCGCAAACTGCTTTGGATGCAGTGAAGGAAAATCATTTGAAGATTTATGAATACGCGCTTTCTGAAGGGAATTTGGAGTATCGACAAGCGTTGCAGGATTATTACCACCGATTAGGATTTACAGATTTAACGACCAAGGATTTTATCGTGACCAATGGTGGTTCGGAAGCGTTGAATTTTGCGATTTCCACGTTGTGTGATGATGGCGATGAAGTGATCATTCCGGAGCCGTACTATGCGAATTACAATGGTTTTACCAATACGTTTAATGTGAAAGTTGTTGCGGTTCCATCGACGATTGATACGGGATTTGCACTGCCTTCCATTGAAGAATTTGAGAAAAAAATTACCGATAAAACTCGTGCAATTATTATTTGTAATCCTGGTAATCCGACCGGTTATCTTTATACGAGAGAGGAGTTGGAAAAACTTTCGCAGATCGCGTTGAAGCATGATATCGTGATTATTTCCGATGAGGTTTACCGCGAATATGTGTATGACGGAAAACAGCAACATTCAATGCTTGAGTTTAAGGAGTTGAAAGACCATTGTATCATTATCGATTCAGAATCAAAGCGTTACTCGATGTGTGGAGCGAGAATTGGTTTTATGGTGACCCGCTCGAAAAAGATTCACGATGCGGCGATGCTTTTTGCACAGGCAAGACTGAGTCCGGTTCTTTTAGGGCAGATTGCTGCAACTGCCGCTCATCACAACGATACAGAATATATTTTGAAAGTTCGGGAAGAATATACAAAGCGAAGAAATCTTTTGGTGGATTTGCTGAACGGAATTCCGGGTGTGATTTGTCCGAAACCTAAAGGAGCATTTTATTGTGGTGTTGAATTGCCGATTGATGATTCCGACAAGTTTGCGCAGTGGCTTTTGGAAAGTTATTCGCACAACAAAGAGACGATAATGGTTGCTCCGATGACGGGATTTTACAGCAATCCGGAATTGGGGAAAAAGCAGGTGAGAATTGCGTATGTGTTGAAGGAGGAAGATTTGCGACGAAGCGTGGAGTTGCTGAATGATGCGCTGCAAAAGTATAAGATTGAGTTTGGTTTGTAATTAAATTTCGAAGATTTTTCTTTGCACCAAAAATAGTATCAATTTGCCACGAATGCACGAATAATTAGTGAATTCGTGGCATTTTTACTACTTATAAAATTATTAAATTTGCGACTTATTACAATTTGATGACCATCCAAGAAAACTTTTCTTTAAAAAATCACAATACATTCGGAGTTGATGTTTCCGCAAAATATTTTGCAGAAGTTCATTCTGTAGAACAACTAATTGAAGTTTTAAAACAAAACCCAACTCACCCAGTCACCAACACACCCACTCAACAACTCTTTTTAGGTGGGGGAAGCAATATCCTTTTCACAAAAAATTTCGATGGTTTGGTCATTCAATTGGACTTGAAAGGGATTTCCGAACAAATCATAAATGAAAACCAAGTTTTGGTTACCGCAAAATCGGGTGAAAATTGGCACGAGTTCGTTCAGTTTTGTTTGAATAAAAATTATGGTGGATTAGAGAATTTGTCTTTAATTCCAGGAAATGTGGGAACTTCGCCGATGCAGAATATCGGTGCGTATGGAACGGAGATTAAAGATGTTTTCGTTTCGTGCAAAGTGTTGAACTTGGAAACTCTGGAAATCGAAGAATTTGATAATGAAAAATGCAGATTTGGTTATCGGGATTCTATTTTCAAGCAGGAAGGAAAAGGAAAGTATGTGATTTTGGAGGTGACTTTCAAACTGACCACAAAAAATCATTTAATTAAAACAGAATACGGCGCGATTAAAGGTGAACTTGAAAAAATGAGCGTTGACAATCCCACCATTCAAGATGTTTCAAAAGCTGTGATTCATATTCGTCAAAGCAAATTGCCCGACCCTAAAGTGATAGGAAACGCGGGAAGCTTTTTTAAAAATCCAACCATTTCTAAGGAAGAGTTTCAGGAAGTTCAAATAAAATATCCTGAAATTCCTCATTATCCAAGTGGAGATTTGGTGAAAGTTCCTGCAGGTTGGCTCATTGAACAATGTAGTTGGAAGGGAAAACAAATTGGAAATGTGGCCTCTCACAAATTACAGGCACTCGTTATTGTTAACGCCACAGGAAACGCTTCCGGAAGAGAAATTTTCGATTTTTCGTCATTAATAATTGATTCAGTGAAAGAGAAATTCGGAATTGAGCTTGAAAGGGAAGTGAATATTATTTAATGCTTTCGGCATCTGCAATCAGCTTACGGCGGTTTGCAACTATCATTTATCAACTATCATTTATCATTTATCAATCATGAAAATAGCTGTTCTCGGTGCAGGAAAAATGGGCATTTCGTTTTCAAAATCTTTTTTGAAATACGAACTCATCAAACCTGAAAACCTACATCTAATTACAAGAAAGAAAGAAAAAATTCAAAAAATATCGGAGGAATTTCCGGGTTCAAAAGTTTCTGTTTTTGATGAAATTTCGGATATTGATGCAGATTTAATCATCATTGCCGTAAAACCTCAAGATTTTCAGTTCGTGGCGGAAAATCTTTCTTTTAGATTTAAGGAAAATCAAATGCTGCTTTCGATCATGGCAGGAATTAAAATTGAGAAAATTCAACAATTACTCCACCATAAAAAAGTAGTTCGTTCCATGCCAAATTCTCCGACTCTTCTCGGGATGGGAATTACAGGTTATACTGCCGCAGATGGAATTTCTTTCAACGATTTGATGAATATCGATAAATTGCTGAATTCTACAGGACGCTCCGTTTATCTGGAAGACGAAAACCTTTTGGATGGCGTAACCGCACTTTCCGGAAGCGGACCGGCTTACTTTTATTATATCGTAGATGCGATGATTAAGGCGGGAACGGAAATGGGAATCGATGAAAATCTTTCGAAACTGTTTGTGAAACAGACGATGTTGGGAGCGTATCATCTCATCAATAATTCAGAGAAAAATTTGGAAGAATTAATTAAAGATGTAGCTTCAAAAGGCGGAACAACGGAAGCGGCACTGAAAACTTTTGACGAAAACGAACTGAAAACCACGTTAAAAAAAGGAATTTTAGCGGCGGAAAACCGTTCGAGGGAATTGAGTAAATGAGATATTTTCTCACTTACAAACCCGAACTTACTTCCAATAAAAGGCTCACCAATATTTTGTAAAAATTTCTAAATAATTAATTTATAAATATTTGTCTATGTGAAAATTTCTTCGTTATTTTGCAACCTCAAATATTATAGTAGTAATAAAGAACATCGAGATATGTCAAGAATTTGCCAAATAACAGGAAAGCGTGCGATGGTAGGAAACAATGTTTCTCACGCTAATAACAAGACGAAGCGTCGTTTTGAAATTAACTTATTGGAGAAGAAATTTTACCTTCCGGAGCAAGAAAAATCTGTAACTTTAAAAGTTTCTGCACACGGATTGAGAATCATCAATAGAATTGGGATTGAGGAAGCATTAGAGAGAGCAACTAGAAACGGATTTATTAAATAAGAAATCATGGCAAAAAAAGGTAACAGAGTTCAGGTAATTTTGGAGTGCACAGAGCACAAAGAAACTGGTGTAGCAGGAATGTCAAGATACATCACTACAAAAAATAAAAAGAACACCACAGAAAGATTGGAATTGAAAAAATACAATCCTGTTCTTAAAAAATACACCGTTCACAAAGAAATCAAGTAATTTTTTAAAGAAATAAAAAATGGCAAAGAAAGTAGTAGCAACGCTTCAAGGTGGTGCAGGTTCTAAAAAAATGACCAAAGTAATCAAAATGGTAAAATCGCCAAAAAGCGGTGCTTACGTTTTTGAAGAAAAAGTAATGAACGCAGACGAAGTTGACAATTTCTTGAAAAAGTAATCTCAACGCTCGAGTAAATATAAAACTATCCTTTTGGGTAGTTTTTTTTTTGGAAAGAATTTTGCACGTGTGATTGTGATGTATTTTACACGTATTAAGAATTGACTATCTTTGAATAAATTTTTGAGTCATGGACACAAAACTAACTTTAATTATTGACCACCATGTAAAAGAAGATGCCAAAAAATACGCCAAAGAAATGGGAAGCAGCCTTTCTAAATTGGTGGAAAATTATTTGAAACTCTTGACGGCAAAAAGAAAAAAAACTGAAAATGAAATTCCGTTAAGTCCGTTCATAGAATCGATGAGAAAAAAAGCAGTAAAAGTTCCTGCAGATTTTGATTATAAGAAAGAATTGGAAGATGCAATCTGGAAAAAACATAGGAAAGGATATGAAAAGAATATTGATTGATTCTGACGTAATCCTCGATTTTGTCTTTGAGAGGGAACCATTTGTAGAGTATTCTGCAAAAATTCTAAATCTTTGCTATCTGGAAAAAGTTTCTGGGTTTATTACGCCAATTATCTTTAGCAATATTAATGACATGATTCAGAAGGAAAAATCCAGAAAAGATTTGAAAAGTATTTTGAATGATCTGATTCAAATAACAGATGTGGTGAATTTTAGTAAGAATTCGATAAGAGAAGCTTTAAATTCAGACTTTAACGATTTCGAAGACGCCCTCCAAAATTTTTCTGCAGAACAAAATAAAATCGATATTATTGTGACAAGAAATATTAAAGATTACAAACACAGCAATGTTCCCGTAATGAACCCCGAAAATTTTCTAAAAACTTTTAACAGCATATAAAAATGAGTTGGTATAAAAATATATTTAAAAAAGAGGAAAAAGAGACTTTAGACAAAGGTTTGGAAAAATCCAACCAAGGTTTTTTCGAAAAAATGACGAAAGCCGTGGTCGGAAAATCAAAAGTTGATGATGAGGTTTTGGATGATTTGGAAGAAGTCCTCATCGCTTCAGATGTGGGTGCTTCAACTACGATTAAGATTATCGAAAGAATCGAAAACCGCGTCGCAAAAGATAAATTTGTTGGAACCGATGAACTCGATAAAATCCTTCGTGAAGAAATTTCAGGACTTTTATTGGAAAATCCACACGCAGGAACAGGAAATATCGATGAGAGCAAAAAACCTTACGTCATCATGGTTGTAGGGGTGAATGGAGTTGGGAAAACCACTACTATTGGAAAACTCGCTCATCAATTTAAATCTGAAGGAAAATCAGTTGTTCTCGGTGCTGCAGATACTTTTCGAGCAGCTGCAGTTGACCAATTGGTGATTTGGAGTCAGAGAGTCGGAGTTCCTATTGTAAAACAAAATATGGGAAGCGATCCTGCTTCAGTCGCTTTCGATACCGTTCAAAGTGCGGTTGCCAATAATGCAGATGTGGTCATCATCGACACTGCGGGAAGATTGCACAATAAAATAAATTTAATGAACGAGCTCACCAAAATTAAAAGAGTGATGCAGAAGGTAATACCTGATGCTCCACACGAAATTTTATTGGTTCTCGATGGAAGTACAGGTCAAAATGCTTTTGAACAGGCGAAACAGTTTACTGCAGCAACAGAAGTAAATGCTTTAGCGGTGACTAAATTAGATGGAACCGCGAAAGGCGGAGTAGTGATTGGGATTTCTGACCAGTTTCAGATTCCGGTAAAATATATAGGAGTGGGAGAGAAGATGACGGATCTCCAACTCTTCAACGGAACCGAGTTTGTGGATTCCTTCTTTAAAAGGAGATAAGCTTGTACAAAACGTAGTGATATAAGTTTTAGCTGAAAAGAAAATTAATTTTATTTGCGGTGATATCAATTTTTGGTCTTAATTTTGATAAAACTCTAAAGGAAAATAATTTCATTAAATATTAACATTAAAATTTTAAAACTATGGGAATTTTAACTTGGATCATTTTTGGTCTTATTGCAGGTGCAATCGCTAAGTTCATTATGCCTGGAAATCAGGGAATGGGTTGGCTATTAACAATTATTCTTGGTATTGTGGGAGCTTATGTTGGAGCTTTTATCGGTCAACTTCTTGGTTTGGGTGACGTTACAGGATTCAACATCGGAAGTATGTTTCTTGCTGTTGCAGGTGCATTAATCGTCCTCTGGATTTACGGAATGGCCACGAAGCGAGGATAGGCTTTTTACAAAAAAATAAGAATCCCGGTTTGAATTTCAAACCGGGGTTTTTTATGGGGAAATTAGTCGAATTTGATTTGATAAGGCATTTCCATCATTACGCCTCCCTGAAGTTTTGGATTGGTGATTTGTTCAAAAACTTTGTAGTTTTCTTTTCCTATTTTGTTTTTAATAAGACGTGCAGAAAGTTCGTCTTCTTCCATGTTTTTAAAGAATTGCTCGAAAGGACTTACTTTTTTCGGGTAAGCCGCAACGTTGTAATCTTTCATTTTTGCTTTTTGGGCTGCGTAATTAATAGCATCGTTTAAACTTCCCAATTCGTCAACAAGTCCGAGTTGTTTTGCGCGGGTTCCGCTCCAAACTCTTCCGCCGCCGATTTCGTCAATTTGTTCGAAAGATTTTTTGCGGTTTTGTGTCACGAAATAAACGAATCTTTTGTAAGTCTGTTCCACACTTCTCGTCATCATCGATATTCCACCAGAAGTAACTCCGTTGATTGGGGAATACATGTTTGAATTGGCATTTGTTGTTACGGCATGTGAACTTAGACCATTTTTATTTGCAATTTCCTTAAAGTTGGGAATCATACCGAAAACTCCGATCGAGCCGGTTAAAGTATTGGGTTCGGAGTAAATTTTATCAGCACCCATTGCGATGTAATAACCTCCGGAAGCGGCGTAGTCGCCGAAGGAAACAATCAAAGGTTTTTTCTTTCTCAGTTGTTGAAGCTCGAAAAGGATTTCATCCGAAGCATTTGCACTTCCGCCCGGAGAATTAATTCGGAAAACGACCGCTTTTACTTTATCGTTTTCTGTCAGTTTTTTAATTTCTTTCACAAAGTTTTCGGAATAAACAGCATCATAACCTTCACCATTGTAAATTGCTCCTGATGCGTATAAAACCGCAACCTGGTTGTCTTTTTTAACATTGTCTTCGCTGTAAGAACTGATGTATTTGGTGAAAGAAATTTTGTTGAGCTTATCTTTTTCTTTAAGATTAAGTTTTGTTCTTATTAGATTGTCATATTCTGTTTTTTGAATCAGTTGATCGGCTAATTTGTGTTGCAAACTTAAATCTGGGATCATTCCATAAAGACTGTCAACAACAGTTCTAAACTGTGCAGTATCGATTTTTCTTGAAGCAGCCATTTTTTCTGAATTTCCTGACCATAAATCTTTAAGCATGGTTGAAATCTGCTCCTTGTTTTCAGGCGACATGTCATCTCTTAAGAAAGGCTCCACTGCAGATTTATACTTTCCGTGACGGATGATCTGCATTCCGATCCCGTATTTGTTGATAAAGTTTTTCATGTAGAGAATCTCTGTGGATAGACCTTTCAATTCAATTCCACCTGCAGGATTCAGGAAATATTTATCGGCAACAGACCCTAGATAATAAGCAGGTTGAGAAACGTTATTTCCATACGCATACACAAATTTACCGCTCTTTTTGAAATCTTGTAAAGCAGCGCGAATATCGTCCAATTGTGTCATTCCGGCTCTCAAACCATCTGTTTCAATACTAATTCCTTTAATTTTATCATCTGATTTTGCTTTCTTAATAGCTTCAATCATATCGAAAATCAGAACGTTTTTTTCTTTTTCTGCGTTGAATGAAAACATTTCCGGGTTGTCTTCGGAAGGACTGTCGATAATATTAGTATTAAAGTCTAAAGTGAGTACAGAATTATTCTTAACGTGAGCTTTTTCGCTGCCACTTAAAGCGCTGGCTGCAATCATCATCAACAATGCCAAAATGCCAATTGCGATCACAATCATAATTGCGACTATATTTGCAATAACATTTTTAAAAAAACTTTTCATAAATTTTATAATTTGGGGATATGTCGCAACATTTGGTCACTTTGTTACTTGGCAGTAATTTGGGAGATAGAGAAAAAAATATTGAAACTGCATTAAAACGGATAGAAAGCAGCGTTGGTGAAATTATAGAAAAAACTGAAATTTTGTACACAGCGCCCGTAGAATTTGTCAGTAATAATATTTTTTGTAATATTGCATTACTTTTAAAAACACAATTTTCGCCTATACATATTTTGAATTCTATAAAGAAAATCGAGTATGATATGGGGAGAACAGAAGATACATTGATTTCAAATTCATATTCAGACAGGAGTATCGATATAGATATTGTTCTGTTTGGAGGTGTGCATTTTGTCTCAGAAAGGCTACAAATACCGCATTTTAAGCATTTGTATAATCGAGAATTTTCTAGAAAGTTGTTAGATCAACTAACAAAACATTAAAAACAATAATATGAAATTAAATTTATTAGTAACACTGGCTTTGCCGATTGTATTCTATGCCCAAAGCAACACATCTGCTGGGAATACGAGCGATTATCCAAATGCCTACTCTAGTGGTTCTGCAAATGTGCATCCTTTTAACAATTCTTCAAGGATGTTTCGTGATTGGTCGGTTTCTGTTGGAGGTGGTGGAGCATTTCTACAATCTGCAGATGTTAATTCTTTCTACGACGGCAAAGTTAATTTTGGATGGAATGGATATGTAAGCTTGGACAAGCAGATTTCCCATACTTTCGGAATGAGCCTACAGTACATGATGGGTAAAACCAATCAAAAAGCGATGTTACCCGGAGCTCTAGGAGTTTCGGCAGGTGTTGCAACTGCATGGACAAAGTTCCACCAAGTTTCTATTTTGGGGGATGTAAATTTTTCAAACTTACTTCGAAGAGTAGACAATCACTCACCTTACAGATGGGCGCTACATGGCTATGGTGGTGTTGGTTTTGTAGGGTATAATACGCTATTGCTGGATAACGATATGTCTAGATGGAATAATTCTCCTAGAAGAATTCCCATTGAAATTGACCAGAAATTAGGTCTTGATACCTTTTTCTACCAAGTGGGAACAGGTGTTAAGTACAATGCATCTAAACTGATCGACGTAGAGTTACGAGCGATGTATTACATCACAGGAGATGATTCTTTCGACGGCGGTGGTTGGACACCGGTAGCTATACCTCCGTATAATGCTATTACAGCAGGACATTCTGATAACTATTTTACAGTTAATTTAGGTCTTACCTTTAAATTAGGAAAACATGATACGCATTTGTCATGGTATGACCCATTGCAAGATGTTTACGGAAGAACAAATATCTTGGAGAGTACACCAAATGAATTTGTAGTATGTGAAAAAGGCGATAACGATAATGATGGCGTTTGTGACGATTGGGATAGACAACTTGATACTCCTGCAGGTGCAAGAGTTGACGGTGCAGGTGTTGCTTTGGATATGGACTTGGATGGTGTTATCGATCTTTACGATAAATGCGTCACAGTTCCAGGAGCGGCTGAAAATAATGGTTGCCCAACAACAAGCTCACCGGTAGTAACGCAAAACTCAACGTCAGCAGTTGATGAAGTAAATAAGTTTTTTGAGGGAATTGAATTTGAACTTAATAGTGATAAAATCAGAACGAAATCTTTCGATAAACTAAATCAAGCGGCTGAAGTGATTAAATCTTTAGATGCAAACAGCAAATTTTTGGTAATTGGTGCCACTGATACTAGAGGCTCTGCAGATCTAAACCAAAAATTATCACAAAGAAGAGCCGATGCGGTAGTTAATTACTTAGTTGGCAAAGGAGTTAACTCATCTGTATTGACCGCGGAAGGAAGAGGCAAAACTGACCTTAAATATCCGGAATGCGATCCTGCTACAAAATGTCCTGAATGGAAAAACGAGGCAAACAGAAGAGTATATTTCGCTCAAAAATAATAACATCATTTTTAAACTTAAAAACAAAAATTTTATGAAACTAAATTTAACAAGCGTTGCATTGGCTCTAGTTTTACCTACAGCTGTTTTTGCACAAGATTCTGTTGCGGTTTCAACTGGAAATTATCCAAATGCATATACTTCTGGTTCTGCAAACGTATCTCCTTTTACACAAGCTTCGAAGAGATTTAACGATTGGGCAATCTCTGCAGGAGCAGGTATTCCGTTGATGCAGTCATCAGATTTAACTTCAATCAAGGGATTTGGAGCAGGTAAGAATTTATACGGGTGGTCTGCTTATTTAAGCGTTGATAAAGCTATTACTCATGCTTTCGGATTAAAATTGCAGTATGATAAAGGTGAATCAAGACAAGGGTTTGTAAATACAAAAGATCATGTTGCATCTCCAACAGGTGATGGGGCAAGAACTCAATATGATGCAATCTCATTATTAGGAGATATCAATTTTTCTAACCTTTTGAGAAGAGTAGATAATCACTCTCCATTTAGATGGGCTCTTCACGGTTATGCCGGAGTAGGTTCATTAGCATATAGGGCATATAGACAAGATGCAGGTGCAGCTTATAATCAGCAACTAATTACAGAAGTAAAACCATTTAAATTGGGAAGTCTTTTCGCACAAGCTGGTGCCGGTCTGAAGTATAGAGCTACAAAATCTATTGACTTAGAAGGAAGAATGATGTACATTGTTACAGGAGATGAAGATTTTGATGGTGCAGGTGGAAGGTCTTACAATGGAATCGTCAACGACAACCCATCGGATAACTTAATCAACGTTACCTTGGGAGCTACCTTAAATTTAGGAAAACACGAATCACACCTTTTCTGGCATGACCCGCTACAGGAAATCTATTACAAGTTAGATGTCTTGGCTGACAAAAACCAGGATGTTGAAGTTTGTAAAAAAGGAGATGCTGATAACGACGGCGTTTGTGATGATTGGGATAGACAACTTGATACTCCTGCAGGTGCAAGAGTTGATGGTGCAGGTGTAGCTCTAGATACGGACTTAGATGGTGTAATCGATCTTTATGATAAATGTGTTACCGTTCCAGGACCAGTTGAAAATAACGGTTGTCCTACAACTTCTTCTTCAACAGTTTCTGATAACACAAGAACTTTGGAAGGAATTGAGTTTGACTTGAATTCAGACAAAATTCTTCCATCAAATACTCCTATCTTAAATAACGCTGTAAATTATATTAACTCTTCAAGTGGTTCTTACAACGTAATTGGCGCAACAGATACAAGAGCTTCTGACGCTTATAACCAAAAATTGTCCGATAGAAGAGCAAACAATGTAAAAAGTTATTTAATCCAGAATGGTGTAGAAGCAGGTAAATTAAACGCAATTGGTAGAGGTGAAAAAGACCTTAAATATCCAGAGTGTGAACCAGCTACAAAATGTCCTGAATGGAAAAACAGAGCAAACAGAAGAGTTTACTTTGAAGCAAAATAATTTTTAAAAATTATTGATAAATAAAAGTCACGCACTGCGTGGCTTTTTTTGTTTGGTGGATTTAGATTCAGTAATTTTACGAAATGATTTCCCAGCAAGATTTTCAAAAGCTGAAGTTCGACACCCTAAAGCATTTTTGGGGATACGACTCTTTCCGTGATTCACAAGAGGAAATCATCAACTCAATTATTTCGGGAAAAGATGCTTTGGCTCTGCTTCCGACTGGTGGCGGAAAGTCTTTGTGTTACCAACTTCCAGCCCTCATTTTAACAGGAACTTGTTTAGTGATTTCTCCTCTTTTGGCTTTAATGAAAGATCAGGTTTATCAACTCAAAAATAATGGAATTGAAGCAGAATATCTCTCTTCCGAACTGGATGACTTTGATGCAGAAGTTATTTTTAACCGCTGCAAAGACGGACTTACAAAGCTTCTATACATCTCTCCGGAAAGATTAACGAACCGGATCTTTCTTCAGAATTTGGAAGAAATTCAAATTTCTTTTATTGCGGTGGATGAGGCACATTGTATTTCTGAATGGGGACAAGATTTTAGACCGAGTTATCAAAATATTAAAAACTTTAGAGCAAATTTTCAACATATCCCATGTTTGGCTTTAACGGCAACCGCTACTCTGAAAGTTCTCAACGAAATTCAATCAAAACTCAACTTAAGAAATCCTGAAATTTTTAAGCAAAGTTTCCGCAGAACAAACATTCACATTGTTGCTGACCAGATTTCTGATAAATATGAAAGGGTACTGAATTTGATGAAATACAACCGAAACTCAGGAATTATTTATGTACGGACAAGAAAAGAGTCCGAAGAATTGGTTCAATTTCTGCACCGAAATAAAATTGAAAATGTAGATTTTTTTCATGCAGGATTACCAGTAAAGGAAAAAAATCTGAAACAAAAACATTGGATTGAAAACGATAATCAGGTATTGGTTTCAACAAATGCTTTCGGAATGGGAATCGATAAAGACAATGTTCGTCTTGTCGTACATTTTTCTCCGTCACAGTCCATAGAAAACTATTACCAGGAAATTGGGAGGGCAGGAAGAGATGGTGGCGAATCTTATACTTTTCTTCTTTGGAATAAACAGGAACTTGAAAATTTAGATCGAATTCTTAATAATCAAATTCCTTCAAAAACGGAGTTTAAGAATATAGTTTCATATCTGTATTCTACCTTTCAGATTGCGGAAAACGATTTGCCGGAAAATGTTTTTCAACTCCATATCCAAAAAATTCAGAATTTCACAAAAACTTCTTTGGCGAAAATCCGGAATGTGCTGACCTTTCTTCATAATCAGGAAATTATTTTTTTTAACAGTAATAAGTCGCTTTCGTCATTGGAATTAAAAATTTCTCCTGAAGAATTGGATTTGCTTTCCAAAAAAGATTCTTATTTTGTTGAAACTTTATTGCGGAACTTTCCAGGACTTACTTCTCGCAAGATCATGTTCAGCGAGCAGACCTTAAGCAATAAAATCAATGTGGATCAACATTTGATCAAGGAGCGAATTAAAGAATTGCAGCAGAATAATTATTTGGAATATATCGATGGAGCACTTTCCAGCATAAAGTTTCTGAAACATCGGGACGAGCGTTCAATTAATGGGAAATATTGGAGTCTTTTTGAACAGATTCAAAAAAATAAATTACGAAAGTGGGAAGAAATGAAGTTTTTCGTAGAAAATTCAGAGTTCTGCAAAATGAAGTTGATCCTTTCCTATTTCGGTGAAAAGAAGGTGAAAAGCTGCGGTAAATGCTCGGTTTGTGAGAAACAGAAAGAGAGCGTTTTCGGAAGAGATATCTCCGAAGAAATTCTTCAGGTTTTACGAAACAAACCTTCAAATGTTGAGGAAATATCCATCCGACTAAATTATTATGAGAAGGAAAATATCCTTGAAAACCTTATTTATCTTTTAGATGAAGGAAAAGTGAAAATGCTTAATTTCAGAACCTATACCGTTGCATGAGTAATGAGCAATAAACAGTAAATTATCAATCATCAATCATCAATTATAATTAATGAAGTCACTAAAAGTTGTGTTTTTCGGGACACCAGAATTTGCTAAAACCTCGCTAGAAGCCATTCATCATTCACAACATCAAATTGTTGGTGTGGTAACCGTTGCAGATAAAGCAAGCGGTCGCGGACAGAGAATTCATGAATCCCCAGTAAAAACTTTTGCCGTAAAAAATAATCTCACCGTTTTTCAACCGGAAAAATTGAGAAATCCAGAGTTTTTGGATCAAATCAAAAGTCTCAATGCAGACGTTTTTGTCGTAGTCGCTTTCAGGATGATGCCAAAAGTCTTATTTGAGATGCCCGAAATTGGAACTTTCAATCTTCATGCCTCATTACTTCCAGACTATCGTGGTGCGGCTCCGATTAACTATGCGGTAATTAATGGCGAGACTAAAACTGGTGCAACAACATTCTTCATCAATGAAAAAATCGACGAGGGAAATATTCTACTTCAGGAAGAAATTGAAATTTTACCAGATGAAAACGCGGGAGAACTTCACGACCGACTGATGCAAATGGGTGCGAAACTCGTGGTGAAAACTTTAGACGGACTTGCTGAAAACGCTATTCAGGAAAAACCGCAACCAATGGTTGAACATCCTAAAAATGCCTTTAAAATTTTTAAAAACGACACCAAAATCAACTGGAATCATAATTCAGAAACCATTCACAATTTTATTCGCGGAATGTCGCCATATCCTTGTGCATTCACCATTTTAACAATAGGGAACGAGAAAAAATCGCTGAAAATCTACAGTGGGAAATTCGAGATTTCAAATCCTCAAAAATCACCGGGAACTTTAGAGATCGATAAAAATCATTTCAAAATTTTTACAAAGGATGGCTTTTACGAGCCTCAAGAACTGCAATTGGAAGGAAAAAAGAGAATGAATGTAAAAGATTTTTTAAATGGCTTTCGCAATTTTGATAATATTTCGATGGCCGAAAATTAATTTCGGTTCTTTATTAGAACCCATCCTTGATAAGAAACTGGCAGATTGGAGTCAGGCTCAGTCCAATTTAAAAGGTACCAATACGTTCCGCTTGGTAAAATTCTGCCATTAAGCTTTCCATCCCAAATGTAGTGGTCAGAAGCTTTAAAAACCTTGTTACCGAATCGGTCAAAAATCTCCATTTTCACATCTTTCTTCATTTTTAGGTCGGAGTAATTCAGAACATCATTGATTCCGTCGCCGTTTGGAGTAATGGCGTTGATCAGGTTTAAGATTAAGAACTGTTTCTGTCCATAGCCACAATTTTCGGAATCTTTAACATAAGCGGTGTGAACTCCACGCGGAACATTAAAAAAAACATTGGAAGTTTGAAAATTGGTGCCATCAATTGAATATTCGTACTGGTAAGGAGCGTTTCCGCTAGTTGCGAAAATAGCGACTGTATTTCCCACCACATCTACATGAGTGATTACCGGAATTTCAGCGGCGGTTAATTTTACCGTTTGCCGATAGACACACTGATCGAAGAATAAATCCACAAAATATTCGCCAATTCCAGCGGTGATCGTCTGCGAAGTAGTTCCATCGCTCCATAGATAGTGATCAAATCCTGATCCTGCATCCAAAACAACCGTTGAATTACCGCAAATCTTTTTATCCTGCAGAACGGTAGACTTTTTTGGAGATTTGATGTTGACAGTTAATGAGGCAACATTTGGGCAGTCCGTTGCGTTTTCCAAGCGAATACCAAAAGTTTTTGTATCATTTAAATTTTGATTAGGATTAATTGAAGTTCCTGCGATTGCTGCTTTTGCTTCATTCAACGAATTATAGAAAATCACATTCACTGTAGGATCAGTAGTGAACTGACTGTTATAATTGGAAAGATTTACACTTACGCCCTGAAAGTTGTCATTACAAATACCGGGTGTTGAGTATGTGTTTTTGATTAAATTTACCTTGTTGCCAATGGTTAAAGTGATTTCACCGATAACAGGAGTGCAATTATAAATACTTTCTATTCGAACATAGAGTTTTGTATTCGCTGTTAAAAGCCAACCATTCACCAATGGGTTTCCTGTGCCATTTTGAGCCTGTGTTTTATCCAAATAATATTTTGGGATAAATGTCGTGTTATAATTAGAGATGATCTGCGGATTCAGCTCATCAAAATTGATCGGCACACTTCCGGAAAGTGTTTTGTCACAAACAGAAAAAGTTCCGAGCGGGGCGATAGCTTTTTCGCCGATTTCTATAATCACTGAACCTCTTAAAATACAACCCGACAAATTAATCTCGACTTCATATTTACCAGCGGAAGCAGGAATACCCGGAACCGAAAGCGTAGGGTTGGTTTGCCCAATTAATTCAACACCATCTTTAAACCATTTATAAGAGGAGGCTCCAGCTGTGGTGGCGTCAATAATTTTATCGCTGCTTCCTTCGCACAGGGGATTATTGGTCGAAATTAATAAATCTGGTCCCAAATCTTTTTTTCCAACAAAACTTCCTGCTTTTAAAAAAACGGCGGAATCATATTGAGTGTTCGCATTGGAGCCGTGATCTGCGATTACCAATTTGATGTGATACTTTTTGCCAGGAATGATATTGTCTTTCTTGGCGGTAAGGACTTTGGTTTGGCCATCGAAAGTTGTTGGCGAAAGATTTCGCGGTAATGAAGGTGGAATATTGTATCTCCCAAAATACTCCTCGTTTCGTGGTTGACAAAAAGTATTATCTCTAACCGACGTGGACGAAACCGGATCAAGATTCCCTGTTTTTAAATTCAAAACAGTGGCAATGTTTTCATAATTGCTTGAACCCACTTCTTTGATTAGAAATGCAAATGCGTCGGAATAGTTGCAGCCACTTGTTCCGTGATATTCTTCAGAAAGAAACATGTAGTCAAAGCTTATTCCAGTAATGTTGTTTGCCACAAAATCAAACTCTAAAGAAGTTGCATTCATGAATTTTCCGGAAATACCGAGGATCGAAAGATCTGGATCGCCTACCCAATCGCTTCCAGCGCCGTCGCTTACAATTGTAGTGTTATTTGGGCCGGCTGCGTTTGCTGCAGCACCTGTACTTAAAATGATTCCTTTCTCAATATCAAAAGGAAGAGTTCCTTTCTCAAAATATCCATAACTAAAAGGGTAGTTCCCATAATCCTGCCATCCGTTAACTGAAATGTTGGATACCGAAATACAGCTCGCATTTTGTGGCCCAATGAAAACGTCTTTCACTAATTCATCAGCGGTTTTAGAACTTACCGTAATGTACTGCTGCGCTTTCCCAAGATTTAGAGAAATGAAAAAAATCAGCGAGAAAAGATTTTTAAGAAAGCTATTTTTGACCATGTGAAATTTTCGGGCTACAAATTTACTTTAAAAAGCAGAAAGAAAAAATCTCTCCCATAAAACGGAAGAGATTTAATCATATCTTAAGATTAAAACTTACAATTATGCAAGGCTTACTCTTACAAAACCTACCACTTTCAAGTCACCGTTTACCGATTTTACGTAATCAGCAACCGATATTCCACCATCCTTGATGAAAGCTTGGTGTACCAAAGTGTTGTCTTTGTAGAATTTCTGCATTTTACCTTTCAGGATATTTTCGATGATGTTTGCAGGTTTTCCTTCCTTAGTCAACAATTCTCTTTCGATCTCCAATTCTTTGTCGATGGTTTCCTGGGATACCAAAGTTTCGTCCAAAGCGATTGGATTCATTGCAGCAACCTGCATTGCCACAGATTTTGCAGCTTCTGCAGCTCCGTCTACGTTTGCAGAAAGTGAAGCGATGGAAGCAATTTTGTTTCCAGCGTGGATGTAAGCTCCCAAATAAGGGCCTTCAATTCTTTCGAAAGAACCGATCTCGATTTTTTCTCCGATAACTCCCGTTTGCTCGATTAATTTTTCCGCAACGCTCATTCCGTTAAAATCAGAAGCTAGGAATTCTTCTTTAGTTGCATACATCATCGCCTGTTCTGCAAGTTCGTGTGCCAATTGTACGAAGTTGTCATTTTTTGCTACGAAATCAGTTTCACAGTTCAAAGCAATGATTCCACCAATCGTGTTATCTTCGTTTACTTTAGCGATTACAGCACCTTCAGTAGATTCTCTGTCTGCTCTGTTTGCAGCAACTTTTTGTCCTTTTTTTCTAAGGATTTCAATGGCTTTGTCGAAGTCTCCTTCAGCTTCTACTAATGCTTTTTTGCAGTCCATCATTCCTGCGCCTGTAATGTTTCTTAGTTTAGCTACATCTGCAGCAACCGGTGTATACATATTGTTATTTTTATATTAAAAAATTGATTATTTTAGCCTTGTTTTTAAGCGTTGCAAAGATAATAAATTTCGGGCAAACTAAAAAGAAGATTTCTTCGTTATTATTAAAATTTAAAACTCTATAAATCACGGCATTGATGAAAAAAATCCTTTATATATTTATTTTTTTGACTTCATTTTTTGCGTTCTCACAGTCCAAATATACAGAGGCACAAGTAGAGAAGAGCAGTGATCCGCAGGTAATTGCAAATTTTATTAAATTCAATCCGAACCATCCAAGAACTCCAGAGTTTAAGAGAAAGCTGTTCGCCGTGATGAACAACAATAAAGCTCCTGCGGCAAAAGCTGCGGTTGCAAAACCTACGGTGGCTCCAATAAGTACCAAAAAGCTGGAAACCGCCATTAAGAAAGATGTTGCTAAAGATGGAAGCAACGACAAACACAAGAGAACTGCGGATTTGTTGAATCATCTTTTCAACAGCGACCCCTCAAGTAAGACCGCTTATGTACAGATTGTCAACAAATCAAAATGTAATTTGATTGTAAAAATTAACGGAAAAAGATTTTACAATTTGGATGTTCCGGCAAACAACCAAAACTTTATTTTGATTGATAAAGGAAGTTATACCTTGACCACGATGGTTTGTGACGCCAAATATACTTCCGCAAAAAATATCAGCAAAGATATTGTGGTGACGCTGAATGCGCCGAAATAACTGATAAGTAATGAGCGATAAGCAATGAGTAATATTTAATGCTCTTTTTTAAAGACGTGAAAATCTTTTGTCAGCTCCAAATATTCACCGGTGTATTTTCTTGGAGATTTTTCAATGGTGAATTCAGATTCAATAGCTTTTTTCTCCTTAAAACCAAATTCTAGAATAACTCTTTTCGGGTTTGAATTCTGAATACCTAAAACCACAACTTTTCGATGAAGAGAAAGGTTATTTTTACTGCAGATTTTTTCGAAATGTTCTGAACTTTCAAAGGGAATGATAACCGCAAATATTCCGTTTCCGGATAAGTTTTCGGATGCTTTTTCAACTAAATCTTCAAATTTGAGTTCTTTTCTTTGTCTTGCAACCACATCTTTTTCTGATAAATTTTCCTCAAAATAAGGAGGGTTTGAAACAATGAAATCAAACTTTTCTTCTCCACTAAAATTTTTAAAATCTTTATTTAAAACATTTAATCTTCCAGAGAAAATAGTATTTGTAAAATTTTCCTCCGCAAGTTTCACTGCATTTTCATCAATGTCAATCGCTAAAATATTTGCTTTTGGATTTCTCTGGGCAATCATCAGTGAAATCAAACCTGTTCCTGTGCCGACTTCAAGAATATTTGTTGCGTTTTCCACCGAACACATTGCGCCCAACAAAACTCCGTCTGTTCCAACTCGGAAAACATCTTTGCTTTGGTTGATGGAAAATTTTTTGAAGTGGAAAGGTTTCAAGTTTAATGAGTAATAAGTAATAAGTAATGAGCAATACGTAATAATTCTGAATACTGAAAAATGCAGAATGGTGAATTCTTTTCGCTGTGAAATCGAAGATTCGACGAAGGCAATGGTCAGTTTTTTTTCTATCAAACTCAACTACTCACCAACACACCAACAATTCTGTCAGACATTATTCGGCAACGAAATCGTAAATGTAGAACCTTTTCCAACTTCGGACTGTACGGTGATTTCTCCTTTATAGTCTTCCACCATTTTGCGAACCATGGTTAAACCAAGTCCGGTTCCGCCACTTTTGGAAGTAAAGTTGGGCTCGAAAATCCGGTCATACAAATCTTCGGGAATTCCTTTTCCATTGTCAGTTAAGGTGATGAAGATTCTTTTCTGTCGCTGTTCAACATCCAAATTGATAATATTTTCTCGGTCATCGTGCTTTGCCTGAATTGCGTTCGCAACGAGATTGGTGATGATTCTTGAGAGATAAATCTTGTCCATTTCCACCATAATTTCATCTTTGTTGGAGTGGAAATAAATTTTCTCGTCGCTGAAAACATTCATGATGGTTTTAATCTCCTTATTCAAATCAAAAATTTCGTTGTGTTTTTCAGGTAACTGTGCGAATTGTGAGAAAGCATTTGCAACAGTCGCCACCAAATCAATTTGATCGACCATCGTTTTGCTCAAGTTTTTCACTTTTTCATGAATATTGGGATCATTCGGATCGAACTTTCGCGCAAAATTTTGAATGGTCAGTTTCATCGGCGTTAAAGGATTTTTCACCTCGTGTGCAACTTGTTTCGCCATTTCACGCCATGCTTCTTCTTTTTCTTTGAAGCTGAGTCTTTCCTTTTGCTCCTTGATTTGAAGAATCATCGTGTTGTAGGCTTTCACTAACTGATTTAATTCATCGTTTTGGTAATACCTAATCGGTTTCGGATCACTGTCGAAAAGCGTCACCTTATTGATCATATCAGAAAATTTGGTTACTGCTCTTGTTAAATTATTTGAAATAATCCAGCTCAACCAAACCCCGAAAATGATGATTAAAAGATTAACGATAATGATGTAATTCACATATTTATTAAAAACACTGAAGTACGAACCATCATTATGATAAAATGGGAAATAAACGATTCCGATCGGTTCCAACATGTTGTTTTTCAGAATCATATAAGAAGAAGTTACATTGGCATCCGTTTTTTGATCGTAACTGTTGAAGTCGAGTCTTTTGTCACTGCTTAAAACCTGATTTGCAATTCCGAGCGGCAGTTTTTTCTGGGGAATAAGATTGATGTCTTTGTTAGAAATCAGAAAATTTCCCTTTAAGTCATAAATGATAATATCTTGATTGTTGATATCTGCAATCTCAAAAATATCGTTGGATAATATTTTGGGTAAATCGTCGGTTTGAGTTTGGGTATGAGAAACTGAGTAATCAAGCGCCGACATGAGCGATTCTGCTTTTTTCTGCAAGTCAGTTCGGCTTTGCTCCACCGCATTATTCTTCAAAATATAAAAGGAAAGAATCGTCGATCCTGCAATGCTCAGAAAGCAAATCAGCAGGAAGCCCCAAAAGACTTTGTTTCGTAAGCTGTATCCTTTATATTTAGATAGCGGCATTTTTTTTCAACAATTTTGTTACATATTTGCCGATGATGTCGAATTCAAGGTTTACGGTGTCGCCAATTTTAAGGTTTTTCATATTGGTAAACTCCCAAGTGTAGGGAATTATCGCCACGGAAAATTTACCAAAACCACTTTCTGCAACGGTAAGAGAAATTCCGTTCACGGTGATCGAACCTTGCGGAACGGTAACAAATTCATCAGTTTCGTCGTAATGAATGGTGATAAAAAAACTTCCGTCTTTGTCCTGAATATTTTCAACGGTACCGGTTTTATCAACATGACCTTGAACGATGTGACCATCGAGTCTGCCATCAAACTTCAAACACCGTTCCAAATTTACTTCGGTCCCTATTTCCCATTTTCCGAGGTTGGTTTTTTCTAAAGTCTCGTTGATGGCGGTCACCTTATATTTGTCGTCATAGGTTTCAACTACGGTTAAACAACATCCGTTGTGTGCCAAACTTTGGTCTATTTTCAGTTCATGCGTGAATCCGCAAGACAAAACAAAGTCAATATTAGATTCGTTTTTGATGATTTTTTCTACGGCTCCGGTTGCTTCGATAATTCCTGTAAACATAGGGGTAAAGATACGGGAAACAACTAAAAGAAAGCAAGAGATTTTAATTTTACAAGCGATTTTTTGTTAATCCTAAGGAAATTTGATCTTCATTCGCCTTTAAACCACGATTTCTATTATTATTAAAATTATTGATCAATCGTAATAGTTCAAAAATATTCAAATAACTAAATTCTATTTTCCTAAATTTGTAAAATTCTAATAATTCTCAAAGTCAAGAAAATGAGTGCAAAACAACATAAAATAAAAGTCGGAATTTCAGTAGGCGATTTCAATGGAATAGGTCCCGAAATCATTATGAAATCCCTACAAGATAAAAACATCACCGATTTTTTTACACCCATTATTTTTGCTTCGGGAAAACTATTTACTTACCAAAAGAATATTTTCAAGCTGCAGCAAACCTATCATTATATCACAGAAGTTTCTCAAGCGCAGCACGATAAAATCAATATGGTGAATCTTTGGAAAGATAATGTAAATGTTGATTTAGGAAAACCAACCGAAGAATCCACCAAAATGGCAATCGATTCTTTGGAAGCTGCAACAACAGCTTTAATGAATGGCGAAATCGATGTTTTAGTAACCGCTCCTATTAATAAGGACGAAATGTTAAAACAAGGTTTCAAACATGCAGGTCACACTGGATTTCTTGAAGAAAAATTTGGAAAAAAAGGCTTGATGTTTTTGGTAACCGATGATTTAAAGGTGGCCGTTTCTACCCATCACATTCCGGTTTCGCAGGTTGCGGAAAATATTTCTAAAGAAAAGATCAAAAAACAGATTAAATTATTGAATCAATGTTTAATTGAAGATTTCTGCATTGAAAGACCAAAGATTGCAGTTCTCGGTTTAAATCCACACGCAGGAGACGGCGGCGCAATAGGAAAAGAAGAAATTGAAATCATTGAACCTGCAATCAGAGAATTGTTTGATAACGGTGTTTTGGCTTTCGGTCCGTTTCCGGCGGATAGTTTTTTCCAACCCAACAAGTACAGAAATTACGACGCGGTTTTAGCCATGTACCACGATCAAGGTTTGGCGCCGTTCAAAACTTTGGCGTATGAAGAAGGAGTGAATTATACGGCTGGACTTCCTTTTATCCGAACTTCACCCGATCACGGAGTTGCGTATGACATTGCGGGACAAAATCTTGCCGTTGAACAAAGTTTCACTGAAGCAATTTTCATGGCTATTAAAATCTTTAAAAACCGACAAGAGTACAATGATTTAATGACGAATCGTATGAAACCAAGAAGAGCAGCTGTCGGAAGCGGAGTTGATGAGGATTTACCGGACGAATCGGAACATTGATTTTTGGTAACAACATAGTCACATAGTTTTTTGTGAATTATATTAGTAAAAATAGAAATATATGTATTTATCAAGATTATTCTATGTTACTGTGTGGTTTAAATATAAAAAACAATGATAACACAATCTTACATCGAGAAATTAACTTACAATATTATTGGAGCCTGCATTGAGGTGCATAAAATCGTAGGTCCGGGTTTGTTGGAAAGTGTTTATCAGAAATGTTTAGAAGAAGAATTGAGAATTCAAAACATTAATTTTATTTCTGAATTGCAGATTCCTATTGATTATAAAGGAAAAATTGTTCATTCCGATTTCAGATGTGATTTTTTAATTGCCGATTGCATAATCCTTGAGATAAAATCCGTGAAAGATATCGATGACATTCACAAAGCGCAAGTTTTAAATTATATGAATCTTTTGAAAGTTCCTAAAGGTATTTTGGTTAACTTTAATGTAACAAACATTTTCCATGAAGGACAAAAAACATTTGTTAATAAATATTTTCAGCAATTGAGTTAACTTAGCGGCAATAATCTATTTTCACTAAAGAAATAAAAAAACTATGTGACTATGTGGTTAAAACAAATTCAGCTATTCAAAATTTCTTTTTAAAAATTATTTGTAATATTAAAAAAAATGCATATTTTTGCACACTCATTTTATGGACAAGTTAAGAAACTACGATATCGTGTTTTCGGGACTGAAAAACGGAAAGCACGAGTTCAGATTTGAGATAGATAAAGCGTTCTTTCAACTTTTCGATACTGAACAGGAATTTACAGAACCCCAAATTGTTGCGGATATCTTGATGGATAAACACACCACTTTTTTGGAGTTCGAGATAAAAACCACAGGAACTGTAAATTTGGTTTGCGATATATCGAATGAAAATTTTGATTATCCCATTGAAAACGAAATCAAAGTTTTGGTAAAATTTGGGGAAGAATATGACGACAGTGAAGAAGATGTAATTACGATTCCGTCCACTGATCACGCCTTCAATGTAGTTCAACTGATTTACGAAGATGTGATGCTTTCCATCCCGATGAAAAAAGTTTCGCCTAATCTTTCAGAGGAAGATTTGCATGTTTTGGAAAAGTTCAGTCCGAAAGAAGAAGTGGAAGAAGAGAAAGAAGTGGACCCAAGATGGGAAGCTTTGAAAAAATTAAAAGACAAAAATTAACATAATTTAAAATGATGAGAATTGAGCAATCAAAAACTCATCGCTCATCAAATTAAAAGTATAAGAAAATGGCACATCCAAAAAGAAGACAATCGTCAACAAGAAGAGATAAGAGAAGAACGCACTACAAAGCAGAAGTTCCTCAATTGGCAAAAGATGCAACTTCAGGAGAAATGCACCTTTATCACAGAGCGCACTGGAGCGACGGAAAATTGTACTACAGAGGTAAAGTAGTAATGGAAAAAGCAGTAGAAACTACAGAAGAAAACTAAACCCGAAAGTTTAGAAAAACTTCATTTTCATACCAAAACCACTCGATTTTTTCAATTTCGAGTGGTTTTTTGTTGTTTTTTGTTGAAATTTAGTATCTTTGGCATATAAAATAAACACCCAAAATAATGGACATTAAAGACATTCAAAACCTAATTAAATTTGTGTCTAAAGCAGAAGTTTCTGAAGTTAAATACAAAACCAAAGATTTCGAAATCACCATCAAAACTCCACTTGCAGGAAGCGAGGTGAGTTATATTTCGCAACCGCAGATGTATCACGCTGCACCACAACAAATTCCTGCAGCGGCTCCTGCTTCCGCACCTGCAGCAACTCCTGCCGCAGAGTCTGCTTCCGATGACAGCAAATTCGTAACCATCAAATCTCCAATGATTGGGACTTTCTACAGAAAACCTGCACCAGACAAAGATGTTTTTGTAAACGTAGGTGATGAAGTTTCTGCCGGAAAAGTGGTTTGCGTAATTGAAGCTATGAAACTTTTCAACCAAATTGAATCTGAAATCTCCGGAAAAATCGTTAAAATTTTGGTGGACGATGCAACGCCGGTGGAATATGATCAACCATTATTCTTGGTAGATCCATCTTAATTATAATTGATAAATGATGATTGGTCATAATTAAACGGTCATCAATTTCAAATCGTAAATTTCAAATTTCAAATTAATTAAGATGTTCAAAAAAATATTGATAGCCAACCGTGGCGAAATTGCGATGCGTATTCTTCGTACTTGCAAAGAAATGGGAATCAAAACGGTGGCGGTTTATTCCACTGCGGACAAAGACAGTCTCCATGTGCGTTTCGCGGATGAGGCAGTTTGTATCGGTCCTGCAATGAGCAAAGATTCCTATCTGAAAATTCCAAACATTATTTCTGCTGCAGAAATTACCAATGCAGATGCTATTCATCCGGGTTATGGATTCTTGTCGGAAAATTCTAATTTCTCCAGAATCTGCCAAAAAAACGGAATCAAATTCATCGGTGCAACTCCTGAACAGATCGACAGAATGGGAGATAAAGCCAACGCAAAAGCTACCATGAAAGAAGCCGGAGTGCCGTGTGTTCCAGGTTCCGATGGTTTGATTGATTCTTATGATGACGCGGTAAAAATTGCCAAAGAAATCGGTTATCCGGTGATGATCAAGGCAACTGCGGGTGGCGGTGGAAAAGGAATGCGTGCCGTTTGGAAAGAAGAAGATTTAAAAGACCATTGGGAATCTGCCATTCAGGAAGCAGTTGCTGCGTTCGGAAACGGCGGAATGTATATGGAAAAATTAATCGAAGAACCGCGACATATCGAAATTCAGATTGCGGGTGATCAATACGGAAAAGCGTGTCACCTTTCTGAAAGAGATTGTTCTGTTCAGAGAAGAAACCAAAAATTGACCGAAGAAACGCCTTCACCTTTTATGACCGACGAACTTCGTCAAAAAATGGGCGAAGCTGCTGTGAAAGCCGCAGAATATATCGGTTACGAAGGAGTTGGAACGATTGAATTCTTGGTAGATAAACACCGCAACTTCTATTTCATGGAAATGAACACCAGAATTCAAGTGGAACATCCAATTACAGAACAGGTGATTGATTACGACTTGATTCGTGAGCAGATTTTATTGGCATCCGGAGTTCCGATTTCGGGAGCGAATCATTTCCCTAAACTTCATTCCATCGAATGTAGAATTAATGCGGAAGATCCTTTTAACGAATTTCGTCCAAGTCCTGGTAAAATTACTGAACTGAATATTCCGGGGGGACATGGAATCCGTGTTGATACCCATGTTTATTCAGGTTACACGATTCCTTCCAATTATGATTCCATGATTGCAAAGTTGATTACAACGGCTCAAACCCGCGAAGAAGCTATCGCAAAAATGAAACGTGCTTTGGAAGAGTTCTATATTGAAGGAATAAAAACTACCATTCCATTCCACAGACAATTAATGGAAGACGAGAATTACCTTGCCGGAAATTATACCACGAAGTTTATGGAAGATTTCAAAATAGATAAGAAATACGAGAATTAATTTTCGTTAACGATATTTAAACCTGACAAACACAAATCTGTCAGGTTTTTTTATGCTCATTTAAATTCCAATTATTATCATTAATTTTGTAAAAAAGTAAAATCAAAAATATGTCAACAGCAACCCAACAAAAGAATTCACAATATTTTATAGGACTTGAGAATGAGCACGGCGCACACAATTATCATCCGCTTCCTGTGGTTTTGGATAAAGGTGAAGGTGTTTATGTTTGGGATGTGGAAGGCAAGAGATATTTCGATTTTCTTTCCGCTTATTCTGCGGTGAATCAAGGGCATTCTCATCCAAAAATTGTAGATGCTTTGATTGAACAAGCACAAAAATTGACGTTGACTTCACGTGCTTTTTACAATTCAAAATTGGGGGAGTACGAAAAGAAAATCACCAAACTTTTCGGTTTCGATAAAGTGTTGCCAATGAATTCCGGAGCTGAAGCGGTCGAAACAGCTTTAAAAATTGCAAGAAAATGGAGTTATGAAGTAAAGGGAATCAAGGGGAATTCAGCAAAAATTATTGTTTGTGAAAACAACTTCCACGGAAGAACAACCACAATTGTATCTTTCTCCAACGATCCCGATGCACACAATAACTACGGACCTTTTACACCGGGATTTATCAAAATTCCTTACAATGATTTAGCGGCTTTAGAAACTGTTCTTAAAGAAGATGCTGAAAATATCGCCGCATTTTTGGTAGAACCCATTCAAGGTGAAGCGGGAGTTTATGTTCCTGACGAAGGTTTCTTGAAAGGTGCTTCCGAATTATGTAAAAAACACAACGTTCTTTTTATTGCAGATGAAGTTCAAACCGGAATTGCAAGAACCGGAAAACTCATCGCGTGTCATCATGAAGAAGTTCAGCCCGATATTTTGATTTTAGGAAAAGCACTTTCCGGAGGAATGTATCCTGTTTCGGCGGTTTTGGCAAATAACAATATCATGAACGTAATTCATCCAGGACAACACGGTTCTACTTTCGGTGGAAATCCTTTAGCTTGCGCCGTTGCGATGGCGGCTTTAGATGTGGTCGAGGACGAAAATCTTTCTGAAAGGGCCGAAAAATTAGGTCAGATTTTCAGAAATGAAATGAGAATGTTGATTGAAAAAACCGACTTAATTGCAAACGTTCGCGGAAAAGGTTTATTAAATGCGATTATCATTAATGATTCCCAACATTCGCCAACAGCATGGAATCTTTGCCTTGATTTAAAAGAAAACGGCTTGCTTGCAAAACCAACCCACGGAAACATCATCCGTCTTGCACCACCATTGGTTATTTCTGAGGAGCAGTTGATGGAATGCGTTTCGATTATCGAAAAAACATTTTTGCAGTTTAAGAAAGGATAAAATTTTGGAACTGAAAGAAAAAATCAGCGGCGCCATCATTACTTTTAATGAAGAAAAAAACATTCAGGAAGTTCTTGAATGTTTTGATTTTTGTGATGAGATTGTAGTTGTTGATTCTTTCAGTACCGATCAAACGTTAGAAATAGCCAAAAAAAATCCCAAAGTAAAAATCATTCAAAATAAATTTGAGGATTTTACCAAGCAACGTAATCTCGCAATTGATTCTGTAAAAAACGACTGGATCCTTTTTTTGGATGGTGATGAGCGAATTACCCCCAAACTTCGGCAAGAAATTATTGGTGAGCTGAAAAAACCACAGAAGAAAGACGCTTATTATTTTTACAGAAAATTTTATTTTGCTGGAAAACCAATAAATTTTTCAGGTACGCAAACCGACAAAAATTTCCGCCTTTTTAGGAAAAGTAAATGCAGATATGTTGCAGAAAAAAAGGTTCACGAAACTTTAGAGGTGAATGGAACAGTGGGAGTACTGGAAAATAAACTTCTTCACTATTCTGTTGCTGATTACGATTCTTACCGTGAAAAAATGATTCATTATGGTCAACTGAAGGGAAAGGAACTTTTTGCTAAGGGAAAAAAATACAACAGAATAACTCAATATTCCAAAACGGCATTTAAGTTTTTTAAAACCTATTTTATCAGGTTAGGTTTTTTGGATGGCAAGGAAGGGTTTCAGCTTGCAGAATTGCAAACGTTAAGTGTTTTCGAGACTTACAATTCTTTAGAAAAAGAGGAAAAAAATCAGTAATATTGCAGTATTCAATGAAAAGCCGTTGATTTTTTCATTTTAAAAAAAATGATTGGTTCAAAGGTTGCATGAGAAAGGTCGGAAAAATTATTTTTGTACATGAAAATTTGCGTCATCAGTTTTGATTTTTGGAATTACGATGCACATATTGTGGAGGAGTTGAGGCGGAAAGGCATTGATGCGAATCATATCAATATCGGTGCTTATCAACATAAAAATTTTCCGGCGAGAGTTCAAAATACGATTTCGAAAATCGTGTTAAATCGTAATCTCAAAAACGAGCAACGCCAACAGATGATTCTTCAGCAGTTGGGAAAACTCGGCAAACAAGATGAAATTCTGGTCATCAATCCAGAGCTAATCGACAGAGAATATCACGAAGAAATCAAGAAATACGCTGGAAAGTATATCGCATATCTTTACGACAGTTTGGCGCGCTGTCCGGCGGAACATCTTTTTGATCTTTTCGACGAAATCTTTAGTTTTGATAAGAACGATGCGGTAAAACATCATTTTCAATTGATTACAAACTACAACTATCTTCCTGAAAAACAATTAAATAAAAATCCACAATTTGATTTGGTTTACTTGGCTTCTTATGATAATCGAATTGAAATTTTGTCTAAAATAGCCAAGAAACTTCAAAAATTAGACCTGTCTTATTACGCTAAAATCGTCGGAAAAAAAGCGTGGAAAGAACATTTGAGTCTGGATAATAACAGAAGGGTTTTCTTTTCTCGCAGAAAACTTGCGCATGCAGATGTTCCGAAATTTTACGAGAACGGGAAAGTTTTGCTTGATTTAATCCGTGATCATCAAACAGGATTGAGCTTCAGATTCTTTGAAGCAATGGCGCTGAAAAAGAAGATTATTACGGATAATGAATCCGTGAAGGATTATGATTTTTTCAATCCCAACAATATTTTGGTGTTGAATGAGGATTTTTCAAATCTTCAAAAATCTTTTTTCGAGACAGACTATCAGGAATTGAACCCTGAAATTTACAGAAAATACACCCTTGAAAACTGGGTGAAAATTGTGTTTGATTTATGACCACTTCAGTTGCATTGTGTACTTTTAATGGTGAAAAATTTCTCCGCCAACAAATTGATTCAATCTTGAACCAATCGATGAAAGTTGATGAAATTGTTGTCTGTGATGACCGTTCGAAGGATGCAACCATTGATATATTAAATGGCTATCAAAAGAAATACCCTAGTGTTTTTAAGATTTATCAAAACGAGTCAAATCTTGGAAGTGTTAAAAATTTTGAAAGGGCCGTCTCACTTTGCAGTAATGAGATTATTTTTCTCAGTGACCAGGATGACTTTTGGATTGAAAATAAAGTAGAAGTTATTCTGAATTATTTTGCACTTCACCCAGAAATCAATGTCGTTGCAACCAATGGTTATGGCATAGACGAAGACAATAATGAACTGAAAGTATATGCGCTTTGGGATATTCCAAGATTTCTGCGAGAGAAGAGGATTGAAGTGAATTATTTTCACCTGATTGCTTTTTCGGGAAATATTGCCACCGGAGCAAGTATGGCGCTGCGTAAAGAATTTTTAAGTTCCACTATTCCTTTTCCTGTGATTAATGGATTTCATCACGATGAATGGATTGCACTGATTGCAGCTAGTAAAAACAGTTTCGAAATGTTGAATGATAAGCTTTTTAAATATAGAGTCCATGCCAATCAACAAGTAGGCGAAGTTTTTTTTGATGCTACCGAGGAAATGAAAAATATCGTAATCCGACATTTTGACTATCATATCAATCATAAAGATTTCAGATCGTTCAAGCGAATCCTCAAAAGAATTTCAAATTCATACAAGAAAAACAGAGAACTGTCAAAAGAAGAAAACTACATGAAAATTGGGGAGGAGATAAATGTTGATTTGAAGAAGCTATATTTCAAGCACAAAGCAGAAATGTTCAGACTTCATCCAATAAGGTCAACCCTGCTACATTTCTCAGATTCAGTTTTAAATAAAAGAAAATTAAAATAACATGCTAAACTTAAGCAGTATTCGCACAAAGAATGATTTGAAAAGACTTTATAAGTACCCCCATCTCAAAACACTTTATAAAGGAAGCATCCTGGATCTGAAAAATATAGTCAATTTGTACAACAATATCATATCCGATGGTGATTCCTGCGAATTATTCGGTTCGATTTTTTATGGCTTGGAGAAAGTAAACTATTTTACACTAGATGAGGTCTTTACAAGTGATTTTTATAAATTTGAATCGGACGATCTAGATCCAGTTATTATAGATTGTGGTGCGAATGTTGGTTTTAGCGTTCTCTATTTCAAAATAACCCATCCGGGGGCAAAAATTTATGCTTTTGAACCCGATAGCAAAAATTACGGTTTTCTTCAAAAAAACATCCAATCATATCGTTGGGAAAATGATGTATTTCCCTACAAGACCTTGGTTTCCGATTCTGATGGATTTGAATTTTTTGAGGAATTAGGAAATGCGGGAAGCAAAATTGTGGAAGAGTCTCCAAATGCAACATATATAAAGAAAATTCGTCTTTTAAGCTTCCTCAATGAACTTGACAAAGATATTGATTTTCTGAAGTTGGATATTGAAGGTTCGGAGTTTCAGGTAGTGCCTGATTTAAAGCCATGGTATCCGAGGATAAAAAGAATCTATATTGAATTCCATTGTGAAAACAGTGATTTTCAGTATATATATGATTTTATCTCGAAGCATTTGGGAGATCATTTCAAGTTTCAAATAAATGCGAACTTCACCAAAGATCAAAATATCTATACATCGATACAAAATGTGAATTCAAGCACTTATTATAATTGTTTTTTCGTAAACAAGAACCTTTAAAGTTTACCCTCTTAAATAATCATCCTCAATCCTCACAATATCATCTTCGCCGAAATAAGTCCCAGTTTGTACTTCCACAAAAACCAAAAGTTCCGAACCTCGATTTTCGATTCGGTGTTTTGCGCCAAGTGGTATAAAGATGCTTTCACCATATTTTAAGACGTGTTCTACTTCATCCAAAACCACAACTGCTTCTCCTTCCACAATCGTCCAAAACTCCTGCCTGTGATGATGGTACTGATAAGAAAGTCTGTGTCCTGGATTTACCTCGATTCTTTTCAATTTATAGTTGGGCTCATCTTCCAAAACAAAATATTTTCCCCACGGTCTTTCGCCGATTTCTAACATAAAATTCTTATTTAATTGCAAAACTAAATAAAAAAATTTCAATGCAACTATGTACCAAATTATCAATGCGGAACTTTAGCGTTTTATCAATTCAATCAATTACAATATTATGAAATAAAATTTGCAACTATTGCGTCTTGCACCTTGCACCAAATTGAGTAAATTTGCATCTTAAAATTTACAGAGAAATGAGCAAAGTAAGAGTGCGTTTTGCACCGAGTCCAACTGGACCATTGCATTTGGGAGGAGTTAGAACCGCGTTGTACGATTATCTTTTTGCCAAAAATCAAGGCGGCGATTTCGTTTTGAGAATTGAAGATACCGATACAGCGAGATATGTGGAAGGTGCGGAAGATTACATCATGGAAGCTTTGGAATGGTGCGGAATTATTCCCGACGAAAGCCCAAGACACGGCGGAAAATTTGCTCCATATCGTCAATCTGAAAGAAGAGAAATCTACGATAAATATTTAGAGCAAATCCTAAAAACCGATTACGCATACATCGCATTCGACACACCGGAAGAATTAGACGAAATCAGAAAAGAGTTTGAACAAAATGGTGAAGTCTTCGCTTACGACAATATCACGAGAAACCGCCTTAAAAATTCTTTGACTTTAGCTAAAGAAGAAGTTCAGAAATTAATCGACGAAAAAGTTCCTTATGTCGTTCGCTTCAAAATGCCCGTTGACAGAATTTTGAATTTGGAAGACATCATCCGTGGAAAATTTTCAGTAAATACCAATACTTTAGATGATAAAGTTCTGGTAAAAAACGACGGAATGCCGACTTATCATTTCGCCAACATCATCGATGACCACGAAATGGAGATTTCTCACGTTATTCGTGGCGAAGAATGGCTGCCTTCACTTGGACTTCACTATTTATTGTATGAAGCGATGGGTTGGGAAAGACCTGAGTTTGCGCATTTGTCATTAATTCTAAAACCCGAAGGAAAAGGAAAACTTTCAAAAAGAGACGGTGATAAGTTTGGCTTCCCAGTTTTTCCATTAAATTTTAAAGATCCGGAAACGGGAAATATCTCAAAAGGTTATCGTGAAGAAGGTTATCTTCCAGATGCGTTTATTAATATGGTCGCTCTTCTTGGGTGGAGTCCTGCAGATGACAAGGAAATTTTGACTTTGGATGAAATGGCGAAGGAATTTGATTTGCATAAAGTCCATAAAGCCGGTGCAAGATTCAGCAAAGAAAAAGCGGAATGGTTCAATAGCGAATATTTGAAATCAAAATCGGACGAAGAAGTTTTGGCATTATTAAAAAATGTGGAAGGAATCAACCTTGAAAATTCAAGCGACGAAAAATTATTGAAAGTGATTTCATTAATGAAAGAACGGGCAACTTTTGTAAAAGATATCTATAACGATGGAAAATTCTTCTTCGAAGCTCCAACTTCCTACGATGAAAAGGCGGTAAAAAAAGCCTGGAATGAAGAAACTGCAACCATTTTGAATGAACTTTCCACCCAACTTGAAACTTGGGACATGAAACCTGAAATCATCAAACAAAAAATTCACGATTTTGCCGAATCCAAATCACTTGGAATGGGAAAAGTGATGATGCCTTTAAGACTGAGTCTAGTTGGTGAATTGAAAGGTCCCGATGTTCCAGATATTTTAGAAATCCTCGGAAAAGAGGAAAGTGTCGCAAGAATAAAAAATGCGGTTCATCAAATCAAGTGATTCAACAAAGCCACGAAGTGGCGGAATCAATGAAATAATAGAGCCCTTTGGAAATGATGTGCGTTTTAGCTAAGCCACGAAGTGGCGAAATCAACAGCAAAGGGTGAAGCCCTTTGTTCATAAAGAGCCGTTCAACAAAGCCACGAAGTGGCGGAATAATTAAGCAAAAGGTGAAATCCTTTGAAAATCATGAGCGTTTTAGCTAAGCCACGAAGTGGCGAAATCAACAGCAAAGGGTGAAGCCCTTTGTTCATAAAGAGCCGTTCAACAAAGCCACGAAGTGGCGGAATAATTAAGCAAAAGGTGAAACCCTTTGGAGAACTGGAGAAATAATATTTTTAAATCCCCGATTTTCAATTCTGTAAACTTGTTCTGAACAATATTTGATACAAAATATTCCCCTTTTACTTTTGCGACTTTTATGGTTTGAAAAGTGAGTTATTTGTGATTTTTTGTTATGCTTCACAGTTATTTTTACTAAATTTGAAAGATTATTTTAAAGAACAAAATGGAATACTTAAATTTTGAACTTCCGATAAAAGAATTGATGGATCAGTATCAAACCTGTTCATTGGTCGGCGAAGAAAGTGGAGTAGACGTGAAACTTGCCTGTTCGCAAATCGAAGATAAAATTATAGAAAAGAAAAAAGAAATCTACGGAAATCTTACACCGTGGCAAAGAGTTCAACTTTCTCGTCATCCAGATCGTCCTTATACATTGGATTTTATTAAAGGAATCGTTGATAAAGACAGTTTTCTGGAACTTCACGGTGACCGAAATTTTGCTGACGATCCCGCAATGATTGGCGGACTTGCAAAAATTGACGGAAAATCGGTGATGATTATTGGAACTCAAAAAGGGAGAACCACCAAAGAACGCCAACTCCGAAGATTCGGAATGAGCAATCCTGAAGGTTACCGAAAAGCATTGCGTTTGATGAAACTGGCGGAAAAATTTCACATTCCCGTAATTTCTTTAATCGATACACCGGGAGCTTATCCAGGTTTAGAAGCCGAAGAAAGAGGACAGGGTGAAGCCATCGCAAGAAATATCTACGAAATGACCATGCTTAAAACTCCGATTTTTGTTTACATCATCGGTGAAGGAGCAAGTGGTGGAGCTTTAGGAATAGGCGTCGGAAATAAAGTGTACATGCTTGAAAATACATGGTACACCGTAATTGCACCAGAAAGTTGTTCGTCAATTCTATGGAGAAACTGGGATCACAAAGAAGATGCAGCAAATGCTTTAAAATTAACTCCACATGATGCACTAAAAGAAAAATTCATCGATGGAATTATCGAGGAACCACTTGGTGGAGCACATTACGAACCGCAAGTTGCGTATGATCATTTGAAAGCTTCGATTCTTCAAAACATCAAAGCATTCTCAAAATTCACAGGAAAAGAATTGGAAACCCAAAGACAGGACAAATTCATCGCAATGGGTCAGTTTAAAGGTTAAACATAAAAAATAAATATCAATCCTTACATTTTAAAAGATGTGAGGATTTTTTTTGTGTTGTAATGAACAATCGTAATTTAAAATTGCCGAAGATGAAGAGAAATCTTATCAACAAGATTCACAAAAAAATCCCGCAGTAAAAATTGCAGGATTTAATATTATCTCTTGAAATTGAACGCTCCTTATGGCGCGTTCCTACAATATTGTTACTCAAAAAGCTCCGCCGTATCCAAAACCGTCACTTTGCCGTCTTCACAACGAATCGCTTCTCCCGGAAAATTCTGAATCATGTGGTAATCGTGCGTCGCCATCACCACTGCTGAATTATTTTCAAAAGCAACCTGTTTCAACAACGTCATAATTTCGTTGGAAGTTTCAGGATCTAAATTTCCTGTAGGTTCGTCTGCCAAAATAAGTTCAGGATGATTTAATAAAGCTCTTGCAATGGCAATTCTTTGCTGTTCGCCACCAGAAAGTTCGTGCGGCATTTTATGTTTTTTAGACTTCATTCCCACACTACCCAAAACCTCATTGATGCGGTCTTCCATTTTCTTTCTGTCATCCCAACCTGTTGCTTCCAAAACGAAGCGAAGATTTTTTTCAACAGTTCTGTCTGTCAACAACTGAAAATCCTGAAATACGATTCCCAATTTTCTTCTTAGGTTTGGAATGTCAGAAGTTCTTAATTTTTCCAACTCAAAACCGGCAACACTTCCATGTCCGGAACCAAGTGGGATATGTCCGTATAGTGTCTTTAACAAAGAGCTTTTTCCGGAACCGGTTTTTCCGATGAGGTAACAAAACCTTCCTTGTTTTATGTTCAGATTAACGTCATTAAGAACGGTAAAATTTTTCTGTGCAATTTTCGCGTTTTTTAAATGAATTACGTCGTGACCTTCTAGTGTTGAATGTGGCATATTTATGATTGATAAATAATGATTGATAAGTGATAATTAAATTAATTGCAAAACGAAAATTCCTTCAAAAATAAAGCAAAATCACACCCTTTAAAGATTGGGGAAATTAAGTTTGTTCAATTTTTGTAAACAGCTATTTCGCTCAAACCAAAAATAGGTAAAACTTTCTTTTGCAACGAATTTTTAGCAAATTTTAACAACAAAAAATGCCTGAAAATTTACTTTTCAAGCATAATTTTGTATCTGATAATTCCAGAGATTATCTCTTAGCGCGTGCTGCACTTACAGTTAAACTCTTTCTGCCTTTTGCTCTTCTTGCAGCCAAAACTCTTCTACCGTTCGGCGTAGACATTCTTTCACGGAAACCGTGTTTGTTTCTTCTCTTTCTTTCTGATGGCTGGAATGTTCTCTTGCTCATTGCTAATATTTTTAGTAAAAACTATATCTTATTTTTCAGACTGCAAAGATAGTAAAGTTTTTATTTTCTGCAAATTAAATTTTAAAATTTTCCCCGAAATAAAATTCAATTGGGCGTATCCCTCTCCGACGCTTACTAACGAGATTCTCTAAACTTTCCCAAAACCCGGGTCGCGCTTTCCGCTATATCTTTTTTGTTTTTGCCGCAGCTTTTCCATTGGAAAAACAAAAAAGGATGCCGCTTCAATCGCTTACGTGGGGAACGTCATTTTCAGAAGATTTGTTACAGGAATCAAGTGTGGGTTTTGTTTTTAAGATTCCTCACTTCGTTACCTCCGTCACCCAACATCCATCCAAATAATCTATATTTGCAAATTACAATAATTCAGAAAAATGTTCACTCCTTCAGAAATTTTAGACATCAACCAACTCTTAAAACCCGAAAACAAAATCGTAATCATCACGCATTACAATCCTGATGGAGACGCAATCGGCTCAAGTTTAGGTCTGAAACATTTTCTGAAACAAAAGGGTCTGCAAGCCGAAGTTATCGTTCCCAACGATTTCCCGAAATTCCTGAAATGGATGCCGGAAGCGAAAAAAATCATCATCGCCGATTACAAAAGAAAACAGGCAGGAGAAGCAATTTACAACGCCGATGTTATTTTCATCCTCGATTTCAACGCCCCTAACCGTTCAGGAAATTTAGTCGGTCCATGGCTTGAAAAAGCAAGGGCCACTAAAATCCTCATCGACCATCATCAACAACCAGAAGATTTTGATTTCGTGTATTCCGACACTACCATTCCTGCAACATCACAGATGATATATCATTTTATAGAAGCTTTAGACGACGAAAAATTAGTGAACCAAGATATTGCAGATTGTCTTTACACTGGAATTATGACTGACACAGGTGGATTCCGTTTTCGTTCCACATCTGCTACAACGCACAGAATTATTGCTAACCTAATAGAAAAAGGAGCAGACCCTGCAATGATTACTTCCAACACTTGGGACACCAATACAGTCTCAAGACTGCATTTGTTGTCATTAATCTTAAGCAGAATAGAAGTGGTAAAAGACGGGAAAGTTGCCATTCTTTGGCTTAAACGTGATGAACTTAAAGAATTTGGTTTCCAAAAGGGCGATACGGAAGGTTTTGTGAATTATGGTTTATCGATTATGGGAACTCAGGTTTCCGCATTTTTTATGGAAGATTTATATGAGGATTTTATCAAAATTTCTTTCCGCTCCAAAGAAGATGTGGATGTGAACCAATTCTCAAGAAAATATTTCAACGGCGGTGGTCACATCAATGCAGCAGGCGGAAAATATTTTAAATCTATTGAAGATACGATTGAAGATTTTAAGGAAAAAATTGAAGGCGAGGATTTGTAATTTTGAAGTTCGAAAATCGGATAGGAAATATTTCTAACGTAACAAAAGAAAAATCAACGCCAAAATAGCCGGAACCGCCTGAACAAAAAATATTTTTCTAGAAGCGGAAATCGCGCCATAGATTCCTGCAACAATCACACATCCAAGGAAAAATATTGCGATATTAGTAGACCAAATCACATCAGAAATCAGCAAAGACCAAATTAATCCCGCTGCAAGAAATCCGTTGTAAAGCCCCTGGTTTGCAGCCAATCCTTTTGTAGGAGTGAAAAGTTCGTCTTTCAGTGCACCTTTGAAAGACTTTCTTCCCAACGTTTCCCACGCAAACATTTCCATATAGAGGATGTAAAGATGTTCGATGGCGACAAGTGTGATTAAAATTTTTGAAACAATTTCCATGGTTTTTGGTTTTAATCTTTTTAAACCTTATAGTTTTACGAAACCTGTAAGGTTTCCTAAAATACCAATTTTTTCGGCAAATTATGCAGCAATTCCGTGTTGATGATTTCTGCACAAATCGCAGGTTTTTCCCAGTGTCCGTTATGTCCGCAATCCAGGAGATATGATTTGATGTTCGTTTTTTCTGGGAGATTTTTTAGCATCACATCAGTTTTCACTGCGTTGTCGTATTTACCGGCGATGACTAAAATTTTTCCCTCAAATTTTTCCATCACTGATGTTTTATCGGTTCTTTCCATCATTCCTTTTACTGCTGCCAAAACTCCGTCGGGTTTCGTGGAAAGTGCGATTTCTTTGGCCAAGTCAATTTTTCCCTCCAAAATGTCTTTTTCGTTTTCATTGAAGAGATTTGGAATCCCCGCATTTACATAAGTTCGGAATGCTTCTTTAATAATTCTGAAACTTTTTCTGCGTTGTTCTTTTTTCTCTTCGTCATCGGCAAAGTAAGTAGAAAAGAATAAAGTTAAGGATTTTAAATCATCCGGAAACTTTTCTGCAAAAGCGAGCGAAGTATAACCTCCCATGGAATGTCCCAACAAATGAAATTTCCCCAACTTCAGCTTGTCGGTTACTTTCTTCACTTCTTCAGCATTCAATTCCATTGAATGAACGTCGCTATAAATTTTGGAGAGACCGTGTCCCGGCAAATCGATTTTAATTAAGGTGAAATCTTGGGAAAGTTTTTCTTCCATTTCTTCCCAAATCAAAAGATTCTCCATAAAACCGTGGAGGAGGACAAGGTTTTCTTTACCGTTTCCAGATATTTCGTAATTCAGCATGTTCAAATTTAATTAAAAAAAATTCCAGTTGAGTTTAAAAATAAATATCAATGTAATCAGTGCCAATACCGTCGCAATTCTGCATTTCCTGCATACGCCAATATTTTCGGTTTTGGGTAGAAAGGAATGTTTGGGGGCCTTTTTTTACACATTCTTTTCCGTTTCCGTTGACAAACGTGCTGTGCCTAATTGTTCCATCGAAACTTAATTCTTTGTCGGAAACTTGGGAGATTTCACCGTCAATTTTTAAATATTGTTTTCCAATAATTTGACTTCCGGAAACTTTATATAGATTTTTGCCAATCGGTTTGAAAGTAATTGTTCCCGGTTTGTCCCAAGAAATCCACTGTAAAGTGAGCGAGTGTTTTCCGGCTAAATTTTTTTCATTTGAAGTTTGAACATCAACGGAATTGCCCGTGTTTTCTTCTTCCGTATCATCATTCTTTGGAGTGATTTCTTCGGTTACAATTTGCGTTTCGAGAGGTTTTTCAACATAAACAGTTTCTTTTAGAACGCTTGGAGTTTGAATCGTTTCTGTTTTCTTAGAGCATGAAAAAAGAAGAATGGTTCCTGTAAGTACAAGATATTTTTGCATAATTATAAATGTGGTGATTACTAAAAACTTTACAAATACTATGCAGAAAAGGACATCCGTGGAAAACGCTCTTTATTTACCTTAGTGATAAATGTCGATGTAATCTACAAAACCGTCGTTATTAACCTTGTCTTGGAGTCTCCAAAAATTTCCCTTTCCTTCATTCAGAAATGTGCTTCGGCGAGTTCGTGTATATTTTTTTCTGTTAATGACTTGTGAAATTCTGCCTTCAAAATTCAAGTGTTTCTCCGAAACTCTTTTTATAGTTCCGGCGACTGCAATTTTATTTCCGTTTGCTGTGGCTCTTCCATTTATTTCATATTCATCACGACCGATTTTTATAAAATTAATTTTGCCGGAAAGTGTTGCGTCATCATTTTCAAATTTCAATGGATGATTTCCAGACAAATCACCGAAATTATTTTTCTGGTTGAGCGTTTTAATGCTGTCATTATATTTTGTTCGAGCGACATTAATGGATTCAATAATCTTGGTACTGTCGGATTTAGCTGGAATCTTGTTTCCGTTTTTATTGCAGGAAAGAAGTAAATAAGCTAAAACGATGATAAAAATTTTCTTCATGATTAAAAATGGAATCTTCAAATTCAAATTTAGAAAAAATTACTTGTACCTCATTACTTATTGCTCAGTACTTATTACTCATTGTTCATGTTTCACTGCTTCGTTTTTGAGTCCATAACAATCGTTACAGGTCCGTCGTTTAGAAGTGAAACTTTCATGTCTGCACCGAAAATTCCGCTTTCTGTTTTCAATCCAGATTTTGAGATTTCGGTTTTAAAATATTCAAAAAGTGGAATTGCTTTTTCGGGTTTTGCAGCTTTAATAAAAGATGGTCGATTTCCTTTTTTGTAATCCGCAATCAAAGTGAATTGACTGATGCAAAGAATTCCACCCGAAATATCCATTACCGAACGATTTAATTTGCCTCCTTCATCGCCAAAAATTCGGAGGCTTAAAATTTTTTGAACAAGCCAATCCGCATCGTTTTTTTCATCTTCTTCATCAATTCCGATCAAAAGGAGTAGACCTTTTGAGATTTCACCCACAATATTGCCATCAACTTTTACATTGGCTTCGGAAACACGCTGTATTACTGCTTTCATGCATTAAAGTTAAACAAATTAATAGAAAATAGAGAGAATTCCTGTCGTGGAATCAAAATTATAGCGATACGTTTTTGGCGGAATTTGTGCAATTTTTGTCGGTTCACCAGTAATCAAAATCCATTCTGCACCGTCTTTCGGGCAAACTACTTTGATATTGTTTTCTACATTCAACGTTGTATTGTTGTCGGGACAAACATGTGGTGCGTTTCGGTCGTAAACTTTGAAGCCGTTTGTGGTGCGAACTACAATTAAACCTCTCGTTCCACATTCTTGCTCGTTCACGTAAATCCAGCCACCAACATTTTGCAAAACGTAGTATGCGGGAAGATTTAAATTTAAAACTACATTAATTGGCACGTTTGGAAAACAATTAACCGTTTCTTCTCTTTCCTTGCAAGAAGTGATATTCAATAAACTGAAAATGAGAATGATTGATGAAAAAATTGCGAGAAAAATTCTTTTCATTAAAATAAATTTATATATTTGTGAAACGAATTCACAACGAAAACATTGTCCGACAAATGTCGGATTATTTTTTTATACTAACGCTAAAGAAAAAATTATGGCAACAAGTTATGTTACACAGGAAGGTTTAGATAAAATGAAAGTTGAACTGGAGCAACTAGAAACCATTGAAAGACCAAAAATCACCCAGCAAATAGCTGAAGCAAGAGATAAAGGCGACCTCTCTGAAAATGCAGAGTACGACGCTGCAAAGGAAGCACAAGGAATGTTGGAAATGAAGATTTCTAAACTGAAAGATTTAATCGTAAACTCAAAAGTGATCAACGAAAATCTTTTGGATACTTCCAAAGTGTCAATTTTGACCACGGTTCGTCTCAAAAATAATGCTACGAAACAGGAGCAAAAATTCACTTTGGTTCCCGACAATGAAAGCGATTTGAAAAGTGGAAAAATTTCTGTGAATACCCCTATTGCAAAAGGTTTATTGGGAAAAATCGTTGGCGAAACTGCTGATATTGTTTTACCGAACGGCAACAAACTTTCATTTGAGGTTTTGGAGATTTCACTTTAAAAATAATACTTATCAAAACGAGTCTCATGGACCTGTTTTTGATGATAATAAAAGAACCCATACTAACTTTAAAAATTACATCATGAGCTCTATTTTCACAAAAATCGTTCGAGGAGAAATTCCGTGCTACAAAATTGCTGAAGACGAAAAACATTTGGCTTTCCTCGATGCAATGCCGTTGGTAAAAGGACACACTTTAGTTATCCCGAAACAGGAAACCGATTTGATTTTCGACATTGAAAATGAAGACTACAAAAACCTCTGGAGTTTCGCACAAGATGTTGCAAAGAAATTAGGGAAAACCTATCCCGACCAAAGAATTGCGGTTGCTGTCGTAGGACTCGAGGTTCCACATGCTCACATTCACCTCATTCCAATCAATAAAATGGAGGACATGAATTTTAAAAATGTTCGCTTGAAATTGTCGGATGAGGAATATCGGGAAGTTCAAAACAATATTAAAAATTCTTAAAAAAGCTATCGTTTTGCCAAGGTTTCGTAACTTTGGCAAAATTTTTTAATGGGTGTTTTTATTAACTCATTAATCTTTACTCATTATATATATGAATTCAAATCAATGTTCATTTTGCGGAAGAAAAAGAAATGAAGTTCAGATGCTGATTTCGGGAAACAATGGATTTATTTGTGAAAACTGTATTGAACAGGCTCATAATATTATTAAGGAAGGCGCTGCAAAAAAAGGGTTTTCTCCTGCTGATAAAATCGAGGATTTGAAAAAACCAAAAGAAATTAAAGAATTTCTTGATCAATATGTCATTGGACAGGATCAGGCGAAGAAACAACTTTCCATCGCGGTTTACAATCATTATAAAAGACTTCTTCACGCAAAAGACGAGAACCGTGAGGTAGAAATAGAGAAATCTAATATCATCATGATTGGTGAAACTGGAACGGGTAAAACACTTTTGGCAAAAACGATTGCAAAAGAATTGAACGTTCCGTTCTGTATTGTGGATGCAACGATTTTAACTGAAGCTGGTTATGTTGGAGAGGATGTGGAAAGTATTCTATCAAGACTTTTGATGGTGGCCGATTACGACGTTGAAAAAGCGGAAAAAGGAATTGTCTTTATTGATGAAATCGACAAAATTGCGAGAAAATCTGACAATCCAAGTATAACACGTGATGTTTCTGGCGAAGGTGTTCAACAAGGACTTTTGAAGCTTCTAGAAGGAAGCATTGTAAACGTTCCGCCACAGGGAGGAAGGAAGCATCCTGATCAAAAATATATCCAAGTCAATACGCAAAATATTCTGTTTATCGCAGGTGGAGCTTTTGATGGCATTAAGGAAATTATTGAAAGAAGACTTAATAAGCAAGCGATCGGTTTTAGTGCAGAGAAACTTAATAAAGTTGATGAAGATGACTATATCTTAAGTCAAATCAATGCGATTGATTTGCGAAAATTTGGTTTGATTCCCGAACTTTTGGGGCGTTTCCCAATTGTAACCTACTTGGATAAGCTTACCAAAGAAACCATGGTTCGCATTATGAAAGAGCCGAAAAACTCCATCATTAACCAGTTTGTAGAACTGTTTAAAATGGACGGAGTGAAGTTAAAGTTTAGTGACGAATCGATTGATAGAATTGTGGAAGAGACCATGGAGAAAGGGCTTGGAGCAAGGGGTTTACGCGGTACCACAGAAAAAGTTCTAGAAGATTATATGTTCGATATCGCAGGTGAAAAAGAGATTTTATTAACAAATGATAATATAAATTTATAACTTTACGTAGATTTTCTTGTAAATAAAAAAAAAACTGATATCTTTGCAGGTGAATCATTATTCAGAAAAAAACACAAAAACTTATTATAATGAAAAGAAATCTATTAACTATAGGGCTTCTCGCCTTTAGTTTTTCAGCGAACTCTCAGGTTATATGTCATGTTGACCCAACTGGTTTATTCTATGTTGGCGAAAATGCATTGGTTTATAACGGTGGCGGTGTTCAGACTAAAGGAAACGGCGTATACGACATTCACGGGAATGTGATGATCGTGGGAGGAACTTCGGATGTTTTAAAAACCTTAGATGCCACTGATACCGATGGAACGAAATTAAAAACAAGCGGTGGCAATTTCATTTTACGACTAAATGACTATGCAAACTACAGTACCTCAACGTACGGTCAGTTATATATCACTGGTTTAACTCAGGGAAATCTTAGTGGTATTGTAGATAAGGAATACCGCGCTACAAAGAATGGTTCGATGCAGCAGATGGCTCTTCCTTTTTACAAATTGCAACTTCCAGACTTGGCTACTTACTTAGGAGCGGGATCTTTCTCTAACGATCGTACTACAAAAGCTGTTGGTTATTGGGATAATGGATCAAAACCGCTGATGCATAATCTTCCGGGCTATACCAGTACTTTAGATAAGGCAAGTGCAGACACTCAAACAACCCAGTATAACAATGCGGCAAGATATTATGCTGTTGGAACTGCAAACTGGAACCCATCTACACCACCAGCTGCAGCTGATGCATATACCGTTAAAGGAATGCCATTTAGTGATGCCACGCCAATTAATTTTGTTTTAAATGGCGCTGGTTGGAATGGCGCTACGCCTGTTCCTTATGGTGTTGGTACTGGAACTGTGAACAATGGAGTGTATAATGAATTTTACAAGACTTACGTTCAAGATGGATTTGATTTATCCACACAGGGTTATTTCAACGCTACGATTGGCGCAGAAACAGGAACTTTTGGTAGAAATATTTATCAGTTCGGAAATCCATTTTTCACCAATTTAGATCTAAGTACCATTGGTTATGACGAAAGATCTACAGCTGGATCTGGAAGCGATGGTAATGCGATCTCAGCAATACAAGGAGTTAGATATGAATCAGTAGGAGTTACAACCAATAATACCGGTACCCATGCAACAAGTCATAAATTTATAACTTTTGCCGCGAATGGAACACCAGTTGCCGATTATTCTGGTGCAATTGTTAAGCCTATGCAGGCTTTTGTTATCAAATTAAAAAATAATGCTACTCCTTCAGGATTAAACAGAACGCTTGCATTTAATACTATGCGAAGATTCGCTTATGTTACCCGTGCAGTTGATATCACAGGGCAAGCAACAAATCCTTATTCAGTAACTGGTTTAAGAAATGCAAACTCAAACACTGGAACCATCAAACAGTTAAGAGTGATTGGTTTGGACAGCAATGGCGTTGAAGTCATGAGAACGTATTATGTAGTAGGGCCAGACCAATATACTGGACACAGCACGGAGGCAAAATTACAGGTTTCTGCCTCTAGCGATTACTTGAGTACAAGAGAAGAGCTTCCAACAGGTGGCGAAGATACTCAGTACAGTAATAAATATTGGCTCTATATCAATGAAGCGAACCAAAATGATTTCTTTGGAAAAAAAATCAGAATGGTTGCGGATCTTTCCAAAATTGCATCATATAAATTCGAAATCGCGGAAAATGCGAAAGAATTTGCAAACGGACAAAGTACATTCATTGATGGGAATGAGAGTTTTTATATCGAACAGACCATAGGTAATGTAGTTCCGTTGTCTCACAATATGTTGATTTCTGCAACTTCAGGAGATGTTGGTTTGTACTATGGAAAACCTGCCGTAGTTTTAGGCAGCAACGACGTAATTAAGAAAGAGCAATTATTTGTCGCATTCGAAAAAACATCTGATACGCATCAGGTCATCTTCCCTAAATCTTGGAAGAAAGCAGATATTACAATATTTGATTTAGCAGGTAGAATCATCTTTACACAAGGAGATATTAATACTTCATCTAACTTTATCCTACCATTAAAGGTAACAGGTGGTTATTTGGTACAGGTTACTTCAGAAGCAGGTGAGAAAATCGTTAAGAAAATAATCAAATAAAACACACAGAGATGAAAAGAATATTATTGTTACCCTTATTAATTTTAAGTATTTATCTTAAAGCGGAAAATCCCCCAGAACCTCAGAACGCTCCCGGTGACGGTGGTGCAGGTGGAGATGGTTTTGGGACTGTTACATCTCCCATTGATATGTATGTTTATATGCTTGCTATTATTGCCGTCTTTATGATATTTTTTTATGTAAGGAAATATTACAGAAATCAAACAGTTTAATATCTACACATTTAATAAAATCTCACTGAATAATACAGTGAGTTTTTTTATATTTACCCTATGAAAAAATTACTTTTTATTGGAGGTTTGATCGCGATAAACCATTTAGGCGCACAATTTAAAATTAATATTGAGGCACCTGCGAATTTTGAATCAAAAGAAGTGTATATCTATACGCTGGATGGTTCAAAAGACAAATTATACAGTAAGGAAACCCGTAAAGGAAATTCTTGGCAGATTAACTTTAATGAGCCGTATATGGGAATGTTAAAAGCTTATTTTCCGGAAGTTAATGCCTCAATGAATTTTATCTCAGAAAACAAAGACGTGAAGATGGTTTTGAATACTGACAATAGAAAAATTGAAAATATAAATTATCTCGATGAAAGCAATAATTTGATGAACGGCTTGCAGGATACACAACAAAAGAAGGAATATATCCTCCCCGCACTTTATCAGATTAAAGACTATTACAAAGGTAAGTCAGCATTCGGATCTGCTTTAGAGGAGGAGATTTCAAGATTATCTAAAACTCAGGTCAGTCTAGATAAATATCCGTTCATAAACTTTTATAATCAAAATTGTGGCAGGTTTATTGAAAAAAATGCGTCTAAAAAACCACTTACTCATGAGGAAATCAGCAATTTCTTGAGCCAGTCATCAAACTTGTTAGAGTCTTCATCATTACTGCGTCCTATTTTAGTTGCTTATTTAAATATTGGTCCTAGTAGCAATGTTTCGGCAGATGTTGACAAGTTAATTGCAGCAACGGGCACGAACACTTCTAGAGGACAAACAATACTGGCGGAGCTTATTGAAATTTTTGATATGTACTCAATGCAGGAGCTTAAGGAAAAATATCTTGCAACTGCTGAAAGTTTAAAAAAACCTGTTAATGAAAGACTTTTAGCGACAATCACAAAGAATAATGGGACTAAAGTTGGAGCAACATTTACAAATTATTTCTTTGTCAGACCTGCTAACACTACTGCAAAATCCATTTATGACGTTAAAGCAGATAAAAAAATAGTCGTTTTTTGGGCATCCACTTGCTCACACTGCGAAAGCGAATTGCCAGAAATCGCGAAACAATACAGCTTGTTAAAGAGTAAAGGTGTGGAAGTGATTGCTTTTTCACTTGATAATGAAAAAGACGCCTATATAAAGAAGATAAAAGACTTTCCCTGGATAAATGACTCAGAACTAAAAGGCTGGTACAGTAATACTGCAGACATCTATAATGTGCAGTCAACCCCAACATACTTTATTCTTGACAGCTCAAACAAGGTTATCGCTAAACCGGATCACGCAGCCAATGTTTTGTCTTATTTTAAAGTGAATTAATTTTTGCCACATTACAAAAAATTTTTATATTTGCACCACCTTAATCGGCGAGGTAGCTCAGATGGTTAGAGCGCAGGATTCATAACCCTGAGGTCACGGGTTCAATTCCCGTCTTCGCTACTTATAAACAAAAGGTTTTAAGATGTTTCTTAAAACCTTTTTTAATTGAGGTACAACATAAGTACAACATTTTTGCATAGCATTAACATCTTTAAGTCACAAAGGCGAAATGATTGTATTCTTCCTTTTTATGACTTACTTATGAAGTTACTTTATTAATGCAGGCGAGTTCCGGCGTACTTCGAACTTCATCTAAAAATAAATAATGTTCATTTCCTTTATGTTTTAAAGGACGTTCAATAACAAATGAATAATGTTGTTCGGTCACCTCAGTTATTGTAACGGGTAATGCTTTGCGACCGTTCCACGATATCCATGCTTTATCACCAGTTTTGAAAACTTCAACACTTCTTTTGTCGAAGTGTATAGGTTGAACATTTTTGACGATAACAATTTTTCTTTCATCAGTTTTTCTTACCCGGGCTTTCTTGCTAATTATTTTTTCTTTAGGTAATAAATTCCTATTCAAATAATTATTATAAGACTTCCAACTATTTTTTAAGGCCGTAACAGCTTCTTTGCTTGCGCCTCTATTATTTAAATAATCGAAATATCCATCAAGGTTTTCATTCAACGGCCAATTAGTATCGGCTATCATAGCCCTTGCCAAATCTCCTAACGGTGATTGTCTGTTTTTCTGCTTTTGCAGCCAAATTGTAAAAGTTAGGGGTTCAATCGTAATTTCGTGTAAAAGCGATTTGTTATTGCATTGTCTTTGGCAGTCAGTCCAATTTGAAAATCCATATTTCTGGGCTACTGTGTTGAGTGCATCAATGTATTGAATGTTAAGCTCTCTTTTGAGTCTTTTAGCTTGTAGCTTATAATAGTTGATTGTGTGTTCTTCTGGTTTCATTGAAATATTTTTTAACTCAACAATGATAAACGTCATCCACCAACCATTTTCTTGTATGTGAGAAAAAAGTTTTTCAATTAAAAAGGTTATAGTGCTTAACAGCTTCGCTAATGGTGGATGGCAGGCTCTATATATGCCTTATCAAATGTATTGAATTTTTTTAAAATAATTTGATGGGCTTAAATTTTTTTTATTTGGTTACAGATTTTTGATAACACTAGATTCTAACGTTGGATTACGAGACTTCATCTAAAATTCGTTTGTTTAAATTATCTTAAATAAATTAATGATTTACTATTCTTGTTAAATGTATTTTATTCATTTTCAGATTTTTATATTTTATTGATAGATAAAAATTATATTAAGTCATTCGGATTTTTCTTATCTTTAAAACAACTAATAATCACGAAATGGAAGTCATCTGCCTGCAAGATGCCGCGCTTTATGCGTTGGTTGATAAAGTCCTGGAGCAGTTAAGGACGGCACATCACAAGACCGAGAATAAATGGCTGAATACCGAAGAAGCCATGCAACTGCTTAACGTCAAATCAAAGACGACGCTACAAAACCTTCGCGACGAAGGGAAAATCCGTTATTCGCAACCGCAAAAGAAAATCATTCTTTACAATCGCGATAGTATCAATTTTTATCTTGAACAAAACACCCGTAAAACATTTTAACTATGTCAGTAGAAAACACTATGACACAGAATGAATACGAAGCCGATTATATAAGAGGTTTCGAGGCTGGGTATGACCTTTCTATGTGGGAGCCAGATATTGCTAGAGTGTTAGAGCAAATCAAGGCTGATACGCCCTATATAGAAGGAGTCAGGAATGGCAATGCCGAGTTTGAAAAAGAGCAAAAAGACAAGGAAATGTTGCCCGATTTTCTACAATCGGACAGATTGAAAACAAAGCTAAATAACGAAGAAAAAAACTTGGAACAGGATAAAGATAAAGGCAAAGAGCTTGAAATATAATTTTAATGAATGTCAGCTAATTTCTTATCGGCAAAAAATTCGACAGATGTTTGAAAGATTTTCCAAATAATATTTCTGTTATCGTCATCCAGTTGAGCAAGTTCATAAAGACCATTTTCTTTTTTTACCATGGTCAATGATCCGGCTCCGTTCATGACAAAGAGCAGTTTTTCAGAGCCATCTTCATCCGTGATTTTACGCGCAGACATAAAGACAAGAGATTTTGGATCATTATATTGGCTAAGTTTGCCTTCTTTATCTTCTTCTAAAACGTGCTTTACACGTTCTTCGCCAAGCTTTTCGGTAATGTTCTTAATAAACTTTTGAACGTCCGCTTCTTCCAAGGCAAAAGAATGTGTCATTTCTTAACTCCTTATTTATCAAAAAATAATGAAGTAAAATTATATCATATTTCAGATAAAAATCGAAATTAAAATATTAGTCATGGCAGAGAATGAATTAAACAAACAGCAAGATTACAAGCTTGGTAAAGACAAAGCACATTATCTCTCGGGTCTTGAACCTACCTTTATAAAAAAACTAATGGAGATTGATTCTAAAGATCCAATTCTTGAAGGTATTAGAAATGGATATGCCGATTATATAAAGGAACAGAATAAAGACCGCTTACCAGACTGGCTAGAACCCGACAGATTGAAAAATGCTTTTAACAATAGAGCACCGCACCCTGATCGTGACAAGGACAGGGGAAATGAGCCGGAAAAATAACCACATTAAAAACTAATTACCATGCAAGATTTCAACCTTGATACACCTTTGATTTCTTTTGCCAATAACAACTATACGGGCAGTATATGGACGGCACGGAATGCGGTCGAGGGCGTCCAGATTTTCGGTGGCATAGGTTCCGGCAAAACTTCCGGCTCTGGACGGATGTTGGCAATTAAATATCTTTCTCATGGCTTCGGCGGTCTTGTGCTGACGGTCAAGCCTGACGAAAAAGAGCTGTGGAAAGAATATTTAAGATTGGCAGGGCGTCAGGATAGCGACCTTGTGGTGATTGAGCCAAACGGCACATATTTCTTCAACGTCCTCGACTATGAAAGCCGGGACGGTGGTATGACCGATAACATCGTCCAGCTTCTTAAAACCGTGATGAACGCTAGCGAGGAAAAATCTGGTGGCAAAAACAATGACCCGTTCTGGGATCATGCGCTCGATATGCTTCTGTTCAATGTGATCGATCTTTGCAAACTGGCTTACGGGCGCGTCACATTCAGGGATATGTATGAGATCGTTCAAACTCTGCCGACCTCCGAGACTGTCTTTCCCACGGATGACAGCAAGGTTAATGCCTTCATGCGAGCGTTTCTGCTGGGGCAGAAGAACGCCGCCCAAAAAACAATCGCATGGCTACGCCAGCGAGAGGCGGCGGGCGATCCTGTTCCTGGGGGCGGGTCAAACAAGGAAGCAATATGTGACGGCGTACCAGAAGCTAGGCTGATGAAGGAAATCGACACTTTCTTCGTGGAAACCTATACTGAGCTTAACGAAAAAACCCGTTCTATCATCGATTTTTCCTGTATTGGCTTCTTATTCCGGTTACTTCGTGAGCCTGTCTATTCGCTTTTTTGCAAGAATGAGAGCAATACCACGCCGGATGATTGCCTGAAGGGTAAAATCATATTGGTTAATCTGCCCGTCAAAACCTATCACAAGATCGGTCGGGATTGTCAGGTGATGTTCAAATATATCTGGCAACGTGCGATGGAAAAACGCAAGAATGCCGAAAATGGATGTCCTGTTTTTCTTTGGGCTGATGAAGCACAGAATTTTCTGCACGAATATGACGCCGATTATCAGGCAACGGCACGCAGTAGCAGAATTGCCACGGTCTATATATCCCAAAATCTACCGAACTACTATGCCAATATGGGCGGCGGTAAGTTTGAGTATAAAGTCAAAAGTTTTCTTGGCACGCTGGCGACCAAAATATTCCATGCCAATGCGGATGTAGAAACCAATAAATATGCATCCGACCTGATCGGCGATATCGAATATATCGAAAAATCTAAATCTTCCTCATTCATGGGAAATATGAGTTCCAGCACAAACCGCAGCCTTAAAATCGATCGCGCCGTTCGGCCGGAAGAATTTGTCAGGCTAAAAACAGGAACGACTACCAATAATAATATTGTCGAAGCCTATATGCATGTGCAGGGAAATCCGATTAAAGATGGGCAGAACCATTCCAAAATTTCCTTTAATCAAAATCATCTTCCTTAACTGGTAACCATTTAAACTTATATATCATGCAAAAGAATCTTTATTACCGCTCTATTATGAGACGGGAAAACACGATCAAGAAGTTTTTCCTTTCGTTGTTTACTTTTTTCGCGTCCGGCGCACGCCTGTTGCTGGAAGTCTTTATCCGCAAGGGTTTCGGTGAGCGATATTTCAAGCTGTCGGCGGCTGCAATTTTGACGGTCGAGTTCGGCTTCCTACCGTTCCTGCTGGTCTTCCTGCAACGCAAATTATGGGCTGTCTTGCAAGAGTCCGCACCAATGGGCAATCCTTGGAGTGACGAGACCATGGGAGAGCCTGTGGCGGCGCCTGTCGAGCCATCCTTTTGGGCTGGCTATACGGTCTGGTATCTCTTTCTAGTGGCCTTCCTGTTGCTGAGCATAAAACATCATTTAGACCAGAAACGCGAGCCCTCGGTGTTCGATTTTCAGAAATTCAGCCTGTATGGTGGCAGCTTGCAAAGCTATATGCTAAAAATCCCGTTCTTCAAGACAGAAGATTCCCGTTTTCGCGAATGTATTGTCGAGCCGCTCTTTTTCATGGCGGTCGGCATTGTGCTGATCCTGTTGCACCAATATCTCGGCTGGCTGCTGGTGATATGCAGTATCTTTTACAGCGTGAGCTATATCTCGGCTTATGAAGCCGGAGACAATTTCGTCATGGACAGGATTGATGAAATGATCAGCAATCAGGAAATGGAGAAAAGCTTCGTTGATGGGGTGGACGCTGATGACACGCGTGGCTTTACGTTCAGAGGGTATAGACCTGAAAGAGAGGAATACCGCCGCGCCCTTTTGCCGTCAATCATAACGGATGATCCAGACACTCTAGTTGCCACTTGAAACACTCTAAGCACTGCTTAGAGGAGATGTCTGATACTCTTTTTAGCACTGTTAGGTCGAAATGATACGAGCCGATTGCACTGCTTGGGGCAGGCTTTCGGTTAGTCAGGCTTTTAAAGCACAAAGTTTTCCAACCGTTATTTATCATACTCGAAAACAGGCGATCAGCCGTTTTCCGTAAAACCCGTGTTACGCTTAACTTATGATACGGATGTTTCAAACGCAATCGGCAAAGCATGCGTCGGCGTATTTCAAGGATGCGCTGGTCAAGTCCGATTATTACATGAGCGATCAGGAATTGCCCGGCTTCTGGCAGGGCAGGATGGCGGCGCGGCTGAACCTGTCGGGCATCGATATGGAGACAGCGTTTATCGACCTTTGCGAGAACCGCCAGCCCGGCACGGCAACGCCGCTCACGCCGCGCACCAAGGATAATCGGAAAGTCGGCTATGACATCAATTTCCATTGTCCTAAATCGGTGTCGCTGCTCCACGCCTTTGCGCCGGACAGCCATATCCTTGATGCGTTCAGGGACAGCGTGTCGCTTGTCATGGCCGAGATCGAGGCCGATGCTAAAACGAGGGTGCGGATAAATAACCAGCAAAGCGAGCGCAGCACGGCCGAGCTGGTCTGGGCGCATTTCGTGCACCAGACGGCGAGGCCTGTGCAGGGGCAAGTGCCTGATCCGCATCTGCACAGCCATTGCTTTGTCTTTAACGCCACTTGGGACGATGAGGAGCAACGTATCAAGGCGGGCGAGTTCCACGATATCAAGCGTGACATGCCCTATTATCAGGCGATGTTCCACAAAGTCCTTGCCGATCAACTGACGGCACTCGGTTACAACATAAGAAAAATGGATAAGTCTTTCGAGATCGAGGGCGTGCCGCAAAAGGTCATCGACTTGTTTTCCAAGCGCACCGACCAGATTGGGCGCATTGCCAAGGAAAAGGGCATCAGCACGCCGAAGGAACTCGACCAGTTGGGCGCACGGACACGCGCCACCAAGCAAAAAGGCCGCGATATGGCCATATTACGGGCGGAATGGAAGGAACAAATTAATGCCCTTGGCGAAGACGGCAAAAGCGGTGATGCCGTGCGCTTTGCCCCAAGCGTTGCCCGTTTGTCCCTAACGGCTACGCAATGCCTTGAACACGCGGTTTCGCATCATTTCGAACGGGCGTCGGTGGTGGCTGATCGCAAAATGCTGGAAACCGCAATGCGCCACAGTATCGGCACGGCCGTCCGTATCGAGGACATCAGGTCGGCTTTCGACGCCGACCATAAGCTGATCCGTGTCGATGAAGGTTCGCGCCGGATGTGCACTACCAAGGAAGTGCTCGGCGAGGAAAAACGCATGGTGGAATTGGCCATGCAGGGCAAAGGCAAGATCGAGCCTCTCTATGAGATCGCGCCAGCCCTGAACCTGTCCGAACAGCAGGGCAAGGCGGTGGCGCATATCCTCACGACAAGCAACCGCGTTTCCATTATCCGTGGCGCGGCAGGCACGGGCAAAACAACCCTTCTTAAAGAAGCAATCAGCAAGATCGAGGATGCCGGAAAATCCGTCATCGTCGTCGCGCCCTCGTCGCAAGCTTCGCGCGGCGTGCTGAAAGAGGAAGAAGGCATCGACAGTGCCGAAACCGTCGCCCGGCTGCTGGTCGATACCGATATGCAAAGCCGCCTGAAAGGGCAAGTCCTGTGGGTGGATGAAGCCGGATTGCTCGGCACCAAGGATATGACGGCATTGCTGGAACTGGCGACAAAGCAGGACGCCCGGCTTGTTCTCGGCGGCGATACGCGCCAGCATGCCATCGTCGTGCGCGGCGATGCCTTGCGCGTGCTGAACAAGTTCGCGCGTATTCCTACGGCGGAAGTGACCAAAATATATCGCCAGCAGAATGAGGAATACAAAAGCGCGGTCAAGGATTTGTCGGACGGGAATATGATCGCCGGATTCAACAAGCTGGATCAGCTTGGGTTTATCAAGACGGTGGAACAGGCGGAAGCGGCGGCACAACTGGCAGATGGTTATTTAGAAGTCATTAAAAGCGGAAAATCCGCTCTGGTGGTCTGTCCGACCCATGCACAGGCGCAAGAAGTGACGCAGCGTATTCGGAGCGGCATGAAAGAAGGCGGACTGCTCGGTAAAAAAGAAATCGACATCCTGAAACTTAAAAACCTGAATCTGACCGATGCAGAAAAAGCCGATCCCCGAAACTATGATACGGGGCAGATCGTGAAGTTTCATCAGAATGTTTCAGGATTTGCAAAAGGCAGTCTATGGGCGGTTGAGATCAAGGATAAAGACATATTCCTGATAAACAAATCGGACGACAACAAACCAATACCGATTAGCAAATGCCAGCATTACAGCGTCTATGACCGTCAGGAAATCACTATTGCCAAAGGAGATCGTGTAATGATGACGGATGGCAGTACGGATAGATCGGGCAAAAGACTGGATAACGGTACGATGCTGACCGTGACCAAAGTCACAAAAGACGGCACATTCGAACTTGTGAATGAAAAAAGCAAAACTTCCTACATATTAGATAAAGATTTCGGAAGCATCAATTATGCCCATTGTATTACGTCGCACGCATCACAAGGCAAGACAGTGGATGAAGTCTTTATCTATCAGCCTGCAACGACATTTGGTGCTACTGATGCAAAACAGTTTTATGTGTCGGTTTCCCGTGGCAAGCAAAAGGCGCATCTTTATACGGATGATAAGGAAGAGTTACTGGCAGAGGTTCAACATTCAGGAGAGCGACAATCTGCGCTTGAACTGGATAATAGTCGCAACCGCCAAAGACAGATTGAACCTGATTATTCTATAACCACGAAACAAAAAAATTATGAGCCTGACCGAGAAATTTGATCGCAAACGCGCTGCTCAAGCGAGCCAGCAGGACGCAGATTCCGCAAAGGATTATCCCAAAGGCGGAACGATCCGCTATGTGTCCTTTGTGATGCTGGACGGGAAAAGAGAGTTTTTTTGCTATTCGGATTTAGTGCGATGTGCTTTTGATCCAGAAAAAAATGAGATTAATCTCACATTCCGAGGTGCGGCATCCGTCACGTTGAAAGGGCAAAATATGCTGTTATTGTATGAGCAGTTTCAGAACCAGATCCCGAGACAGGTTATTTGTGTAGATAAGAGATATATTAGTCTCAATTCAGGGAAAGATGTTCATGTGACAAAGGTAAATATTTCTAACAATATCAGTAATTAGCTTATTAAAAAATATTATCAAAATAACGAAAAAGGGTAATTGTGTAAGCGTATTATTACATTTTAAATTTAACATCTAATTCAAATTTTAATTTTTAAAACAAATTTTGCAATCATGGAAAATGACAAACTACGTGTCAATCTAACAATTGACGAACTTGAATTGTTGTTTGATCTTTTAAAAGATCATGGAACAGAGGACGCACTAAAAGTAAGTGATAAACTTACTACGCCCAATTATATTGTGAAAAAAACACCATTTGACGAACGTTTTTCTACTTGGGATATTGTTGTGAATATTATTTCTGTTGTCGTTAAAAGACCTCCACATACAATTCGACCAGAGAGTAATCTTTTTAATATAGGAGTGAGGCCTCCTTTTATAGTAGGAAGATTGCGGGCTCGCTTAAACCAATATATTTTTAGTACGGGAAGTAGATCTTATCTACTGGATAGTGATATTGAGAATAGTATAACGGTAGCGGTGTTAAATGAACGTGTACAAAGTAAAATTCAATAATTATGAGAGCTTCAACAAAAACCCTAATTTTAAGTTACTTAGTAATTTTATCCGTTTGCATTAATTTAATGGGTCAAACGTCAGATGTGACTAAGCCACCAGTAAAGGATACGTTAAAACCTAAGTGGTACACCAAGATTTCTTTAAGGCAATCATTTCAAAGTAAAAATGATAAGGCAGAGCCTGCATATGCAACTTTAATTTTTCCAAAAGATTCAACTTCTTCACAAAATTTTAGCTTTGCCTTGGGGTATAATGTATTAAGTCCCCAATTTGAAGGAACTCTAAATCCATTTATAGAATGGCAAAAAAATACTTTAACTAATAAAAAACAAAATGTTTTTTTAACAGGCTTTAGTTTTTCCATGCCTATAATAAAAGATCCAACCAACAATTATGATTCAACAGATTTTTTTCTCTATATGTTAGCTTCATTAAACTATAAACATGATGCAATTAAAAAAACAGAAGGAACTCAAGCCAGTTTATATTTTAGCCCGGCATTTTCTAGTAGTCATGGAATTGCTTTTTTACCTGATGATAATCCATCTGAGAATATTGTGATTGATTATTGGTATAATGTTTACGGGGGTATAGAGTATGAAAACCGTTCACAAGTTGAAAAGCCATCATATAAGGGTAAGACTGGACGTTGGTATTTTCGGATAACGGGTACTTTTTATCCAGCACCTAATTATTTAGATAGAAGACTTGAAATTGTACCAGACTTTACTTATCGCAATGCATTCTCAAATACGAGTGAAGTAGAAGAAAGGATAAATACCTTATTCAAATTTTCAGTTAATGTTGTAATAGTAAAAAAAGAGGTCTCTAAATTTGCAGATGTGAAACTTGGCTATGAATATAAAACAGGTTGTGATCCTACTGTCGGATTTGATAAGCAAAGTATAAATTCAATTACCTTGAAAATAAAAATATAATTATATCTTCTTTGGATTTAGCTCGCAGTGCGTTCGATCTAAAGCTAAATGAGATTAGCCTTACATTCCGAAGGGTGGCTTCGGTCATACTAAAAAGGCAAATATATTGCTGCTGTAAGAGCTGTTTCTGAACCAAATTCCGAGACAAGTTATATGCGCGGTCTATGTGTTTGAAATTGCTGTGTTAAATCTTTAATTTTTTTAACTACTCAATAGCCCTTTACGATAGTTTTGAAAAATGCTAATTATTTCATTATGAAAGCATTTTGGAAGAAAATTTGTAGTATCTTTGTTACAAAACGTAATGATATGAGTAACAAAGAACAAACCGCTAAAGTTCATGCCACCGAAAGTGGTAGCCTTTATATAAAAGAAACTGACTTTTTCCGACAAGAAAAAGTAGGAGCTACATTAACAAGTATAATGAACTCGGCTATTTATAAAAAGATTAGAGCTAGTAAAGAAGGTAGAGTAATTGTGGTGAAAAAAAGAAAAGGCTAATCATTTAGAATTCTAAATTTGCTATATGATGCCTTGGAATTTGTTAATTTTACCATTAATAGCTGGCTTTATTCTCTTAACAAAATGTCGCTTTTTTAAGTTTAGGCAGCAACGATTAGATCAACAGCGTCTTATATTTGAGACTATTTTATTTAGTATATTACTAACTTTAAGTGTTTACGTATTGAGAATATTTCTTGAGTTAATTCCTTGGTTAAGAAATATAATAATTTTAATCCACAATCAACTTCCAATAAAAAGTGCATTTACAGGCACATCGTTAGCAGTTTTATTTATTTCGTTATCTATAACTGGAATAAGCTATTTATTTGATAAAAAAAAATTTATTAAAATAGCAATTAAGCATGTGGGAAATCATTTTGAACAGATGCTTAAAGAAAGTTTTGATCGAGTAGACCTTCTTCAATTCACGTTGAAAAATGACAAAGTATATATTGCGTGGATTCGTGAACTGCCTATTCCAGGTCCGTATGGTTATATTAGGGTAACCCCTGTCTTAAGTGGCTATAGGAGTAAAGATAATAAAGAACTTAGGTTAACTACAGAATACGCTTCTGTTTTAAAAGAATTTTATGATGAAATGAGGGCGCAATATGATCAAAAAGAAGCGGAAAAAAGAAAATCAAAAAAAAGAAGATTTAGAAACCCTAAGCCAGATCGGCCCGAGAAAGAAATAGAAAGAGAGTTTATGGGTAAACTCCAAATAGATTTTATTCTTACATTGAGTGAAATTATATCTGTAGGATTTTATGACGATAAGAAGTATGACCTATTTAATCCAATAACAATAAAAGAAGTGGATGAAGATGAAGATTCTTCCACTACATCTCTTAAATCAAGATTTAAAAATTTTTTTAATAAAAAAAAATAAATCTATTCTAAATTTTTCTTTAATCTCTCCACTTCCTCCTCTAGCATCTTAATATACTTCTCCCGATATTCATCCCCATAAAAATGCATATTGTCAGCTTTTCCTCCCGCTGCTTGCACAACATTATTATTAGATATATTAAAAATCTGAGAAACATCGAAATTTAGTATTTGTGATATTTCCACCTGTAGTATTTCTGCAATTTGCTGGATGCGCGAAACCGTTACATCTGTTTCGTTTCTTTCTATTTTGCCGTATGCGCTTACGCTTAAATCCAACCGGTCTGCGACTTCCTCACGGGTGAGATTTTTTAGCTCACGAAACTTCTTGATATTCTCTCCGATATTTAATTTTTGTGCTTCCATATATTCAGATTGTAATTATTTCCTTCAAAGTAACAAAATAATCATTAAACAACCAAATTAACTCTCTTAAATTCCTCATTATCCCCGATCATTACCGTCTTTTGTAATTAAAATGTATAACTAAAAATCATTAAAATTATGAAGAAACTAATGATCGTATTCAGTGCCAGCGTAATATTGCTTGGTACTTCGGCAAAGGCGCAATGTTTTAAAAAAGTATCTGCGGGATATGACTTTTTTATGGCGATCAGCCAAGACGGCACCTTATGGGCTTGGGGAGAAAACGGCTACGGGCAACTGGGCGATGGAACGACAACAGACAGGACGACACCTGTGCAAATCAGCACAGCAACGAACTGGATTTTTATTGCGGCAGGAGATGAACACTCAGCAGCGATAAAGAGCGACGGGACACTATGGACGTGGGGCAGGGATAATTACGGTCAATTGGGCAATGGTACAAGTGGCAGCGTCACCTCACCATTGCAGATCGGGACGGATACCAACTGGAAGGAAGTAGCAGCAGGCGACAGAGGTTCATTCGCCATCAAAACCAATGGAACGTTATGGTCTTGGGGAACAAACTACCAGTATTATCTTGGAAACGGACAAAGCACGAGTTATGTCAGTCAAGTTCCTGTTCAGGTCGGCACTGCGACGGACTGGAATCACATTTCCGGCAATACGTCTCACGGGCTTGCCATTAAAACAAATGGGACTTTGTGGGCGTGGGGATATAATAATTTCGGACAGCTTGGCATCGGCAGCACGACAAGCAGTGACGTCCCGGTTCAGGTCGGGGCGGCTTCTGACTGGAAAGATATTGTTACAGGAGAACGAACGTCTCTTGCCTTGAAAAACGACAATACTTTATGGGCGTGGGGAGATAATAGTGATTTAAGCCTCAATACTGTGGCATCGCCATCGCAAATAGGCACGGCAAACAGCTGGCGCACCATATCCATCAAAAAATTCAGAACTAATTCCTATGCTTTGCTGACCCGCACGGATGGCACTTTATGGGCATGGGGCAATGATAATAGCCAGCAGCTAGGCAATGGCGCAGGCACGACGAATTACAGCAGTCCGACACAAATCGGTACTGACACGAACTGGGCGAATGCTACGGCGGGTTATCTTCAATCCAGTGCGGTAAAAACTGACGGCACTTTTTGGGTATGGGGTGCAACCAGTCTTATCGGAAACGGAACAGGGCAGACCAATTCCCCAACGCAACATGCTTGCATGGCGTTGAATGTGATAGAGCAAAATTCTGCGAAAGGCATAAAATTCTATCCTAATCCGGCAACTTCGAAAATCACGGTTTCGGATGTGAAGGTGTCCAAGGTTTCTATCTATGATGCAAGTGGTCGCAAATATGATATGCAGACAGTGAATAATGAAATCAATGTTTCCAAACTTGCGCCAGGCACTTACATATTGGTAACAGAAACGGATAAAGGTGTATTCAGTGATAAACTGATTAAGAATTAAAGGCTGGATTTTAAATGATGAAAAAAAAGCTACTCGTAAAGGGTAGCTTTTTTGTGAACTTTAGTGGATTAATGTTTTTTGATTTGTTCGCTGTTGTCGCATCTGTTGGATGGGAGAAAACTCGGTGCTGGATTGTGCGTAGGGGAGTTTTCCTCATTCAACAGGTTTTTAACTAAATCGCAAATCTAAAAGTATTACCTTTGTATAATAACTATAATCAATTGACTATGAAAACATTTAGTAGATGGACTGTAATAATTAGTCTTTACATTGTTCAGCTGACATTTGCACAAGAATATACCAAGACACTTTTGGGTAACGGCTTTAGTTCACCTTTTTCTTTATATGTAGACACGTCTGGCACTATTTATATTCCGGATTATAAAAATAATCAGGTAAAAAAAATGGATGCTAATGGAGAAAATATACAATCATTGAGCTTTAACTTTCAAAGACCTACAGGTATTACAATGGATGCTGATGGTAGGCTGTTGATTAGCGAGATATCTACAAACAAAATAAAGAGAATGGGGACTGACGGAAGTAATAACGAAACTATTATCTCTACAGGTATAAATAGCCCTATGGGGTTAGTATTCGATTCTCAAGGAAATCTCTTGGTTGCTGATAACGGTAATCATGCAGTCAGAAAAATCAATCTTACAACAGGAGTAAAGACTGTTGTCGCAACTGGCTTTTTTAATGTTTCATCAATTGCTGTCGATAATGCAGGAAATATTTATGTTGCTGATAGCACAAGTAAAATCACGCGCATTAAGCCTAATGGCACTAAAGAAAGTCTTGGAAGTGGTTTTGTATATGCAAACGCAGTTACTGTTGATTCAGCAGGTAATATTTATGTTGCGGACGCCCAGCCAAATAATGCAATAAAAAAGATGGATAATAATGGAGGGAATGTTCAGACCATTGCTGAAACATATTCTCCAAACGGAATTTTCGTAGATAATCATGGGAATGTGTATGTTTCAGGCACGTATGATACCTCACCAATTATTAAACTATCTCCCCCAGCTCTTGGAACATCTGAATTTCTTTCAAAAAAAATAATTATTTACCCAAATCCGGCTAAAAACAAAATTTCATTCTCAGAAAATCTCAGAAATATTAAGATATTTGATGAGTCTGGTAAGTCTGTTTTAATTAAAAACAATACAGAAACAATCGATATTTCTTATCTTAGCCAAGGCACGTATTTCATCAATGGAGTAAACACTGACGGAAAAACTGTGAGAGAGAAATTTATCAAAGAATAATTTATTACAATAATGTTATTGAATATAAAAAACGTAACATTTAGCAAAGAATTTTATACACAAGTAAGCTGCTCACAAAGAGTGGCTTTTTTATTATAAATTTAAAAATTAATATTGTTGGTTGTTCGCTGTTGTCGCATCTGTTGGAGGGGAGAAAACTCGGTGCTGGATTGTGCGTAGGGGAGTTTTCCTCATTCAACAGATTTGTAGGAAATTACATTTTTTTATTAAGTGCCAAATTGGCAGTTATTTTTTGGTTGTAGTATAAAATGTCATATATCAATCAATGTTGCATTTTATCCTTATAAATAATGGAATGAAAGGAATCTTGCTTTTTTCTTATAAATTTTCTTAAAAAATTATTTATAAGGTCTGGGATTTGTCATTTGTATAATAAATAATAAAAAATAAAATTATGACGCATTACGCAATCTCTGGTGTCTGGAAAGATTCAAATGGCACAATTACTCATTATGCAGTTCACGATGTGGATGTTGAGAAAAATACTTTTTTTAAGGCTAAAAAGTATTCTAAAGTCCAGGCTGTAAATTTATTAGACAATTCTTCAACTTCTGCAAGAACGCTTCTTTGGAATTATGCTGACGAATGTTGGAAATGGGGAACATACATTGATGTAGTTGGAACTTCACCAAATAAATATTTAAGAACACGCCATGATGGGACTGAACGAAATAATTTAGCTCATCTTATAAATTATGGTTGGGTTGCTAATGATTTCACTTAAATAAAAAAGAGTCTAACAGGACTCTTTTTTTGTACAACCGCATTATATCATATGTAATAAAATTAATTTTATTACGGTTTTCCTTATTTTTATATATATGCAATTGAGTTATATTTGTGAAAACCAATAATTTTCAAAAAGACCATGAAAATGAAAATAAAAACAATCCAAATACAAAATTTTAGATTACTAAAAAATGTCACTTTATCTTTAGAAGATAATACTACCGTGATTGTTGGCAGAAACAATTCCGGTAAAACCTCTCTTACAGAAGTTTTTAGAAGGTTGATTGGAGATAAAAATCCTTCCTTCTCACTTTATGATTTTAGTATTGTTTCGATTGATGGCTTCAAAAAAGCGCTTCACGCTAAATTCGAGGGCAAAGAAGATTCAGAAATTCGCTCATATATTCCATCAATAGAGGTAAAAATCACAATTGAATATCCTAAGGATACCGATGATTTGGGAAGCCTGGGAGATTTTATAATTGATTTAGATATTGATAGCAATACAGCGGTTATTGTCATCCAGTATGCTTTGAAAGATGGAAAAATAAATGCGCTTTTTGATGGTATAGCTGACGAAAGTGAAACAAGCATTAAAAACTTTATTAAAACTTTAAAAGAGAAAATCCCAAGTTTATTCGAGACCAAAATTATTGCTCAAGATCCTAACGACGAAAAGAATATCTCAATAATTGAGTACTCGCGATTTAAATCAGTCATTGGCGCGGGCTTTATTAATGCACAGCGTGGATTGGATGATGTAACGCATTCAGAAAAAGATGTGTTGGGTAAGGTATTAGCTCAATTATTCAAAACATCCAATGCGGCATCTGCACCGCCTGATATGAAAGAAAAGTCTGATTCGATACAGAATATCGTTAATGAAATTCAGGAAAAAGTAGACACAGACTTTAATAAAGAACTGAATAAACTTTTGCCGGCGCTTAATCTCTTTGGTTATCCTGGGCTTTCTGACCCTGGACTTAGCACGGAAACTACCCTCAATGTGGTAAATATTTTGGATAGTCATACAAAAATAAGATATAAGCAGGGAGATAATCTTTTTTTACCAGAAACTTACAATGGGCTCGGCTCAAGAAATCTTATTTATATTTTATTTCAATTATTTGAATTTTTTAGAGAATATCAGAGTAGACCGGTTTCTACTGCTTTGGATATAATTTTTATTGAGGAACCCGAGGCTCATTTGCATCCACAAATGCAGCAAATATTTATCAAGAAGTTACACGAAATTGCAGAAAAATTTTCTGAAACATTAAATGATGGCAAGCATTGGCCAGTTCAGTTTGTAGTTACAACGCATTCAACTCATATTGCCAATGAGGCTGAATTTGAAGCAATCAGATATTTTCTGACATCTAAAAATGAGCAGAGAGAAACCACTATAAAAGACCTTAGAGCTGAATTTAATCAAGAAGATTTAAGAACAGACAAAGAATTCTTACATAAGTATTTAACACTTACAAAATGTGATCTTTATTTCGCTGATAAAGCAATCTTAATTGAGGGTATCGCTGAGCGAATTATGACCCCTTTGTTGATTTCAAAAACAGATGCAATAAATCCTACTCATCCTCAACTAGGCTTACAATACGTTACTGTTATAGAGGTTGGTGGTGCATACGCACATCATTTCTATAAATTTTTAGATTTTTTAGAGCTACGTAGCTTGATTATTACAGATATAGATTCAGTGCATAAACCAGACGGAAATACTTCATATTCAGGCTGTTTAGTTAAGGATGGCTCTCATACTTCAAATTCAGGAATAAAAAATTGGTTCGCAAAAGGGACGGAGGGTTATTATTCTCTTGTAGAATGTATTGCAAAACCTTCAGCAAATAAAGTTTCAGGCTCGAGAAGAATTGCTTATCAAATTGCAGAAGAAGGAAAAACGGCAATAGGGCGAAGTTTTGAAGAAGCTTTGATTTTAGCTAATCGCGACCATTTTGGAGTTACAGGTACAAATGAAAACGAAGTTGAAGAAAGTGCCTCTTCAAAGTCGCCTTCAGATAAAAAAAAGGCTGAGTTTGCATTGAAATACGCTTTAGAACATACAACGTGGCAACCGCCTAAATATATAATAGAGGGTTTGCAATGGCTTGCTGATAAACCCAATATTCCTGCTGATGATGTTGTAGATGCTATACAAGAAGTTGTTGACGCGGATTCAGAAACGGAAATTGAAAGTATACAAGAACAATCTCAATTAGAAAACTAACAATGCCACAAGAACAAGAAATTAGCCCTGCAGAAAATGCATCAATAGATTGTCTTAACAAAGTCTATAGAGCAATAGATGAAAAAAAGAATTTCCTTGTGGAGGCTGGAGCTGGAGCTGGGAAAACGTATACTTTAATAAAAGCCTTAAAATATCTCATTGAAAAATATGCTGTTGAGTACGAGAAAACACATAAAAAAATTGCCTGTATAACATATACGAATGTCGCAAAAGATGAAATTCAATCAAGAACGGATAATCATCCTGTCATTTTAGCTGAAACAATACATGCTTTTGCTTGGGAAGCTATGAAGGGCTTTCAGAAAGCGCTTCGTATTCGAATGAATGAATTAGGAGATAAATGGCAGGCTCGAATTGAAGAAGCTGGTGGCATAACTTCGCAAGAGGTTATTTATAATTTGGGTTATCCTAAAATTACTGATAAAGAAATTTATCTTCATCATAATGATGTTATTAAACTATTTACTTCGCTTTTAGGTGATGAAAAATTTAGGAAAATATTCTCTAATCAGTATCCAATTATTTTAATAGATGAGTATCAGGATACTAATAAAAGTTTGGCTGATGCTATTGTTGCAAATTTCATTACGACTGGAACAGGATCAATGATCGGGTTTTTTGGGGATCATTGGCAAAAAATTTATGGTTCAGAGTCATGCGGTTTAATTTGGAAAAAACGGTCAAAATGACCACCATATTTCGGTTTAAAATGACCACCATTTTCGGAGCAAAGTGAGCAGCTCATTTCGGATTAAATTGACCACCTGATTTTGAGGTTGGAAATAGGTCTTAAAA